>Ga0074046_10001719_pt1 | contig 19438 bp, 11 predicted proteins | sample BogForMeECP23OM3_FD_94441 | JGI IMG/M metagenome (GOLD analysis project Ga0074046, IMG submission 94441) | Bog forest soil microbial communities from Calvert Island, British Columbia, Canada - Bog Forest MetaG ECP23OM3 | ecosystem: Environmental > Terrestrial > Soil > Wetlands ... | reverse complement strand
TATCTCAGGATGCCAATGACCCACGGCATTGCGGCAACGCCGGGGAAGATGAGATGCCGCTCGGAGAGCGCGGCAATGAGGTTCCAGGCCGTTTGCGGAACGAAGATCTCGCCGGCAATGAGGAGTGCTCCCACAGATGCAGAAAGCACGAAGCCAAGGAAGAGCGCGCGCACAAAACGGCTAGCTGAAGCTCTCAGCGTAAAGGCGGTCAGGCCATATCCAATTAAAATCAAGATGCCGGCAAGCCAGGGTGCGAGCGATACGAGCCCGCCCCCGGCAATGCCCATCAAAATGCCGGAGTAAAACACCGACCAGCGATCCGGCCCGCGTTCGGGGACTGGCAGGAACAGGGTCTCATCCTCATGCTGCGAGGTGTCTTCGACATAGTCGATCATGTCGTGGTTCGGGCCAGAAGACATGCATGCCTCCACTCAACTATCGCGTTTGCCGGAGGCGGAGACGCCGCCAGTTGTAGCGAATGACGGGAATGTAGTCACCAAACAGAAAGGTTGTAAGACACAGCGCGCCGCTCCAGGCGGCTCCGGACGGAATATTTACTTTTGCCCTTTATAGCCTCGCGCTCGCATCTTACATGAAAAGGCCTGCCCGCTGGAAGATCGTTGGCCGGCCGCTACCGCGCAAGCTCCTTGAGACTGAGGCGTATGAGGTCTTCTGTGCGCGGTGCATCTCCAGCCTTTTGCATGGCATTTGAGATCGCAGCGTTCGCTTGCAGCGGCGCATAGCCGAGATTGACGAGCGCCGAGACCGCTTCGGCGACAGGGGAGACCGCGGCGGCATGCGCCGCACCATTAGCCGGTACCGCGGCGATGGCCGCCGCCGCAGAGATGGCAAGCGGCGGTGCCTTGTCCTTCAGCTCATTGACGATGCGCAGCGCGACCTTTGGGCCGACCCCTGGCGCACGCGTGACCATGACCCTGTCTTGCAGCGCGATCGCCTGGGCAAGCTGGCCTATGTCGAGCGTGCTGAGGATCGAAAGCGCGACCTTGGCGCCGACGCCTTGCACGCTTTGCAAAAGCCGGAACCAACTGCGCTCGGCGTCGGTCAAAAATCCATAGAGCTTGATCGCGTCCTCCCGGACATGCGTCTCGATGGAGAGCGTGACAGCTTCGCCGGGCGGCGGAAGCGCACCCAGCGTTCGCGACGAGCAGGCAACCTCATAGCCGACGCCGCCTACATCGATAATGGCATGATCCGCGCCGGTTGAGTCGACGGTGCCCCGCAATTTTCCAATCATGCCTTAGTGTAGCGCGAGTCCCGGCCCGTCCGCCCGGTCTGCGGCCAAGTTTTACACAAGTGCCGCGTACTGCGCCGCCAAGGCCCGGGCGCGGCGGTGATGGGCATGGGTGATAGCAATCGCGAGCGCATCGGCCGCATCGGCCGTTTCCGGCGCGGCTTTCGGCAAGAGGTAGCGGATCATGGCGCGGATCTGCGACTTATCGGCATGTCCCGTGCCGGTGACGGTCTTTTTGACGGAGTTCGGCGCATATTCGGCAACGCTCATGCCAAGCCGCGCCGGCACGACGAGGGCAATGCCGCGCGCTTGCCCCAATTTGAGCGCGGAGCGGGCATTGCCATTCACGAAAGTCTCCTCGACGGCAGCTTCGGCCGGCATCCACGCCTGAAGCACCTCCTCAAGCCCGCGGAACAGCACGGCAAGCCTCTCGCCCATGGGCTCTGCCGGCTCTGTCGTGATCGCACCGCAAGCAACGAAGGTGAGACGCGCCTCGTCCCAATCGACTACGCCCCAGCCAAGATTGCAAAGGCCTGGATCGAGCCCAACGATGCGCGTTGAGGATTTTGGCATGGCGGCAGCCCCACTTTCCGAATCGGCATGTGCAGGGTTTTCCGCGGGCGGGGTGCGGTCAAGTCCGTTTCACCTTCGTAGAAGCTTTTTCTCGGGTAGTGCCTCATCCCTAGGCATGACACTCCATCAACGCCCCTCCCTGACGGTGCATTTTGCCTAGCGATGAGGCACCGAGGCAACAGCGAGCCCTGCCACTGCCTTATTTGGCCTATAGTCAACCTCTGCACTTGGCAGGCCCGCGCATCGGCGCGGGGTTCTACCGCCGGGTCGCGGACGTCCTCGCCGGGGCTCTTGGTACGAGCCTAATCCGGCGCGTGGAGCACACTGGCTCCAGCTGGACGGCCCCAATAACAATAGCAAAGAGGTACCGAGTTATGCGACTACTCATAATGGCCGCTGCTTTTTTGGCCATTTCAATGCCGGCGCAAGCCGTCCAGCGTCACCATCACCGTGAGTATCATCACGCTCAGCATCATCGCTCCCTCCACCGCGTCCATCGCCGGGCCGCGGCCCACCGCAGCGCTGCGGTCCATCGCAGACGGAGCGAGCACGAACAGGTTAGGCGTCAGCACAGTAAACGCACCGCACCGCAGCACACGGGCGGCATGGTCACGGTAACGACAGCCGCCGGGCCGATCACGGTCGCCAGCCATCTCGCGGGACGCTTCCAGGCGCTGATCGCGGACTTCGTCGCGGCCGGTTACAAACCGCGGCGCATCGGATGCCTGGCCCACGGCGGCCACGTGCCCAACTCGCGGCACTATGCCGGCGCCGCATGCGATTTCGACCAGCGCGGCTGGGGCTTGACCGTTCCATTCATGTATCGTGCCCACGCCATCATCGCCCGCCACGGGTTTCGCGACGGCTGCAGCTTCAACGATTGCGGCCACGTCGATGACGGCCTGGCGGTGCACCACGCGCAGCGCAGGCACGATGTAGACTTCGACGGCTAAGTTCTGGCGGGGAAGGGCGGTGAGCGCCGCCCTTCCTCACCCTAGGCGCGGGCCCGGATAAAGGAGGCAACTCAATTCAGCGCTGACCTTACGCTTCACGGTTGTGTGCTCGCGGCATTTGCCCTTTGCCACGCGGCGCCAAGCCGGTTTACCCTTCGGCTCCGACTTAGGAGCTTTGCATGAAAACCGATCTGCCTCGCCCCATCTATCTCAAAGACTACGCTCCACCGCCGTTCTTGATCGATGAGACTGCGCTCGATTTCGCGCTCGACCCGGCGGAGACGGCCGTCCGCTCGCGGCTTTCGATGCGGCCCAACCCTTCGGCCAAAGATAGCGCCGGCGTTCTGAAGCTCGATGGCGAGATGCTGAAGCTCGTTCGCATCGCGATCGACGGAAAGGTCTTGGAGGAGGCGCGCTATAGGGTCACCGGCAAAGACCTCACCATCGAGGCTGTCCCCTCTAAACCGTTCACGCTTGAGATCGAGACGGTCTGCAACCCCGAAGCCAATAGGGCGCTCTCCGGCCTCTACCGCTCGCAAGATGTCTACTGCACCCAATGCGAGGCCGAAGGCTTCCGGCGCATCACCTATTACCTCGACAGGCCGGACGTTCTTTCGAAATTCCGCGTGCGCATCGAAGCTGCCGCCAAAGAAGCGCCCGTGCTGCTCTCGAACGGCAATCTGATCGAGGCTGGGCCGGCTGGCACCGGCCGGCATTTTGCGGTCTGGGAAGACCCGTTTCCGAAGCCCTCCTATCTCTTCGCGCTGGTGGCTGGCAAGCTCGCCATGGTCCAGGACAGTTTCTCTACGCAGTCTCAGCGCAAGGTGGACTTACGCATCTATGTCGAGCCCGGCAAGGAGGACCGCTGCGGCTGGGCGATGGAGTCGCTCAAGCGCGCGATGGAATGGGACGAGAAGCGCTTCGGCCTCGAATACGACCTCGACACCTTCATGATCGTCGCCGTCTCCGACTTCAACATGGGCGCGATGGAGAACAAGGGGCTGAACGTCTTCAACGACGCGCTCATCCTCGCGCGCCCCGATACCGCAACCGACGCCGATTATGAGCGGATCGAAAGCGTGATCGCGCACGAATACTTCCACAATTGGACGGGCGACCGTGTCACCTGCCGCGACTGGTTCCAGCTCTGCCTCAAAGAGGGGCTCACTGTGTTCCGCGATCAGGAATTCACCGCCGATGTCCGCTCCGCCGTCGTGAAGCGCATCGAGGACGTGCGCTTCCTGAAAAGCGCGCAGTTTCCGGAGGACGCGGGCCCGCTGGCCCACCCCGTGCGGCCCTCGTCGTTTATCGAGATCAGCAACTTTTACACCCGGACCGTTTACAACAAGGGTGCCGAGCTCTGCCGGATGATGCAAACCGTGCTCGGCCAGGATGGCTTCCGGCGGGGGCTCGATCTTTATTTCGAGCGGCATGACGGCCAGGCAGTGACGGTGGAGGATTTCGTGTCCGCGCTCGGCGATGCGAACGGCACCGATCTTTCTGATTTTCTGCTTTGGTACAATCAAGCTGGAACGCCGGCCCTCGATGCCCGGCTCGTCTATTCCGCCGCGGCCAAAACCGCGCGGCTTACACTCAGCCAGTCCTACACGGACACCGATGGCGGCGCGAAACGCAAGCCTGTGCCGATTCCGGTCAAGCTCGGGCTTCTGGACGCGAACGGAAAAGAGCTTGCCCTTCGGACCGCTGAGGGGCCCGTGCAAAACGGCCTCGTCGTCCTCCGGAAAAAGAAGGAGGTCTTTACCTTCGAAGGGGTGGACGAGCGCCCCGTCGCGTCCCTCCTGCGCGGCTTCTCCGCTCCGGTCAAACTGATCGAAGGGGCGAGCGATCGCGACATGCTCACGCTGATCCGCTCGGACAGCGACCTATTCAATCGCTGGCAAACCGCGCAGGCATTCGCGCTCAAGCATATGACGCAAATGGCTCAGGCGATTGCGGCCGGCAACGCTCCGCGGGTCAACGCGCGTTTCGTGGCGGCAGCTGGCGCCGTTGTGGACGAGGACAGCCTGGAGCACGCCTACCGGGCTGCCTTCCTGAGCCTGCCTTCCGAGTCCGACGTGGCACAGGCGATCGGCGAAAATATCGATCCCGAAGCCATCCACACGGCCCGGATGACCCTGCGCGCGGGGCTAGGCAAAAGCTTGCGCGAGATCCTCGAAGGCATTTACGAACGCAGCACGTCGGCTGAGCCCTATAGTCCGGACCCTGAAAGCATTGGGCGCCGCGCGCTGCGGCAGGCCGCTTTAGGCTTGCTTGCGGCGGGCAAGAGCCGCTTCGGCATCGCGAAAGTCAAAGCCCAGGCGCGGACCGCCTCGAACATGACCGAGGCTGTGGGCGCACTTGCCATCCTTTCCAATCTCGGCGGCGACGCTTACGAGGAGGCCCTGGCGCGCTTTTTCCGGCGGTGGAAAGACGAACCCCTCGTCTTGAACAAATGGTTCGCCTTGCAAGCAACCGCACCTCACCCCGATACGCTGAAGCGCGTGCCTGAGCTTGCCGCCCATCCGCTGTTCTCGATCCAGAATCCTAATCGCGTCCGCTCAGTTTATGGCGCTTTCGCTCACGGCAATCAGGTCCGCTTTAACGATGCGAGCGGCAAAGGCTACGAGATCGTAGCGAACGCAGCGATCGAGATCGACGGCTTCAACCCGCAGGTCGCATCCCGGCTGCTCAGCGCATTCGAAAGCTGGCGTATCCTGGAACCCGGGCGCCGTGCGCTTGCAGAGGCGGCGCTGAAACGCGTCCTTGCTAAGAAAGACCTCTCGCGCGACTCATTCGAGATCGCCACGAAAATCGTTGGCGAGGAGAGCGGCAAGGTGGCAGCATAAGAAAGTTTTGAGTCGCCGGCCCCGGCGGGAGGAGCGAGCGGGGCCAGTATAAAGGTTTTTCGTATGCTACTTTAGATCGAAGGCGCTTTGCGCTGGGATCGCAAGGCTTTGTTAACTAAAGCCCGGCAAAATTAAGATCTTAGTGAGAAGGGTTAACACCACCGGCAGGACGGCATGTCCCTAAACGCTCTTCGCGAGACTTTTACTCATTCCCGGTCCAGCGCCCGGCTTGCGGCGCTGTTTCCGTACGAGTGGAACGCTGGCCTCAAAGACAAGCCCGGGACCCTGCTAAGTATCCGGGCAAAGCACGCCGAGCGGATTCCGCTCGCGCTTGGCCTTGCAGCCTTGATACCTTCTGCGCTGAGCGGCCTAGGCTATTTGTCCCTGGCGGCTACAGCTAGCGTATTATGCCAGGCCATCGCAGCCTTCGCCTTGTTTTTGGCTTTTGCTGCCGTCCGGACGGCTACTGCCAAAATGGCGGCGCCTGCAGAATCTTACAGCATTCAGTCGGAGGCCGTCGCCGGAGCCGGCGGCGCGATTCTGCGCTGGCAGCTCCTGGACGGCCAGCTGACCTGGATCGGGAATGCGGGAGCCTTGTTTCCGGAGGGGGGCGTGCCATCCAATTTCCGCGATCTGAGGCCTTATCTCCATCCCGACGATTCTCTCTACAATTCGATCTCCGATGCCTTGAAGACCCAGGCGCGGCACATTTGCTGGAAAATCCGCCTCAAAGATGCGGAGAACGGCTGGCAAGCATTCGATCTGCGCGGCGAGATCGCCAACGCCAACGCCAACGGCACTCTGGCACCCTATTTTTGCGGTATCCTGCTGCCGGCGGAGACTGCCGCCGCCGAAGCTTTAGGCGAGCGAACCGGTGCGGCAAGACTGAGGGTGGTAATCGAGGCCCTGCCCATGTCTTTCGCGGTCTGGGACAATCAAAACCGGCTTCAACTCTGCAATCGTAAGTTCCGTCAGCTCTACCGCGTTGCCCCCGGCGCCGCTTTGCCGGACACTCCATTCGAGGAATTGCAAGCGCAGGCGAAGAACTTGATTGCGCAAGGCCCGGCCGGCGCCTCCAGCGCTCCCGGCCGCTTTCAACTTCGCGACAAAGAACTGGCGGACGGGACTTGGCTGCAAGTCTGCGAATATTGGACCGGCGACGGTTCGATGGTGAGCGTAGGCACCGACATTACAGTGCCGAAGCTCAGCGAGCAGCGCCTCCTCGAACGCGAGAAGGAGATGCGGGCGACCGTCGAGGGGTACGAGCAGAGCCGCAGGCAGCTCGAAATCCAGACGCGGCAGCTTCGCGAGCTCGCAGAGAGCTATAACGACGAAAAGACCCGCGCCGAAACCGCCAACCGGGCCAAATCGGAGTTTCTGGCCAATGTCAGCCATGAGTTGCGCACGCCGCTCAACGCGATCATCGGCTTCTCAGAGATGATGCGAGACGAGGTGCTTGGGCCGATTGGCAATAAAAAATACGAAGGCTATGCGAACGACATCAACGGTAGCGGGCGCTATCTCCTGGATATGATCAACGACATTCTCGACATGTCGAAGATCGAAGCGGGGCGGGTAACCTTAGCGCCCGAATGGGTCGCGCTCGGCCCGCTTTTCGCTGAATGTCTGCGTGTCGTTCATCCAGGCGCGGTACAACGCAGCGTCCAGCTCCTCCAAGGCGGAAATACGCAGGTTTCAGTCTTCGCAGACAAACGCGCGCTCAAGCAGATTCTCATCAACCTGCTTTCGAACGCGGTTAAATTCACCCTGCCCGGCGGTAAGGTTCTGCTTCGCGCCTACCGCTATCGGGGCAGCGTGCGTATTGCCATCGCCGATACCGGCGTCGGTATCGCAAAGCACGACATAGACCGGCTTGGCAGGCCGTTCGAGCAGGTGCAAAACCAGCTGACCAAAGGTCACAAAGGCACAGGTCTTGGGCTTGCCATCTCGCGCTCGCTGGCCGAGCTGCATGGCGGCAAGCTCGATATCAAGAGCAAGGCCGGCGAGGGAACGACGGTGACTTGCATCCTGCCCGCTCACGATGACAAGGCCTTGAGCCGCGAGGCGGCGTGAGCAACGGCGCCGGCCCGGGCGGCCAGCCGGCTTCAGCGAAAACCTCGGCCGCGGTCGCAGATCTTGCGCAGCGGATGCGCGGTGAGGACGTGCCGCTAGGGGCGATCGTTGGCCAACTCAAGGATCGCGGTTTCGGAATCTTCATGATCCTGTTTGCGCTGCCGAACGCCGTGATACCGGGTATCTCGTTCATTCTCGGCGCGCCGGTGCTCCTGTTCGCTGTCCAGCTCGCAGCCGGCCGCAGCGAGGTCTGGCTGCCGGATTTCCTGCGCCGGCGGACGCTTCCGGCTGCGCTTTTCGAAAAGATTGCAGAGCGCACGGAAAAATTTCTCATCTGGGCGGAGAAGCGCGTGCGCCCGCGCTGGATGTGGCTCGTTTCTGGCCGCGCCGAGCGGTTCCTCGCTCTCTATATCGCAATTGCCGCCGCGTTCCTAATGACGCCGGTTCCGTTCGGAAATGCGTTGCCGGCGCTCGGCATCTCATTTATCTCGGCGGGCCTCATCGAAAAGGACGGAAAAGCCGCGGCGATTGGGATCGCGCTGAGCTTCCTTGGCACCCTTTATATTGGAGCGGCGTTTATATTGGGGCTCGGCGCGATCGCGGCCCTGCTTGCACGGTTTTAAGCGCAGTACGGCCCGGCTGGCCCCAAAAGCGGCCTGCGATCCGGTAAGGGAGGAACCATCCCTTCGTCCGTGCCTTCCTATACCGGCGAGAGTAGGAGCGTTCATGACTGTTATTAAGAAGGCAGCCTTCGATTGGCCTTTCTCCTTGCGGGAGCGAACGTCCCCCAGCGCAACGCTTGCCGTCGTAAGCCGCGCCGGTCTCGCGAGCGTGCCGGCCTGGCAGTCCGCTTTCCAGTCGAAGCGCAAAGACATGCGCTATTATGAGCTCGTCGAGGATACGGTTTGCCCCGAATTCACATTTCGCTATTTCCTCATCCAGGATGAAAACGGGCGGACGCGGGCCGTGCAGCCGTTCTTTCTTCTCGATCAGGACTTATTGGCGGGGCTTAGTCCGCGCTGGCTCGCGATGGCCGCGAAGGTCAGGCGCTTTTGGCCGCGCTTTTTGAAGCTGCGCACGCTGATGGTGGGTTGTGCCGCAGGCGAAGCGCACCTGCAGTCGGGCTCTGCCGCCGCGCAGCGCCGGGATGCGGATATCCTATCGGCGAATGCCGTTCGTATCGCGAGGCAAGAGAAAGCCTCGCTTGTCGTGCTCAAGGAGTTTCCCGCAGAATACCGCAAAGCCTTGTCTTGTTTCTTGGACCGCGGATTTACGCGCATCCCGAGCATGCCGATGACGCGGCTCAATATCGCTTACGATAGCTTTGACGATTATGTGGCCAAAGCTCTCAAAGGGCGGACTCGGGGCCGGTTGCGCAAGAAATTTTCAGAAGCAGAGCAGCTCGGCCCCATCGATTCGCAAATCGTAACCGATGCATCGGCTGTCATTGACGAAATATACCCGCTATATGTACAGGTGTATGAGAAATCCGCACTGCATTTCGAAAAGTTGACAAAGCCTTTTTTCCAGGAGATTGGCCGGAGAATGCCGGATAAGGTGCGCTTTTTCTTGTGGCGCCTGAACGGGAAAATCGTTGCGTTCTCTTTGTGCCTTCTCGAAGGTCATACGATTTATCCCGAATATATCGGGCTCGACTATACCGTGGCGATCCGTCTGCATCTTTATTTCTACGCGACGCGCGATGTGATCGAATGGGGGATCGAGCACGGCTTTACGTCGCTTGTGAGCAGCGGCCTTGGCTATGCGCCCAAGCTACAGATGCGCCATGTGCTGGAGCCGCTCGACCTCTACGTCCGTCACACCTCGCCGTTTGTGAACGCGATCCTCAAGCGCCTGTTGCCTTGGCTGGAGCCGACACACAGCGACGCGAGCTTGAAGCAGTTTCCAAACTACAACGAGCTGTGGGAGCCGCCGCGCTAGGGTAGCCTCGGGGAGCTGCCATCTGCGAGCGGCGCATTATGCGCGCTCGCACCGCTGTTACAGCGTGAGATTTTGCGCGACGTCTTCAGCTTCCTTCGTCTTGCCCGCTAGCTCATCGTCGAGAGCCTTTTCCTCTGCGCCCATAGCGGCAAGCCTGTCCTCCTGCGCTTTGAGCGTATCGAGATAACGGCGCCCGAGATCGGAACTCGAACCGGTGCTTGCGAGATTTCTGCGGATGCGCTCCTGATCGTCGCCGATCTTACTGCGCTCGGTATCGAGCGCCCGCAGGCGCGCATTGACCTTCGCGATGCCGCCCGCAAGCCCGCTGAGCTTCGCTATCGCTTCTTTGAGCGCCGGGGTCTGGTTTTGAAGCCCGCTGATGACCGTGACCATCCGGTCCGGCCCAAGCGAGGTCAGGGTCACGCTTTCATAATCCACATGCTCGCGCGCGAGCGTCGCCTTCGTGGCCGTTCCCTTCTGCGCCAGCACCGTGTAACGAATGCGGGTTGGCGTTTCCTCGATGTCTTTGCTTTCGCCCGCCGGCTTCCAGCCATCCTGGCGCGGCTCCTCGATGACCACTTCGCGATCCTCCCCTGGCGGCGGGGTGATCTCATAATCGATCGTCCATAGCGATTTTACAGTGAGCGTCAGCTCGCCGCGCACAGCCTTGCCGAGCCTGGTCTGCTTCACCCCTTGATCGGACCGGCGGATTGCGGTTTTGGAATCGAGCGCGAAGGTCACAAATCTCGTCGCGCCCCGCGGAAGGAGCGGCAGCTGCGCGTCGCCTGCAAAGTTCACTTCGCCGCCGCTACCGGTCTCGAAGGCCGTGACGAGACCTGCGGGCAACGCCGAATCCCCGTCGTTGCGTAAGCGGACAGCGGCCAGCGGCCTATGCGCATTGGTCTCAGGCTGGTAGAGATAGATTCGCGATGCCCACACATCCCGGTCGACAAAGGGGACCATCATCGTCGCGCCCGAGGCGAGCGTGACATTGGAGGGGAAGCGGTACAGCACCTGCGTTGCGGCTTCCTCGGTCTCAGCTGCCAGAGCCGCGGAGCCTAGCTGCTCCACCATGTGCGGAGCCGCGGCGCCAGAACCTATTGACGCCGCGCGCGGAAGCGGAGCCGCGGGAGCCGCAAAACGAAGCGACCGGGAACCTGATGCCGAATACGCCGCCTCCAATCCACCTTTAGCCGAATCGCTTCCTTTCTCCTCGGCGTCGTCCCGGCGCGGCACGATCCGCGCAGAGGCCGAGACCGGAATCTCGGGCCGGTCCGCGAACACCGCCGAATAAAGAGGCTGCTTCAGAGCCACTGGATTACCGGAGACAAGCGTCAGCTCGACGTCTTTCCAATCTCCGCCGGTCAGGTTTTCTAGCACGCCCCAACCTTGTAGCCGGGCGTTTCCGCCTTCCTTCGGTAGAACGAGCCGGTACGCCGTTTTCCAAACCGGCGCGCTGACGACGTAGCTGAAACCGGCATCGCGCGGCCCCTGCCCGGCCAAGTTGATGGAGATCGTGCGCTGATCCTTGGCGCGGTTTTGCGCAACCGCGGACAATGCGCGTTCGATCTGCGCCCGCAATTGCGGATCGGTGAAGCGAAGCGCTCTCACATCCTCAAGAATTGCCTGGACGAAGCCGTTGGCTGTCAGGAGCGTGAGGCGATGACGCGAAATTTGACCGCCGTTATTAGGAAGTTGTGTCTGCTCGTCCTCGATGCGGAAGATGCGGCCCTTGGCGCTCACGGTGCCTTCGATTTCTACCTCGGCTCCCACAAGTGCATTCAGCAAGGCCGATTGCGAATCGAGTGCTTGCTGGCTGAAGGGAAGATCGCGGAAAAGCTCGGTGAGCGGGGTTTTGCCGGGAAGGCTCACCTCTCCGATCGCACCAGCGCTATCGAACACCGTCAGGCTTTTCAGCACGTCGTCCACTTGGTCGAGCCGCACTGACAGCTCAACAACGGTGCCCGCCGTGACACCGCCGGAATGAGTGAATTGCGCAAGGCCCGCAGTAGACAAGACGACGCGCTTGAGAGGAAGCTCCGCGGCCCCGGACATCCCAGGAAGCGCTACCAATAAAGCCGTTACGACAATCCGTTTCATGACGCCGATCCGCAACAAGGTTGAACAACGGACATTGACTGCCACAAAATGATAAACTTGCTATTACGATTACACTACGGCCAAAATACATTCGAACCGCGGCACGATTGGCCCGGCAGTAGCCACAATTCGATTTTCCGCTTAAATCGCGGCCGCGCCGCCGCGCTGACATAACCCGCCCCGTCATCGCGAGGCGGCGCTTGCCGCCGTGGCGATCCAGGGAAACTCTACGGAATTTGCCCTGGATTGCTTCGCGTTGCTCGCAATGACGCTGCGGCGTTACGGCACGCCGTGGCGCATACTGCAGCGGCGCCGGGATTAAGTTCGCGCCTATGCGCGCACGGGGCTGGATGCAAAGGCCTTGAGATCGCATTTATTCACATACCGCGAAAAGCAGCTCTGGGAAGGAACGCCATGGTTGAAGGCAAGAACCGGCAGATCGTCCTCGTCTCCCGCCCGCAGGGCGAGCCCACGCCCGGAAACTTCAAGCTCACCGAAGCTCCCATTCCCGCCATCGGCACGCGGCAAGTTCTGCTCAAGACAAAATATCTTTCCCTCGATCCCTACATGCGCGGACGCATGAGCGAGGCCAAATCCTATGTGCCGCCCTTCGTTATCGGTGAGCCGCTTGGCGGCGGAACGGTGAGCGAGGTGGCCGCTTCGCACAACCCGAAATTCGCCGTTGGCGACATCGTGCTGGCCTTTGGCGGCTGGCAAGACTATGCGGTTTCCGATGGAAGCGGGCTCCGCAAGCTCGATCCGAAGATTGCGCCGGTTACGGCTGCGCTTGGGGTGCTCGGCATGCCAGGATTGACAGCCTATGCTGGGCTTTTGAACATCGGCCAGCCAAAGCCCGGCGAAACGCTCGCGGTAGCCGCGGCGGCAGGGCCGGTCGGCTCGGCGGCGGGGCAGATCGCCAAGATCAAGGGCTGCCGCGTGGTAGGCATCGCCGGCGGCCAGAAGAAAGTGGACTATCTCAGGAGAGAGTTCGGCTTCGATGCCGCCGTCGACCACCGCTCGCCGCGCCTGAAGGAGGAGCTGAGGGCCGCCTGCCCGGACGGCATCGACATCTATTTCGAGAATGTAGGCGGCGCGGTTTGGGACGCGGTCTTCCCGCTCCTCAACAATTTCGCCCGCGTGCCTGTGTGCGGCCTTGTTGCGAACTATAACGCCACCTCTTTGCCGGTAGGACCGGACCGCTCGGCGGCGCTGATGCGCACCATCCTCACGAAGCGCCTGCGCATGCAGGGGTTCATCGTCTACGACTTCGCGCAGCAGACGGAAGACTTCCTGCGCGATGCCGGCGGCTGGATCCGCGAGGGCAAGCTCAAATACCGCGAGGATATCGTCGAGGGGCTCGAAAACGCGCCGCAGGCTTTCATCGGGCTCTTGAAGGGCGCGAATTTCGGCAAGCTGCTGGTCAAGGTTTCGGATTAGAGAGCGTGCCCGGCGCATCCACCAAGGTGGCGCCATCAACGCCGTCCTTGCCGCCGCCGGCTACAACTTCCGGCGCTTGATCCAATGGCTCAAGCTTTACTGCGTATTACACCAAGCGCCGGAAGTCTTGACCGGTCCCGGCGTCGTCCCGCCTCCGCGCATACGCGCTAACTTAAGGCTTTCCAACGGAAATCGAGTCAGATTCTGTCGAAGGGATGGCATTGGGAGGGCTTACCTTGGGGTTTGCCCTTCATATCGCATGCACGGCCGTGAACCAGCCTGTGCGCAGCATCCCGGCCAAGGCCCAGGCATCGGCTTTGCCGCTCTTGATCCGGCGGCCCTCGATCGCGTTCGCGGCCCGGCGCGCATCCATGCACACCATCGGAAGGCCCAGGGCGGCAAGCGAACGGTGCAGATGCGGCGTGAAGGCGCCGCTCTCAACGCCAACCCTGACCAGCTTCTCCTGAAAGCCCTTCAAGCGCGCTGCTATCGCATCGGGATGCGTGTCCACCATCCCCTGCCAGACGATCTTGCCCGCCTCGTCCACAACGCAAATTGCTGTCGTCTTGCCGCCCACGTTCAACCCTGCAAACATCTTCATCGCTGCTCTCCTTCCTTGCGGGAATCACAGGCGGAAAGCTCTCACTTTCCGCCGGAGGGCCGCAACCTCATGTATGCAAGGTATTAGCGCATGCGAAGCGCGGCGAGGCTTTGGGCAAGGTCCGAAATAGACGGGGTCAACTTTCGCCGCCAGTTCGGTCTTTCCCGATCCGTGCCGGGGAGATTGACGCCGGTGATCTCGCCCGCAAGATCGTCGATCTGCGCGATGGCTAAGAGCGAGGACGTGCGCTGGATAAATTCATGAGCCGCGGTGACGGCGGACGGGGCCAGAGGCGCTGACGCATCGGCCGCAAGAGCGGGGTCCAGTCCAATTGCGCGTAAAAAGGCCCGCTTGCCGGCCGCGCGCTCCTTTCGTGCTGCATCGGCCGCCGGAGGCGATATCAGGCCGAGCGCCTCTTTCTCACGAATGTCCTCACCTTGCCACCAGCCCGCAATAGTTGGCAGATCGTGGGTTGTGACGCAGGCGACCGATTTCGCGGGGTAAGAGGCGGCGGGATTGAAGGAGTTTGCATCGCGCTCGAACCACAATACGCGATAGCTTAGAATGTTTGCCGCATCCATGGCCGCGCGAAAGTTCTCCGGCACCGTGCCGAGATCTTCACCGATCACGAGGCAGCGCGCTCGCGCGCTCTCAAGGGCAAGCTGCGCGATGAGTTCCCGCTCGGGAAAAGCGAGATAAGCGCCTTCATCGGCCGTTGCCCCGGCGGGAATGACGAAAAGACGCGTAAGCCCCATGGCATGATCGATGCGCAGGGCACCGGCATGGGCCATGTTTGCGGCGAGCACCTCGTTGAATAGCCGATAGTTCGATGCGCGCCACGCCAACGGATTGGGCGGCCGGAGGCCCCAATTCTGACCGCCTTCCGCAATCGGATCGGGGGGCGCACCGACGGAGGCGGTGGCCAGAAACTGACCGGCATTGGCCCAGACTTCGGCGCCGTCTGGAGCCGCACCAACTGCCAGATCGCGGTAGAACCCCAGCCAGGTCTCGCTTCCACTCCCGCGGGCGGCCGCCTCGCTAAACTGCCCCTCCGCCAGCCATTGCAAATAGGAGTGAAAGCGGATGAGCCTGGAGTTTCCTCGCTTGAATGCAGCCAGAGCGCCGGCATCGCCTGCGGCTAATCCGGCGGGCCAGCGGGGCCACGCCTCACCCGGCCGGGTCTCGCTTATAGCTTCGAAGCACGCGAATTGCTCCAGGCTAGCTCCGCCGCTGGCCAGGAAAGCCTCGAATTCGCAGGCGGGAGCGGCGCCGGGAGAACTTGCGGTGAGATCGTTGAAGTCCGCGAAGCTCGCCTCGAGGATCGCCCGCTTCACCGCCCAAACGCCCGCATGGTCCACCTGAGGCAGCGAAGATAGCGCTGCGATGTGCGCCAAATGCCCGGCGAGCGCCGCCTTTGTGCGGCAGCCTTGCAGCACGGCAACATCGATATACACCGGATCGAGGAAGCGGCGGTCTGAGGGGTAATAAGGGCTGACGCGTTCCCGGTCTTTTGGGAAAAGCGCGTGCAGCGGGTTAAGACCAACGGTGGCGGCACCTGCATCCGCCGCCATTGCGGCAAGCTCACCGAGCGTCGTGAAATCGCCGATGCCCTGATCGCCAGGCCGGCGCAAGCTGTAAAGCTGAGCCGCGACACCAAACGCCCGCGGGCCGGAAACCAGCCTTTCGGGCAAAAAGCACCGGCGCGGCGCAACCGTCAGGTTGCAGGCGATTTCAGGGGTGCGTTCGGGGAAGATGCGGTACCTGCCAGCCGGTTGCGGCGGCAGCGTTGCCAGCACGGTGTCGACGCGGCGTCCATCCAAGGCGATGACACTTCGAGATTCTAGATCGCCGGCCGCAAGGCAGACCGGCTCCACGCTGCCATCCTCGCGCTCAATAATGAGCGTGGCCGGCATGCGTCCGTCTCCAGCCGCTATGCGCAGCGAAATGGGCTCGCCCTCATAGGCTGCGAGCGTTTCCGGCAGGGTGCGCCGGTCCTGTTCATCGGCGAGGCGGCCAAGGCTCTCCCGCACCTCGGCGTTGCTGCTTGCGGCAAAGCCCATATCGGCGAGCAACGCTTGCTTCGTGGCGGCGGGAACCGTGTGCGCCGTCCCTGAGATGTCATGCCATTCAGGCGCAATGCCCGCAGCACGGGCGAGGCCGCCGAGGAGCTCTGGCGCGGCACCGGCCCGCGGCGTGTGCGATTTGGTGCGGCGCGAAGGGGCATCGCGCCATTCTTCGAAAACCGCTACCGACAGCGGCGCTACCGCGATGACGGCGTTGCCATCGAATAGGCTGCCGCCTGCATCGCCGGTTTCCTGCGCCGTATCGAGGCAATGGCGCCAGCAATAACCCGCCCGCGCCTCCGGTAGAACCGCATCGAGGGCTTCATGCCCGGCGTGGAGAACCACGAACACGCGGTCCGCGCTGCGGTTTTCTGCAGCGGGCGCATAGAATGCCGCGGCGATCGTGCGCCGCTCCGCATCCGGCCAATCGGCTGGCTGCATCGGCGCCCCATCAGGGTTACGCCATTCGGCGTCGGGGATCAGCGTGCCATCGACGGCTTCGCCCGTGAGAAAGCGGTCACGCGTCAAGGCAGGATGGGCCGCGCGAAGCGCTAGGAGGCGCTCCGTAAAGGCAGCCAGCGTATGATCCGCGCAATCCCAGCCAAGCCAGGCGGTGACGTTGTCCTGGGCGTAGGCATTGTTATTGCCGCGCTGCGTATGGCCGGTCTCAGCGCCCATGGCCAGCATCGGCGTGCCGCGCGCCAAGAGCAGCGCCGCCAGAAGATTGCGCTGGTCGCGCCGCCGTGCCGCCATGATGGCAGGATCGCCGGTTACGCCTTCGGCACCATTGTTCCATGAGAAGTTGGCGCCGGTTCCGTCGCGGCCGTTTTCGCCATTGGCTTCGTTGTGCTTATGCTCGTAAGAGACCAGATCGGCGAGCGTGAAGCCGTCGTGCGCAACGATGAAATTGACGCTTCGGGAGGGTGGGCGGCGGGGCCCGAAAATATCCGACGATCCGGTGAAGCGCATCGCGGTCTCGCCCAAAAGACCGGGGTCGCCACGCCAGAACCGGCGCATGGTGTCGCGGAATTTGTCGTTCCATTCGCCCCAGGCGGGTGGAAACGCTCCGATCTGGTAACCTCCCGGGCCGATGTCCCACGGCTCGGCAATCAGCCGCAAATCGCGCAGCACCGGGTCCTGCGCTATCGCCGTAAGCAGCGGCGCGGCGGCGTCGAAGCCGTCATCGCGCCGGCCGAGCGCCGTGGCGAGATCGAAACGGAAACCGTCGATGCCGCCAAGCTCTGCCCAGGTTCGTAGCGCATCCATCGCGAGCCGCACCACGGGCGGGCGGTCGAGCGCTAGCGTATTGCCGCACCCCGTGTCGTTTATGGGGATGCGCAGGTCTTGCGGCGCCAGCCGGTAGTAGGATGCGTTGTCGAGGCCGCGCAGCGATACCGTGGGGCCTAGCTCGTCGCCTTCGCCGCTATGGTTCAGCACAACGTCGAGAATAACCTCGATCCCGGCAGTTTTGATCGCGGCCACGCTCGCGGCGATCTCCGCCCAGCCGTCCGGCGCGAGCCGCGGATCGGGAGCCATGAACGTGACGGGGTTATAGCCCCAATAATTGGTGAGACCCGCTGCGTGAAGATGGCGTTCGCCGATCCATGCGGCCGCCGGCATGATCTCGATGCAGGTTATGCCAAGCTTTACCAAATGTTCGAGCGCCGCCGGATGGGCGAGCCCGGCGAAGGTCCCGCGAATGGCTTGCGGAACCTCGGGGTGGGTCTTCGTGAAACCGCGCACGTGCAGTTCATAGAGGACGGTTTCGGACCACCGCCTTACCGCGCGCAGGCCGGGCCTTGCAGCCGCGGGCGCCATTGCAATGGCCTTGGGCATGAAGGACGCGCTATCGGTGATGTCGGGCCGGAGATCTCCACTGGATGCATCGATCCGGTAATCGAGCATGGCCGGCGCAAAGGCGAAGGACCGGTCGAGCTGCCGCGCATAAGGGTCGGCAAGAAGCTTCGCCGGGTTGAACCGGTGGCCCTCCGCCGGAGCGTAAGGCCCGTAGGCCCGCAACGCGTAACGCTGTCCCGCGCGCACGCCCTCGAAATGGCCGTGGAAAACATCGCCGGTCCGGCAGGGAAGCCGCAGGCGCTCGATTTCGGTTTCGCCGTGCCCGTCGAATAGGCAAAGCTCGATGGCCGATGCATGCGCCGAGTAGACCGCGGCATTGGCGCCCTTCGCGTCCAAGCTCAGGCCGAGGGGCTCTGGCGAACCTTCGCGCACCCGGCCCGTCACGCAGCGCTCATAGAGGTGTGCGCTTCGGCTTGCGTGCCGCAGAGTTCCCGGTAAAGGCTTGCATAGCGGCGCGCAGGCTGGCGCCAGGAAACATCGGTTGCCATGCCATTTTTCTGCATGACCCGCCAGGCCGCGCTATCGCGGAAAAGCCATGCCGCCTTCCGCAAAGCCGCCGCCAAGCTATCGCTGGTAACAGGAGAGAATTGCACGCCGGTTGCCACACCTGCGGCGAGCGCCACTTCATTGGCGTCGATGATCGTGTCGGAGAGCCCTCCGACACGCGCCACAACGGGCACGGCGCCGTAGCGCAGCGCACAAAGTTGCGTCAGCCCGCAGGGCTCATAACGCGAGGGCACGAGCAGCATATCGGCGCCAGCCTGTATGCGATGTGCGAGCGTCTCATCGTAGCCGAGCCTCACGCCGACGCGTCCAGCGTAGGTCTCGGCCGCCTCCTGAAACTTGGTTTCAAACTCCGCGTCGCCCGAGCCTAGCAATGCAAGCTGTATGCCTTCCTCAAGAAGAACCGGCAGAGCCTCCAGGAGCAGATCGGGGCCTTTTTGCCAGGACAAACGGCTAACAAGACCGGCTAACGGCGCGTCTTTTTCCAGGTGCAGGCCCAAGCTGTCCTGTAGCGCAACCTTGTTGGCGGCGCGTGCACTCAGATGCGCCGCATCGTAGGTGGCAGCGATGCGCGGGTCGGTGGCGGGATCCCACACCTGCGTGTCGATACCGTTGAGAATGCCGCTGAGCCGGTTTGCTCGCGCGCGAAGCAGGCCTTCGAACCCCATTCCCGTTTCTGGCTGCTGGATTTCCCATGCGTAGGACGGCGAGACGGTCGTGATCCGGCCGGCAAGTTGCAGTCCAGCTTTCAGAAATCCGATCGCGCCATAGTGTTCGACGCCATCCCATGCCAGGGCCGCGGGCGGCAAACCCAACGGCTTCAGCAGCTCTGCCGGAAATTGCCCCTGAAAGGCTAGATTATGAATGGTCATGACCGTGGCGGGCACGGCCGTTTTACCGCTGTAGTGTAGATAGGCGGCGGTCAAGCCGGCCTGCCAGTCGTGCAGGTGCAAAACGTCGGGTATGAAGCCCGGCAGCGAGCCAAGTCCGATCTCAGCTGCAACCTTGGCGAAGGCCGCAAAACGGAAGGCATTATCCGGCCAGTCCGTGCCGTCCGGCCCCACATAGGGATTGCCGGGGCGGGCGAAGTGCACCGGTGCGTCCAGAACGAAAAGTTTGAGGTTGTGCGCCGTCCCAGCGAGGAGACGCGCCATCCCCCCGCGCACCCCCCGGAAAGACGTCAGCTGCTGGGCCTCCTCCAATGCAGCAAGCACTGCCGGATAACCCGGAACGAGGGT
>Ga0074046_10001718_pt1 | contig 19438 bp, 19 predicted proteins | sample BogForMeECP23OM3_FD_94441 | JGI IMG/M metagenome (GOLD analysis project Ga0074046, IMG submission 94441) | Bog forest soil microbial communities from Calvert Island, British Columbia, Canada - Bog Forest MetaG ECP23OM3 | ecosystem: Environmental > Terrestrial > Soil > Wetlands ... | reverse complement strand
TTAGTATGCAAATTCCTGGCCTCAGACAAGCAGCTTCCCCCACCCACTAGGGTACACTTTCTCAAAGTAAAAGATGCAGTAAGGGTATCGAAAGATGCACCCAAGGTCAATGTAAGCCTTTGAGGATGTGAGGATTAGCAGCGGAAGGGGAAATAGGAGGGGTGAACGGAGGGCACCCACTAGCGGCCAGCGACACCGAGATCAGGCCCGGAGGGGCGACCGAACTTAGCCCAGCGCTTCAGCGCTGGGAAACGTAAACCATAATGACTCGGTCAAAGGTGCAAAAGCATCGGGCGTACAGAAAATCTTGCCCTTCCAAGCTCCCGGTTTGCGGTTGCCCTGCGCGTCTCGAAGCGCGACCAAGCGCACTACCGGCGTCTTCCCACGAGCGATGACGATCTCCTCGCCCCGGCAGGCCCTCGCGATCAGACGCGAGAGGTTGGCCTTGGCCTTCCGAATGGTGACTGTTGCTATGTCTCATTCTACCGGCTGTCGCTTCCGAAACACATGGGATAATTGGGCTATGAGACCGGATTCCGTTCGAACGACCGTCGACATCCCGACGCACCTATACCGAAAGCTAAAAGCACAACCCGCCGCCAGTAGTTGCTCCGTCCGCGAGTTGGTAGTGGCGGGAATCAGAAGCGCGCTCGTGCAGGGCCAGCGCCCGAAGAGAGTCCAGTTCCCGCTGGTCGTCTCCAACGGCGCAAAGGTCGACCTCACCAACGAACAAGTCTATAAGCAGGTTGGATTCCCATGATTCGAACTCACGAGCTCATCGAAGGGTTTCTACGATTCGAGTGAACAAGTCTCCGTCCGTGTTACCCGGGCTTATGCAGCAGCATTGAGGATTCCGCAGATATGGCACTACTGCGAAAGCCGGGCTCACATCGTTCCAGCGTCTTTTTGCTCGCATCCCAACGACGAGCTTTCCTGATTCCAGCTCTCTTTTGGCAATCTCGAAGGAATAGCTCTGCGAAGCGCAGGGCCGGCCACCGGGCAAGCCCTTGAACTTCCGAGAGTGATATGGGAACCATTCAATCACGCATATTCGTTGGGCAACGTCGCTTCGATGCAAGCCTCCTAGGTCGAATAGCGCTCGAAGACACTTATTCCACCACTTGGCACAGCCTGTTCCAGCGAATTCCGGATTCAGAGGGTAGAACGGATATTCTTGAGATTCGTGACGAAGGTTGGAGATCAATGCCCTCCTAAACACTGGGTCGCGGTGATTGGCCTCATCTTCTGGCGCGTCACCAGGATTTAAGTTCAGCAAGATAACCTTCGCAACTTCGGGACTTCCTATAAACGGCTCAGGAATAGTTCCAACATTAAGACGGTGTTCCCCTGCAGTTCGTACACTGAACCGAGCGATACTCTCGCGATCTATGGCAAGAACGTACGGACTTTCATTAGGAAGTTCCAGCCAAGGATTGCGCATTCTGTCTTCACTCACCCGTTAGCCCGAATCATCTGCTCCGCATGTTTCCGAGAAGTCTCAGTCAACTTAGCTCCCGACAGCATGCGAGCCACTTCTTCAGTGCGTTCTTCGCCGGTGATCTCGCGAACGGTGGTCTTAGCGCGCCCGCCAGCTTCGCGCTTTTCAATCAAGTAATGGTGATCGGCAAAGGTTGCGATCTGCGGCAAGTGAGTAACGCAGAGCACCTGATTGCCTTTGGAGAGCGCCTTCAATTTCTTCCCCACAGCCTCGGCGGCGCGCCCTCCGATGCCGGTATCGATCTCGTCGAATACTAATGTGCGCTGCGCGGCCGCCGATTTGCTTTTGCCCGCCGGATTCGTCCCCGCCTCGACACTCGCCTTCAGCGCCAGCATGACGCGCGAAAGTTCGCCGCCCGAGGCGATATGCTCCAGGGGACGCATGGGCTCGCCCGCGTTGGTCGTAATGCAGTAGATCACCTGGTTGATGCCCGAGGAAGTCCAATGCGCTTCCTCTTCTTCGACAGCTTCTTCAACAGCTTCCTTAACAACGATGCGAAAACTCGCGCGCATGGCAAGGTCGTTGATCTCGGCCTCGACCAGCTTCTCTAATTTCCGTCCCGCCTCCAAGCGGTTGCGCGAGACGCTATGGGCTGCCTTGCGATAGTCCTCTGCAGCCACGGCCAGCTGAGCCCGCAGTTCAAGCAATACTTGATCTTTATTCTCCATCTCTGAAAGTTTTCGCTGGATATCTTCCCCAAAGGCAATGACCTGCTCCAGCGTAGGCCCGTACTTGCGCTTCAACCGATCCAGCACAGCCAGACGCTCTTCAATCTCCGCGAGGCGCTCGGGCGAAGCCTGGATTCCCCCTGCATAATCGCGCAGCGTCGCGCCCACATCTTCGACGCTGATGCGCGCCGACTCCAAAGCCGCCAGCGCTTCCTGAAACTTCGGCTCGTAACGAGCGAGTTCCTCGATGTGCTTCTGTGCGGCGCGCAGGCTCGATGAAGTCGAAGCGTTGCCCTCATACAGCAGGTCGAAGGCATTGATGGCCGCCCCGTAAATCTTCTCGGCATTGGTCAAGACTCGCTTCTCGGCCTCCAGTTGCTCGTCTTCTTGCGGACCTCCCTGCGCACGATCGCCCGCCCGCAGCCGCGCCTCTTCGATTTCACGGCACTGGAAATTCCACAGATCCAGAAGCCGCATACGATCCTGCTCGTCCTGTTCGAGTTCGGCAATGCGTCCGCGAATCTGCTTCCAGCGTGCGAATGCGCTGGATACGTCCTTCAATTCGACGCCAGCGTAAGCATCGAGCAGGTCCTGCCGCGCTGCGGCATCGAAGTTTACGATCGATTCATTCTGCGCGTGGATCACCGCCAGGTGAGGCGCAATCTGTTTCAGCACCGCCACGGTAGCCGGCTGATTATTGATGAAAACCCGTCCCTTGCTGCCGGGAGCAATCTCGCGCCGCAGAATCAGCGAGCCATTCTCCGCGTCCAAACCGTTCGTTTCCAGGATCCCTGTGATGGAACGCGCCGCCGCTCCTTCGCTCTCAAACACGGCAGCGACCACCGCCCGTTCAGCGCCCGTACGGATCACATCGGAGGATGCTTTTTCACCCAGCAGTAATCCCAGGGCGTCAATCAGAATGGATTTCCCCGCCCCGGTCTCGCCGGTCAGAAGATTCAGACCCGGCGCGAATTCGATCGCGACATTGTCGATGACCGCGTAATTTTCGAGTCGAAGTTCGGCCAGCACAAGATTCCCCGCAATCTGACTGACGACGATCTTAACTGACGACGATCTTAACTGACGACGATCTTAACTGACGACGATCGTAACCTGCGGCGTTCTGTAATTTATGCGCAGCATAGCACAGACCACACCCGCGTTCGCCACTGAACCAACGGCCAGTCCAACACTGCACTAACGCCGGTCCAGCGCTGAACTAATGCCAATCGCAAGCTGCACTAACCATTTGTGACGATTGAACCTTCGATTTTTGCGCGATGGCGCGGGTTTGCCGAAGATAATGTCATGCGATCCCTTCCCCCACTCGTAATCGCATTGCTGTTCTGCGCCTTGATGACAGTTCGTGTCGAGGCCCAGCAGTTGCAATGCGATCCTTGCCGGCATCCCTTCGGTAAAGTCCCTGTCGGCGATTCTTTCACCTACTCTTTCCAACTCTCGAACACTGGGAGCGAGACACTCACCATCACCTCCACGTCGGTGCAAGGGAAATATTTCTCCTTCGGCGAATTCCCTCTACCGGCGAATGTAGAGCCCGGGTCAAGCGTCGAGTTGCCCGTCATTTTCACGCCGACCGAATTGAGATGGACCTCCGCCATCCTCATAATCATCAGCAACTCCCCGGGTTCCCCTCTCGAAATGAAAATCTCGGGGACCGGCGTCGCCGACGGCGCGCAACTGGGAATTAGTCCCGCCGCCCTCAACTTCGGCAATGTAACGGTGGGGTCGAGTAGCAGTCTGCAGGCTACGCTCACGGCCTCGGACGCTGCCGTAACCATTTGGTCGGACCAGTCGACGAACTCGGAGTTCGCCATCATCGGGCTGAATCTGCCGGCAACTCTCGAAGTCGGACAGAGCCTCCCCGTCACGATTCAATTCACCCCGAACGCCACGGGCACGGCCTCCGGCCAAGCGGCATTCATCAGCAACGCAGCGAACTCACCAACGACGGAAGCGCTGACCGGTACGGGAGTGGCCCCAGGCTCTCCTAACGTCTATCTTTCCTGGAACCCCGGAGACGGGGAAGCGGTGGGATACAACGTCTACCGCGGCACCGCCCAGGGCGGCCCGTACCAGATGATTAACACCGGGCTGGATGCTTCTACCAACTACACAGACTACACGGTTGTCTCCGGAACGACCTACTTTTACGTCGCAACTGAGGTGAACGCGCAAGGTCAACAGAGCGCCTACTCCAACGTCGCCGAAGCGGTCATTCCAGAATAGCGATATTGAATCCTTGAGGTATTGGATCATTGAGCCATTCCAATCAAATGACTCAATCCTTCATTGCCTCAATGATTCAACGGTACGTTGACCGATGCGATACCTTGGCGGACCGCGCCGCCAGCCTGATCTATAATCTTGCTTAGGGGTTTTCCCTAAACCAATGCATTTCTCTTCCGTCCTGCTGTCGTTTGTCCTGACGTTTGTCGGCGGCGAAATCGTTGATCTTGTCCTTCAGACCGGTCCGGTCGCGAAGACCGTACTTTTCCTGCTCCTCGCCTTCAGCGTACTCTCCTGGGCCGTGATTCTTTCCAAGTGGCGGCTGATCCGCAGCGCACGCGGACAAAGCGGACGCTTCGTCCGATCTTTTCGCAAAGCGCAACGCCTGCAGGACATTGCCTCGGTTGCCGAACAATTCCGTCCCAGCCCGCTGGTGGGCGTGTTTGAAGGGGCGGTCGCGGAGTTCAAACGCCAGATGGGAACGACCGGCGGCATTCACAACCTCGTGGCCATTCAGCGCGCCATGCAGATCGCGTCTTCTGAGGAAATCACCCGCCTCGAACGCAATGTCCCGTGGCTCGCGATCACCGGTGCGGTAACGCCGTTCATCGGACTGTTTGGAACGGTCTGGGGAATCATCGACGCTTTCCACGGCCTGGGTACGGCCGGCGCGGCCACTTTGCGCGCGGTCGCTCCCGGAATTTCTGAAGCTCTGATTACCACCGCCGCCGGACTGGCCGCAGCCATCCCGGCCGTGATCGCGTACAACCTCATCATCGGCTCCGTTCGTGAAATGGCCTCGCGCAACGACGACTTCACTCTGGAGATGCTTAACCTGGTTGAGCGACAGACGCAGACAACAGACCGCCAGCCGGCGATACCCGCTACCGAGGCGCGTCGCTGATGGCCTTCACCACCGCCAACGGACGCACTCAGACGGCGCTTGCCGACATCAACGTCACGCCGCTGGTGGATGTCGTCCTCGTGCTGCTCATCATTTTCATGGTGACCGCGCCCGTGCTGCAGTCCGGAATCGAAGTCAACGTCCCGCACACTCGCACCGTCAAAGAGATCACCGAAGAGCGCCTCGTCATCAGCATCGACAAATCGCAGAGAGTTTTTCTGGGCAACGATCCCATCAACATCAACCAGATCGGGGCGCGTCTCCGCCAGAAAATTCGCGATCCGCAACACCAGTCGATCTTCTTGCGCTCTGACGAAGATGTGCCGTTTGGCGCCTTCGCCACGGTCATGGACGCGATCAAGCAGGCAGGAATCAGCAACGTGAGCATCGTTACGCAGCCGATGGATACGCAGAGCGGCCATCACTGATTTTCACGTAGACGATTTTCACGTGGACGATTTTCACATGGACGGCTTCGACATTTATTCCGAACACGCGCAGTTGCGCCGTCCGCTGGCCTGGTCGTTCGGCCTGCATCTGGCATTCGCCGCGGTCGTCGTGCTCTACGCAACGTTTATTCAAGGCATCCGTGGCACAGGCTGGGGCAGCGGCGGCACAGGAGATGCCATGGGAGCAACCCTCGTGAGCGCGGTTCCCTTGCCCGCTAATCCGACAGAAACAACGAATGTGCTGGCAACGGAATCCAAGGGACTGTCGAAATCGCAGCCCACCGTGCAGGAAAAAGAACCGGAAGCGATTCCGATTCCCGACAAGAACACGAAGATCAAGAAAACCGCACCGGTCCAAAGCGCAACCAAACGCAAGACGGAACCAGAATCATCCGAGTCGAATCAGATTCCGTACGGCGAAGGCGGCCCGGTCAGCGGCCCCTACACCATGAACGCGGGCGCTGCCAAGGGAGGATTTGGATTTACCGGAAGCGGCGGAGATTTCGGCAGCCAGTTTGCCTGGTACGTAGACGCCGTGCAGCGGAAGGTTACCGAAAACTGGCTGAAATACGAAGTCGACCCGCGCATCTCTGAGGCGAAGCGGGTTTATTTGACATTCGATATCGCGCGCGACGGTCACCCGTCGAACGTCGAAATCGAGCAATCGAGTGGCGTGCCGTCGTTGGACCAGTCGGCAGTCCGCGCGCTCCAGCGCATTGATTCTTTCGGCCCGTTGCCGTCAAATTATTCCGGAAGCAAAGTGTCGGTAGAGTTCTGGTTCGATTACAAGAGGTGAGTCAGTCGTTAGTCGCTGGTCGCTGGTCGTTTGGAAGGCCGCAGTAGGGTCCGTATCAGGGCACGCCTTCAGGCGTACCGCCGGACCTGGATCATGAGAGCGCCTTCAGGCGCTGAGAAAAAGATTGGAGTTCTGCTACGGTTTTGTCAGCGACCAATGACCAACGACAAACGACCAGCCGCCAATAGGGAGCACAAATTGAGTATCTCAGCTTGCCCCATCCGTCACCGTGCTTTGATCACCGCCGCCGTGCTACTTCTGTTGGCAGCCGCCAGTTCCGCGCAAGACTGGATTCGCACCGGCACCGGGCTGGGCGTCGAGCGCGTGCGCCTGGCCGCAGCCGACTTCAAGCCATCGACCAACGACGCCAACAACGTAGCGCTCCTCAGGACCTTCAACGACGTACTCTGGAACGATCTCGACAACGCTGGAATTTTCGATCTCGTCTCCAAGAGTTTCTATCCCCTGCAGGGGCCGGGACAACCCTCCGAGGTCACTTTTTCAGCGTGGAATTCTCCGCCGCCAAATACCTCCATGCTCGCCTTCGGCAACCTGGGCGCAGCCGCCGGCAAAGTCACGGTCCAGGGATGGCTCTACGACGTGAAGAACGAGAAGTCGCCGCAGGTCCTCGGCAAGCAGTACGCCGATAGCGCTACGACCGACGCTGTACGCGTCATCGCGCACCGCTTTGCCGACGAAATCATCTTCCGTTTGGGCGGAGGCGTACCCGGCATCGCCGAAACCAAGATCTATTTCGTCAGCAAGCGTACCGGCAACAAAGAAATCTGGATGATGGACTACGATGGCGCCAACCAGCAGCAGGTCACGCACCTGGGAAGCATCTCTCTCTCTCCGAGCATCTCGCCCGATGCTTCGCGGCTGGCCTTCAGTTCCGCTACCAAGAACAGCTGGGAAATTATGATGTATTCATTCGATCTCAACCGCCTGGTCAGTTTCCCGCGTCTCGGAGGCATGAATTTTTCCCCTTCATGGTCTCCCGATGGCAAGATCGCGTTCTCGTCCTCGCGCAACGGCTATCCCAACATCTACGTAGTCGATGCATCGGGAGGGAACTCGCGCCGCCTGACGAACGGCCAGGGGCCCGACATTTCTCCGACCTGGAATCGCAAGACCGGCGCCCAGATCGCTTTCGTCAGCGGTCGAACCGGCCTGCCCCAGATCTATACCATGGAAGCCGACGGCACCAACCTGCAGCGTGTCACCGATCAAGGCTACGCAGTTTCTCCCAACTGGTCGCCGAACGGACAGTTTCTGACTTTCTCATGGACTCGCAAGTATGGGCCAGGAGAGCCGGGTTCCAACGACCTCTATTTAATGGACGTCGCCAGCAAGCAGTGGGTACAACTCACGCACGACGCGGGGTTCAACGATTATCCCTGCTGGTCTCCGGATGGCCGGCACATTGTGTTTCAATCCCACCGCTCCGGCAGGGATCAGATATGGACGATGCTGGCGGACGGCACCAATGTGAAGCAGTTAACCTTTGATGGCGCGAACACGCAGCCCAACTGGAGTTGGAAGTAGATTTAATTGACAGCCCGTGATGCAGATGTGGTTTGCATCATGGCATGAGGTCCCTATCAGGGCATAAGATTCAAGTCTGAGCATAAGGTTCGTATCAGGGCACGCCTTCAGGCGTGCCGCAGGAGACACTCATGAAAGCGCCTTCAGGCGCTGGGGCAAGAGACTGGAGTTTCGCCACGAGCTATTGAAAAGCACGGATCTTGCGGCTGGCCGAAAGTGCGCCCTGTCGTCAAGCTGCAAATCGTCAAGCTGCAAATTGCACGCCATTATGTGGGCGCACAGAAAAGAGGAACCAGTGAAGCACGCAATGAGAATGACGATAGTGAGATGCAGCATCCTGGTATTCACACTGAGTACAATCGTGTTTCTGGCCGCATGCGCGAAGAAGGCTGCTCCGCCGCCGCCACCCCCGCCGCCCGCACCAAACGCTCCCACTGCCTCGCTCTCGGCGAACCCTAACACTATCGACCAGGGGCAATCGACAACACTGACATGGCAGACCACCAACGCCACCGACGTCAGCATCGACACCATTGGCCCTGTGGCAACCAGCGGCTCGCGGCAGGTGACTCCGGCCGACTCGACCACCTACCATCTCATCGCCAAGGGCGCCGGCGGAACCCAGGATGCCACGGCTCGCGTGACCGTCAACCTCGCACCGGCGCCGCCGCCAACAGCGGCCTCGAACGCCACCGAACAGGAACTCTTCGCGCAAAATGTCAAGGATATCTACTTCGACTACGACAAGTCCGATATACGCGCGGCGGAGCAAGGATCGTTGCAGGCCGATGCCCAGTTCCTGCAACAGCATCCCAACATCCGCATCACCATCGAAGGACACTGCGACGAGCGCGGCTCGACCGAATATAACCTCGCCCTCGGCACCAATCGCGCCAGCGCGGTGAAGAATGCGCTCATCCAGGCTGGAGTGAGCGGCGATCGCATCAAGCCCATGACCATGGGCAAAGAGAAACCGTTCTGCACCGAGTCGAACGAAAGTTGCTGGCAGCAAAACCGCCGTGGACACTTCGTTTACGGACAATAGGCCAGAGTCTGTGGAGGGACGGGCGTCTCGCCCGCCCCGCTTTCCACCAAGCGGCAAAAAAACTTGGGTCTTGTATCGGGGTATCGCCTTAGCGATACCGGATTTTGACATCTACTAGGTTAACTATGAAATCCAATCGCATCCCGCTAGTTCTCGTGTTGTTCTTCACCATCTCGATCACTCCCGCCCACGGCGCCAACAAAGACATCATCGAACTGCAAACCCAGGTCACCCAGTTGCAGCAGCAGATGACCCAGATGAAGCAGTCGTTTGATGAGCGCATGGGCGTCATGAAGAATCTCCTCGAACAGAACACCGACGCGGCCAACAAAGTGACCAGCGCGATCACCGAACTGCAAGTCTCCATCAATAAACAGCAGCAGGATCGCGCCGGCCAGGTCGACCAGATCTCCGGGCAGATTCAGGCGCTGAACGACACCATGGACGAACTCAAGGTCCGCCTCGCCAAACTGAGCAAGCAATTCGAGGACATGGCGGCGGCGCAGCAATCGATGGCCGCGCAGCAGGCGCAAGCGCAACAACAGCAGCAGGCGATGGCCTCAGCGCCGCCGCCCGACGTGCTCTACAACAACGCCCTGCGCGACTACAACGGCGCGAAGAACGACCTGGCAGTCCAGGAATTCAACGACTACATCAAGTTCTACCCGAACACTGATCTAGCCGGAAACGCATATTTCTATCTCGCTGAGATTCAGTTCAAGGCTGGCGAATACCCGAAAGCAGTCGCGAATTACGATCTGGTCCTGCAGAACTTTCCCAGCGGAAACAAAGCTGCCGCCGCGCAGCTCAAGAAAGGATTCGCACTCATCGAACTCGGAAAAGAAGACGAGGGCGCACAAGAATTGAAGCACGTCATTCAGCGCTATCCACGCACGACCGAAGCCACGCAAGCCAGAGACAAGCTACGCAAACTGGGAGCGGCGCCAAAGAGCCACTAGCCGGTTGCCGGTGGAGAGCCGGGCCTCCCGCCCGGCCGCTGTTAAATCATTGGCGCTACTGAGTCTTTGGCACCACCACTCCGCCTTCAATCTTCGGGATACCGAAATGCCCGCCAAGATGCGCGAGGTCGAGCGGACTGATCGACCCCGAAACCATTATAAAGTTGACCTCGTTCGATTTCGCCTGGAGAACCGCAACGTTGCTGATCGCATTGTTCTCCAGGCGGACCCAGAGATCGGTTATGCCCGTGCCTCCATCTTTATCTTGTTTGTTCATCAATTGTTTCCAGCCCGCCGCCTCGTACTCGTCTTTCACCGAACTCAAAGCCGCCGGATCATAACTCCAGGTTCGCGGAAAACGGTAGCTGTGAACCGAGACTCCATTCACGCCCGCAATCACCCGCTGCAGATCCTGATTGGCCGGATCCATCTTGGCCGCAAACACCAACATGGAGTGGTCGAGCGTGAACTCGGCTTTCGAAGACGCGCTCTGCCGCAAGGTCTCAATACCTTTCGGCATCCAATCGTGGGCTGGCTGCTGCGCCTCGGATAATCTGGCCGCAGAAATTGCCATCAGGATTATAAGAACAATGGGGGAAAGCTTCATATCAGAACTCCTCAATAGTTACAAGTTAGACGGGTACACTCTGAACCTGTGAGCCAGAACCCAGGCAGATGAGAACCCGGTGTGTGGAAATTAGTTGCTTGCCCGATCCGGCACGTCCTCGGAAGGCTCACCTTAGAATAACGCTTCACCCCCTAAGGTACCGGGATCTCGCCGCTGTGTCTGCCCTGGCGTTGCCATTCGAGCCAAAACCCGAACCCCTCAGTTGTTGACCTTTCGACTGCGCAGCGGGCGCGGAAACTCTGCTTTGTCGGCAGTAGAATGGCTCTTGCAAGCACTAATAAACTAAAGCGTCATCACTGAAGCGTTCATCACTGGGGGAGCTTGGGAATGGCCGAATACAACTTCCAATTGCGCGGCTGGCACGCTCTCGTCGCAATCCCATTGGTGCTCGGTTTTTGGGGCGTTGAGATGTACCTGCGCATCCGCCCCGTAGATGACGCGATGCAAGATGCTGTGCGAGTCGAGCTGCTCAACGAATATTCAGGCCGCGGCCCAAAGGATGTCGCACGCATCGTCGCCGAGGCTCGCGCTGGCTCGCCGGTCGAAGAGGTGCAGCCGCTGGTTCAACGCAACGTGGAGTTCAAGTCCATCGCAGCGCGCGGCGATATGAGTGGACGCGTAACTATCGTCCGAGCAGAAGTCACGGTCGACGGAGGTCCGCCGCCGGATGGCCGCCCGGTTCGCTATTTCCGCGTGTCAACCAAGTTTGTGGGCGGCGGCTGGATGGTACTCGGCCAAAGCGATTCTTACGCCTATTTCATGCAACTGACGCACTAACCCTTCCGACCGTCTCAACTCGCGTCCGCCGCCGCCGCTGCCGCTTCCTCTGCGGGCACGCCGCTCGGCCGCAGCGTGACCCAATCAGTCTGCACGCGATCCCATCCCTGAATCAGAAAGCCGTACGATTCGAAGAGCGCACGAATCTGCGGCCGCTGCCAACCGGCAATCTCTTCCAGAATCGGAACCAGCGTTGCCAGAGCGTTGTCGCCCAGCACAGTCCGCTTCGCAATCTGCGCCACCAGCTTTGATTCCGACACGGCAATGGTGAAGCCGTCGCGACGGTTCACGTGCAGCATGACATGGATGTCGGAACTGCCGTCGCCCACGTAAACAACATGGTCCGCCGGAATGTCGAGGTCTTCTTCGAGCTGATCCAGGCGCGTCACTTTTCCATAACCGGCCGTGGCTCGCACCAGGCTTTCGATCTCGCCCGATGCGTTGTACTTGAACTCGGTGCCAAAGATGTGGTCCTCCGGCACGATCCCTTCCAGCGCCGACTGGATCACTTCCACCGGCGCCGCCGAGAGCACGTAAAAATCAAAGTGGAATCCATCGATCCGCCGGTCGAGAATCTCGTAAGCCTGCTTGATGTTTTCCTTGAGGCGAATGCGCTTGCCCACCTCGAACAAGTGGTCGCGCCGGACCCGCGAGTGAAACTCGGGATCATGCAAGAGCAAATAAGAAAGTTCGGCGCCCTGCTGAACCAGGTTCAGCTTGGCCATGCCCTTGGCCTTGCGCTCGAATTCCTTGACAGAAATGCCGAGTAGTTCGCTCAGCACATAACCTGTATCATTGAAGGTCAACGTCTGATCGAAGTCACTGGCAAAGAGATAATGTTTTCTAAAATTGCTAACCATATCCTATATTAGATTCGATATCAGGTTAATCGGGTATTAAATTTACGAATTGTAACGATTACAACAACCTACAGGTGCAGATTGACAGCCCTGGCACGCCGCCGAAAAACTCGGTGACCGCTCCGGTTCGATAAAATCACAGTCGTATCACGCTTGGTTTGGAGGCACGAGATGAACCGACTTGTTCCACTCATATTCGCTTTGATGATTCCCTTATCCGCCGTGGGGCAGCTCCCGCAGGGTGCGGGCGACCTTGAGAAGTCAGTGGAGCGCAAGGTTGAGGTCACCGAGAACAAAACCATTTTTACGCTGTTCTGCCTGCTCAATCTGGGCGGGTACGACGAGGAGAACAATCCTGACGGCTTGCATCCGGTTCCGTCCGTGTGCGGGAGCAACTCGCGCGCAGGGTGCCACCGGAACTTGCTAAACGCATTCGCGACTTTTACCGGCAGCACAGCAGCGCGCAGCTGTCCGACTACAGCGTCGTAGCCATGTCCACTGGCGGTCCTCCCGACTTCAGGTTTACAGCCGACTGGCCCGATGTAAGCAAGGAGGCATCTTTCGCCGCGCTGGTGGACTTGCCGGTGCTGTTGCGTGAACTCTACACCAAGGCTCCGATCGAGGAGATTTACGCGGGCGTCCGGCCGGACTACCTCAAATACATCGACGAGTACCGGGCGGCTGTCCTGGCGCAGGTCGCGAAGGTGATGGCATATTGCCGGACGTCGGCGTTGAGCGCTGCTGACAGCAGGGAAGCACCCCATGCCGTTGTGATTCCCAATCTCTTGCAGTCTTTCAGTCGCAGCTTTGGCTTCATACTCAACAATACCTTCGACTCCATAGAAGGCCCCCAGGCGAAGATCGGTTATAACCCGCATGAGTTCGTTCATGGCCTGACGAATTCGATGAGTTATGATCCGCGATACAAGGCCCTCCAGCAGCCTGCCGAGCCCTTGTTCGAACTGGCGAAGAAGCAGCCGGACGTAGGCGACGTCGCGAACCTGCAGAACTTTTTGGACGAAAACCTGGTACGAGCGATCTCACTGAAATACCGCGACAACGGAGACCCGGCGCGTAGCCAGCGCCTTCAGGAAACGATGATGGAAGAATACCGGTCGGGTTACACGCTCGAGCCTTTCTTTTATGAGCAGCTCAGCGAGTACGAGAAGAGCAACGAGCCGCTGAGCGAGTATTACCCAACGATTCTGAGACGCCTTAATGTGAAGTATGAGCTTGCGCGCTGGGAGCAGACGACGAAGACTCTGTCGAAGTGAGCTGCCTTAGTCGCGCCAGACCGAAGTAATCCAACGACTCAGCCTCAGAGCATGCTCGCGACTGGACAGGCCCAGTCATTGCCCGCGGTAACCTTTCGGCGTAACCTAACCTTGGTAAGCATTATTATCCTTGTCAATATCGACGCACGCATTTCGAAAGGTCAGCCATGCCGAAAAGCACCAGCGATCATCTTCTCAATGACGCCGACCGCGGAAAGGGTTCTCAAGAGCCTGACGAACGCAACCAAAGTGGCAACAACTCCATGAAAGACCAACTCGGCCACCGTAATCCCGACCCCCTGCAAGACGGTGCGGACAGCGATTTCCCCGAGCCCGGCCACAGCCCCGAGCACTCCTTCGAGGGAGAATTGAAGAAAAAGAAAACTGGATAGCAGTTCTACCAGGCCGCGGAAAGACTCGGCTTTCGTATCAGGGCTCGTATCGAGAATCAACTTTTCTGTATTCTGCGTCTGCGTAAGAAACGCCGACTTAATTCTGAGTCCGCCTGAGTCCTCACCATCCCTTCGCACATCTATTTCTTTGCATTCCATATTTCAATCAACCTGAATTCATGAGGAAAGACCATGTCCACGTCTAAGATGAAAGCTGTTCAAGTCAGCAAGCCCGGCGGTAATTTTGAACTCGTCGAAAGAAATATTCCCGAGCCCGGTCGCGCCCAGGTCAGGATTAAAGTGGAAGCCTGCGGCATCTGCCACAGCGACGCGTTAGTAAAGGAAGGCCATTGGCCCGGCCTCCAGTACCCACGCGTCCCCGGCCACGAAATCGCCGGCCGCATCGACGCTGTCGGTGCCGATGTAGCCAACTGGAAACCCGGCCAGCGCGTCGGAGTCGGATGGCACGGTGGCCATGACTTCACCTGCAACGCCTGCCGCCGCGGCGATTTCATTAACTGCCAGAACGAAGAAATCACCGGCATCAGTTACGACGGCGGCTACCAGGAATACATGGTCGCGCCCGCCGAAGCGGTAGCCGCCGTCCCCGACGACTTGGCCGCCGCCGATGCCGCGCCACTGCTGTGTGCCGGCATTACGGTTTTCAATGCGCTGCGCAACTCGGGCGCGCGCGCCGGCGATCTCGTCGCCATTCAAGGTATAGGAGGCCTCGGCCATCTGGGAATCCAGTATGCAAAACAGATGGGCTTCCGCACCTTCGCCATCGGCCGCGGCAAAGACAAAGATAAAGAAGCGCTGGCGAGAAAACTCGGGGCGACTCACTATGTGGATACCGCCGCCGGCGATCCTGCCGCGGAACTGCAAAAGTTCGGAGGCGCCCGCGTAATCCTCGCCACTGCGCCCGATTCCAAATCCATGTCCGCGCTGGCGAGTGGCCTTTCCAGGAACGGCAAACTCGTCGTCGTAGGCGCCGGTGGCGACCCACTCACGATTACGCCCATTCAATTGATCGTTGGCCGCAGCACTCTCCAGGGATGGGCCTCCGGGATCGCCACTGATTCCGAAGACACCATGCAGTTCAGCGCGCTCACCGGAGTCCGTCCGATGATCGAAAAGTATCCGCTGGAAAAGGCCGCCGAAGCTTACGACCGGATGATCAGCGGCCGCGCAAGATTTCGCGTAGTGCTGACCATGGGTGCGTAATAATCGGCGCGTAATAATGGGTGCGTAACAATGGCCGCCGGGAGCGCCTTCGACGCCCAACGCACGTTCGGCTCTGCAAACGTCTGATCCATGTTGCCCTGCCAGTCGAATTGCATGAACGTCCCAGAAAACCATCGGCTCCTACACAAAACCTGCCCTTTGCCGATAGGACACTCAGATGGAAGTTCTGTCGCCAAAACGAACCCGGGGACGTGCCCTCGCCTACGTCCTTCTCACCCTGGTTCTGCTTCTCGGCAGCTTCCCCGCCCACCGCTCCACCTGGCAGGGCACCGCCGAATTGCACACCTTGTTTGAGACCGGTGCCACCCTGCTGGGATTGGTTACGGGTGCAATGGCCTTGGTTCGCTATCACACAAAAAAAAGAGGCAGATTCCTGCTTCTAGGCACCGGCTTTCTGGGAGGGGCCCTGCTGAATGGCTACCATGCGATGGCCTCGTCATCGTTTCTGGCCGGCCATATCCCCTCTGTGCTTTCCTCCCTCACTCCCTGGAGCGGGATCATGTCGCGCACCTTCATGTCCCTGCTTATTTGCGCCAGTGTCATCGTCTGGAAAAGAGATAGGGGTCCGACCGAGGGCAAAATCCGGGAAAACCTTCTCTACTTGATCATCGGAATCTCTGTCGCCGCCACCTTTCTCCTTTTTGCGCTGGTCCGAGTGCCGCCCCCCTTTTATCCCAATTACATGGTTCATCGCCCAGCGGACTTCGTGCCAGCTCTTTTTTTCGCCGTGGCGGTCGTCGGATATTTGTGGAAGGGCTCGTGGAAAACCGACAATTTTGAGCACTGGCTGGTGCTTGCCATGATCCTATACGGGATGAACCACTTGTGTTATATGTCCTTTTACAGCAGAGAATTTGACGCTCAATTTTTCGTAGGTCATGCGCTGAACGTTCTGGGACACGTCACGGTGCTGACGGGCATTCTCATTGGCAGTTTCTCCGTCTTGAAGTCGGAGGTGAAAAATGCGAACAACTTGTTGCAGGCCAACCGGTTGCTGGCGACGCAACTCGACGTGGAACACCGGTTGGTGAAGGAACTGGAGGAGGCGGAGTATCGGGCGACCCATGATTGTTTGAGCGGCATCAAGAACCGGGCAGCGATCATGGACATGCTCGGCCGGGAGGCTTCGCGTTGTACACGCATGCGGCAGGAGATGGGCGTGCTGGTCGCAGACATCGACCATTTCAAGGCCATCAACGATACTTATGGGCACGCGGCGGGCGACCAGGTGATTAAATTAATTGCTATGAGAATGGCGTCGGCGCTGCGGGCGTACGATTCGATTGGAAGGATTGGAGGAGAAGAGTTTCTAGTTCTGGTCCCGAGTTGCCCACTCAGCGGGGCCATGGTGGTCGCGGAGCGGTTATGTCGCAGCGTTGCGGCGGACAGATTCGCGATCGGCGAGTTGGCCATCCCGGTCACCGTCAGCGTCGGTGTCAGCATCGTAAATGGAGCGATGTTGGGCGTGAGCCAGGCCTTGCAGACGGCCGATCGCGCCCTATACCAAGCGAAGAATAAGGGTCGGAACCGAGTCGAGTGCTGCACGCCCTCGGAGTTAGGCGACCCTGTATCTGAAACAACAGCATTCAGCGTGCTGTAGCCTTCCTCTAAACAATTTGAGACGGTCCCGAGCGGGACCGGCTCATTCCAATCTGCAACACAAGTCTACTGCAGCTCTTCCATGCACTTCGCCAGCACTTCCCTGCTCGGCCGCGTGAGCGATTCCGGTAAAGTGGCCAGCGGCTGATCCGTAACATTGAGCATGTCTATAAAGCTAGGCGCGTTGGCGTTGATGTAAAACACGCCGGTGAGCACTTCGCCTTCCGCGTGCGATTCCATCAACCGGCTCACCGCCTGAATCTTATTCGTCGGATCGTACTCCTGCTCCAGCTTCCGCAGCCGCAAGCTCGACCCATCGTGCATGGTTACTTCAAACGTCGTTCCCGGATCATAATCAACGTTGATTTCCTCGAACGACGGCACAAAACTCACTTCGTGGAGCGGCTCCTCATGCGCCTGCATGTATTTATACGACTTAGTCGAGCCCTCATGATCGTTGAAAGTAACGCACGGCGAGACCACGTCGAGCATCACGGTGCCATTGTGAGCGATAGCCGCCTTAAGCATGGTATGAAGCTGCCGCTTGTCGCCGGAAAACGAGCGTCCCACGAAGGTCGCTCCCAGCTGAATGGCCATGGCGCAAGTATCCACCGGAGGAAGATCGTTCACCACTCCACTCTTCAGCGTTGACCCCAGATCGGCGGTCGCGGAGAACTGCCCTTTCGTCAGACCGTAACAGCCGTTGTCCTCGATAATGTAAATGATCGGCAGATTGCGCCGCATCAGGTGAATGAATTGCCCGGCGCCAATCGAGACCGTGTCCCCATCGCCCGTAACACCGAGCGCGATCAGGTTCTTGTTCGCGAGCATCGCTCCCGTAGCCACCGAAGGCATGCGTCCATGCACGGAGTTGAAACTGTGCGACCGGTTCATGAAATAAGCCGGGCTTTTCGACGAGCAGCCGATGCCGCTGAACTTCGCCACGCGCTCGGGCGGCACTCCCATCTCATACATCGCATCAATGATTCGTTCAGAAATCGCGTTGTGTCCGCAGCCGGCACAGAGCGTAGTCTTCCCGCCGCGATAGTCAATCACCTGCAATCCAATGCGGTTGATTTTCGGAGTTGGAGCAGCCGGCGTGTTAGTCGGTGTGGTCCCCATGTTACTTACCCTCCATCATCATGAGCTCGTCAGTTACAGAGCGCGCGTCAATCGGCAATCCATGGATGTGGCAGATCGACCGCAAGCGCGGCGTCAATTCCGGCTTGATGTCGAGCTTGAGCAAGCTGGCCATTTGTCCGTCGCGGTTCTGCTCCACGACATACACCCGGTCGTGCCGCTCAATAAAATCGTGCACCTCGCGCGTAAATGGATACGAAAGCACCCGAAGATAGTCCGTTTCCAGCTTATGCTCTTTCGACAACTGATCGCGCGACTCGATGATCGCCCAGTGCGACGTGCCATAAGCCAGAATCCCGACTTTCGCCTTGCCGCTGCCCGCCAGCTCCGGCCGTGGAACAAACGATCGCGCAGTCTCGAACTTCTTGTTAATGCGTTCCATGTTGCGTTCAAAATCGTCCGGACGCTCGCTGTACTGTGCCTTTTCGTTGTGTCCGCTGCCGCGGGCAAAATAAGCCGCCGCCGGATGATCCGTGCCCGGCAACGTGCGATAGCCAACGCCGTCGCCGTCCACATCTTTGTAGCGCGCAAAGCCGCCAGCCTTTTCCAGATCAGCCTTACTCAACACCTTTCCGCGATTAATCGGTTTATCGGGATAAGGAAACGGATCCGACATCCAGTTATTCATGCCTAAGTCGAGATCCGACATGACAAACACCGGAGTCTGAAAGCGCTCGGCCAGATCAAAAGCATCCTGCGCCATGGTGAAACACTCGCTGACCGAGCAGGGAAACAACATGATGTGCTTGGTATCGCCGTGGCTGAGAAATGCCGTCGAGAGCAAGTCGCCCTGCGAAGTACGAGTCGGTAAGCCGGTCGATGGCCCGACCCGCTGAATGTCCCAGATCACCGCGGGAACTTCCACGTAATACGCCATCCCCGTAAACTCCGCCATTAGCGAGATGCCCGGCCCGGCGGTCGCAGTCATCGACCGGGCGCCCGCCCACGCCGCCCCAATCACCATGCCCACCGCCGCCAGTTCGTCTTCGGCCTGCACGATGGCAAAAGTCGCCTTGCCATCCGGCCCCATGCGGTATTCCTTCATGTAATCGATCATCGTCTCCACCAGCGACGACGAAGGCGTGATCGGATACCAAGTCACCACCGTACACCCGGCAAACATGCATCCCATGGCTGCGGCGGAATTGCCGTCGATGATGATCTTGCCTTTCGTCTTCTCCATGCGCTGGATGTAAAACGGATCGCGCTTCTTCAGGTTCGCGGCGGCGTAATCGTGCCCCGCCTTGGCAGCCGCCAGATTCAAGGTTGCCGCTTTCACTTTTTTCGCGAACTGCTTGCGGATCGCCTCCTCGACCTCGGCAAAGTCGATTTCGAGCAATTGCGCCGCCACCCCGACGTAAATCATGTTCTTGATCAGCTTGCGCAGCTTGGCTTCCGCGCCCACCGTCGCC
>Ga0074046_10001716_pt1 | contig 19443 bp, 17 predicted proteins | sample BogForMeECP23OM3_FD_94441 | JGI IMG/M metagenome (GOLD analysis project Ga0074046, IMG submission 94441) | Bog forest soil microbial communities from Calvert Island, British Columbia, Canada - Bog Forest MetaG ECP23OM3 | ecosystem: Environmental > Terrestrial > Soil > Wetlands ... | reverse complement strand
CCTTAGTCTCACCCAGTTATCCACAGGCGATTTTTCGACGCCAGGGGCTCAAAGTGAGGCCGCAGTCGCCGCTCTCCGCGCCCTCGAAGCCGGTCCCAAAAAGCTGGTGAGAAATGCGGGCTAGGCGCGTTCAAGAGAATCCAACCAAAACTGACGTTGAACCATATGCAGGTTTATTTACATATGGTGCCACCAAACGCAATACGAATTTCGTTCCGGCACTCACTGGCGTAACCCTGCTGAGCGGGACCGACGCCCCGCCACGACAACACCGCCGATCACCGCAAAGACGCTTATCGCTAGCACACGCCGTCACACTCCGCAGAGTCTTATACAGAGTGACATAACTTGTAGCGGCGCTCTATGAGCGCCGACCGGCGGTCATAGACCGCCGCTACAGGTCAATGCGAAAACGCCTGCGTCGCTCTGTATAGAAGCCGCGGAAGCGATACTCTGATGCGCTATCTTGCTCCCGTGAGGGCGCTCAGAGGCACGCAGACCGCAAACGGTCCGCCCCAGCAGTTTGGACATTCGCCAGCCCCGAAGGGGCGATCCATCCCAGCCCTGGGCAACGCCCAGGGTCCACCGGGCGGCAGTTCTGACACCCAGCCTTGAAAGGGCGTGCTAACAAACCCGCCACTCAGAATATGAACGTGGTGGCTCGCGCCCCCAATCTTGACGGCCGGCGAGTCCTGATTCGTGAGGAAGGTGGCCCAACAAGCGTTCAGGGGCCCTTGCCGCGGTGGCAAGCGCAAGGGTTCGCGATGCTTGCTGCTGAACACAAAATGAAGATGCAGTTTGGAGAGCAATGGCCCAATGCAGATTCACCTAGCATGCCCGTTCGGGGCTGGCGCTTTGGAGAAGGTCCGGCGTCCTGACCTAGGCCTGGGCTAATCCCGCAGGGCGGGACGCCCCTTTGGGGCTCAAAAGTCCAATCTCCAGACGCAGACCGCAAACGCTCTGCGCCTCGAGTTTGTACATTCTCCCGTCTCCCCCTTGGGGGAGAGGGGCCCGGGGGGGAGGGGGTCACTGCCCTGAAACCACAAACAACGCAACGTTGTCCCTGGGTTTCTCGAGAAGGTGCTGGACGTCACGTGGTCGTTGCCCAATGTTTTCAGCGGCACATTGTGAACCGCACGACGTACGCGCTAGGCGCGAAAACCCGCGCTGCCGGGGAGAACTACCGACCGCATCTGCCGCTTCAATTTCATGGAGACTCGGCGATAGCAAATGTGGTACAAAGCTGCCCTGGATATCGATCGCCGCGCAGGGGACACTGAACCATGCAGCATCTATTTCTGGATGAGAGTGGGACGCTCGCCTTCGGCAAAGGAGGGACCACGTTCTTTGTGATGGCCTTTGTTGCTCCGAAGAGCGGGAAGCAGTTGAGCAAGTGCATAAAGAACTTCAACGCCCACCTGATGCGCAACGGCTGGAATCCCGAGGTAGAAATCAAGGCCAGCAACGTTTGGCATGCAGCCAAGAATGACCTTATTCCGGCCGGGTACCTGTATAAGCACAAGAATGAAGAGCCGATGCGGCACTTGCTGGGCGGCCTTGCGCGCCTTGACTTGTACATTGAGTACGTCGTCGTGAAGCTCGAAACGGTCAGCGAGCATCTTCGTGGTGTCCCGAACGCAATCCTTTACAACTACTTCGCGTGGCAGTTACTCAAACGGCCGCTGTGTTACTTTCCTGAGGTTGGTCTCTACTGCGACAGACGCAATCGCGAGTACCACCATCTGATGAAATTCGACGGCTACATCGAGGCTCAAGCCGCCATCGAGCGGGCGAACAAAAACAAGCCCGCGCTGAAGCTGCAGATCGAACATTGCTACTGGCGGTCGCCGCGCGACGTTTCAGGCGCCGAGAGAGTCGCCGCCGAATTTGGCGTCCGGGGAGTGGAGGCTGCGGATTTCGTCTGCTGGGCCATCAAGTCAAAGTATAAGGATGAAAAGGAAACCTGGTTCTCGTTGCTGAAGAAGAAAATAAGATGGGCCCAGTTCCTATATTTCGATCCCGAAAAGAAAAATGGCAGCTAGCACCTGCGGCCGACTGAGGCAAACCCAGCTTACGCTTGCGCGCGGTTCCCGCAGGACTTACGCTTAACTGCCACACCTATTATACCCCCAGTGTCAAGCTAATTCCGTCAAAAAGCGTCGGGACAGGCAGAGCGCCGATCCCTTTGGCGGCTCCTTGACCGAGGGTGTACCGCTCAGACCGCTCTCAAGCGTCGTCAACGCGTTCACTGCGCTAGCCCCTCCTGCTTCAATGCCTACCCCTAGCACGCCATCGAAATGTATCCCACTAAGGAAGTCGAATCCCCCCTGGGCACCAAGTTCCAGTATTAGGCCGCGGCCGGCCCCCTTCTTACTCAGGAGGGGATAAAGGGGAGGTCTGCCCTGGCCCACACCTTCGAAGCGCGGGCAGCGTTTGTGTAGTGCGGCCAGGCGTATCATGTCTCCCCTTCAGCGGCAAAATACTCGGCCAGCTTGTTGAGAAAGTCGGACTTCAATGAGGATGCCAAGCCGAGCTTTCTGATACCGCTGAGGTGCTCTGTGAGCTTGGAAAAGGACAGGAAGCCGCATATTCTCGCCAGGGGTGGCTCTCTCAGGTTGAAGGTGGGCCGCAGGATTTCCTGTTCTACCTTGGTTCGTCGCTCATCCGGTGCGACCAGATATATCTGGATGTTCAGATTTGGCTGGAGAGCCAGCAGGTCGCTCATTCGGAGGAGACCGGAGTATATCGAAGTCGTCGACTCTACCTCAAAAGGCGCCACGATTGAGTTTCCTTTAAGCCATAGTACGTCGATCAATTCAACTGTGCGGTTAGTAGCTTCGTTAAACTGGGTTGGTAATTCGGCGACCGCGCCTGGTATGCTGCCCAAGGCGACGCCGTTCCACTCCTTCGAGCGGTCGTTGCGCGCCACCCAAAGGTCAAAACCCATCTCGGCACCCAAAGTAAGCAAATCGTGCCGGATTTCAGTATGCGAAGACGCAGTTGCAGCCTCCGTTTCAACGGCTCCCTCACCCTGCGCAATCGGCTCCTCTGTTTCAGGTACGCTCACGACAGCCTGTAGCTTCGTCTTTCCCTTGCGTTTCTCAACCCGGTAGAGGGGTTTCCGGGCCAGCTTCCTAGCGTCCACAGGCCGCGCGACAGGCTCACGTTTCGCCTGTTTGAGCAGTTGGAGAATCAGATCGCCGTCCTCTGGCCTCTGGAAGCGATTTGGGCTCATCCGAACGAATCCCTTGAACTTGCCAGCATCTTGAGGTCCTCTGAAAAAATCCACCCGGCCCTGGAGTTCCTCCATAGGAACTCCATGCTCAGGCTCAAGCACGACAAGCGGCTGCACTTCGAATCGAACGGGAAACACGTCATCTTTCCAGATTGCGCTGCGGTCGGCACTCGCGTTGACGACTTCCAGCGCGCCGACCCACCGCATAACGCCGGTCAGATAGCAAAGGAAGATGTCGCCCGGATGCACCCTTTTGCCGATGCTGCGCATTCGAGCGCGGAAGCCGCTGATTCTCGCTCCCGCCTTGCGAAATTCATCCCAAGTGGTACCTGTAAAGAGGTCTATCCAGTAGGTCATGGCATTTCTCCAAGGTTAAGCAGGAATCTGGCGCCTGGGGCTTTTACGCGAGTGGGGCACAGGTCGCGTTCTTTGCGGTGTGCGCGACGAACTCGTCCCAGAGTCGTCACCTCGGGGCTGCGTGAGTGACTATGTTCACAGGGCGACAGCCGAGGCCAGCGCGGGCATCTCATCCCACGTACGCCCTTCGAGTTCCCGGCCGGATTTCTTCTTTCTCGTCCCGCCCCACTGCTTGAAGAAGAAAGGAACGCCCGCGTCAAGACACTGGTCCCGGATCCCTAATACCCAGGCCGCATCCATAGGGCGGGCGCCCGGCCCGGATTCTCCGCCCACGATCACCCAACCGATGCCTTCAAGATTCAGGCTGGGCAGCGGGCCTAGGAGCGGCTCGAGCGACAGGAATTTAACCATTGCACCCGTGTGGCGAAGGTGGTCAATGCGGAATGTGTAGCTCTGATTCTCGACGCTCACACCCATCCAGATGTGCGCCTTCCAGGGGAGCAGGGGCGAAAGCTCCAGCAAGCGGTCTGACCTCTTTGTCAGGACCTGATACCGATGCCAGTCGGCCCGACACATGACGTCAAAAGTCCCGAGGATGAATTCCACAGGCACAGCCTTGTGGAACAGATCGCTCATGGAGTTTACGAAGATGGTCTGGGGCTTCTTCCACTTCAGGGGCAGCTCCAGTGCGGTCTCATGAAGGGTCAGGTCAAAGCCATTCGCATAGTTCGGCTGGCCCATGCCCTGGAGTCGCAGCGCCATCCGCTCCGCATAGCAATGCTTGCATCCCGGGCTGATCTTCGTGCAGCCCGTAAGCGGATTCCAAGTGGATTCTGTCCACTCAATTGCGGAGTTCGTCGCCACGATCTACGTCTCCCAGCCCACCTCCCTTACAATTTAAGCGTAAGCGAACGAAAAGCGAAAGTCAAATGTTATCCTGGCAACCAGATCGCACACGTTTCTAAGCATACGTAGCCGAGAATGGCTATCTGTGATGTCAGGAACGGGTACTGAAATCGACGATTGATGGGACCGTGCGGGCCCCCGGCAGGGGCCAACCGTGAGTAGCCGCAGTCCCGCAGGCGCGGGACTGCGGATAGCAAAGCCCACCCCACCACCCAATCCGTCAGCCGACGGATTGACCCCACAAAGGTTCGGCCCCTCCAGGGCCGGAGGGATCTCGCGGCTTTCCTTTCCGTAGGTTTCATCCCGCGACTGCGGGACTACTCAAGGTATGCCGCTCCACGGCACTGGCGATGCCTTGCTCTGGCTAGGCCCAGGCCGTGGCGCGCTTGCTTGCTGTCCATGCGAGCCCCCATCCCGCGAGGATCGCTGCACCCTCAAACCCAAAGTATCTTCAGGGCGCTACCTGCTGGGACATTGACGCAGCTCTGGGTGTAACCTGTATACGGAAGGCAAACGCGCCCATGAAGTCCAAGAGGCCAAGTCGCGTGCTCCTGATCCTTGCCGTCATGATCACCTGCCTGGCGTGGTCTTCGGCTCGATTGCTGTGGCTGCGCCTCGGTGAGAGGGCGTTCGCCATCTCGGTGTTCGGTCTGGGCCTATCGCTTGGCCCGTGTCTGGCCGCTTACGCGCTGGTCTCTGAGGTCTGGAAGCAGCCGGCACGGCGCGTGGTGTTATTCACAGGCGGCCTCAGCATCATGGCCTTCTCTCTCCTCGGCGCCGCGAACCTGGACCTGGAGGGCTTCTTCATGCTCCTGTTCGCGGGTACGATGGGGGCCGCTATCGGTCATACGCTGGTAACCGTCATCCTTGGGCCTCTGCTCTTCGGTCGCCTGCTGTGCGGCTGGGGCTGTTGGCGTGGCATGGTCCTCGAACTGCTGCCCATTCGCCGCAGCCCAGGCCGCCGCCAAGGAGGGTGGGAGTTCCTCCCTCTGGCTGGTTTCAGCGCGAGCGTCGGCGGGGCCGCCTTGTCATTCTTCGTACTCGGCCATCATCCTGGCGGCGCCCCCGGATCGTTGCACGCCGCGAGCGTGGCGGCGATCGCCTGTGCGTTCGGAATCTACTACGTGGCCTCCATCGGCCTTGCCTTCGCCTTGCACGATCAGCGGGCTTTCTGCAAATACCTGTGCCCCAATTCGGCGATCCTGCGGCTGACCAGTCGGCTGTCTCTTCTCAAGATGGCTGCGAGCCGCCAGTTGTGCGACGCCTGTGGAGCCTGTTCCCGCGCCTGCCCAATGGACATAGACGTGGCGCACCTGGCTGCGATGGGAGGCAGCATAACCTCTGGTGAGTGCATCCTGTGCCAGCGCTGCGCCCATGTTTGCCCGACGGGAGCCATACGTGTCCGTTTCGGCGTCGGATCTCGCCGCGAGCGCCTTCCATTCGTTCTGTGACGACCGCTATCCATACCATCTGAATTGTTTCCAGAATTCAGGCCAGGACTGCCGGAGACGCCGGCAGGTGAAGACTTCTGTATTGTCTCCAATCGCGCTGTTCTTGATCCCGTAGCGATTTGTGAGGTGGCCAGCCAATTCACAGGATTCAAAAGCCCAGTCCATGACGTCGCGCGAGAAGCCAACTGCAATCACCGTTTGCGGGGGAGGATCGCCGTAGCCTCGTAACCAAAGGGAGTTCGAGCCGCTAATGGCCCTCGGCAATCCGTAGGCTGTGCCGTAGAGGTTGATTGCGCCGGCCTCGCCAGCGTCACCGGCAAGAATGCCCAGCCGCGCTCGATCCTCACGAGGCAAGGAATCGCGGATGTGGGCGACCGTCCTGGCCATCTCCGGCCAACCGATTTCCTCATTGAAATTGTCATTCAGCTTGTTGGCGACGGTCCACCAGCGCGAACCCAACGGAGCAATGGGCAAGACCACTACAGCCACCAAAGCGCCGCTGATCGCAAGCGCCCTCCAGGTTGTCCCAAGCACGCGACGGGCGCGCCCAGGAGATAGCGTTGCAGCCCACTGCTCGCCCCAAACCGCTCCCGCCGCGAGGAGCATCGGATAGGCCGGGGCGAGATAGTAATCACGCCCCTTGGCAAAGAAAAACGCCGCGAGGGGAATGACAAACATCCAGCCAATGAGGCGGTACGGCTTTCCAGCCCGCAGGGCGAAGCAGTAATACAGACCTGCCAGCCACAATGGTACGGTGACGACGTTGCTGCTCTTCACGAGCTGGCCAAGCAAGAAACCACTCGTGTGCCCGACGCGAACGTCGCGCGCGTGAATGCTCTTCAAGAACTCCAGCGAGATGAAATTGTGGTGGATTTGCCAGATGAGGTTGGGAAGGAAGATCAGAATGGAGAGGGCCACGCCGCACCAGAGCCAGGGACTCTGGAGAGAACGGCGCGCGCCCGTGAGGAGGACGCCGCCGACAATTCCCGCGACCAGGAAGACCATCGTGTACTTGGTCATCATCCCGGCCCCGATGGCAGCTCCGATCCCCAGCCACCAGCGCGGGTCTTCGGACTTGAGCAGGCGAATCATCAGGTAGGCGGTCAAGACCCACCAGAGATAGTCGAACGAGACATACTGGAAGAGCGCTCCTGAGGCAAAAGCGACCGGCGCGATGGCTGCGGCTATTGCGGCGACGAGTTGTGCCAGCCGTTTGCCTCCCAACTCGCGGGCCATCAAGCCGGTCAACACCATTGCGATCCCCTGCGCCAGGGCAGCAAAGAAACGCAGAGCGATCAGCGACGGTCCGAAGAAGGTCAGCGCCAGACGCGCGATGAATGGTGTCAGCGGCGGGTAGACAACGTAGCCCCAGGCCGGGTAGCGCGCATCCTCGAGCGTAGCCAGTTCGTCGCGGTGAAACCCATACTGACCGTTGGTCAGCGTGTGCAGAAGGATATTAGAGAGCGCCAGCAAGACCAGAATGCCAGAATTGCTTGACGCCATTTTCTGCCAGATGCTCGATGGCCGCATGGGTTTGCTTCCCGCCGTGGTGTGGAAGAGTCGCTACACCTTAGCACGGGAGTCTCCACATAACAAGGGACCGCGTGTACACGTCAAATCGAGCAGGTCAACCACCCCCTAGCCCCCTCCTTATCAAGGAGGGGAATCACCCGAAGTATTTTCATCTTTCGTGGCGAGCCGACAAGATCCGCGATTGAAGCTTTCAGGCGGTGGCGGGCCTGAACGAAAAATGTTCCACGATTGGCAGCGATGTGGGAACATAGGGCTATGGTTCACCAACAGCAGTTTTCACTTCGCACCGCAGGGCAAGGCGACATGCACGACATCACCTCTCAGGTTGCTGCTGTCGTCGCTGAGTCGAGCATCAAGACCGGAACCGTCAACGTTTTCAATATCGGCAGCACGGCGGCAATTGGCACGATCGAGTTTGAGCCCGGACTACAGCATGACTTGCCGGCCATCCTCAACAAGCTCATTCCCCCTAGTCGCAACTACGGCCACGAGCAGGCGTGGCACGACGGGAACGGCCATTCGCATTTGCAGGCAACCCTGCTCGGCCCCTCACTGACCGTGCCCATTGCGGGAGGCGAACTGGTGCTCGGAACATGGCAGCAAATCTTCCATCTCGAGTGCGATGTGCGCGGACGTCAACGCACGGTGATGGTCACTGTGATGGGCGAAACGTAGGTATGCAGTATGGTGGGCCAGCGCCCTGAGCGGTAAAACAGGGATGCAAGCGTAGCGCGGACTTTTTTGATGCGCGGCGACTCAGGCGGCTTTGGCGATCGGCAACTCCGCAGGTTCGGCGGTGCGGCCCCGGCTCATCAACCAGCCCACAAACGCGCCGCACACCAGGCCCCATACGACCATTTCAATCGCGTGGGCGTGCGCAACGGGCGGGGGCATAATGGGGTTAGGCAGGATGAGCCCCGGGCTCCCGTCGAACGCCACGTACATTAACGCGGTTCCCAAAGCCACGCGCTGGGCTCCGCCGCGGAGCATCCGTATCGCCGGCAGCGTCAGCCCCACAAACAGCAGCGCCCGCCCGGCCTGGAGCGCGAACATCCAAGGCGTGGAAGACCAAATCGAAGCGATCTGTCCCCAGAAGCTCCTGATCTCGGTCGTGCCGGAATAGAATTGGCGGAGCGCCGCGCTCTGCCAGGCGATGTAGTAACCGCAAAGATAATAGAGCACGACAAAGGCGACGGTGGTTGCGGCGAGGGTCCCGGTCCACCGAGCGGCGGACCAGTGGGCGCGTTCGACCGGCACTTCACGCGGGCCTCGCCGGAAGCCTCCCAGAATCCACACGGCTAACGGCGCAAACAGTGCGCTGGCCACCAATCCCATCACCAGCATATGGGGGATGAAATGCGAGGGCAAGTGGCTCCGGAGATATGCGGCGGCTTCAATTGCCGACTCCACGGTTGGGTTTAGAGACAACAGGAAAAGCGCACCTGCCACCTTCCAGCCACTCCAATTCGCTTGCAGCACGATGTAGGTGGCGACAATGGCCTGAACGAGCGACGCGATAAAGTACAATAACAGGGTCATTGCGGGGCTGGTCGCGGCCGTGGCTGCCGCCGCACCGGTCGGGGCCGGTACTCCCCGCCCTATTCCGGAAACCATCGCCCCGATAACGAAGCTGACGCCCACCACAATGGTGACTAATAGTGTTTTGAAACCAACCCCGATAACTTTTTTTGCACTCATGGCAGGACTCCTTCCTGATCAGGATTGCAGTCTTTGCCCCCCGGTTGCGAATGAGTGTACCACCAAATGCTTGCCTTGCATCCGCTGAACGGAATCCTTGGGTGTGCGACATAACAGTGGGAGTCCTGCCGCCGTTGCATGACATATTTGTGAAAGCTTACGGCGGCAGCAGCAGGGTGGTCTGGGGAGCCCGCCTAGCGGGCGATAGACCTTAGCCCAGGGCGCAAGCCCTGGGAAACCAAGCCCCACCGACGGTCAAGCCCCGGAAGGGGCGGCAGAACCGGGGAGATTTTCGCGCCGAAACCTTCCCTTTCGCCCCGCTGGGGCTCCCGCGAATAAGAGGGCTTTCCGCACCCAGGGCTGGCGCCCTGGGCTATCCCGCAGGGCGGGACCGGCCCTCCGGGCCTTTGGCCTTGCGTACCGGTACGTTCAGAAGCGTGCAAGAATCAAGAAAAGCGCCCTCACCTCCACTTCTACGTCGCGCACCCGCAATCTTTCACCACCGAATTCAGAATTCACCCTCCAAATTGCCCCGACTTCCTACTTTCTGTTTCCCACTCCCTGCTCGGCGTCGACGGGGCGCGTACGCCGGCAGGTGCTGGCGGTGAGATGTGGTTACCAGCGCCATCAGAACCATCATCGAGAACAAGGCGGAAGAGATGACGCCGATATCGAGCCCGATACTGAGAATCACCAGTTCCATCCGCCCGCGGGTGTTCATCAGGATGCCTAGTTCCGCCGCTTCTCTCCAGCCCGTGCCCGCCGCGCGCGCCGTCACACTGCGCAGAGTTCCAGAAGCCGGGGAAGCGATACTCTGATGCGCTATCTTGCTCCCGTGAGGGCGCCCAGAGGCCCGCAGACCGCAAACGCTCTGCGCCCGTACTTTGGACATTCACCAGCCCCGAAGGGGCGACCCATCCCAGCCCTGGGCAACGCCCAGGGTCCACCGGGCGGCAGTTCTGACACCCAGCCCTGAAAGGGCGTGCTAACAAGCCCGCCACGGCTGTCATTCCGTGGAGTCCGCCATTCTCATTGGCGCACGGCGAGGAATCTCGCCCCGATCAGATCGGGGTTTCCAGAGAGAGTCCTCCCCTTTGCTCGGCTCTGGGTCGGAATGACAACATTCACAAAAGTTTTTCAGCATTCTGCCTGGGGGTCACTGCCCTATCGAGTAACCGCACTGTGACGAAGAAAAATCGATCGGAAAGGAAAGGGCGATCCCGCAACGCAGGACGACACGGCGCTGGACTAAAGCACCGGAGGTGTGATGACCAGAAAAGCTGCGGACCTCAAAGACGCAGGTCCGCGCTACTTGCCGGGGAACTAAATAAGGGCCTATGCCGAATCAGACTTTTGCAGCAGCGCGGAGTCGTCTTTTGACTCCGCGGCTTTTTGCTTTCCCGATAAAGGGCCGCAGACTTAGATTACAAGTCTGCGCTACAGCGTGCGACCTCAGACCCAAAGCGCTTTGAGGGCAGGGCCGACGCGCTCGAAATCCTTGTGACTCGTCAATAAGCGCTGAGCTTTAGCTCAGCACGTGCCGACCCCGCCCTGCGGGGTCGGCGCTACTTGGGCGACGGCGGCGGCGAAGCAATCCGCGTAGGGCAGGTTGTGCGCGGCCTTGAGACTGGCGTCCCGCATTGCGGGAGAAGAATCCCGGCATTTCTGGATTCAAGCAAATACAGAGATCCTTCGTCGCCCCGCAGGGCGGGGCTCCTCAGGATGACATGCTGGGAGGGTTTTTCTGCAACCTGCTAGAGGGAAAACCCGAGCGTGAGGAGTTGAATTTAGATATGTAAATCATTTTATTTCAACCTCTTGAGAGAATTTTGACAAGACGTTAAAGAAGTTTGTTCATTTTATAGCCTTGTTCAGTTATAATGAACATCGTCTGATAGTGAACGCGGAGGCTTAGGTGAAGCAAGCTTCCCTTTCAAGGGCAAGAACCGGAGGATAGCCGAAAATGCAGCAGCGCGAGACCGACACCGAACTCTTACAGAAGGCCATCGAGGCATTTCGCCAAGCCACCGGGATAGATCTGCACCTGCAACGACGGGAACCGAGGCAACACGGGCAGCAGGCGGATGCAGAATTACGCCTTGGATTCCCTCCACTGGAAAAGCGCTTTTGCGCAGAAGTCAAGCGATGGCTGAACCCTGACACTCTCGGTCAAGCGATCGCGCAGATGAAACGGCTTCCGGAAAAAGCGCTCTTGGTAACAGAGTATGTGAATCCGAACATGGCAGAGCGGCTGAAACAGATGGATGTCCTATTCCTCGACACCTTGGGAAATGCGTACCTGAACGCCCCCCCAATTTTTGTTTACATGAAAGGTCACACGCCCCCAAGATTCCCCAGAGAAAGGCCCACCCGAGCCTTTGTGCCGACTGGCCTGAAAGTAGTATTCGCGTTGCTCTGCAGGCAAGAATTGGTCGAGGCGCCCTACCGAACGATCGCGCAGACTGCCAATGTTGCGCTGGGCACAGTGGCATGGGTTCTGGATGATCTGGTAAGGCTCGGCCATATCCTGATAATGGGTAAGCGGGGACGAAGGCTGATTCGCAAACAACAATTACTTGAACGTTGGGTAGCAGCATTCCCCAACCAGCTTCGGCCCAAATTGCTCCTTGGGAGGTATGCTGGACCTGATCCGAAATGGTGGGAGCACACGCGAATAGGCGACTTTCGCGCGTACTGGGGAGCTGAAATCGCCGCGGCGCGCCTCACCGGTTACCTGAAACCGGAGTTGGTGACGGTATATATCAGGGACATGCCCGGGAGGTTCTTGGCCGCCCATCGATTGCGAACAGACCCCGGAGGGAACGTCGAGATGTTAAAGGCCTTCTGGAATACTAAGTGTGATTGGACCGACACAGAGATCGTACATCCCTTGCTCGTATACGCAGACCTGCTTCGAACAAGGGATGATCGCAATCTTGAGACGGCAAGGCGGATTTACGATGAGCAACTTGCTGGACTTGTCCGGGAAGATTGATCCGCTGTCCCTCGCTCTCTTTGAAACGCTCAGCGAGGCGGCAGGCTCTCTGCAGGTCCCCTTCTTCGTGGTGGGCGCAACCGCAAGAGACTTGATCTTTGAGTTAGGCCACGGGCTACCAAGCAAGCGTGCCACGAAGGACGTGGATTTTGGTGTTCGTGTTGCCAGTTGGGGTGAGTTTAAGAAATTGAAGGATTTACTTTTGACCAGTGGACACTTCAGTCAAACCAAGGAGGTCCAGCGGCTGCAATACCGAGGAGAATTACTCGTCGACATCTTACCATTCGGAGAAGTTGCCGACGCCAAAGGGAAGATTCGTTGGCCACCGGATGAGGATGTCACGATGACTGTGGCTGGATTTGAAGACGCCTACCGGGCCGCGCTTAAAGTGAGGGTGAGAGCCAGTCCGCCTCTCGACATTTTAGTGGCGTCTACTCCCGGTTTGGCGATCATGAAGCTTGTCTCATGGGCAGATCGCCCTCAGGAAAGATCTAGAGACGCGGTAGACTTGGCGCACATCCTTGAGAAGTACCTCGACGCTGGAAACTACGAACGACTCCTCGAAGAGCACATGGATTTGGCGGAGGTCGAGAACTTCGATTACGTACGTGCAGGCGCTAGATTGCTGGGCCGTGATATCGCGAGCATCGGAAATCCAGAAACAATTGCAAGGATCAAAGAAATACTTGCAAAGGAAACAGCGGATCAAGGTCAGTATCGCCTGATTCAAGGCATGATTGCAAGCCGGAGTGCGGCCCTTGAGGAAAGAGAAAACCGTTTCGAGGAACTGCTGGCTCTCTTGCGGCAGCTTGTGAAAGGCATCGAAGACCATTAGACCGAACTTGCAAGTGTGGGTGGTTCTTAATCGAAACCAAATCGACGACCTCTCTTAGCGTGAAGCATCGCCTCAGGCCAGGCGCCGATACAGTGCCTCGTTCTTGCGCAAGACTCGTTCTGCGGCAACCTGGAAGGCCTCGTCCTGGCTAGCAGATCCGACAAGGCGGCACGGGCCAATTCATCAGGTGCAACTCCCGGGCGTTCGGCCTCCCGACGGGGTTTCCCAGCTCGAGAGCACCTCTTCGATTTTGTCTTGTACTGCCCATCGGGCCTCACTCCGGTCCAACCCCTGCATCAACAGCGTGTCGTAATGGGTATGCTGGTGCCGGATGGAGGCGATGACCGCCAGGCGCAGGGCGCCCTCATCGAGTGCGCGGCCTGAGGCTGAGCGGCCCATGCGCCCGCTGCCGCGCTCGGCGGTGTGCCGGGCAATAGCCAGGGCTTCGCTCGGAGGGCAGCCGGGGAAAAAAGCCCGGATCTTTCCGGCCATCTCCTGCACCAGTTCGTAGTCTTCCTCCTGGCATCGCGCGGCTTCGCGCTCACGGTGCCGGGCGCGCACCTCCTCATCGGAGAGGCATTCCTCCTGTGCTCTGTCGAGGCCTGTCTCCTCGACCAGAACTCCCTGCCGTTCATAACGCTTGCGCGCGCGACTGAACTTGACGACCACCACGGAGAGGGAACTGTGCTTCCGGGCGCGGCGGGTTAGTGCCGTGTCACCTCTCGGAAGATAGACAAGGTGATCCAGATCCGCGCAGGTCATGCACAGCGGCTGGCCCTTCTCCAGAGCGAGAAAGCTTCCCGACTCCAGCTTGACCTTGCATTGGGAACATTGCGAGGCGCGCAGGATGGAGAAGACGATAGGTTCCGGTGCGGCGCCTGCGGCTTCAGATTGTTTTGACGCTTCAGGCTGCTTCATGGTCTGACCCTAAGCCGATCCTATCATAAACGGCCTTTACGCCACAGAGACACAGAGGCACAGTTGCTCCCGACGCAGGATTCGGGCTAAGCTTCGTTCGGGCGTTCGCCAAGGACAGGCTCCCTGACGCTGACCCCCAAGACTATGCGTAAGTTCCCCAAACTCCCGAAACCGCTGCTGGCCACATTGGCGACGCTTTTTGCCGCCGCCACAATCCTGTACAGCGGCCTTTGGATGTACGGCACCGCCAACCACTGGCAGTCCGGCGTGGAATTAGGTTTTGATAACGATTACGTTGCATCCGAACACTGCCAGCTTATCAAGAGCGTCACGAGTGGCAGCCCGGCGGAAGGAGCCGGGTTAAGGCCGGGAGATCGGATTCTGAGGATCGACGGGCGGCAAATCGAGAACGCTTACTCGCTCAGTGATGTCTGGAGCAGGCGCCGGCCCGGCGATACCGTCGAGCTGACAATCGAGCGCGCCAACGTCTCTGCTCCATTCGTCGTCAAGGCTATATTTCGGCGAGCCGGTCACCTCGGCTGGATGGAGGGAGGGATAACGCAGCACCTAGGCGAGGACATCACGGACATGTTCCCCGTCGTATTCCTAGTGGTCGGCTTGGCGGTCCTGTTTCTTCGTCTGGAAGACCCAAACGCCTGGTTCCTGGCTTTGATGTTTGCTGGCTTCATCGCAGTACCCTCCTTTCCCGATTGGTTCGTCCGCCTGGGGCCATCCTTGCGACCGTTCGCGATGGCCTACCGGGCGATCTTCTTCAGTTTAACTGGGGCGCTCTTCTACTTCTTTTTCGCGGTGTTTCCGACACGGTCGCCGCTCGATCGTCGAGCTTCGTGGTTGAAATGGGTGGGCCTGGCGACTGGAGTTTCCATGGCGCTGGCCGGCCTGAGGGTGGGCGATATGCGCGCTCCCGCGGTACTGGTCAGGCTGTTGGGGGAAAATGCCGCCAACATCATTCGATTGTCCTACCGCTATGGGTTTGTCGCGTTGGGCTTGGCCTCGCTTACCTGGAATGCCTTCAGCACCACCGACCCCGAGGCGCGCCGCAAGATTCGAGTGATTTTTTGGGGGACGCTGGTGGGCGTCGTACCGGTGCTGCTGCAACGTGGAGCCGATGACTTCTTCGGATTTCACACGCCCTTCTTGCTCGGTGTTGCGTGCGTCATTTTGCTGTTTCTTTTTCCCATATCCTTTGCTTACGCCGTCGTGAAGCACCGGGTGCTCGAGATCCCGGTCTTGCTCAGGAGGAGTGCTCGTTACCTGCTCGTGCAAAGGGGTTTTATGATTTTGCTGGCTCTGCTGAGTGTCGGTGTGACGTTGGTTTTCGCTCAAGCTTTTGCTCGTTATCTGGAACCGCTAACAGGGGCCGCTGTACCGGGAGGTATAGCCTTGGGGACGGGCTTCGGCACACTCCTGCTTTGGACGGGAACGCAGGTGCATAAAGGCGTGAGCGGGAGGATCGACCGGGCCTTCTTTCACAATGCCTATGACGCTCGCGTGATCCTTCAGGACTTGGCCGAGAAGACCCGAACCGTGACTGACCGAAGAGAGCTGGCCGAATTACTGGAGCAGCATTTGATCAAGGCCCTTCAACCCAGTTCTTTTGAGGTCTATCTCGAAACGCCTGAGAATCGACTTTGCGCTGTGCGTGGCGATGTCCCGCCTGCATGGCGAACTATTTCTGCCACGCAGCCAATTTTGGTGGATCTGGCGCGAAAGGGCCGGCCTTGGGAGGTTTCCGAGGAGAGCCTGGGCAATTTCGTCGCAGAACCTTTTCTGTTAGCGCTTCGGCCCGATTGCCTGGTGCCTATGTTGGGACGTGATAGCAGGCTCGTAGGTTTACTGGTACTGGGCCCGCGCCTCTCGGAGGAGCCCTATTCGAGAGAAGACAAATACTTGCTGGCTTCGGTGGCCAGCCAGGCGGGCGTGGCGCTGGAGAACATTCGCCTGGGTGAGAAGATCGCCGAGCGAATCGAGGCTGAACGGCGCACAGCGCAGGAAATGGAGTTTGCCCGGCAGGTTCAGGCCAGGCTGTTCCCACAAAAGTTGCCGCCGCTCGCGACCCTGGAATATAGCGGCACGTGCACACAGGCGCGGGAAGTGGGGGGCGACTATTTCGACTTCCTCGACCTGGGTCCGGGACGAATCGGCATCGTGCTGGCGGACATTGCCGGCAAGGGCATCTCCGGCGCAATGCTCATGGCCAACCTGCAGGCCAACTTGCGCAGCCAATACGCGGTGGCTTTGAGTGATCTGCCGGGACTGCTCAGGTCAGTGAATCATCTTCTCTATGAGAATACCGCCGAAGCCAGTTACGCCACCCTCTTCTTCGCAGACTACGAAGACTCGGGTCGTCGGCTGCGCTACGTCAATTGCGGTCATTGTCCACCCATCCTGTTGCGAAGCAACGACACGGTAGAACGTCTCGCCGCCACGGCGACCGTGCTGGGACTGTTCGACAACTGGGAGTGCTCCGTCGATGAAGTTACCTTGACTCCGGGTGACACGCTGGTGGTCTACTCCGACGGGGTCACGGAGGCAGCGACCGCCGCAGGGGAAGAGTTTGGCGAGTGTCGCCTTGTTGAGACTCTGCGCGCCCAGCGCCACCTGCCTGTCTCCACCCTGCTCAAAACAATCGTGGCAACAGTGCAAAAGTTCAGTGATGGCGAACAGGCAGATGACATCACACTGGTCATCGCACGGTGCAGATCTTAGGCCTGCTCGACAACTTCGAGTGGATGTCCGGTTTCGAGCCGAAGTACGGTATTGTTGCGGTGGATCTGGCCACTCAAAGGAGAACGATTAAGCCCAGTGCCGCCCTGCTGGGCAACATCGCACAGAGAAACTCGCTGTGAATGGCTTTGCCGGTCGGGTTGGCCGCAGGCCCATGAATACTCTCCAGAAACTCGATGAGTTGCTCGTCTCAGTTGAGCAACTTAGGACGAGCGGACCGGAAGGCCTTTTACCTGCTTTTTGCCCCCCGAAAACGTCCTCGAAACTGTCGACCCTTGATCCCCGGAGGGGATCGATAGAGTAGCCGGGCAACGCCCCCGGAAAACGCGCCCCCCCCCCCAAGAAGGTCCGATCCCGCAGGCGCGGGATCGAATCCGGGTGGCGTCGCACCGGTCTTGCGTCCGGCGGCTCAGGGTGATACGACCCTTTCAGGGTCGGGGAACGAGCGTGGCGCTTTCCGGGGGCGTTGCCCCATGGGGGCTAAGATAAGAACTATTTCTATCGTTCCGGCGCCATTCCCGTCCCGCGAAGCGGGACACCGTGAGTAGTCCCGCCACGCGGGGTGAAACCTACGGAAACAGAAGCCCAGAAAGCATTCCGGCCCCTGTAGGCGCCGAACCATTGACCGGTCAACCCCGTTGGGGTTGCGTAATTCTCTGCGGTCCGTTATCCGCAGGTTAAAACCTGCGGCTATTCACCGTTGGCCCCTGCCGGGGCCATTTGAACACGGCTTACCTTAGCGCTCATGGGGCGTTGCCCCCGGCTACTATCTTGTGCTCTTGCAGGGCACGAGAAATTACCCTTGGGTCTTACCCCGCGGCACCCCGCTTCTGACATCACGGATAGCCGTTTTCGGCTATGGATGCACCAAATGGCACACGGTGGGGTCAGCCTCCACGAATGACGGAGGGCGCGTGTGACACACTTCGAAAAAGACTCTTGACAAGCTGCGGTCAATATAGTAGCCTACGATCGTGAGTGGGGCTTCGGCTATGTTGAATGCGGAATACTGAATTGTATGCTGAATTGTAAATTAAATATTGTGAGTTGCCTTCTCACTTCTCGCCACCGCCGACTGCCGACTGTCTTTGAAGGGCCGCAGGCCCAGCAGGATTGACGATTTTCGATTTCATCAATCTTCAGTCGGCAATCTCCAATCGGCAATCTCGGGGGCGGGACCTGCGCTACGCTTGCTGCTTTCTGCTTAGTGCCTACTGCCGACTGCTTACTGCATTTGCGGGAGGTGGGATGGAGAGGGCTCTTGGCAGGCATAGCAGCCCCAGACAAGATGTCGCAGCTGAAAGGCAAAGAAAGAACTAGTAACTTTAAAAACTGAACGACCGATCCGGGAATGTCATTGAAAACAAAGGACCGCTGTGGAAAAATGGCGCCGAAGCTGGAATGTCTATGAAAACAAAGGCACTTATTCCTTAAAAGCGGGAATATTGTTGAAAATAAATGAGTTAGAAGATGGTAGGTGTAGACGGGGGAAGAAGGACCGGGTTCGTGTGTCGGGTGCCTGGTAAGTAGCAGTTTGTAGGTGGTAGGTGGGGAAATTCTATTATGAATTTTGAATTGCCATCTATCTTTTCCACGATGCTTTCTGCCTTTGAAGAGCGCCAATCAGCGACGCGTAGTCAGCAATCGACAATCGGCAATCGACAATCGGCAACGATGCACCCGCCGCAGTGGGCCTGCCCCTACACGCCCTTCTCGCCGATTTGGAAAGCTTTGAGGACGGCTTTGGCTTTATCGAGACATTCCTGGTGCTCACGGGCGGGGACGGAGTCCGCAACGATTCCGGCCCCAGCCTGCAGGTATGCGCGCTTACTCTTGATGAGCACCGTGCGGATGACGATGCAGGAGTTGAGATTGCCGGAGAAGTCGAGGTAGAGCACCGCGCCGCCGTAGAGGCCGCGGCGCGTGGGTTCGAGCTCGTCGATGATTTCCATGGCGCGCACCTTGGGCGCGCCCGTGAGCGTGCCAGCGGGAAAGCAGGCCGCCAGCGCGGCGTAGCTGTCCGCGTCCGGGCGCAGCCGGCCGCGAATGGATGAGACCAGGTGCATTACGTGGGAATAGCGCTCGACGAACATGACTTCCTGGGGGCGCACGGTCGAGAACTCGCACACGCGCCCGATGTCGTTGCGGCCCAGGTCCACGAGCATGATGTGCTCGGCGCGCTCCTTTTGGTCGCCGCGCAGTTCTTCCTCCAGCCGCTTGTCCTCATCCTCCGTCTTTCCCCTGGGGCGAGTTCCGGCAATGGGCCGGTATTCCACTTCGCGTCCGGAAACCTTGACGAGCATTTCCGGCGAAGAGCCGAGGATGGTGGAACCACCCATGCGCAGGTAGTACATGTAAGGCGATGGGTTCACCACCCGCAGGGCGCGATAAATCTCGAAAGGCGGGACGCGCACCGGCGCTTCCAAGCGTTGCGAGATCACAACCTGGAAGATGTCGCCGGCGCGGATGTATTCCTTCGAGCGCTCCACCATGGTTTCATAACGCCGGCGGGTCATGTTGTGACGCACGCGCAACGGGCCGCGAGGCGGGCGGAGGCGTGGCAGTACGAGCGGGCGGCGCAGCAGCCTTTCCATACGCGCGAGCTGACGGACCGCGGCGTCGTACTTGGCGCGGAGGGTGCCACTGCCTTCTTCCGTCAGCACATTCGCAATCAGGAACAGGCGGTGCTGGACGTGGTCGAAGGCAACGAGGTTGGCAAAGTACATGAAGGCAGCGTCGTCCACGTCAACGTCCATCTCGACGCGGG
>Ga0074046_10001714_pt1 | contig 19454 bp, 15 predicted proteins | sample BogForMeECP23OM3_FD_94441 | JGI IMG/M metagenome (GOLD analysis project Ga0074046, IMG submission 94441) | Bog forest soil microbial communities from Calvert Island, British Columbia, Canada - Bog Forest MetaG ECP23OM3 | ecosystem: Environmental > Terrestrial > Soil > Wetlands ... | reverse complement strand
TGACGCGCAGCAAATCCATCTGGGTCTTTGGGCCGATGTTGCCTATTTCATCTAAGAAAATGGCGCCTTTGTGCGCCAGTTCGAGCCTACCCTTGCGTCGATACTGAGCGCCGGTAAAGGCCCCTCGCTCGTGGCCGAAAAGCTCGCTCTCCACCAGCGTGTCGGTCAAGGCGCCGCAGTTGATGGTGATAAGCGGGAAATACTTGCGCCTGCTGTTGAAGTGGATGGCCCTGGCGACAAGCTCCTTGCCCGTGCCCGAAGCGCCCTGGATCATCACCGTAACGTCCGTCTGGGCGACGGTCTGGATCAGCTTCAGGAGCTCCTGAATCTGACGGCTTTCGCCGACGATCTGATCAATGGAGATCAATGACTGGATTTCTTCCTTGAGGCTGAGGTTTTCGCGGATGAGCCGGCGCTGTTCGGCCGCGTTGCGAATGAGTCTGCTCAGGTCGTCCGGGTCGACCGGTTTGGTTATGTAGTCGTAGGCGCCCTGTTTCAGGGCCTGCACCGCTGTGTCAACCGTGGCGTAGGCCGTCATTATTATGATCGCCAGTTGGCTGTCTATTTCCTTCAACCGCTGTTGAAGCTCGATCCCGTCCATTCCGGGCATCTTTATGTCGAGCAGTACGATGTCGAAGCTTGAATCGCGCAGTTTGTCCAGCGCTTCCACCGATTCAGCCGCTGTCTCCACACGGTAACCCTCAGGGAGAAACCATTGCTTGAGAGATTCGCGGACCGACGACTCATCATCCACAATGAGCATTGACACCTGATCTGTCATTTTTTATCAATCTCCCGCATATTCCAAGGCGTTTTGCAAATTGACCGCCGGAAAACCTGCGATCACAAATCCGAAACTACAGGCCCCTCAAAGATCGGTTCCTTTTCTTTGCCGGTTTGTATGTGTCTCGGCAATGTGAGGACAAATGTCGTTCCCAGCCCCGGTTCCGATTCGACCTCGATTTTCCCCCGGTGTCCCAGCATGATGCCGTAAACGACGGACAGGCCCAGACCTGTGCTATGCCCGTCCTCCTTGGTCGTGAAGAACGGCTCGAATATGTTCGGGCGGATTTCCCGAGGAATACCCCTGCCGTTATCTGCGACACTAATGCGGATGGCGTCGGGGTCGAACACATCGCGGGTGGCGACAGTAAGAGCGCCACCATGGGGCATGGCTTCCACGGCGTTCATGAACAGTGCGATCAGCACCTGCGTTATCTGGTTTGCATTGCCGATGAAGTTCGGATCCTTCGCCTCCAGCTTGGTTACCGTGCTGATCTCATTTATTTGGAAATGATGGTTGGTTATTGAAAGACTCTTGTCAATAAGATTGTGGATGTCAACCTTTTCCATGACAGATTCGGAACTCCTGGAAAAATGGAGCAGATTATTGACGATGTTTCCACAGCGCTTGATCTCACTAATGGCTGTTTCAGCATACCCCAGGGCTTCTTTCCTTTCTTCTTCCGTGATGAGCCCATCGTTGATTTTGCGGGAGATCAACCTGGCGTAAGTGAGAATCCCGGCAAGGGGGTTATTGATTTCATGAGCCACGGTCGCCGCGAGCTTACCCATGGAAGCCATCTTGGCGACGTGGACCATCTTGCGGGACAGCTCCCTGTTTTCAGCTTCCGCCCTTTTCAGGCTTGCCACCATGCTGTTAAACGAACGCGCCAGATCGGCTATTTCGTCGTTCCCTTCAACCTGGATGCTGAAATCCAGATTGCCCTTTTTAACCTCGCGTGGTCCCTCCGCAAGTTTGACCACCCGTGTATGCACCATCCGCATTATGAAAAGCCCTGCGAAAAGCTCGATGACCAGGATGGCGCCGATGGAGTAGAGAATCATCAGGTTGCGGCTGGTAAGGATACTCCGATCCACTTGCGCGAGGCTGAACTGAGAGTCGAGCACGCCCAGTATTTTTTGTTTGGAAGGCGACGGATGGCAGCCTGGTGCGGCGCAGGCGGGCTCATTGCGAACTGACTTTAAAACCCCGAGTACCCGGTAGCCATCCGGGGAGGCGAAAATTCGAGGCCGAACGGCGTCAGGAATAAATTCAAGCGGCTTTTCGCTGCTGTGGCATACGATGCACTGTTCGGCCTTGATGTCCACCTTTTGCCCTATTTCAGGGGCGTTTGTGCTGAAAATGACACTTCCTCTCTTGTCGTAGATCCTTATGTTCTCAACTCCGGGTCCGCTAGCCAGGGTATTGATCGACTGTGTGACGTCTTCCAGCCGGTTGAGCAACATGCTCTGGCGCATGGATCGCAGGAGCAGTTCGTTGGTGCGTTTGGCCGAGAGGATTATTTCCTGCATAACGTGCTGCGTATTGGCCCGGATGATGAAAGTAGTCAAGGAAATGAACACAATTGCGCTGACAAGCAGGAGCAGACAAAAGAGCCTGAAGGCGAGTGAATTGGCAATATTGCGCAAAGCTTTTCCTCGTGCTTCCCCTGAGTTGCTTTCTCAATCTGACCAATCCCGATGAACAGGGCGTATTGTATACCAACGCGACCACTAATGGAATAGCGCTGATCGTATTGCCTCCCGAGACGAGGGTCTGCGAAAATCCAAAAGATCATCAACTCTCCGGTGTCTCGGAAGTTGTTCCGAAACGTCCCAACAGATTTGCCAGCAGCTCTTTGAAAAGGCGTGCAATCTTTCTTTGCCCGGTCCGAACTGCCAGTATGGGAAGCTGGCGCGATTGACTATCTCACCAGTGACGTCACCCATCCTATAGTTGTAAAATTAGGGCAATCTGAGCGGGTGGAAGGCTGGAAAACTCTATGAGGCGGTTTCGTTGAGCATGCGTTTTAACGGTAATGGATTAATTTTACCCGGATATGGCAACCGTGGCATAATCAAGCGGCTCAATGCGCCTGAAAACACTATGTGGAAGGAAAACTGGAATGGCTCAATGGAAAACGATTGCGATCTTAATTCAATCACGGGCGCCGGTGAAGCTAAAGAAATGCCAAACCCCTTAACGTGACCCGGTTCGCTGGATTGGCGGGAACCGATCCGGTCGTCCTGCAAACTCAAGCCATGCAGTACCCGGCGCCATGCATGCTTTCGACAAGCGCGGTCCCGCCGGTCATGTTTTCCAGCAGGCGAAGGACGCCTAGGCTTGTGTTTACTGGTCCGAATTCAACAACCCTTGAATTGAGCCGGCCTTTTTTCCAGAAAGGCCGCGGCCCCTTCCACCCAGTCCTCGGTCCGGGAAACCTCCTTCAGGCTCCTTAGCTGCGAAATCCAAAAATCATACAACCGCTCCCCCATAATCCTGGCCGAAGTCTCCTTAATGATCTTCAAGGAGACCGGGGAGGACTGCATGACCTTCCTGGCCATCTCCAGCGTGGTTTCCATGAGCTTTTCGTGAGGCGCCACCCTGTTTATCAGGCCGAGAGAGAGGGCCCGCTGCGCCGATACAGGCTCGCAGAGCATCGTGAACTCGTTGGAAGCTTTCAGTCCGACCAGGGAGGGACCGAAAGTGGCGAATACCATCGGCCAGGCCCCTATACGGCCTTCCGGCTGTGAAAAAACAGCCTTTTCCGACGCCACTGCGAGATCGCTCAGAAGCACTATTTCGCAGCCGCCGCCGTATGCGTACCCGTTAACAGCCGCTATCAAGGGTTTCTGGAGAAAGATGATGGTACTGTACAGACCGTATATGCAATCGATCAACAGGTCCTTGCTCACCTTGGGGTCCGACATCTGGGTAAGCAGTGCAATATCGTCTCCGACGCAAAAAGCCCGACCCGACCCGGTTATGATCTGAACGCCCACATCCGGATCTTCGTCACCTTCCTTGAGGGCATGCTGAATATCCTTCCACAACTGTTGATCCAGGCAGTTCAATTTATCCGGGCGATTGATCGTAATAATGCCGATCCTATCAGTTACGTCGTGCAGCAGATGTTCGTAGCGCGCCATTTATCTCTCCTCTGACCGGAAGCCTCCGCCGTCTTGTTATACCAGGGTGTGGCCGCCGTCGACGTATATCTCCGCGCCCGTAAGAAACGCAGGGCAAGTCGCAAGATACAGCGCGGAAGATTTCAGCTCGTCCAAAGAGCCTACACGATCCATTGGGATCATCTTCTTGATGAGCTTTTTTCCAGTGTCCGTCTCGAAGAAGTCACGGTTGAAGTCAGTGAGGATATACCCGGGGCACAATGCATTGACCTGTACATTGTCCCGCATCAATTCGAGCGCCATTACCCTGGTCAACTGGACGACAGCGGCTTTGCTTGCGCAATAAGCCGACAGGTAGCGCGCACTGATCTTTGCCATAATGGAAGCGATATTTATAATCTTGCCGCTTTTTTGCCGCACCATGATGCGCCCCACCGAGCGCGAAACCATAAAGGTGCCGCGAAAGTCTATCCCTACCGCCTCATCGAGATCTTCATCGGTCATCTCGAGTACCGGCTTTTGCGCGCCGGGCACCCCGGCCGCGTTCACCAGGATGTCGATCCTGCCGAACTCCTCGGCGACTTCACTTACCACGGAGTCAACCTTTTTGGAGTCAAGCACGTCCATGGACTTGCCAATCGTCTTTACTCCGTATTTTTCGGCAATCTTTGCGGCGGCCTCCCGGCAGCCTTCAAGGTTTCTGGCAACCAGTGCGACATCGGCGCCGACTTGAGCATAAGTCTCAGCCATCATCAGGCCGATTCCCCTGTAGCCTCCTGTTATGAGGGCTTTTTTCCCTTTCAGCGAAAACATCTGTTCGAGTATTTCCATTGGCATGGGTTTCCTCCGGAGGTTCAGCTAACCGCTCGATGCGTAATTTCTCGAGTCCTGGCGTTCAGCCGGTTCCATTTACTCGTGCGTCACCGCCGTCTGCGAGCGCCCGTTCGTAAGAAATTCGATCGCCTTTTTCTGGAATTCCTCCCGCCTGAGATATATCCCAAATGGATCGAGTTCTTCCCTGATTATTCCGATCTGTTCAACGGTTGGAGGTTCGGTCTGCCTGACGTTTGGAGAGACTTTAAGGTCCCAGGTGGTATTATCTTTCACCTCCTCGACCGTCACGTTTGGATGGACAGTGTCCAGGTACATCTCTTTGGTGTCATTGTCGAACCGAAGGACACCGAGCGTGGTGATAACAGCCACCGGTCCGGTCCCTGCCGGGCAGCCCGCTTTCTCTCTTGAGCCCGGTCCGGTCAGATACCCGGGAGAGGTGATATAGTCCACCTTGTCGACAAACTGATGTTTCTTGTGAACGAAAATCAGCAGGTGCCGCTTTGCGAAAGTGGCGATGGCGTTAGCCCCTCCCGAGCCCGGGAAGCGAACCTTCGGTTTCCTGTAGTCACCGATGCAGGTGGAATTGACATTTCCGTACTTGTCGACCTGCGCGCCGCTCAAGAAACCAAGATCGAATTCTCCATAGGTCAACCGGTGCATGACGCTTATCAAATCAGTTGTCATTTTGGCGCCTGCCGTCAATGCCAGATCGCCGATGGCCCGCGGAGTCCTCCACAACAGAGGGTTTGCGTCTATCTGTCCCTGCTCGGAGCAGGGAACGAGATCGGGCGCATGAGTTTTCTTCGCCAGGGCGCATGCCAGGAACGGTAGCCCCGTCCCTATGAAAACCACGTCTCCATCCCGTATTTCCCTGGCGCTGGCCACGATCATGAGTTCGGTCAGCGTGTAATCCTCGGAATATTTTTTCTCTTCCATCTCAGAACACCTCCGGCAGCGGCCTGCTGTAGTTGACCGATCCACTATAGAAAGGCTTTGGTTTAAGTCTCATCAGCTTTTCGTAGCCGAACCTTTCAATGTAGTGCGCGATGTACTGATTGCGGTCTCTTACTCCGTAGACCCATTCGTCCATCCATTCCTTTGCCTTCTGGTCATCGTATGTGGAATGTTCATAGAAGATACGATAAGCCAGGTCGTTGTCGTAGTGGCCGTACATGGCTTCCGGATGGGCGCTCCAGGGTTCCTCCACCACCGCGCACACCTTGAAACCGGGCACGATGGTCCTGTCCGGATCATGGGTTATTATGTCGTCGTCCACGATTTCCTCGACCGTAACGATGATCTTCTTACATGAGAGCTGAATCTCCGATTTAAAATCGACGTGGGCCCCCCATGTCTGTGCGTTCCCCTGGCGGTCTGTGCGCTGCGCGTGAATTATTCCGATATCGGGCTGGTAGGTTGGCAGTATGACTGTTTCCTTTCCGGTGAAAGGGCACCGCACGATCGAGTATTTCCTGTCCCCGAGAAAACCTTTCTGCCTCAGAATATCCGAGCCGCGCTCAATCGGTACGGGAATGAACGGGATGTTGGCCCTGCCGCCCCAAAGCATCATTCCGATGTGGAAATTTGTATAATCTTCAATTTGGAGTTCGCCCCTCTGAACTTTTCTGCGGAAGAGCTGGGCAAGGCCCACCAGTTCGGTCCCAACCCATCCGGTAATGATGCTCTTTACCTGCTTTCCGTAAAAAATCGGGTCGATCCAGCCCGAATTGGCCATGGAAATGATGTTGAGGTCCCTTTTGTCCTGCCTTATGATCTCGTGAACGGCGCCAGCGGGGGCTCCCGGAGCTCCCCAGGGCAGATAAAGAAGGTCCCCGTCGTTTACGAATTTCGATATTGCCTCGGTCATGCTCATCACTTTATTCTGATTCTGCATATATGCCTCCTTGTACAGGTGCAGGTAATCGCTTACTTGACGGCAGGGTTTAATCCTTCTTTGCCGGTCTCGAAACCGGCATACTCTACAACGGATTTTCTTTCAAGCACCCAACCGCTTCCGCCCTCCGGAGCCAAGGTGTACAGTTGTTATACACCCTGCCTTTTTGCGCGGGAGGTAGGATGAGAATTGATCAATTTTCAAAAGCACTATGATCGATCTCGCTTTCCTTCAAGAAGCCGACACAAATGGTTGCTACAATAGAGGATAAGGCCCAGAAGATGAATACGTTAGCGAAATTGGCGGAACCATCAGCGAGTGTCACCACCAGATAACCGGCGATTAGGGGTGAAATGAAGGCGCCCATCTGGCCTATGCCATTGGTGATACCCATGACTCTACCGATCACTTCCTTGGGATATCTCAATTGGGCGTATGCCTGCATGGTGGGCCAGGGAAGATTGACGAAGAAACCAGCCAGAACCAAGGCCAGGATCAACATATTGACTTCCCCCTTGGGAACCTAGCCCAGAAAATAGAGAACAGGAACGCATCCCCCAAAGCCAATCATCGAGACGATTTTTGGATGCTTACCTAGGAATTTGTCCGCCACCCAGCCACCCCCATACATGCCGATGAAAGCCGCAACATAAGGCACGGATGCGAAGACTCCCATGGTTTTGATATTTAGTCCGTGCTGCTTGACCAGGAAGAAGGCCAGCCAGGTAGTCAGACCCCAATAGAGCATCAGCATGATGAACCATGCAAGGTTGTAAACGTAAAATTGAATGTCATGCGTGAATATTTTGCTGCTATACGACTTCCCATGTACCGTCACATCGGCGCCCACAGAGGAAGTAATCTGATTGTATTCCTCCTGTTTCATCCGGCCCTTGTCGAGCATTTCCTTGGGAGTGTTCGTGACATAGTACCACAGGATCAGGATGCCGATGATGCCGGGAACGGCGAGAAGGAGGAAGATCGGTCTCCAAGCACCACCGAAGAAGTCGGCTGCCACCCAAGTAATGATCACGGGGATAATTGCCGGGGCCACCGCCCACGTAGTCACAAAGAAACCATTTGCGCGGTTCTTTTCCTCCCGCGGAAACCAGTTGGCGATCATCCTCGTTGACGGCACATAATGATGACCTTCACCCAGTGCCAATCCGAGGCGAAGAATGATGAATTGGGCTAGATTTCGAACAAAACCAGTCAAACAGGTAACAATTGTGAATACCCAGATGGCGATGTTCATCGTCTTCTTGGGTCCCCACCTGTCCGTTAGAAAGCCGGCAGAAAACTGCGCTAATGCATATCCGAAGAAAAAGACCGAGCCAAGCCAGCCCACCTGGACCGCCGTCAGGTTAAGGTCCTTCTGAATATAGGGCAGGAAGGTAAGCACGCTTATACGGTCGAAATAATTAATTAAATATAACAGCCAAATGACCCCAAGGATCACGTGCCTGTAACCCCATGCTGTCTTTGCCTCGCTCCTGGTGACTCCTATTTCTGAAGCCATTATTTCTCCTCTCTCCAACAAACCGTGAGTAGCGAAATCTACATCTGGATACGTAAAGCCGGAAAATCAAAGCATTCATGGGATTGGAGCCCTAACTGGGGTGGAGCTTGAGCATTTCCGAACTGAACCGGGGGTGAAATGCTATTAGAGATCAATCCCGCTTGAAAATGGGCATGGAGCCCAGACTACCGTTTTTTTTCATAAATGTTCAGATGCTCCCTGAACCTCTCTAAATCCTTCTTTTCGCCCCGGAAGATTTCTTCCGGCGACTTTTCCGGGTATTCGATTCCCGCCAGAAATTTAGCTATATCCACCTTCTGCTTGAGATCGTAATTGGCAAGAATGGCGATTGTTTCCATAATGGGAGAGCCGCCTCCGTGAACACCCGCTATCTGCCATACGCTTCCGAAACCCGAGCAACTGAGGTCGCTGATACTTCTGAAACAGCGGTGGATGGCCTCCGCAGAAATTCCTTTTTTCCGGGCCATATATTTTTCGAGGAAAGGTGCAGTCTTCTCGTTTGCGAACTCATCTTCAAAGGGAAGAGTTGCAGGCAGCCCCCCCGCGATGGCCACCAGGACGTTGTGTTCATGATAGATCCTTTCGCCGGCAAGTCTTCTGCCCACGTTGGAATAGATCGGATCGGGAATCATCACGCCGGAAGAGGATTTTTGAGCATTGACCGAGCTGGCGATTCCGGCCGCGTATATCAGTTCCGCGGTGGCAATCAGGTCGGCCATTTCGTGCCGGACGTGCTGAGCCCTTTCGATTCCGCTATATTCGGCGACCAGTTCGGTAAAGCCCATGATTACATCGGTTACGCCGGGTTTGCACCCGCAATAGGCGTGCCTGTGATAGTTGGCGAACACTAGAGCGAGACGGGCGGCTTCTTGGTACTCCCCGCACATGAACACTCTTTCCCAGGGTACGAATACGTCGTCGAAAATGGTGAATGCGTCCGAACTCCCATACTCGCTCATGGGAGATTTGAAAAATTTTCTCGTCCTTGGCGCGGATGCCCGGTTGAGAAAATAAAGCCCTTTGGTATCGGTCGGAATGGCAAATGCGACGGCGTAGTCCTTCTCTTCCTCCCTCATGGCCCGTGTGGGGACAACTATCATCTCGTCGGCATAGACACCCATCGTGATGTGGCATTTCGCGCCCCGCACCACGATGCCCCCTGGCTTTTTATCCACTATCCTTACATATAGGTCGGGGTCATCCTGGTCCGCCGGCCTCTTCAGCCGGTCGCCTTTCACATCGGTCTGCGCCAGAGCGGAGGTGATGTCGTTTTTCTGGAAAAACTTCAGATACTCCTGATATCTCTGGTGATAGTCAGTATCGTATTTCTCATCGAGTTCCTTGGTCACTACACACAGCGCGTTAAGGCCGTCATTGCCCATGCACCTCTGCATGCAGAAACCGCAGTTGTGAATTCCGCACCGGGTGGACTTCTGCTTGATCAGCAGGTCCTCCACGCTTAAATGCAGATTGCACCACCGGTTGATCTCGCTTCCGTCCAGGTGAGAGGTAGTGGTACATATCCCCTTGTACTTCGGGTCCTGCGCCATATCGTATGTCATTGCGATCACGTTTCGCCCGGGAACTATGAGCGGGTGGTCTCTTCCAACGAGTTCTCCTCCCATGTAGACGTTTTTCTTCATCCTCAGTTGTCGTTCGACCCATTCCCCTGATGAAATCAGCATTTCCACCTCCTGTCTAGATGAACAAAGGCCCGAGATAAGACCTTAATTTGGTTAAATTAACGAGCCGATCTTCGGTTAAACGGATTAAAAGACCTAAAGGGTAGCAAATAATGCACCATTAGTTAAGTTGCTTAATTAACATAGAAAAAGATGACAATAGAAAAAATCCACAGGTGCTGTGTGTCTCAAATGATTTCAACTCGTGTGATATCATACATGAGAAGCTATCGCATCGTGATTGGAGGTTCAGGATCGACTTCGGCCTCCTCGGTCCGTATACCGAACTTGTCGAGCCGATACAGAATGGTTGCCCTAGTAAGACCGAGCAGTTTTGCCGCTTTGGTTTTGTTCCCGCGGCTCATCTGAAGGGCCTGGATGAGCAGGGACCGGTTTAGTTCCTCTATGTTTATTCCCGAAAAAGGAATTTGTACCTCGAAATTTACCTCGCTCGGGGCCGGCTTCTGACGGCCGGGCAGAAACGAAAGGTGTTTTGACTGTAAAAGTTTGTCGTTTTCCAGCAGTATCACCCGCTCGACGATGTTTCTAAGTTCTCTGACGTTGCCTTTCCACGGATAATCGACCAGTATCTTCTCGGCATCCTTTGCCACACCATGAAAAGTTTTCCCGAATTTCTCATTGAACCGGTTCATGTAGTAAAGCACCAGTGGAATGATATCCTCCTTTCTCTCCTTGAGCGGGGGCAAGTATATCTTTATTACGTTGAGCCGGTAGTAGAGGTCTTCGCGAAAATTTCCTTCCTTGATGTGCTGCTCCAGTCCCCGGTTGGTTGCGGCGATGATCCGAACGTCAATCTTTTTCTTTTCCGTTCCACCGACGGGATAAAATTCCCTTTCTTCGAGGACCCGCAGCAGTTTGACCTGCGCGGAAGGGGCCAGTTCCTCGATTTCATCCAGAAAGAGCGTGCCGCCGTCCGCAAGCTCGAACTTGCCTTTTTTCCCCTCCTGGAGCCCTCCGGTGAAAGTGCCTTTTTCGTAGCCGAAAAGCTCGCTCTCCACCAGGTCCTTGCTGATGGCGCCGCAGTTTATGCTAATGAAGGGTTTGCCTATCCGATTGCTGTGAGAATGGATGGCCTTGGCGATGATCTCTTTTCCAGTGCCGGTTTCACCCTCGATGAGCGCGGTGGTGTCGTGGGTATTCGAAACCTTTGCTGCCAGCCGCAAAGCCTCTTTGATTCCCTCACTCTCTCCGATTATGTTCGTGATCCCGAATTGTTTCAGGTATTCCTGCCGCAACTGCTCGACTTCCTTTTTGAGCTTAACCGTTTCGAGCGCCTTCTCTATGATGAGTTCAAGTTCATCTATTTCCAGTGGTTTTACCAGGTAGTCGTAAGCACCCATTTTCATTGAGGTGATGACCGTCTTTATGTCCTCATAAGCAGTCATCATGATTACGTGGACCTTGTCGTCGAGATTCCGTATCAGTTTCAGGGTCTCAATGCCATCTATGCCGGGAAGTCTTATATCCAGCATCACGAGGTCAACTGCGTGGCTGCGCAGGATGGGGGCGACCTCCTCGCCCGAGCCGGCGATGATGGTCTCATACTTCTCGCAAAGTATGTTACGGAGTGAATTCTGGAGCAGACGGTCGTCGTCAACGATCAGTATTCTGTATGTTGGCATCGGCTTCAACCTTGTCGATGGGGAATCTCAAAATGAATGTCGTGCCCTGGTTGGGCGCACTGGTCATATCGATTGCCCCGTTGTGCTGTTCCAGTATCTTGTGAACGATAGAGAGTCCCAGGCCGGTCCCTTCCGATTTGGTCGTAAAGAACGGGTCGAATATCTTGGAATGATTCTCGACCGGGATTCCGAGCCCGGAATCGGAAATACGTATTACCAGGTGCGGGCTGCGAGCACACGGGCCCATTTCCACGCCTGTCCCAATCTTGAGAGTGCCCCCATCAGGCATGGCATCTATGGAGTTGAGCAGCAGATTTATAAACACCTGCTGGACCTGGTGGGGGTCGAAGACTATGTTGAACCCTTCCTCGCCTAGGTCTGTTTCAACGTCAATATGTGTTTTTGCCAACTGAGGGCGCATCAAATCGACCGAATCAACGAGTATTCGGTTTATGTTTCCGGGCTTGAGCAAGGGGGTATTCGGCCGGGCGAAATCGAGTATCCCCTTGACCAAGCTTTTGATCCTGTCTATCCCTTCCCGGGTATCATTTATGATTCTTCTGGTGTGTTCATCCATGGACAGCTTCTTGGCAAGGATTTGTACATTGAAGTTGATGCTGGCCAGGGGATTTCGTATTTCATGCGCGATGCCCGTCGACAACTGGCCAAGCGAGGAGAGCCTGTCCATCCGCCTGATGAGTTCCTCGGTCTTTTTTACAACCGTCAGGTCCTGGAACGTCGCAATCGCCCCCACCACGCGGTTGTCATGCCTTCTTAGAAGAGAGGTGCTCACCCCAAGTGTTATGTTTGTCCCCGACCCGTGAGTGATCTGCACCTCCATGTTGTCCACGATCGCGCGCGTGGTGACGGTGAGATCGAGAATGTCGGATATGGGCCTTTGCAGAGCGTCTTTGGCCTTCTTGTTGAAGACCTCGCCTCTTTTGATACCCAGGACCTGTTCGGCTTTTCTATTGACATGGCGGATTCTTTTTTTGCAATCAACCGTTATGACCCCACTGGGAGAGCTCTCCAGGATGTTTTCCACAAAATTTCTCTCGGTTATGACCTGGTTATAAAGCCGCACGTTATCCATAAAGATCGCCGCCTGGCTCGCCAGGATCATCAGCACTTCCATGTCGTCCTGCGAAAAAGCCGCCTGGTTGAAACTGCCCAGGTTCAACACCCCCTTGACTTTTTTCTCCCGTACGAGTGGCACGGCCAGTTCGGATCGAATTCCCCGGATTATGGGAGTGTGTCCCGTATCCAGCGCCGTGTCCCTCACTATCGCCGGTACGCCCGTTTTAGCAACCCTGCCGGCAACCCCCTGCCCGATCTTCAGCTTGAATTTCCTCCTATCGAGCGAGCATCCTTTCTGGGAGCCGATCGTCAATTGCCGGCCATCGTTATCCACCAGAAGCAGCAGGCAGGTGGAAGCTTTGGTGATCTTCTGAGCGTTGGCGCTGACAAGGTCCATCAGTTCCGTTGGGCTCAAGCCGGGGGTGATTACTTTCTTGCTGATCTCCTGAAGAAGGAGCAACTGTTCTATCTTCTTTTTGTTTTGTTCCTGGAGTCTCGCATTTTCTATAAGAATACTTGCGTGGTTGGCGAAGATCGAAAAAGATTTGATGACGCTTCCGGTAACATCCATTTTTATGTTGTTCTTATCAGCTACAAGCAGTCCGATGATTTCCCTTTTTATCTTCAGGGGGACTGCCAGAGTAGAAACACGAGTCTGGAGCCTGCTTATCTTCAGATCGGTGGGAGTGACCCTGGGGTCGGTTTCATAGTCCTTCACAAAGATAGTCTTACCCGTCCTGGTGGCCTTGGTTTCTATGCAATCATGTTTTTCCAGGAAGAAAGGGCGTGAAAATGCTCTCTCTTTCTCGTCGGGCAAAAATCCGATGAGATACTTGCATTCGAGCAGTTTGGGGTCTTTATTTACCAGGAAGATTGCAATCCTGCTAAAGCCGAATGCATTGGAGGTCTCCTCCACAATCGAGGTCAGGACTCTGTCCAGCGATATGGGCTTGGTAAGCAGGCTGCTGATCTTGTGGATAGACAGCAGCAGTTTTTCTTTCGCTCTTGCTTCCGAAATGTAGCGAGATGCCGACCGTCGCGAAATCCTTTTCCGATCGACCCCTGAGCTAGTCATGAGCAAACTCTCCGGTAAATGAGGTCCATGACCCCCGGTATTCATCCGGAAAAAGCAACCGGGGATTTGTGCCAGGCCCCTTTCTTATACCCCCCCGGCAGAGAGGAAATCAACTCGTCAGATGTCCATGAAACCGGGGTTTGCTTTTAGAAATGCGGCTACCCCTTCCCGTGCGTCCTGTGAGCCGAAGCACAGACTGAAAGCCATGTTTTCGTACATTATCTGCTCTCCTTTCTGAGGGATTGGGAGCTGGATGATATGCTACAGCATAATTGAAATGATACAGTGACCTAACTATTCGATAACCTGCGATATTCCTTTTCTTTTACGAAAAAGGCCAGCCCAGTGCATCGATCAGGGCAAAGGCTGCCAACAGCTCCAAAACTGCTGTTTTAACCAAAGGTTACAACACATATTCGCATACTGGTATGCTAATTGCTTTTGGCAGCAAACGTGATCTGCAATACCCATTCCATCAGGTACACGGGCTGATCTGCTACAGGGCGGGCAAAAACGGGGAAATAGATCACCAGAGCTATTCTATGCCTGATCCGGATCAGGCATAGTCAAAGGAAGAATTTATGAAAATCGAAGAATGCAAGGCAATAGTCACTGGAGGCCCATCCGGGCTGGGTGAGGCTTGTGTTCGCTCACTGGCCGCCAGCGGCGCAGATGCGGCGATCCTGGATATGGCTGTCGAAAGAGGCCAAATGCTTGCCTCATCGCTTGGCGGAAAAGTCATCTTCCTCCAGGCTGACGTGTGTTCAGAGGAAAGTGTGCAGGCGGCAATTGACAAAGCCGCGGATACTTTCGGCGGACTGAATGTTGCAATAAACTGCGCGGGCGTGGCGGATCCGGGGAAAGTCCTGTCGAGGAAAGGCCCTCTGTCGCTTGCCCTCTTTAACAAAGTCATCCAGATCAATCTAGTTGGCACCTTTAACGTGCTCAGGCTCGCAGCAGAGAAGATGCTTGCAAACACCCCCTCAGAAGATGGAGAAAAAGGGGTGGTGATAAACACGGCCTCCATTGCCGCCTTTGACGGCCAAATCGGGCAGGCCGCCTACAGTTCGTCCAAAGCTGGCATCGTCGGCATGACTCTTCCCGTTGCCAGAGAATTTGCGGATCATGGAATCAGGGTCCTGGCCATTGCCCCCGGAATTTTCAGCACCCCTATGATTACCTCCATGCCCCAGGAAGTTCAGGATTCTCTGGGCAAAATGATCCCATTCCCAAAACGTCTAGGGAAACCGGAAGAATATGCTGCGCTGGTGCGGCACATTATCGAAAACCCGATGCTCAACGGTGAGGTGATCCGTCTGGACGGCGCCGTGAGGATGGCCGCGAAATAAGTCCTGCCATCCATAGCTGAACTGAGATATTGATGGAATGGAGGTCAGGCAAGGTGAGAAAAGTAGCGATTCTGGGGATAGGTCATACCAAATTTTCCTTTTCCGCAGAGAAAACAGCCGTTGAACTCCTCTCTGAAGCGGCCCTGAGCGCCATAACTGCCTCCAGTCTTATATCTAAAGACATACAGGCCATGTTTGTCGGCAATGTGCTCGGGGATTTCTCGGAAGGGCAAGGCATGGTGCAGTCCTTCTGTGCTGATGAAATCGGTGCCCACAACATTCCAACAAGTAGATTCGAAGGGGCTTGTGCTTCCGGAACGATGGCGGTTCGAGACGCATTTGTGTGGGTCGCATCGGGATTTTACGACATTGTACTTGCCGCAGGTGTTGAAACCGCGTCCAAAATGGGTACGGCCCTTGCCACTCGCACATTTTCCATGTTCGCGGACAGCCATTACGAATACCCCTCAGGCCTGACATTCCCTGGCGCTTTTGGAATGCTTGCGCATCTTTATGCGTCAACGTACAGAATTCCGCTAAAGAGACTGAAGGAACAGATGGCCCTGGTTTCAGTACAATCCCACAAATACGGCCAACACAACCACCTCGCTCAGCTCCGGAAAGAAATCACCGTCGAAGACGTCTTGAAAGGGCCCATGATAACATCTCCTCTCCAGTTGCATGACTGCTGCCCCTTCTCCGACGGCGCGGCCGCTATAGTCCTCGCCTCAGAGGATGTGGCCGCAAGACTCACCGGGAAGCCCGTCTTCATTGCGGGAGTGGGACAGGCGTCTTCGGGCAGGTTCAGTTCTCAAAAGGAATATCTGCCGAGACTCAGGGCAAGGGAAATAGCCGTCAGGCAGTCCTACGAAATGGCCGGCATCGGCCCCGGCGACGTTGATTTGTGCGAACTCCACGACTGTTTCAGTATCGCAAGCATCATTGCCGCCGAAGGACTTGGATTTGCCGAATTTGGACGTGGCGGTCAATTGTGGGAAAACGGAGATTCGGATAAGGGAGGCAGGATACCCATAAACATCTCAGGCGGGCTTAAATCAAAGGGACACCCTATCGGGGCGACAGGCGTCTCACAGGTTTGTGAAATAGTCAGACAGATCCGTTGTGAAGTCGAACCGGAAAGGCAGGTCGATGGCGTCCAGACAGGGCTCACGGATACGCTGGGAGGAGACGGAATAATTTGTAGTCTAGTTCTCAAAAAAGGGTGGTAGATCTCCTACATACAGGCAAAGGTGGCTTCCATGCACTGCGAATACAGACTTACCTTCAAGGATTTCAATCAGTCTCTCAGAAAGAATAAACTGCTGGGATTAAAGTGCGGGAAATGCGACGGCTACACCTGTCCGCCAAAACTGGTGTGCCACGAATGCGGTGGCTCCGATCTTGAAATCGCTCAGATGGAAGGCAGAGGAAAAATCGTCACCTTTACTTCCTCTTATGTCGCCGGTCTGGGACGCGAGGTCGAAACCCCGATCCTCATAATCATGGTGGAACTGGCCGAGGGGCCGTGGATAATGGGCAATCTGGTTGGATTCAACCCTGAAGAGGCCACTGTGGAATCCCTTATCGGAAAACAGGTAGCGCTTACCAGGACGCGGATTTTTCCCGGCGATGCTTACTCGGGAGGACAGGAAGTACAGGGCGGTATTGCCAGGCCGACTTTTGTGCTTGAATGAACATGGTGCATGCAAGGAATTCGGCATGAAAAAATCACTGTAGGATAAGTTCGCGAAGGCCGAGCTTAACCCGGTGAGCAGCGAGTTCGTTGTTTCTCCTTATGTCGATGAGTTTCCGGTCGTTCTGGAATGTAAACTGATCGACTCGATCAAGCTTGGATCTCATACCCTCATTATCGGAGAGGTTTTGGATGTCAAGACCGATGAAGCCGTACTCGATGAAAACGGGTTGCCTGAATTGGGAAAGATCAAACCATTTCTGTATGACCCCGGCAGCCTTTCTTACCATGGGACCGGGCGTTACCTGGGCAAGGCGTTTTCCATGGGAAAACAGCTAAAAGATTAGGAATAAAAAAGGGGGGGTTCCTTTAATACGAAGTTGCGTTCAAAGTGGTAATTCTTAATAACCCCAAACAGAGCTGAGGAATGTTTCCCCCGCACCCCCCGGATTTCGGCCACGCGCGCTGAACGCGCGAGGCCGAGCGCTCGGCGCTATCGGCGGCTGGCCGAAGGCCGCCGCCGATAGCGCCACACTGAGCCGCGTAGCGGCGAGGGGGTGTGGGGGGCACAGCTCCCCACGCTTTTGAAAAGCATCAGAATCCCCCCTGCGCCTTTTCAAAATACTCACCGCTCACAAGGGCTGGACTACTCGGGGGGACTTGATACTTTCTTGAACGCAACTTGGTATAAGACCTCCCCCCTGGATGCCCCCTATTTTCCTTGCAGGATATCAATCCACCCTTGTCTAGTCGTAAAATCCCTTTCCGGCCTTTTTGAACGAACCTGTCTTCAATGTCGCAATTGAGCACTCCTCAGAATTATTTCCGGCCCTGCATTCTCGACCGCGATCTATTCCCCTTCCATCGCAGGTTTGGAGGCCGTAACTTTGACTGTTTCGAGAATGGACTTCTCCTTCAAAAACCCGATACCGATTGCTCCGACCACGGCCAGTAACGACCAGAACAGGAAAACATTGCTGAAGTCGTACGAGTTGTCGGGGAGTGTGACGACCAGATAACCCGCAATCACCGGCGATAAAAAAGCCCCAAACTGTCCGATACCGTTTGAGACCCCTACCGCACGACCTACCAGTTCCTTGGGATAACGCCATGAGGGGAAGGCATACATCATGCCCCACGCCAGGTTGACGAAAAAACCGCCGATCGCCAGGCAGAGCAGCAGCATTGAGGTATTCCCCTTGGAAACATGCCCGATCATGTTGAGGGCCGGAATGCATCCCAGGAAGGCAATTATCGTTACGATCTTGGGTTTTCCCCCGAACCACTTGTCGGCCATCGTTCCGCCAAGATACATCGAGAAGAAGGCCACTACGTACGGGAGCGATGCATAAAAACCCATGGTCTTCAGATTCAATCCATGCTGCTTGACCAGAAATGTGCTGATCCAGGTGGTCATTCCCCAGTAAATCATCAGCATGATAAAAAGTCCCAGGACATAGAGCCAGAACTGGACGTCGGTCAAAAAGATCTTGGCGCTGTAGGTCTTCCCGTGCTCGCTGGCCTCGACGTCTATGGAGGCCCTGATCATGTCGTACTCTTCCTTTTTTACTTTCCCTTTTTCGTACATCGCGCTGGGGGAGTCATTCGTGAACTTCCACAAAAGAAAGACGCCAATGAAACCCGGAACGGCCAGAATGAAGAACACCGGCCGCCATGCTCCTCCGAAGAAAGCCGCTGCGAGTTGAGTGACCAGAATAGGAATGATCGCGGGAGCCACCGCCCATGTCGTGGAAAAAAAGCCCATCGCCCGGCCCTTTTCCTCTCTCGGGAACCAGTTCGCAACCATTCTCGCAGCAGGCGCAAAGTGCTGTCCTTCGCCGACCGCCAGACCGAGGCGAAGAATAATGAATTGCGTATAGTTGCGAACGAGGCCGGTGAGAAAGGTTATCAGGGTGAAGACCCAGATTGCGATGTTCATCGTGTTCTTCGGCCCGATTCTGTCGGCAAGGTATCCGGCCAAAAACTGGGCGAGCGAGTAGCCGAAAAAGAATATCGATCCCAACCACCCGATTTGAACAGCGGTTAATTGGAGGTCTTTTTGAATGTAGGGAAGGAATGTCAGTACGCTAATCCTGTCAAAATAGTTAATCAGGTAAAGCAGCCATAAAATGCCGAGTATTATGTGACGGTATCCCCATACTGTTTTAATGCGCTCAGCCATCTTCGTGCCCCCTTATGAATCTGATGTTTTGTGGCAACAGCCCTTCAGATGATCATCACGGGAATATTAGTGCAAACATCCCGGCCATATAATCAGCGACAAAAAAATTAGTCTTTTATTTGGGCGATCTTTTTCGCAAAATTCATTTTCTCACCCAGTTTTCCAAGCCTTTGATACATGACCCTCTGGCTTTGAGGTGAACCAGCCCCATGCATGCTTTCGATCAGCGCCGTCCCGCCGGTCATGTTTTCCAGCAGGCGGAGGATTTTCATCCTGGTTTCCGTGGAGACGCCCTCGACGCCTTTCATGTATTTCTCCACGTATTTGCCGATCTTAGGGCTCCGCAGGTCGCTATCGAATGGGAGCGTCGCGAGAATGCCTCCGCCGATGTCATGCGCGAGCCTCGATATTTCATAGATGTAACGGGTGATATTATGTTTGGTGCAGTTGGCAAGGAGCGGGTCGGGGTAGTAGGCTCCGCTCTTCGTTTTGGACCCCAGCGCGGAACAGGCCACCGAACCCGCATAGACTGTCTCTGCAAGGTGCAGCATTTCGACGAGCTTGTCTTTAATA
>Ga0074046_10001711_pt1 | contig 19489 bp, 17 predicted proteins | sample BogForMeECP23OM3_FD_94441 | JGI IMG/M metagenome (GOLD analysis project Ga0074046, IMG submission 94441) | Bog forest soil microbial communities from Calvert Island, British Columbia, Canada - Bog Forest MetaG ECP23OM3 | ecosystem: Environmental > Terrestrial > Soil > Wetlands ... | reverse complement strand
GGAGGTGACGCCGTCGCCTGAAACAGAGACTGTGGCGGGAGAGGCGAGGTTTGCGCTGAGGATGGAGAGTTTACCGGAGGCGGCGCCACTCGCCTGAGGCCGGAACCAAACTTGGAATGTCACCGTCTGGTTGGGAGAGAGTGAGTAACCCGGAGAAAGGTCGGAAAAACCAAAGCCGGAGCCGGCGACGGTTACGCCGTTGATGGTGAGACTGATGTCACCGGTGTTTTTGAGAGTGACGTTTTGCGTGCCCGTGGATTGCAGCTTGAGATTGCCGAAATTGATTGAGGACGGAGTGACCTGGAGAGTGGCGACGGCTTGCTCAGCGACACCGGCAAGCGAGACAGAGGCCGGGGAAGTGGAAGCGTTGCTGATGATTTGCAGGGCAGCGGACTGGTTGCCAGCAGTGCTGGGAATAAACGAAACGGCGTAGGCGACACTTTGGGAAGGGAGAATCGTGCGTGGGAGGGAAGGCCCGGAGTAGGAAAACTGCTGGCTCGGGAGCGATATGGAGTTGATTGTCAGAGGAGCAGTGCCGGTGTTGGTAATGTGAAGAGTTGCCGTGGCCGTACTGCCGATAATGACGGTCTCGAAGTTGAAAGATAAGTTCGAAAGAGTGATTGCAGGCTGTGTCGGTGGTGTGTGCGGGCCGAGCGGCCCGCCACTTGCGCAGCCACCGAGGAGTACACCGATCCCCAAAAAGAACGCGGCAGTGCGGAGGCTTCCAAAGAAAAAATAGATTGAGCGCGCGGAGAACACCCCTGCTACAACCCCCAGACAGATCCGGAAATTAGAAAGTACTGTTTAATGGACAGGAGCCGCAACCTGTCCTGAGTACAGTTGTGGGACAGGTTTGCCTGGGAGGAGACCTGTACTAAAGAACAGGCTGACGACCGGAAGGCCGAGTTTGGTGTGGCGGGGGATCGGTTAAGGCAAGATTAGTTTTCCGGGAAAGAGAAAAGGTTTGCAGAGTTGGCTGGAAATCGAGGGGAATCTGGGCGGTGGACGGCGTGCAAAAGCGGTCAGGATACGAAATGGCAGCCGAGGCGGAAAGCTCCCTCGGAAGTGCGGCGGGACCAGACGGGCCGCAGATAGACGCGGACCGGGGGAAGAATCGGAACGTGGAGAATCGCCAGGATGCTTTCGGCGATATCTTCAGGCTCTTCGAACTCGAGAGCGACACCGCCGAAGCCCAAATCGAGCACACGGGCGCGTCGAGTGCCCTGATCGCCGATGATGGCGTAGGCGTTGGTGCCGAGCATGGAAACGCGTTCGGCTTTGCGCTGCACCGCATGAACGGCCGGGGCTTGCGGCAAGGAAGCTTGTTCGGCGAGCGCCCCTGCTGCCTCCGAGGTAGCAGTTACGAAATCGGGAGAGACATTTTCGGAGAGGCGTCCCGCGGAGATGGGGATCGGCGAGGGAGAGGCGGCTTGCGGTGTGGAGGGTGGGGCCACGGAACGCGCGGAGTCCGTTGCGGTGCGAACGTGATTGGCGTGCTTGAAACGGTAAAGACGTTCGTCGGCGACGTGGATCAATTGATCGGACTGATCGCCGTCCTGGGGATAGGTGGCGACGCCGTGGTCCATGGTGACCGCGAAGGTCAACTGGAGAGGGCGGAGAGTCTCGGCGAAGACTGTCTCGATGCGGCGACCGAGCGCGAGCGCCTGGGCGGCATCGGTTTGTGGAAGCAACAAGGCGAATTCGTCGCCGCCGATGCGAAAAGCGGAGTCTGAGGTACGCAAGGCCTTCTGCAGAGTCGAGGCGGCGGCGCGAAGAACTTCGTCGCCACGGGGGTGACCGTACTTGTCGTTGACTTCCTTGAAGCGATGAAGATCGAGAATGACGATCCCCAGAGGAAGCCCGTAGCGGCGGGCGCGGTTTAGTTCTTTTTCAAAGGATTCCGCAAAGAGCCTACGGTTGTACAAGCCAGTGAGAGGATCGGTGACCGCGTTCAATTTAATTTTTTTCAGTTCATCGTATTCCACGATGACCGGCACACGAAGCAAGCCGGCGGAGGAAAGCACATCCATCAGAACGGTTCTGAGCGAGATGGGGCGGCCAAGGGTGTCGGCCAGTTGACGCCGGCGTGTGAGCATCTCTTCCCAGAGTTGCAGACAGTGACTTTCGCGAAGATCCAGATGAGTGGTGGCGAGAAAATAGCGCTGTAGGAACTGCCCGCGGGCGGAATGGTCGAGGCCCTCGAGCGTGTCGGCCAAGAGCTCGAGATAGGCGTCTTCCGAGGGCAAACGCGGGGCCGCTGGGGCACCGGGGCTGGGCATAACTGGGTTTTTCCTACAATCTGCCTATCCCCGCGGGGTTTGGGGCAAGCACAATAAGAGAGCTCGTAGATTAGGGAGCAAGCCAGGTGCCAATCCCTGAGCTAGAGAAGACAAACCCAAGGGGCCCTAAGTCTCTCTTTTGCCGCTTATCCTATTACAAAAAGGGAGGATAAGCGAGTTTTCTTAAGAACTGAGGGAAAGCGGCAAAACTCGGCATTCACTTGGGTGAGCGGACGCGAGGTAGTGGCGGAGAGCTAATCAAGAGGACGGAGAAATTCCAGCCCGAATAAACGCTGATCGCCCAGAGTTTCCTGGCGCCGGACCTTGGCCTGGATCGGGGGCGTTTCGCTGGGAATGAGGCTTGAGGAGGAAGGAGAAGGGGCTGGGATGGTGAGCAAGACGGTCTGTTCTGGGCGCAAAAGGTGCATAGAAGTAATGCACGCTCCCGTGGCGCTGATATTCAGGGTCCGAGTGAGTTCGATGAACTCAGTGCCGGAGGCATCGGAGGCCCTAAGGAAAACGGGAACTTGGAGCCGGATTCGGGGGGAACGGCGGGCAGGGTGCGAATCCACGCGAGTTCCCTCCTTCAGTTGATCGATATGTGTGCTCATAGTAGGCGGATCTTAGTACTTGGGAACTAGTACAGCTCTTGCAGGTTGTTTGCCAGTGCGCAGGATCACAAAGTGGAATAAGTCGCTTATTTACAGATGGGTGTGGGCGTCACAGAAGGTCACACGAAGGAATTAAAGAAGCATGGGCTGGAATTGAGCAGGGCTTTTCCCAAATTGTGCAAATGGAACGCTTTTACCATTGACAGGTTAGAGTGCCTCTGAAAGGATGAAGTTGAGCACGGGAAAATATTTACCACTTTGGTAGGAGAGCCAACGCAACTTTATGGGGAGCGGAATTACAACACCTACGGGCAAGTTTGCGGTAAGTGGAACAAGTTTTCCCACGGAGCATGTGAGGGCTTTGCTGGATACGGTGGATAAGAGCGTGGTTGTGGCGAGTCGCGACGGCCGCGTGCTGATGGTGAATACCCGGGGAAAGAAATGCCTGGAAGAACACGGGAAAACGGATGTGGCAACCCTGAACATCTTTGAAGACCTGTTGAATGTGGAGCCGCGAGAAATCTCCCGGCGAATTGAGAGCGGTGAGAACGAGATTGAACTTACAGGGAAAACCGGGGCAAGAAATTACCATGCACGAGTTCGATGGATTCCGGAATCAGATTGGGTGGCAATCCAATTCGCTAACGAAGCGGACACCAACGACGAAGATGGATCGTTGCGTCCAACGGTCCAGGAACTATTGCAAGAACGCGAAATAACCTACCGCAACCTGTTGGCCGCCTACCTTAAACTTCAGGAAGTGAACCGGCAGAAGACGGTATTCCTGGCATCAGCAGCGCATGAATTGAAAACTCCGTTGGCGGTCATTAAAGGATATTACGACCTGCTGCTTACCAATTCGCTCGGAAAGCTGACGGACAAGCAAAAAGACATTTTGGAAGAGTCGAAGGAAAGTTGCGAGCGACTGGTGCGGCTGGTATCCATGTTTTTGAATTATTCGGCGCTGGAGAGCGGAAAGTTAGTGCTGCAGTTGCGGGAGAACGATCTGCGGGATTGCCTGGTAGAGATGTCGGGGCGGTGGTCGGAAGCGTTTCAGAGGAAGGGCGTGAAGCTTGAGACGCAGCTGGACCCATCGATTCCGACGTTCAAGTTTGACTACCAAAAGGTGCAGCAGGCCGCGGCCAACCTGTTGGACAACGCGCTGAAGCACACTCCCTCGGGAGGAAATGTGATTTTGCGCGCCAAGCCGCATTTTTGGGAGAGGCGCGTGGCGGAGGTTGCGCCGGTGGAAGAACGCCGGAGGTTCCGGTTGCCGCGGCCGAATAGTGTGGAAGTGAGCGTCACGGATTCGGGTTCGGGCATTGCGCCGGAACATCACCAGGAGATATTTGAGGATTTTGTGCGGGTCGATCGTAATACCTCCGGGATGGGTTTGGGCCTGGCGATTGCCAAGCGATTGATCCAGGCACACCGGGGAAAGATATGGGTGGAGAGCGAATCAGCGAGAGGAAGCACATTCGCGTTTTTGTTGCCGATGGATCAGATCTGAGAGCTGAGCAAGATTGGGGAAAAGAGGAAGAGATTATGTCCGCGAAGGAAAAAATTCTGGTCGTAGACGATGAGCCGAGCATTCGGAAGTATTTGCAGACGTTGCTGGAAGTGGAAGGATTTGACGTTGAGACGGTGAGCACCGGCAAAGAGGCGATCAAGCGGGTCAGCGACGGGGAGCGCCCGGATTTTATCATTCTGGACGTACTGATGCCGGAGATGGGTGGGCTAGAAACGCTGCAGGAACTGATGCATCTGGACCGCAGTTTGAACGTGATCATGCTGTCGTGCTCGAACGAAGTGGGGACGGTGGTGGAGGCGATCCGGCTGGGGGCGCACGACTACCTGACAAAACCATTTGAAAAGAGCGAACTAGAAGCGGCGATGTTGAAATCGCGGCAGAAGAAAGAGCTGACGCAAGAGAACAAAGCCTTGCGCGACTATTGCGACCAGGTGACCGAGGATCTGAGTTTTCTGGCGGCCAGCCCGCAAATGGTGCGCATCCGGCAGCAGATTTTACAAATCGCGCCGGTGGACGTGCCGGTGTTCGTCTGCGGCGAAAGCGGGGTTGGCAAGGAAGTGGTGGCACGCATGATCCATCTCCGGTCGAAGCGCCGGAATCAGCCGTTCATCAAAGTGAATTGCGCCGCTTTGCCGGGCGAGCTATTGGAATCGGAGCTTTTCGGATTTGAGCAGGGCGCCTTCACCGGAGCGGTGCGGGCAAAGCCTGGCAAATTTGAGATGGCGAACAAGGGAACGATCTTCCTGGATGAAATTGCGGAAATGTCGGTGCACCTGCAAGCCAAGCTGTTGCACGTTCTGCAGGACCACCAGTATTCGAGGCTGGGCGGCAGGCACCTGGTGGAAACGGACGTCCGGGTGTTGGCGGCGACAAACGTGGACGTGCATGAAGCGATGAAGACCGGGCGATTCCGCGAAGATCTGTACTACCGGTTGAACGTGCTATCGATCAACGTGCCGCCCCTGCGGGAGAGGACGTCGGAAATTCCGCTGCTCTTCAAACACTTCCTAGAGAAGTACAGCGAGAAATTTGGCAAGGTGCAGCAGACGCCGTCGAAGCATTTGCTGGACGCGGCGCTCAATTACCCGTGGCCCGGAAATTTGCGGGAATTGGAAAACTTCGTGAAGCGATACGTGATTTTGGAAGATGACGAAGGCAGCCTGCGCGAACTGATCGAGATGTCCGCGACGCGGCAGAGGACGTCTCCACGCGAGGAAGCGCCGGTGATGCGCGAGCAAGGGCTGAAGGCACTGGTGCGCGGGCTGAAGGATGAGGCAGAGATGGAAGCGATCGCCGACGCCCTGGAAAAGACCCGTTGGTGCCGGAAGGATGCGGCAAAGATGCTGGGGATCAGCTATAAAGCGCTGCTCTACAAGATGCGGCAGTTCAACCTGGATACGCCGCGAACGCGGCGGGCTTCCTCGCCGCCCAAGCCAGACGAGCCTGCGCCCGCAGCCGTGGGTGCAAAGCAGGACGCCTAGCAGGGTCTAGTACGCGGTTCGCGGTTCGAAGACACCTTTTCTAAAAAGAGAACTTGCGAGTTCGTCGCTGGCGAGGTATCTTGCGCAGCGGAAGCATCAGGTCGTTGCACTCACTGAAAGTTGTCCCTGCTGGAAACGAAAGTTTGGACTGGCTGCAGCCTTTCCGGGACGCTCCAGGGGTGTAAGCTTTCGTATAATGGAAGCACGAGAATCACAGTCCAATAAATTATTGCAACGGCAGTTCAACCTTTCGAACTTTTTTTCATTCGATTAAAGCAAGTTCAAATTTGGGATGGCTCCAAACGCCATGGACGGAGTTGAGCATGTCATTGATGACAGAACGCCGGTTGGCCCGACGTTATGATTTGACCTTGCCTGTAAGCATACGATTTTCCGCGGAAAAGCTGGTGGTACGGCAAGAGGGAAAAACGCGGGATATCTCGACAAAGGGATTGTATTTTGTGGTGGAGCGCGACCTGGCGGACGGCAGCGAGTTGGATCTCACGCTTACGCTTCCCGGCGAGATCACCCACGGTTCGGATGTATTTGTGCGAGCGCAAGGGAGAGTAGTTCGGGTTGAAAGGCGGCTGGAAGATGGAGAAGAGCGCATGGGCGTGGCCGCTGTGATCGAACGGTATGACATTATCCGCGGAGACGGTGCGCGGGCATAGAGAACGAGAGCGCGTGCCGAAGTGCTCCCCAGTATACGTGGGACTCCTGCCATTTTTTGATTGCATTCAACTTTGGGCGAGTCTAGGATTGGGCCAAAGCCCGTCCCCCCGGAGGCTCCTATGAAAGTTTCGGATCTAATCGCGTCCCGTAAAGAGGTGTTTTCCATCCCTGACGCGACTAGCGTTCTGGACGCTGCTAAATACCTGCGCGAGAAGCAGGTGCGTTCCGTAGGAATTGTGGACGCCAGCGGCAAATTAATCGGTGTTGTGTCCCAAGCTGACATTTCAGATAAAGTGGCTGCGGAGAACAAGTGCCCTTCGTGGATGAAGGTGTCGGAGATTATGAGCACGGGGCTCTTAACCGTAACCCCAGAGATGACCTTTGATGAATGTCTGCGCCTGATGGAAAAAAATGGCGTTTACCATCTTTTAATTCTCGGTGAAGGCACCAAGTATCTCGGAATGGTGTCCGTAAGCGACCTGCTGAAGGTGATGGCCTCGGACGAGAAGGCTCGGGCGGACATGCTGCAATCGTACGCGTTTCCGAACCGCTAAGAGTGCGCCGGCGAGAAACGCCGAGCGCCAATAAAGAGAAGAATCCTTCCCTGAACAGTGCTGTGAATTTCCTCTCGATGCCCAGCCTGGTCACAGACCAGCATCGAACGGTACCATTACTCACCTGACCTGAAATCCCATAAGTTATTGATTATGCATAGATTAATCTGCTTCAAGGCCTTTCTCGAGCCTCGCGTCGCTCAAAGCGATTGGTTGGCGATGTGCAACTAGAGCTTGCCGAGTGGCTATGCAAGAGGACAGCTCCAGCAAGATTTCGGGCATCGAGAGGCCAGGTTCCGTACTTCCGGATCAGGTTCTCTTCGGGCAATCACGCGCGATGGCAGAGATTCTATCGCGTGCGGAGCGCATCTGTCGCACCAATGTGCCAATCCTGTTTTGTGGCGAGGGTGGAACTGGGAAGGAAGCACTGGCGCGTTGGGTTCATGCCAAGTCCGAGTATGGAACTGGCGAGTTTGTGAAGGTCAATTGCGCGGCGATTCCCGGACCGCTGCTAGAGAGTGAACTGTTCGGATATGAAAAGGGAGCATTCACCGGCGCGAACAATATCAAGCCGGGCCGGGTAGAGCTTGCGCATCGTGGCACGTTGTTTCTGGATGAGATTGCGGATCTGGACTTGAATCTGCAAAGCAAGCTTTTACATTTTTTGCAGGATGGCACATTTTCGCGGATCGGCGACCATTCGGAAAGAAAAGTGGATGCGCGATTGATCTGCGCGACCAACAAGGATCTCGATCAGGAAAAGCAGACGGGCCGGTTCCGCGAGGACCTGTATTACCGGATCCAGGTGTTCCAGCTAAAGATGCCTCCGCTGCGCGAGCGCCGGGAAGATATTCCGTTGCTTGCCGAATATTTCCGGAGGCAGTTTGAAAAGCAGTTTGAGATGAAAGCGGAAATCTTTGCACCCGAGATGCTGGAATATTTGAAGAATCTCGCTTGGGCGGGCAATATTCGGGAGTTGTCGAACGGAGTTGCGCGCTACGTGCTGCTTGGGCCCGAAGCGGTAATTCACCAGGAAATACCCACACGGCGAGCAAAGAACGGGGTCCGACAAGCCGGTAGCGGCGAGGCGCAGGTCACGCTGAAGCGCATGTCGAAAGATGTGATTAAGGAAATGGAAAAAAACGTGATTCTGGAGACCTTGCGCGCGAATCAATGGAACCGGCGAAAGACCGCGCAAGCGCTGAAAATCAGCTATCGAGCGTTGATTTATAAGATTCAGGATGCGGGCTTGGTCTCGCGGCGAGCCGCGATGCAACGAATTAGGGATGCTGGCCCGGCGGGGATTGCCGGGATCTAACCAGATCGAAGTGCACAATCAAGCTTCAGTTGTACCCCTCTTCAGGCGAATCCAAGATATCCTTCCATAATGTGAAATGCCCGGTTGGTATCTGGCATGCGTTTTCTCGACCTTGTTCGGGAAAGGCGTTGGTGTCGAGGAATGGCAGACGGCGGCATTGCGAGTCAGGTGAAGGGAATCATGAACATTCAACCGACAGAGCTTGAGGGAGTCCTGGTCATCGAGCCCAAATCATTTTTTGATGCTCGAGGTTTTTTCACGGAGATTTACAATGCGAAGACTTTCGCGGAAGCGGGAATCACCGAGCCGTTCGTGCAGGACAACCAGTCCCATTCGAAGAAAGGCGTCCTTCGCGGGCTGCACTATCAGGTGGAGAATGCCCAGGGAAAGCTAGTGCGGGTGGTGAATGGGGAAATCTTCGATGTGGTGGTGGATCTTCGCCCGGGATCAAAGACGTTTGGGAAATGGACAGGGGTCCAGTTGTCGGCTGCAGACCACAGGATGATCTGGATTCCAAAGGGATTCGCGCATGGATTCTATAGTTTGTCGGAAACTTCGGACGTGGCCTATAAAGTCACGGATTTCTATGCGCCAAAGCACGAACGGACCCTGTTATGGAGCGATCCGGAGGTAGGGATTCGTTGGCCGCTGCGCGGAGAGCCTATCCTTTCCGATAAAGACCGAGCGGGGCAGTACCTGAAAGAAATCAGGATTGAATAGGAAGGGGAATCGAGCCCACGTCCGAAGCTTGGGAAGCTTGCAATATAACTCAAAAACACGCTGGATTGGCGGCATTTCTCGATTTTCGGAACGCCTTAATTGGAAAATAATGGAAAATGGAAAACGACTTTCTTCGCTTATGAATCCCAAGCGCCTACTTCTCCCCGTACTTCCGATGGGAAGCACGTGTCACAAGTCCACGATCATTTAGATGCCGGCTTATCAGCTGGCGGATAGCAGATTACTATGTTAGTTAACCTGCCCGCTATAATCTCCCACCAAATATACCCCTACACCATTGACCTTGACGAAGCGAAAAGACTTATTATGACTGGGTGCCTCTTGTGGGCTCATCAGTTCAAGGGTATAGGAGTTGCCGGGAGTCATTCTAAAACAATCTTTGCGTGTGGGTACGCACTCTAGGGTAAATACAAGACGATCTTCTGCCAGTTCAGGAACTAGGTGCCAAGCGTGCTTTTTTGGCGTCCCGTCCGGATCGTGCAGCTGAAGGGCGTCTGCCTTGCTTATTCTAACATTTGCTACAAGCCTGAGGTCCCTATCGCCCACGTCACAGTTGGAGCAGCTAGCCAACATGTGGTGGTAATACACACGCTCCGCCATCACGGTGATTGGCTGAGGCTTAGGGGCCGCTGCTGCCACTGGAGTGGGTGCAATTGTGGACTGTGCGCCTGTGGACTGCACCGCAACTTCCTTTCCTGAACCACAACCACTTAGGACTGCGAAGGTTGACAACCCGACCGCGTGCAAAAGAAGCCCTGCGATAACCGTTCTCTTCATAACACTTCTCCTCATCGTGAATTCCGCCGCCTATCTGCGGGACACCACACTAGTAGCCACTTGTTCAGTAACCGCTGCCAGCTCAACCGGTCGACGCAACGGCTGAGAGGAATTCGCCCCGCGCGGTCCGCATTTTCGTACTAATGCACGTGCTTTCTTGCAGGGGATGCCGCCAGCTCCAACGCGCGGAGTGCAATCTGTTCTAAAGGCAGCACGCAATCCACCGCGCCTTTGGAGATCGCTTCCTGAGGCATTCCAAATACCACGCTGCTTTCTTTGTCCTGGGCAATGGTTGCCGCGCCCATTTGTTTCATCTCCAGTAATCCTTGTGCTCCGTCATTGCCCATCCCCGTCATAATCACCCCAACCCCACTCCGTCCAGCGGCATTCGCGACGGATCGAAAGAGGACATCTACGCTAGGACGATGCCGTGAAACCAAGGGGCCCGTAATCACTTTTACCGCGAATCCAGTCCCGCTGCGCTCCACCAGAGTGTGAAAATTTCCTGGGGCAATGAGCGCCTGTCCACTTAGCAACTGCTCGCCATCTCTTGCTTCGGCGACTCTTATCTGGCACTCCCCGTTTAGCCGGTCCGCAAACGCCCGTGTAAAAACCTCGGGCATGTGCTGCACGATGACGATGGGAGGGCAGTCCGCAGGCATAACGGATAAGAAAGAGCGAAGGGCTTCGGTGCCACCAGTGGACGCGCCCACGGCAATCAGGCTCAGGGGTGACTCTCCATTCAGCGGTCTATGAGCCGCGGAAAGCACTGCGTCAGCATTCAGCCGAGGGGTTCCTCGCAGTCGCACCTGCGCTTCCGAAGCGTTCCAGACCGCATCGAGAAGCATGACCGCGGAGTCCTGCAAAAACTCCCGCACGCCGAGCTTCGGCTTGGCGATGATTGCCACGGCGCCCTCTTCGAGCGCGCGCAAAGCCAGATCCGCACCTCGAGTTGCCAATCCCGAACACACCACCACCGGGATCGGCGATTCCTGCATCAGCGTTCTCAGGAAGGTCAAACCGTCCATGCGCGGCATTTCGAGATCGGTGATCACCACGTCTGGCCGGTCTTGCCGAATTTTGCGCAACGCGATCAGCGGGTCCGCCGCGACGCTAACGCTCAACCGCGGGTCGCTGCACAGGATGGCCTGCATAGCTTGGCGAACCAGGGCCGAATCGTCGACGACCAAGACTCGGCGCTTTTCGAACTGTGGCGAGCTGTTTGCAGCACTCATCTCGAAATGTTCCTTGGGGTCGATGTGGCGCTTGTTCTGACCCGTTCGGGAGTTCTGATACCAAATAAAATGCTCAGAGTTCTCTCCGCAATTGGCTTTGCTCGTTTATCGGGGCATACACCGTCGGCGCAACGCTGCGCATGCTGCGTGTCAGGCTGTGCAGGTTTTCCGCGTGACCGATGAAAAGCAAGCCTTGTGGGGAAAGATGCCGCATCAGTTTCTCCACGACTCTGCTCTTGGAAGCCACATCGAAATAGATCAGCACGTTGCGGCAGAAAATCGCATCGAACGTTTCACTGACCGGATAGGGCTCCGCGTCAAGGTTTAGCCTTTTGAACTCGACCATCTGCCGGATTTCCCGAGCCACCTTCATTTTGCCTTCGTGCTCCGCGAACCCTCTCAACATGAACTCCTGCAACAGAATGTTGGGAATATCAAGGCGGCTTCCAATCGGGTAGATTCCTTCACTTGCTGTTGCGAGCATGCGGTTGGAGATGTCGGTCGCCAGAACACTCGGCTCCCACCCCTCAGTTTCTGGAAAATGCTTTGCCAGTAGCATGGCCAGGGAATAGGGCTCTTCTCCGGAAGAGCAACCCGCGCTCCAGATGCGGATCCTCTTCGACCGTAGCCCCTGGCCCACCAGTTTCCGCCATCTTGGAAAAACTGTGTTCGCCAGATATTCAAAGTGCTTCGGTTCGCGGAAAAATCGAGTCTCGTTGGTGGTGATGGCATCAATCATCAGCATCCGTTCATTGTGCTGATCCGGTTGAAGAACCACCTGATAATATTCACTAAGCGTGGAAAGTTGTAGGGCGCGAAGTCTTCGTGCCAGGCGGCCACAGAGCAGGGCGGTTTTCGATTCGGAAAGCCAGATGCCCGTTTCGCGGTAGATCAATTGCTGAAATTTTGCGAACAAGGCCGCACTGACGGTGATCTCTGCAGATTGCCAACGCGAGGTCGTTGAGGCCCGCTGTTGTCGCGCGCCGGGCTCTGCCGCGGTTGTGACCGACGCCGGCATCGCCCCTAATTTCCTCTCCCACCTTCGCGTGACTTCTCCGCCGGCATCTCACGCTGCAGGTTCTCTTCCCCCTGCCCCCCATTTTCAAGCGAGTTTGTCACCGCTAGCAACTCATCGGCGGATAGCACTTTGTCGATATCGAGAATCTGGCAAAATTTCTTGCCGATTGCTCCCAGGCCAAGCAGATACTCTATCTTCACGCGAGTCCCAAACGGCGGGGGATCTTCGATCTCATGGGTCGTGAAGTCGATTACCTGGCTCACGGAATCGGCCAAAACGCCCAACGTCAGCTTTTCGCCTTCGGAAATGACCTCCGTGATAACGACGCACGAAAACTTTGAAATCGTGCTGGCCGGCAATCCAAATTTCACTCCCAGATCGACGACCGGAAGCACGCTGCCCCTTACATTTACAACTCCGCGGATCCACACAGGAGTGTTAGGCACCATCGTGAGGGTGTCGTACTCGATGACTTCTCGAATCTTCAGAATACTTGCGGCATACTCTTCGCCGGCGATGAAGAACGTGAGATATTGCCCGGCCTTCGACGACTCTTGCTTCGCTTCCGATGCTGTTTTCATCGCTGACTCCTCGGAGTATCGCTACACAATGGCGTGTCCGGCGCGCCCCGGCATATTCGCGTGCAGACCATCCTGGAATCTCGTTGCGTTTCGAGACACCAGTCTTGGGCCGTGCTGGTCATCAAAACCGGGTGAAGCCACTCTCTTCATTCGCCGAAGAGTCAGCCACTCCCGCTGCGACCAGCGCCGCGCTCTCGTTGCTCAACCCGCGATGGCGAAAGTGCCGTTGATGTCCTTTGCTTCCTCTGTCTTCCGGGCTTGGAGTCTCGCCGCGTAGCTTGAAGAACGTCATGAGCTGTTGCAATTGCTCGGATTGCGCTGCCAGTTCTTCCGAAGTGCTGGATAGTTCTTCAGCGGAGGACGCATTCCGCTGTGTGACCGTATCCACTTGGCCCATGGCCTTGTTGATTTGTGTCACGCCGGAAGACTGTTCTTTGGACGCTGCCGCGACGTCCTGTACCAACTCGGCGGTTTTCTGGATGGCGGGCACCAGTTCTCGCAATATGGCTCCCGAGCGTTCGGCTACGTTCACGCTCTTTGTCGCCAGGCCGCTGATCTCCTGAGCGGCCGACTGGCTGCGTTCTGCCAATTTGCGGACTTCGGCCGCAACCACGGCAAATCCTCTTCCCTGGTCGCCAGCGCGAGCCGCTTCGATGGCAGCGTTGAGAGCGAGAAGATTGGTCTGGTAGGCAATTTCCTCGATAACGGAAATCTTCGTGGCGATTTGTTTCATCGCCTCGACAGTCTCTTCGACGGCCTTGCCGCTTTGCTCGGCAGTGCGAGCCCCGCTGGCAGCCATCTGTTCCATCTGGCGGCTGTAATCCGCATTTTGCGTGATCGAAGCATTCATCTGTTCAAGGCTAGAACTGGTCTCTTCCACCGATGCAGCCTGCTCACTGGTCCCCTGAGACAAGCTCTGTGCAGAGCTGGAAAGCTGCGAAGCGGCGGAAGCAACGGCCGTCGAGCCTTCCCGCACGTCGCTGATGATTCGCGTCAGCTTGGTGCTCATTTCCAGCATGGCTTGCTGCAATTTTCCGGTCTCGGAGCCGCTGGTCACCTGGACGACATTGGTCAAGTCGCCTGCGGCAATGCGCTCGGCGTGGTTAACGACTTGTTCGATCGGCTTGGTAATGCTCTTGGTGACTGCCACGGCGGCGGCGGCCGCCAGAATCAGCGTTAAACCCAGCACGAGCATGGCGATCCTGCGCCCAACCGCATAGGCCTGTGCGCTTTCCTTGATGCTCTGCTGGACGCCATTGGATTGCAACTCAATGAACTTGTTCCAAGAGGCGCGGTACACGGTAAGCGCTGGAACGACCTCCTGCGCAAGTACGGCGAGCGCCTGGTCGCGCTTCTTGTCGGTCAACAATTTCTTTGATTTGGTTCGAGCTGTAATGTAGGTTTCGCGGTTTGCCATCACAGTGGCGAAGAGCTCACGCTCCTCTTGAGTGGTCAGCTTAGCCTCAATTTCTTTGGTGTTCTTGCCAATTTCGTGACTGATGAGATCATTTTGTTCGAGTAATTTCTTTTCCTGCTGGTCGTCGGCAGTCTCGAACAACTGCATGGTAATGCGGGCGTTGTCGATGGAGTGCTCGATCGTCTGATGCGTGAGTTCGACTGTGCTATACCGCTGCTGGACTGCGGCGATCGTGTTTGCGTTCAAAGTGCCCATCCACTTCAGCCCAAACAGGCCAAACGCGGTCAGACACAAAAGCATCGAGCCAAACAAAACCCCGAGTCGCGTGCCGATTTTCCAATTCTGCCAGTTCTTCATGAGTGTCTGCCTCTCTCCATCACGTGTTTACCAGATTCGCCTGCCCCGCAGACGGTGTTAATTCTGAAAGCAGCCCGGGAACATCGATTATCAATCCGACTCGCCCATCCTCCAGGATTGTCGAGCCCGCGATGCCGGCGACCCTTTGCAAAACTTTGCCCAGTGGCTTGATCACTGCCTGGCGGCCACCGAGCACTTGATCGACGGCGATCCCGGCGTCAAATTCGCCTACTTTTACCACCACAACGTTCTCGCGCGCGGGACTTTCGCCCTGCATATGGAAAGCTTCACGCAAGCGAACATAAGGCAAGGCGGTCCCACGAAGATTCAGGATTCCCTTGCCGTGGCGGTTTCGCTCACTGCCACCTGTGAGTTCCGCACATTCGGTAACAAAGTCCGAGGGAATGATAAATCTGTCACTACCAACGCGGACCGCAAGCCCATCGATGATTGCAAGTGTCAGAGGCAGGCGAATAGTGAACACGGTGCCTTTTCCCTCCTCACTTGACACGTCCACGTTGCCCCGCAGCGCCTGAATATTGCGTTTCACCACGTCCAGGCCGACGCCCCGGCCGGAAAGATCCGTAACCGTTTGTGCCGTGGAGAATCCCGCCTCAAACAACATTGCTTGAATCGCCTGATCGCTGGACCGTTCATTGGGGCCGACCAAGCCCATACGTTTGGCCTTCTCCAGAATTTTTGTGCGGTTCAGCCCCGCCCCGTCGTCCGCCAATCGGATAACAATCTGCCCGCTGCTGTGGTAGGCCGATAACGTAAGCAATCCGCAGCGGTCTTTCCCATGTTTTTCGCGAATCTCCGGCCGCTCGATGCCGTGGTCCAGCGCATTCCGAACCATATGCAAGAGAGGATCGCGCAGGTGTTCCAGTACAGTGGTATCGAGTTCCACCTCGCCGCCGTTGATTTCCAAGCGCGCGATTTTGCCATGCGAGGCCGAAATGTCACGCACGGAGCGCTTCAGTTGGCGGAAAGTCGGATCGATGGGCACCATCCGGATGCTCAGGACTTCTCGTTGCAAATCCATGTATAGGCGCTCGACTTCCCGGTGGACTTCGAGAATTTCGCCGCCTTGTTCCGCGCTCAGCTTCTCCAGCATGTTGCGCATACGCCCTTGCGCTACGACGATTTCGCTGGTGAGATTCAGCATCTGATCCAGTTTGGCGATATCGGCTCGGAGGGTGCGTCCCGCGGCTCCAATGAGATCATTTTTTTGCAGCCCTTTGGACGAGCCACTTTGTGCCACTCGGTCCGTGCCAGATGTGGATTCTGCGCCGGTTTCCACCGCTTTTGCGATTTGTGCTCGGAGGGCCTCCTGCGACGCCGTTAGCCCCTCTTTCCCCGCTACTCCCGCCGGAACCAGAATTCGAAACTCATCCACAGACTTCAGCAGCAGCGAAATCACATTTCTGCCGAGCGGGGCGTGTTTCTGGCGGTAAACATCCAGCAAGTCTTCGACGACGTGCGCCAATCTGGCCAAGTCGTCCAAACCCAGGGCAGAAGCATTTCCCTTGATGGTATGGGCGACCCGGAAAATGTCATTCAAGAGTTCGGTGTTAGCTGATCCGGAATCCATTTCGAGCAGCGATTGCTCCATCAGGTCGAGGCTCTCCTCAGCCTCCGCGAGAAAGGAGGTGAGGGCCGCGTCGCGATCAAAATCCAGCTGGTCTGTAGGTTCTGTCATGGCAATCGTCGTCCGGTTCTTGACTACACCTTGTCGAATACTTTCAAAAGGTGCGTTCCATCATCCGTGTGAAATGTCAGCCTACGTCCACGCTTCCCAGACGTATCCTTGAGCATCAGAGGAATGTGAACTTTTAGCAGGAATTCCTCTGCGAGTAGGACATTCTGTGCACCCAGTGAGTTCTCCGGGTCCGCCCCGAAGGCGCTGGAGCCTCCAAAGATCTTGGCTTGCAGATCGCTCACATCGCTTCCCCGCGAAATCAACTGGTTGAGCAGCGCCGCGTTGGCATTATTTCCGTAGCGGTAGGGATTCGGAGAACTTTCAAGGCCTTCCGGGAGCAGGTAGTGATTCATTCCCCCCATCTTCTTGCGCCGGTCCCAGAGGCATACCGCGGCGCACGATCCCAGAATGGTAGAAATCGTGACCCCTTCCTGAGATACAAACAGTTGGCCGGGATATAGGAAGTGAGTTTTGCTGCCGGCAGCCGTCGAGCACTGTTTTTCAAAAGTGCTCATGTACTCGGACGGAAGAGCCGCCGGATTAAAAGTTGGCTTTGTCTTGATCATTGCTTCCTTTCGAGCCTCGCTTTAGCATTCGCCGCGCCGCCGAACAGCGGCTTGCCAGCTTCCCTGGAAACGACGGCCAGCAGTCCACGGTCTAGTTCATCAATCTTGGTTTTCTGAGGCAGCAGGCGCAGAAGGGCCAGAACTCCAGCGGTCTGGCCTTCAAAGTGGATAGGAACGAAGGCACTCGCCTTTATTCCTTGGCCGCCCAAATTCGGCTCACCAGGCGCCTCCTCAATGTAAGGCTCGCCGGCAACTACGCGAGGCAAGGCAGACCCCTGGAAAACCGCAGGTAAATGAAATGCCTTTGGTTCGATGCCAAATGACCAAATCAGCGAGAACCCGCCTGACGCGCGGTCAAATTGGACGAGCGCCATCTCTTCGCAACCCAGCAGATTGGAGACGATCTCCCGGATTGCTTCACACGCGTCTTTTTGGTCGCTGCATTCACGCAGCCTCTTCTGGGCCGCGTCTGGCCGAGGATCCTTGAGATCGCCGGAGGCCGATGGATGTTCATTCACTGCTTCGGTCAGAGAACCGTCCATGGAAACCCCAATCTAACGGATGAATTGCTCGCTAGTTTTAAAGCCACGCCGGATCGAATCTTATTCACTTAAATAACTTTGCAGCAGTTTCAACAGATCAGGACCATTAATCGGTTTGGTTACGTAGTCATTGCAACCGCTCTGAAATCCCGCTTCCATGTACGATTCTTCGCCCCGGGTCGTCACCAGGATCACCGGAATCGCGCGGGTTTCTTCATGTTCCCGGATCTGTTTGCAGGCCTCAAATCCATTCATCTGTGGCATCACCACGTCCATCAACACCAGGTCGGGGCATTCCGACTTTGCCTTCTCCACAGCCTCCAGGCCATTGGTTGCGGTGATGCACTGGTAGCTGGTGCGCTTCTCCAGCATCATGCGCTCCATGAGTAAAGTCGTTCGAGAGTCGTCCACCAGCAAAATTTTCTTCACGATTATCCTTCCCGCGTCGGTGTCTCGGTTCAGGACATTTAATGCAATTGCTCTGCCAATGATGAACTGGCGGGCATGCTTGCAACTCAAACTGTTTCAATGATTTAAAACGGTGTGCACTTCAGTTGCGGAGATTTTTGGAAATACTGTCTGAATCTCAGACTGTCGTCTAGCATTCAGAACGGCGGCAAACTCAAGATACGACATTGCGATCCCTGCGTAACGCTTTGATTCGTTGGTATAGAGTGCTCTTGGGAATCCCTAGCCGCATGGCTGCCGCCACGACTTGCCCAAGCTCTTCATTCAGAACACGCTCGATATGAACCCGCTCGAGCTCGGCCAGTGTGAGTCTCGAATCGTACTGGTCGTTCGACGAAGCCGCATTATCTTCGAACCGTAGGTCTTCCGGACCTAATGTCTGTTTCTGGGAGTAGAGCACAGCACGTTCCAGAACGTTTCGCAGCTCACGAATATTGCCGGGCCAGCGATGAGATTTCAGCCGGTCAATCGCGCTGTCGGAAAGGGCGCTCTGTGGGCGCCCCATTTCTGCAGACATTCTTCCCAGCAAATCTTGAGCAATCATGGGAATGTCACCAATGCGTTCTCGCAACGGCGGGATTGTGATCTGTAACGTGCTTATGCGGAAATACAAATCGCTCCGGAAAGTCTTTTCTCCAATCGATTTGACCAGGTCTTGATGGGTCGCGGCAATCAATCGCACATCCACGAACCTGTCCCGCACATCGCCAAGATGGCGAAAGCGTTTCTCTTCCACCACTTTCAGAAGTTTTGGCTGAACCGTTTGATCGACGTCCCCAATTTCGTCCAAGAATAACGTGCCGCGATGCGCGACTTCCAGCAATCCAAGTTTGGAAATTACGGCTCCGGTGTAAGCGCCTTTCTCGTATCCGAATAGCTCAGTTTCCAGGAATTCGCGCGACAACCCGGCACAGTTTAAGTCCACGAAAGCCTCGTCGCAGCGATCACCATTCTCGTGAAGCCAGTTGGCCAGCACGCCCTTTCCCGTGCCAGTTTCCCCTCGAAGTAGCACTGGGCTATTCGAATGCGCCACGCGGATGGCATCCAGCGCCAGCGTCCGGATAGCGTCGCTTTCGCCCAGAAAGGGATCAATCGAAAACCTCTTGCGGGAACTCTTTGAAGCGATCTGTTTCTGCTGGTTCCGCTTGTGTTCCAGCGTCTTTTGAACCGCAACCCGCAAAGCCGAGAGTTCCATCGGTTTCGAGAGGCATTGCTCCACGCCACCCTTGATCAGCGCCGCTCCAAGCTCCATTGAACCGTGGCCAGTCATGACGATGATGGGTACGGATGGCCCCAGCTCCCTTAAGCGTGGCAAGAGCCCGAGGGCGTCACCGTCCGGCAAATGAAAATCGAGGAGCGCGATGTCCGGTTGCGCGGACTGAAACCTCTGACAGGCTGCCGCGCAGGAGTCCGCTTCCTCCACTAGGAAGTCGGAAGCACGAAAGAAATTCGCGATCAGGTTGCGTAGGCTGGCTTCGTCTTCCACGACAAGCAGTTTTTTGTTCGACAAGATTGGTTCACTCACTTTATTAACCTGTTCTTTAAACTCTAGCGACACCGCCTTCGACTCGCTATTCATAAATGAGAAGGTGTTTCCATCGAATGTGCTACATAGAACGACACTGTCTTTGTGACAGGTGTG
>Ga0074046_10001710_pt1 | contig 19491 bp, 15 predicted proteins | sample BogForMeECP23OM3_FD_94441 | JGI IMG/M metagenome (GOLD analysis project Ga0074046, IMG submission 94441) | Bog forest soil microbial communities from Calvert Island, British Columbia, Canada - Bog Forest MetaG ECP23OM3 | ecosystem: Environmental > Terrestrial > Soil > Wetlands ... | reverse complement strand
TAGCGTTGCCGCGGGCGGAGGTTCGCTTTGCCGGTTCGATGGTTTTCGGCTGACCGTCGGGCCCGAGAGCGCCGGCGCCGATCCCGGGCCCCTCTGCTACGGCCTGCACCAGAACCCTGGCTCCCAGACGGGCGAAGGGCTCACGCTGACCGACGTGAACGTTTTGCTCGGCCGCCTGCCCGGGGAGCGCTTCCCGCTGGCGCTCTACCCCGAGCCCGCACGCCAGGCACTCGAGGCGGTGGCCTCGACGGTACGCGCAGCGGGCCATGCTCTCTCCACCGATCAGGTCGGGGAGGGGTTCATTGAGATCGCCAATGCGAGCATGGCCGAAGCGATCCGGCAGGTATCGGTGGCACGCGGAGTGGACCCCCGCGATTGCGCGCTGGTGGGCTTTGGCGGCGCCGCAGGTCAGCACGTCTGTGCGGTTGCGCGCGCCCTCGGCATTCGGACGATCCTCCTTCACCCCCTTGCAAGCCTCTTGTCTGCTTTTGGCATAGGCATGGCGCCGCAGACGTGGGATCGACAGCGCGACGCGGGCCGCGTTCTCCTGCCCGCCGCGCCGCTCCCGCTGCCGGCGTCCGTGTTCACGTTGTTTAGCGAGTTGGAGGCGGAGGGCCGGAGCGCTCTTTTGGCGGAGGGTGTGCAGCAAGACGAGGTGCGTATCGTGCGGCGCCTCGACCTCCGCTACGCAGGGACGGAGAGCGCCCTCACGGTCGCCGAGCCCGAAGACAAGGACTGGGCCAGTGCTTTCGAACGAGTTCACCGAGCACGCTTTGGCTACACCCGAAAAGGTCGAGCCATCGAAATCGTTGTCGCGCGGGTTCAGGCCTTGCAGGCGAACGGCACACGGGACTTCGACCTTCGATTCACTACTCCACATGGCGCGCGCACCCCGGCTCAGCCGATTCGGTACGTCGAGGTGTTCTTCGACGGGGCGGGTCGTTGCGAGACACCCTTGTTCGCCCGCGAGGAGCTAGGGGGCGGCGCCCGACTGAAGGGCCCGGCCTTGGTCGTGGACGACACCTCCACGGTCGTGATCGATCCCGGCTTTGAGGCGGAAATCGATCCGCAGGGTGTCCTTCTGCTGCGAGACTGCGAGAGCACCGCCCCACTGCGGACGTCGAGCGATCTCTCACGCGCGGACCCGATTCGACTGGAGGTCTTGGGCAACGCCTTCATGTCGATCGCAGAGCAGATGGGAGCGGTCCTTCGCAACACGGCGGTATCCACGAACATCAAAGAACGACTGGACTACTCGTGTGCGGTTTTCGACCAGGACGGTGGGCTCGTAGCCAATGCGCCTCATATTCCCGTGCACCTGGGCGCCATGGGAGAGACCGTCCGCGCGATCAAACGTGCATTCCCCGCCCTCACACCGGGCGATGTCGCAGCGACGAACGATCCCCATGCCGGGGGCTCGCACCTGCCGGATGTGACCGTCGTGACCCCGGTCTTCGTGGAATCGGACGCTCCGCGTTTCTTCGTGGCGAGCCGCGGCCACCATGCGGACCTCGGAGGCAAGACGCCGGGCTCCATGCCTTCCGATTCGCGAACGCTTGAAGAGGAGGGTGTCGTCTTGTCGCCCTTTCTCTTGGTGCGGGGGGGCCGCTTCGAAGAGGAGCGGCTTCGCGCAGCACTTCTCGGCGCGCGTTATCCGGCTCGCAATCCCGATGACAACGTGGCCGACCTCGAAGCCATGATTGCCGCGAACCGCGCCGGCGACTCGCTGCTTCGAGAGCTCGTGGCACGCCGTGGCCTTGCGAGTGTCGAAGCCACCATGACGCAGCTTCAGGTTGCAGCCGGCCAAAAGGTCGCTCGGGCGATCACGCGGCTCGAACCGGGTGACCACGTCTTCGAGGACCGCCTCGACGATGGAACGCGCATCCGAGTCTCGATCCGTGTGGCGGGCTCGCGAATGCGGATCGACTTTACGGGCACGGACCCCGCGAGCTCGGGAAACCTGAACGCACCTCGCGCCGTGGTGCAGGCCGCTGTTCTCTACGTTCTTCGGTGTCTGGTCGCGGAGCGCATCCCGCTCAACGGAGGTTGCTTGGCGCCCGTCGAGGTCGTGGTGCCGGAGGGTTCGCTACTCGATCCCCCGGCCGGCGCCGCGGTGGTGGGAGGCAACGTGGAGACGTCGCAACGAATTGTCGACGTGCTGCTCGGTGCGCTGGGCCTGGCCGCCGCGAGCCAGGGCACGATGAACAACCTGACCTTCGGCGATGCTCGCTTCGGGTACTACGAAACCATGGGGGGCGGTGCGGGCGCCGGCCCCAGCTTCGCCGGAGCCTCGGCCGTGCACGTGCACATGACCAATACCCGCATCACCGACGCCGAGGTGCTGGAGACACGCTATCCCGTGCGCCTGCTCGCATTCCGAGTGCGTCGCAACTCGGGTGGGGCAGGGCGTTATCGGGGAGGCGACGGACTCGTGCGTGCCTACAAGTTCCTCGCCCCAGTGACGGTTTCGCTACTCATGGAGCGTCGCGTCGTAGCGCCCTTTGGCCTTGCGGGGGGCGAGCCTGCCGCCCGCGGAGAGAACCGTGTAAGGCGGCGCGGGGGTGCCACCGAGGAGGTTCCCGGACGCGCGACATTCGAGCTCGCGGCTCAAGACGAGCTGTGGATCGCGACGCCAGGCGGAGGCGGATTCGGCCGCGCCCGCTAGCAGAGAGCGCAAGCGAGAATGGCCATCCCGCAGGAGATGGAACACGCGGGTAAGGAGCCGCTCTCCGAGTGTGAGGGGCGTATCACTCGATGGCCCGCAGGGAAGCAGCGCGCGAAGCCGTCGCCGGGGAGGGCGGCGCAAAAAGGGCTCCGACGAAGCGCTCGAGCTCGATATTGAACTTGACGAGGAAGTGGTCCGATCCCCGCGTCAGGCCGAAGCCAGGACCGACGCTATATTCAATGCCACCGTTCAGCTCTCCGCACAGTACGGGAAAGATGTAGTGCTGCTGTTCGCTCTGGGTGTCGATATTGGTGATCGGGCCGAGGGCACCATAGAACTCAAGACCAGGCGATAACCAGCGCGCGGTACGGTAGTAGAAGCCGGCGACATACCCGAACTCCCAGCTCTTGTTGCTATCGGGACCGACGAGGACCTTTTCAAACTGTGGGTTGAGCCGGATCGAGAAGCGACCGATGTCCTTCTGAAAGAGCGGGCGTAGCTCGAGCTCGAGATCCTGGTCGTCGTAGCGCGGTGAGTTGTGCGATTCGAGCTCGACGTACCAACCGATATCGACGGGTAGCTCACCCTGCTCGAAGAGACTTCCCCGCAAGCGAAACTTGGAACCCGCGTATTGAAGCGTTCCCGCATTGGGATGTGCGAGGTTCAGGTAGGCCGCCGCTTCGATCTTGTCGGTGAGACCGTAGGTGAGCTCCACCGCTGTGCGGTACATTCCGTCGCTGGGAACGGTCCCCGCAGACGTGCCCTCTCCACCCTCTGTATGCCCGTCGGCTACGATGCTGTTTAGAGATTCGACTTCGAGCATTCCGCGTCCCTCTGTTTGAACGGGATAGACCTCAAACTCCCAAGGGTCGAGCTGTGCCCACGCCGGGCCTGCAATCGCGCAAAACAGGAGGGCGAACAGAAGACTTGTGAACTTCAACAGGTTTCCCCCTTCGATTTTGATGAGTAAGAACCCGTAGGTTCCTCCGCCGCCCTCGCAGCCACCCATGCAAACGCGCGTACGACGAGGATCTTGAGACGCATTCTTAGGTTGCTAGCGGGCGGTGATCGTGCCCTGACCGGAATCGTGATGAAAATCGTCAAAATATGGGTAGGTGCCTGGATCGAGTGCCGGGAAGTACACGACGATTTCCTGCCCCGGCTGCACCACACGCTCGCGGTTCAACTCGAAGCTCTCGAACTCGATTGGGTCTTTGTTCGCATTCACGACCCGAAGCCGAAACTGAGTCCCCGCCTTCACGACGAGATCGGGTGGATCGAAGCGTCCGTCTTGGAAGCGAATGACGGGCGTAGAGTCCTCGTCAGCGCGAGCGGATGCCCCGAGGCTCAACGCGACCGCAGTCCCGAGAAGCAAAGCCACTGCCGCCATCCTGAATGCCACGTCGCAGCTCTCCATAGTGGAAAGGATTGTGAATTTCATTTTCAACTATTTCAAGTGCAGTGTCAACTCGCTTTCCTCCCCTGGGAGTGAAGTACCTGGTTCTACTTAATTTTCTTTACTGAGGGCTCGGCGTAAAGGCGACGGGGTCGAGAGCCACCCTGGGTGCCGCCTCGCGATCGGATTACCCCTCTCTCTGCGGGTAGACAGGGGACTTTTTCGCGTCTGGAGCCAATGGGAGGGGCGTAGCACCAGGTCCCACAGGCTCACCAGCTCGGGCAGGAGATTGAGACCCCCGGCAGGACAACGTAGCCATAAATGATATTGACTTTCATTATCGCCTTAGCGATCTTTCCGCCCGTCCGATTCCACTCGGTAGGTCGTGCCGCCATGATCGTTTGCCACTGCAAGGGAGTTTCCGACCGCGCGATCCGTCGCGCGGTGAGGAATGGCGCGCGCAGCGTGCACCAGGTCGCGCGCTCCTGCGCTGCGGGCTCAGGCTGCGGCGGCTGTTACACCGTGATCGAGGAGATCATGGATCAGGAATGCGGCGGTTGCACAGACTCCGCTGAGGTCTTGTCTCTCGCGGATTACGCTCCGGCGCGTTGAGACTCTGAACTCGTTTGCCGCTTCCAAAGGTCAGAAGTAGCCTGCGCAAGGCGTCCCTGTTTCTTTTTCAGGAGGCGACCATGCGCGGAGACCCCCTCGTGATCGAGAGCTTGAATGAAATCCTGACCGCGGAGCTCACCGCGGTCAATCAGTACTTCATCCACTCCAGAATGTGCGAAAACTGGCGCTATCTCCGACTCGCAAAGAGAAAGTACCAAGAGTCGATCGGCGAGATGAAAGACGCAGATTCGCTCATCAAGCGCATCCTCTACCTCGAGGGCGTTCCGAACATGCAGCGCCTGAATCCGGTACGCGTCGGCGAGGATGCGATCGAGCAGCACAAGCTGGATCTCCAGCTCGAGACAGAGGCCATCGCGCGGCTCAACAAGGCGATCGGACTTTGCACACAAAAGAGCGACGCTGGCTCGCGTGAGCTCCTCGAACACATGCTGAAGGGCGAAGAGGAGAGTGCCGACTGGCTTGAGGGCCAGCTCCATCTTGTGGAAGAGATCGGCAAGGAGCGATACCTGGCCGAGCAGATCTACGACTGAATTGTCCGGGCGGATCCCCGCCTTGGCTCCGGCACCTCCCGAGCCACGCACGGGAGTTCGGCGCATGCCTTGGGCGGTGTCCCCGGGGAATCAAGGCCTAAGCAGGTAGCGGGCCTTCGGCCCGGATCAGGATCTCCTGCGCGTCGCCGCCGCGAGAATCGCCTGTTTTCCTAGAACTGGACACCGATTCCGGTTCGGAAGACCGCGCCGCCGTTCATGATGTAGTGACCGCAAGCGCTGTCGACCTGGGTCGCAATGGAGATATTGCATTGGTTGCGGTGGTAGTTCGTCAGGGGCTTGCGCCAATTGGCGCCTACGAACATGTAGACCGGGATCGACGGTAACGGCTGGTAAGGTCGCTTCCCCGCCGAAGATAAAGCTGCCGACAATAGTGGGCCGTTACCCGGCTTAAGGTGGCCATCGTGCCAGGAAACTTGACGATCCCCACGTTCGGAAGAATTGTGGCCAGTGGCATCCCATACTCGTAATAGTTGATCTGGGCAACGTAGGCGTCCCACGACCATCCGACGGAGGGCATCAAGGTAAGCAGCGATTTTCCGATGGGCACGGGCACAGCGACGCCCAGAGACGTGGTGGCGAGCCAATCGTACTGCAGCGATGCGCTCGTCTGGGGGAACTTGCCGGGAATGCCATAGTTTTGGCTCGTGATGAGGTCACCTTCGGAGTTTTCAAAGCCCGCGGTTTGGGCGCCACCCTCGATGAAGGGCCGCAGGACTCCCCAAAGGAGGGGGCCCAGCGCCCGCAGTTGACCACCGACATTGCTCATCTCCAAGGTCTTGGTGGTGAACTGACCTTGACCGAGGGTCGGGACCAGAAAGCCGATCTCAGAACTAAGCTTTGCCTCGGTCTCGACGTAGGCGTACACCGCCTCGATCTGAAACACAAAGGGACGCTCGGCATTCAAGAGCGTCGGCTTGACAGTCTCGTCCGCAGATGCAGGCCAAGACCCGAGGAGGAGAACGATCGCGAGAGCGAGCCTGAGAGATCGGTGGTGTCGCATGCAGACCTCTCGTCGGTTGGCCGGTGTGTGCGGACGCCTTTCGTTGCTCTCGCCCAAGACCTTTTGGCACGGTGCTGGCCACGCTCCGCTCGGCGGCCAGCGGAGTAGCAAAGCCGCGGCAGCAGAACCAGTGTCCTCCGAGTACCACGACAGCGACTGCACGAGGGGCCCGGCAGCCCGGAGCGCAAGACGTGGGGTCTCGTGGGGCTCACGACCGGGCAGTTCTGCGCGGGAACGAAAAGACTGGTCAGAGGTTCCGTCGGCGGCGCGCGCGCGCCGCACCCGTGCTAAAAGTTGTGGCCGGCCAAATCGAGAGGATGGGCACGAGACGGGAAGCCGGGTTGCGCCCAAATCGGGGGAGGCACGGCGGGAGGCCGAGAGGCGTAGTGGGGGCGCGTAGCTCAATTGGCAGAGCAAGGGACTCTTAATCCCTAGGTTGAAGGTTCGATTCCTTCCGCGCTCACCATCTTTCGTCCTCGAAAAAACCTTTAAAATCCAATCACTTCTGCGAACGCCTCAGTGAGCGCACGAGCGTGTATGTGCCCAACTCTCGGGTGCAGCTCGGGCACAGGTTCGCCCCCCCCGAGTCCCGGGCTCGGGATTCCGAAAAGCGGGGGTGCGATGACGGTCCCCATCGGCATTTTCCGCCGCCACAACGTCTAATGGTTCCGGCTCACAGTGAACGGCCGCAAGATCCGACGGCCCGGCGGCGCCACGCCTGAGGAGGCGGTCGCTGCGCGCGAGCGCGCCGCGGCCGAGCTAGGTGCCGCTCGGAAGCCTCCGCATGGCCGGCGTTGCGGCGGCTTGGGGTTGAGAAGAAGAGTCTCGAGAGCGCCATCACGATTGTGCAGGAAAAGCATATCGACAACAACACGTACCCCAAGGTCATACCCGCGAATGCGAGAGGCACGATTCGCCGCGCGATCGACCCGATCTATTCGAAACTGACCGGAATCGGCCTCGGCGGTTCCGGTACACCATCAGGGCTATCGGCCGACACGCCCGCGTTCTTCGACAAGCTCCGCTTTCGGACACGGTGAGCAGGTTCTCCAACGTGACGAGTCCCGAGGCCGCGAGAGCGCGAGATTTCTCTGGGACGATGCTTTCGGGAAGTCTGCGATGCTGCGCGCTGTCGCGAATCTCCAGAGTTGCGAGACGCGACCACGGAACGGCGCGGCCATCGGTACTCCGCGGACTTCTACACCGTAGACGCCACGATCGGCCTGGGGACTTTCGCGACACCCTGCGCGACCTCGCCGCGGGCACGGAGCTCCACGACCTCGATGGACAACATCCTTGCCAATACCCAAGAGCTTGGCGATCTCGCGGACCGAATGGCCGCTGCGGTGAGACGGCCCACGCGCGCGGCTGATTCCGGTGGAAGTGAGGAGGGGCGACCGAACTGCACACCACGGCGTTTCGCGGCCGCCCGTCCTGCCGCAGCCCCGAAGGCGGCTAAAGCGATGCCTCTGTCTATCCGACTAGCTCAGCCTGTGACCGGATCCGACCCGACAGCGCGTGATGCTGGCTCTCGAAGGAGGGAGACGGCACACGGCTGAGCCAATCGGATAGGCAGAGTGATGCCGAACAACGGAGGCCCTATGCCGTCTCGTCATCTTGCGCTGGCTCTGGCCGTCCTCGTCGTTGCGGTTTGGGGATGTTCCTTCTTGAACAGCTCTGGGAGCATCTCGAACAGCTCTGGGAGCATCTCGGACAGCTCGGCCAGCTCTGAGAGCATCTCGACATCGATGTCGAGCCTTTTCAAGAGCTCGAGCGGTTCCTCGGGAAATAGTCAAGATGCGTACCGCTCGGACGTGCGTGACTACACCGCCTCGTACGTTCGATCGGGTGGCGACTTCGACGCCTTCGAGCGCAAGATTGGAAGCGTCGCGGCGCAGCACGGCATCACGGACTGGGAGCTTGACAACAATACATACCTCGCGATTGGCCAAGGATTTCGCAAGGGTGGTCTAAAGCCGATCAAACTCGCGGCGTGGAAGTCGAACTTGGCGCGCGACGACCTTTCGCGCGCGCAGCTGATCCAGAAGGGCTACGACGGCACGCCCTAGCGCAGGGGGCAAGGTGTGGGGTCCTCTCGGCACTACGGGATCGCCATCGCCTTAGCACTCGTCGTCGTCACGGAGGCGGCGTGTGCCGCCGCCGAAGAGACCCCCCGCCAGACCTTCGAGTATCTGTATGTCGATGCGAACGAGGGCGGCTCGAGCGGGGGTCACGTGGCCATCCGCTTCGGGGACGAGGTCTACCACTACCAGCACCAAAAGCCGGGCGTGCTGCGCCTCTACCGAGACGGCGATGAAGCTTTTTTTCACCTCTACAACGCACTCCTGAACCGCAATATCCGGGGAGTTCGCATCGCGGTCTCGGACGAGACTTACGGGATCCTGCGCGACGGCTTCGAAGAGCAGCGGCAGATTCAAGAGGCTTATTTCGATCGAGTTGCGAGCGCGGAAGAGGATGCGGCGCTGCTTGAGCACTTCTTGCGCGAACGCTCGGCGCGGCGGGTCGGCGCCAGAGACGACGGGTTACCTGGGCTCTCGCTCCCCGCCGCGGGGTTCTTCCTGCCCGACGGCGGCGACCCGATCACCCCCGCGCCTGCCTCGCCCGTACTCGACACACTTCGGGCGCGGGTCGCACAGACCCGCGGTCCAGGCTTCTTGCCCGGGCGCGAGGCCGAGCTCACCGGGTCGCTGGCCGCACTCGAACCCGAAGGCCCCGACGCGGGGAGTGGCTCGGTCTCGGAAGAGGTACCGCCGCCGGCGTCCTACGGATTCGCCCGTCGCTACCGGGATGGCCTCGTCAGCCTGCGTGCGCTCCAGGTCCTGGAGCGCGCTCTCCCCCTGCGAGCGGAGAGCCTGCGCACGGGCGAAGGCCCGGATTGGACGCTTTCCCAAGAGGAGCGGGAGCGCCTGGCTCGATTCGCAGCGGACCTCGAACAGTGCCTTGGCGAGCTCGTCGCTTCGAACCGGCCCGACTTTGGATTTCCGCTCCTTGTGGGAATGGCGCGCCTCGAGGCCCTCCAAGCGTCCGTGCAGACCGGGCACTTGTTTCTGCTGGACGCCCTGAGCGACGGGGACCCGCAGCTCCCCCGCGCCGCTCTCGGACGGAATGCGCCGCTCCTGCCCACCCTGGACGGCGAGAACCGCGCCGCTTTCCTCGCCGCACGCGCAGCGCTGCTTGACGGCAGCAGGCTCGAGGAAGCACGCCTCGCCGACCTCGAGTCGACCGGCAACCGTCTCCTCGAGTTCGAGGAGGGTGTGCGAGGCGCGCGCGACGTCCGGCTCCACCCGGGGCGGATGATTCCCGCTCGACCGGCAAGGCGCACCGATCTTCCGGAAATTGTGGCCGCGGATGCCGTTCTGCGCGATGCCCTAGGGCGAGCCGCGAAGGGGAAACTCGCCCTCGAGCATGAGCTCATGCAGGTTTACGGATATGACCTAATCACAAGAAATTGCGTCACCGAGGTCTTTCACACAATCGATCGCAGCTTGAAGGAGGCGGACGGGAGGAATCAGGATCGTCGTTTGGGTGGTCAGGTCGGCGTCGGATTCAACCTGAACTTCATCCCCTTCGTTTCGGCCACAAGCGTGGAAGCTCGCTGGCACGTGGTCGACCGCTATGAGCTGCCCTCTCGTCGACGCGGGCTGCTCCACGCGCTGTACCAGCACGAGGGGCCGATCGCGGTTTACTTGCGGGAATCGAATACGCTCACCTCGACCCTGTACCACCATGCCCACGACGACTCGTTCTTCCTCTTTTTCACCGATGACGCCGTAGCGCTACGTCCACTCTACGGTGCCATCAACTTTGCATCCGGCATCGGTGCGGCCTCGATCGGATTATTTCTCGCACCCTGGGATGGTGGAGAGGTGCTCTCGGCTGGGGCACGGGGCGCGCTGTTCAGCCTCCCCGAGCTGGCCTTCTTCAACATCCGCAAGGGAACATTCGAATTCGTCATACAGGATAATTCCTCGAGCGGAAAGGCCCAGGAGATCTCCGCATGGTGAAAAGCGACGACGCGGAGGCCGCGGCGATCGCGGCCATCCGCGGATGGATCGATGAAGCCTCGCGCATCGTCGTGCTGACCGGCGCAGGCATCTCCACCGACTCCGGGATCCCGGATTTCCGCGGGCCGCAGGGTGTTTGGACCAAGAATCCCGCTGCGATGGCCACGCTCGAGCATTATCTGGCCGACCGGGGTGCGCAAGCGCGCCTGGCGTACGCGGCTTGACGCGCTCGGACGCTCCCTCGAGCTGAATCCAGGCCGTCACGCGCTCGTGACACAGCGCGCCGAACCTGAACAAGGTCGCATCCGGTCTTCCGTCGTGGGTGCGTAGCCCTGGGTCGTTGGCAACGCCTGTGGCGTCATGGAACCGTGCCTACCAAGGGAGTGCCTGATTGGCCTTCCTCATCCGGTCGTCAGAAGTGCGCGCATAGCCCTGGGTGATCTGAAGGGAGGCGTGGCCCATGACCACGCGGACGGTTTCGATGTCCACCCCCTTTCTGCACTGACAGAAGTACCTTTCTGTCGATGCAGGTCTTCCCCGGGGAAGACCACCGTCGTCAGGTGCAGCGGCTTATTGGAGGGCGCGCGTCACCGGTACCAGTCTCCCGTGCTCTGGCATAACTCAATGCATCGATCGAGCCATGATTCGTACCAGTACCAGGTTCCTTGAACACCCACCCCATACCCCTATTTTTTCGCGTCCTCGGACTTCCACATCGCGACGTGCTCGGGAGATACGCGAAACCGAGAGAAGCCGGCCTGTTTGACCGCTGCAACGATTGCTTCGCGAGGAACTTCGGGCGCTCCACCTCCTTCTTGACCCAATACTCCCTGTCAATTTGCTTTGCGAGTTCTGAGTTTGGATCGATGAACTCGACAACCTTGTCGGCTTGGCCCGGCCGATTGACCAGCTTGCGCTTGAACGGCAGGCGAAATGAGTACCGGGAGCTGTTGTACTCGTCGTGAGTAAGGGCGCCGTCGAAGTCCGCCACGTACGCGCGCAAGCGCTCAGGAATGCTCGCCTCAGGTCGAGGGCCTTGAAGCTGCTCCTCCGAGAGTTCCATGAACTGGATGCTGTAGGTGAGCTGGCGGTCAATCCCGAGACGCTTGCCAAACTTCTTGAGATAGGTGTTGTAGTTGATGGCGCATGCCTGGTATCGGCCACTGAGAAATCCATCGAGGTTGTGGGTCATCTGGTGTTCGATCTCGTGCCGCAAGCCAACTAAGAACCGCAAGTTATTGGCGGTATCGCTGTCCAGCGGACTTTGGTCCTTGTTCAGGCACCGCTCAAGCTCCCAGTACTTGTATGCTCCATGCTTGGTACGATCGAAGATCCGCCGCTTGGGACCCATTCGGAAGTACCTATAGTCGATTCCTTTTCCCCGGAAGCAGGCGTGAAGAAGATACGTCCAAGCGATCATCATTAGGACGATGAACGTCTCTGACTTGAACTGCACCTGAGGGTCGTTGAAGACCCGGATCGCTGAGAGCGCAGCCTCGCGCGACTTGCTCACCAGCTCCGATCGCAGTGAACCGATCGATCGCCTACGTGTTGCCACGGTTCTTTCGCACCGTCCAACGGATCGATGCTGGGCGGCTCTCCGCCGCATGAATCACGCCGAGGCACTCGTGGTCTCGCATCGTGAGATCACAAACCACGGAGGAAGAGTGGTGGTCTCGATCGCCGAAGGCCAAGGAGGATAACTTCCTGGGCCTTCACATTACCGCTCGGGCACGGGCCGCTAACGCTTGGTCTCGAACAGCCCGGCGAGACCGGGACTTAGCTTGGGTGCGGGACACAACGCCTGGACGAGCGCGAGGTTCGTCTGGGTCTCTTCGGATGGCACCGGCTGGCTGGCCAGAACCGCGAGGCCACTGGGTTCGGTTCTCGTCCCCAACCCCTGGATGAACTCAGCACTAGGTTGCTGCACCGGGCAAAGCGCGCTCACGATCTCAACCATCGTTTGGATCTGGTCTTTGGTCATCGGATCTCCATCCATCGCGGGCATCCCGCGGGGATAGAGCATCTCCCCCTACGGGACAGTCAAGGCTCTCCATTCCCTCTTTGGACCCATGACGTAGTGGGGGGACCTCGGGGCGCACGGACGTCCTCTTGCACGCTTGGGCCGTTCGAATCTCTCAATCTTCGCGGGTGTCGAACTAGACGAGGGAAACCATGAGAAGAGTGGCGTTCGCAGCTCTGGCGGCGGTGCTGCTCGCAGCTTCACCCAGCTTGGCCTGGGGTCACGGCGGTGGCGGGCACGGCGGTGGCGGGCACGGCGGTGGATTCCACGGTGGTGGGTTCCACGGCGGTGGATTCCACGGTGGTGGGTTCCACGGTGGTGGGTTCCACGGTGGTGGATTTCATGGCGGTGGGTTCTACAGCAGCGGATTTCACGGTGGTGGTTTTCACGGCGGGTTTCACGGTCACGGCTTCGGCTTCCGCGGCCCGGCTTTCGGCCCCGGGTTCTGGTGGGGCTCGGCGTATCCCTGGTCGTGGTACTACCCGCCGCCGCCGTACTATTGGTACTACTGCCCGAGTGCCGGTACCTACTACCCGAATGTCCAGACCTGCCCGGAGCCGTGGGTGACGGTCCCGACTGGGGCGGAATAGCTCTTCCAGCTTTGCGACCTCGGCCGCCTCAAGGCCGCAGGAGATCCTCTTCCCCTGGGCGAACGCTTCACGGTGTATCGCGGAGTTGCCGGCCGGGAGCCCTACCGCAAAGAATGGGGTTGTTCGTGGAGCTTCACCTGGTATCGCGTCGTGGTTCTCGACGCGGTTCGCCGAGGACGACGTGTGGCGGCCGGACGACCCGGCGGTGCTACTTCGCACGCAGGGGCAGGAACTCCTGCGCCGCACAGCCCAGGCATGTGGCTCCTGGGGGCCGACCTACACTGCGCTGATGTCGCCGTAGACGGCGGTTGCGGGCTTCTTGCCGCCTTCGGAACCTGTGCCCCCACCGTCCCGGGCACAGGTGGCCGGGCACAGGGGCAGCGAACTAGACTTCCCTCGGGATTTCGGGTAGATACCGGATGTGCGCGGAAGCTGCGGCCTCCTCCTAGTCCCTAGGTTGAAGATCCTTCCGCGCTCACCACTCTCCGCGAAGGTCCCGCATTCCGTCCTTCGTTGACGCTCGTTTGCAACCCGCCTACGCTGCGCAAGAAATGAGATCGCGTGTGCGCCGGGGTGGCGGAACCGGTAGACGCTGTGGCCTTAGGAGCCACTGTCCGAAAGGACGTGCAGGTTCGAGTCCTGTCCCCGGCACCCGGCGTTGCGCTGCCTCTCCGACAGTGGCCGACGAAGCCAGTTCGGGTCATTGATGACTCCGGACAAGAGCGAAGCGGTCGCGACGCCCACAGTGCGCGTCGAAACGACAGAGACCACTTCGGTCGTGCGCACCCTCGAGGTCGAGGTCGCTCCGGATTGCGTCGCTGGGGCCTTCGATCGAACCTACCGGGATCTCGCCAAACGCGCTCGCGTCCCTGGCTTCCGACCCGGCAAGGCACCCCGTTCTGTGCTGGAGAAGCTGTACGGCGCGAGCGTGCTCGAGGAGGTCGAGCGCGCGCTCGTCAGCGAGACATTCGCAGAGGCCCTGAGCCAAAGCGGCACGGTGCCGATCGCCGAGCCGGCGATCGAAGCCCAGCCGCCAAAGCCGGGTCTACCGTTTCGCTACACGGCGCGCGTCGAGGTGAAGCCCACCTTCGAGCTGCCTGAACTGCGTGGCCTCCCGGGGCGGCGGCCCGTCGTCGAAGTGGGCGTCGAGGATGTAGAGGGTGCCCTCGAGCGCCTGCGCCAAGAGCGCGCACCCGTCGTCGAGGAACCGGAGGGGACGCAGGCAGCACCCACGCACATCGTGCACATTGATTTCGTCGGCCGCGTGGGTGGCGCGGCGTTCGAGGGTGGAAGCGGACAGGACGTTTCTATTGAGCTCGGCTCCGACCGCTTCCTGCCAGGATTTGAATCGCAGCTGGTCGGTGCGCGGGCGGGGGAGCGGCGCGAAGTCACAGTGCATTTTCCAGAGGATTACGGGCGACGTGACCTGGCGGGTAAGGAGGCCGTGTTCGAGGTCCACGTCCAGAGTGTGCGACGGCGGGCCATCCCTGAGCTCGACGACGAGTTCGCCAAGGATGTCGGTGAGTTCGCCTCCCTCGAGGAGCTGCGTGCTCGGGTCCGTGGCAACATCACCGCCGAGCGCGAGCGCAAGGCGCAAGCGGCACTCCAGCGCTCGATCCTCGACGCGCTGATTGAACGCACCCCCTTCGACCTCCCCGCAGGTCTCGTGGAACGGCGGCTCCAGCGCAGGTTGAACTCCGCCCACCGCGAGCTGGAGCGCTCCGTGCCTCATGACGCGCTGCATGCCCAACTTTCCCGTTGGCACGAGGAATGGCGCCCCATGGCGGAGCGCGAGGCCCGCGAAGCGCTGCTCCTCGAAGCCGTCGCGAAGGCCCAGAACCTTGTGGCGGACGCTTCCGAGGTCGAAGCTCGCATCGAGCAAATGGCACGGGAGCAGGGCGTCGACTCGGCGAAGCTGCGCAAGGCGTATCGCGAGGCAGATCTGCTCGAGACCATCCGCGCACAACTTGCCGACGAGAAGGCGCTTGAGTACCTGTCCCAGGAAGCTAAGGTCGACGAAGTGTCGGCAACTTAGAGCTGGGTTGGCACGGTTGTGTGAAGGCCGCCCCCTCCCCCCGACGGGCGCGCCATGGCCTCGGATGCAATCTTGAGAGCCGAGCCTGCCGTTCGAGCCGGTGGGGTGCGGCTGGCAGCGAAGTGAGGGATCGATGCCTTTAGTTCCGATTGTGGTCGAGCAGGATCATCGCGGCGAGAGAGCCTACGATATCTACTCGCGCTTGCTGCGCGACCGGATCATCTTCCTCGGCAGCGCCGTGGACGACGACGTCGCGAACCTCGTGATCGCGCAGCTCCTCTTTCTCGAAGCCGAGGACCCCGAGAAGGACATCCACCTGTACGTGAACTCTCCCGGGGGATCCCTCACCGCGGGGCTTGCGATCTACGATACGATGCAATACGTGCAGCCCGATATCGCGACGATTTGCGTGGGGCAGGCTGCCTCGATGGGTGCGGTACTCCTTGCCGCGGGCGCCAAGGGCAAGCGCCTGGCGCTGCCCAACTCCCGGATCATGATCCACCAGCCGTGGATTGGCGGCCTCCAGGGACAGGCAACTGAGGTGGAGATCCAAGCGCGGGAAATCCTGAAGCTGCGCCAGCGGCTGAACGAGATCCTCCAGCACCATACCGGCAAGGCGCTTGAGCAGATCGCGAAGGATACCGACCGGGACTATTATATGTCTGGGACGGAGGCTCAAGAGTACGGGATCATCGACCAGGTGATGGCCCGGCGGGATTTATCGAAGTTGCCGGTCGCGAGGTCGGTCGAGAAGGCGAGGGGCGGAGGCCAGACGGCATGAAGAAAAGGGACGACAACGCCAATCTTTCTTGCTCGTTCTGCGGGAAGAGCCAGAAGGAAGTCAAGAAACTGATCGCTGGCCCGACCGTCTATATCTGCGATGAGTGCATCGAGCTGTGCAACGACATCATCGCGGAGGAATATGGGCGAGAGGAGGTCACGACCAAAGCCTCCCGCGTTCCCAAGCCCCGGGAAATCAAGAAGATCCTCGACGAGTACGTGATCGGACAAGAAGCCGCAAAGAAGATCCTCTCGGTCGCGGTCCACAACCACTATCGCAGGATCGAAAGCCAGGCCTTCGTGGGTGAGGTCGAGCTGCAAAAGTCCAACATCCTGCTGCTCGGCCCCACAGGGACGGGCAAGACGCTGCTCGCCCAAACCCTGGCCAAGATCCTCGACGTCCCCTTCACGATCGCGGACGCGACGACCCTCACCGAGGCCGGGTACGTGGGCGAGGACGTCGAGAACATCATCCTGAACCTGCTCCAAGCCGCGAACTACGATGTCGAGCGGGCCCAGCGGGGGATCATCTACATCGACGAGGTCGACAAGATCGCCCGCAAGGGGGAAAACCCCTCGATTACCCGAGATGTGTCCGGCGAGGGCGTGCAGCAGGCGCTCTTGAAGATCATCGAAGGGACCATGGCCAGCGTCCCGCCCAAGGGCGGCCGCAAGCATCCCCAGCAAGAGTTCCTTCAGATCGACACGACCAACATCCTCTTCATCTGCGGCGGGGCGTTCTGCGGGCTCGAGAAGATCGTGGAACGCCGGATCGGGGTGAAGGGAATGGGCTTCAATGCCGATATCCAAAAGCGGGTGGACCGAAAGCTCGGGGAGGTGCTGCGCGAGGCCGAGACCGAGGATCTCTTGCGCTTCGGGATGATCCCGGAGTTTGTGGGGCGGCTTCCTGTCGTGGCGACACTTGACGAGCTGGACGAGGACGCGTTGATCGAGATTCTGACCAAGCCGAAGAACGCGCTTGTAAAGCAATACCAGAAGCTGTTCGAGCTCGAAGACGTCCGTCTGCGGCTGACCGACGGTGCTTTGCGGGCCGTCTCCCGGCAAGCGCTGAAGCGCAAGTCCGGTGCGCGGGGCCTGCGCGCGATCCTCGAAAACGTGATGCTCGAGTTGATGTACGACATTCCTTCTCGGGACGACGTGGAGGAGTGCGTCATCAGCGAGGAAGTGATCGAGCAGGGTGCCAAGCCGCTGCTCGTGTTCAAGCGGGAGGCCGAGTCCGCGTAAGCGCGGGGGGGGAGCGCAGGCGATGGTGTTCTTCCGGAGCGACGACGAGAGCAAGAGCCCCCCGGCCGCGCCCAAGGCCGGTGGCGCAGTCGCCCTGTTGCCGCTGCGGGACATCGTGGTCTTCCCCCACATGGTCGTGCCGCTTTTCGTGGGTCGCGCGAAGTCGATCCGCGCCCTCGAGGATGCGATGGCGGGCTCGCGGGAGCTCTTGCTCGTCGCCCAGCGCGATCACAAGGTCGACGATCCGCGAGAGCAGGACGTGTATCGGGTGGGTACCGTCGGCGCGATCCTCCAGCTGCTTCGGCTTCCCGATGGGACGGTAAAGGTGCTTGTGGAGGGGAAGTCCAGGGCGAAGGTCAAGTCCTTCAGCACGTCCGAGCCCTTCCTCTCCTGTGAGATCGAACTCGTGCAGGAGCCCGAAGATCGTTCGGTAGAGCTCGAAGCCCTCGTGCGAACCATCCACGCAACCTTTGAGAACTACGTCAAGCTGAACCGCAAGGTCCCCCCGGAAATCCTGAACTCGGTGTCTACGATTACCGCGCCGGCCCGCTTGGCCGACACCATCGTGGCTCATCTCAATTTGAAGCTCGAGGACCGCCAGCGACTGCTGGAGCTCGTATCCCCTGCCAAGCGCCTTGAAGAGGTATTCGCGCTGGTCCAGGCAGAGATCGAGGTGCTGGAGGTCGAGCGGAAGATCCGTAGCCGGGTCAAGAAACAGATGGAGCGCTCGCAGAAGGAGTACTACCTGAACGAGCAGATGCGGGCGATCCAGAAGGAGCTCGGCGAGCGCGACGAGTTCAAGAACGAGATTCAGGAGCTTGAAGAGACCCTCAAGAAGAAGAAGATGCCCAAGGAGGCACTCGATCGGACGAAGAAAGAGATCCGCAAGCTCAAGATGATGTCTCCGATGAGCGCCGAAGCGACGGTGGTTCGCAACTACATCGATTGGCTGCTCTCGCTTCCGTGGGAATCGTACAAGGAGGAGAAGAAAGACATCGTCGAGGCGGAGCGCGTCCTGAACGAGGATCACTACGGGCTGGAAAAGCCGAAAGAGAGAATTCTCGAGTACCTGGCAGTGCAGGCGCTGGTCGAGAAGATGAAGGGTCCGATCCTCTGCCTGGTCGGGCCGCCTGGTGTCGGGAAGACCTCCCTCGGCAAGTCGATCGCGCGCGCCACCGGTCGCGACTTCGTACGCGTGTCACTCGGCGGAGTTCGCGACGAAGCGGAAATCCGAGGTCATCGCCGTACCTATATCGGGGCCCTGCCGGGCAAGATCGTGCAGAGCCTGAAGAAGGCCGGTTCGGGGAATCCCGTCTTTCTGCTGGACGAGGTGGACAAGATGTCCATGGACTTCCGGGGCGACCCTTCTGCGGCGTTGCTTGAAGTCCTGGATCCCGAGCAGAATCACTCCTTCAACGACCACTACCTCGATCTCGATTACGATCTGTCGCATGTGATGTTCGTGTGCACCGCGAACGTCCTGCACCAGATCCCACGCCCTCTCCAGGACCGGATGGAGATCATTCAGATTCCCGGCTACATCGAGTCGGAGAAGTTGTCGATTGCCCGCTCGTTTCTGGTTCCGAAGCAGCGGGAAGCGAACGGCCTAAAGCCCGAGCACATCGATTTCCAGGACTCCGGGTTGCTTGAGATCATCCGCCACTTCACCCGTGAGTCGGGCGTACGGAGTCTGGAACGCGAGATCGCCTCCATTTGCCGAAAAGTGGCCCGCGAGGTGGTGAAGGGTGGAGAGCAGTTCAAGACCGTCCGCGTCAATGCCCCGGCGGTCCGGAGATATCTCGGGGTGCCGAAGTATCGATTCGGCAAGGCCGAGGAAGCGGACCGGGTGGGCGTATGCACGGGTCTCGCGTACACGGAGACCGGCGGAGAGTTGCTCCAGACCGAGGTGTCCGTGACTCCGGGCAAGGGCAAGCTCCAGGTCACAGGCCGCCTCGGAGAGGTGATGCAGGAGTCCGCAAACGCGGCCCTCTCTTACGTCCGCTCGCGGGCCAAGCAGCTCGGTCTTACGTCGGACTTCTACTCAAAGGTCGATATCCACATTCACGTACCCGAAGGCGGAATCCCGAAGGATGGTCCCTCGGCTGGAATCACGATCGCGACCGCGATTGCTTCGGCGCTCACACGCATTCCCGTGCGCGCGAACGTCGCGATGACCGGCGAAATTACATTGCGCGGACGCATCCTTCCGATCGGGGGACTGAAAGAGAAGATGATCGCCGCACACCGCGGTGGGATCTCCACGATCCTGATCCCCAAGGAGAACGAGAAGGACCTGAAGGAGCTTCCTCCCAACATCAAGCGGAACCTCGAGATCGTGATGGTCGAGCATATGGACCAGGTCCTGGTGCGCGCTCTCGCCACGGACGACCCTGAGCATCTGCTGCGTGAAGGTGACCACGCACTCGATGGCATCTATGAGGCCCCGATCACTCCGGCCTCCCTGCCCGCAGCGCCAGGAGTAAACTAGTCTCTTCTTGACGGGCGCGTAGCTCAGCTGGGAGAGCACCTCGCTTACACCGAGGGGGTC
>Ga0074046_10001709_pt1 | contig 19492 bp, 11 predicted proteins | sample BogForMeECP23OM3_FD_94441 | JGI IMG/M metagenome (GOLD analysis project Ga0074046, IMG submission 94441) | Bog forest soil microbial communities from Calvert Island, British Columbia, Canada - Bog Forest MetaG ECP23OM3 | ecosystem: Environmental > Terrestrial > Soil > Wetlands ... | reverse complement strand
GCGCCAACAGGCCGAAGACATGACCGCACCCGAAGCGTTCGCAAAGCCTCAACCAAACCCTTGACGACGGGGCGCCGTCCAGACATGCCGTCCCAAGCCGATCGCGGAAAGCGACGGTTGCGCCAGCAGCGGTCGACGGCGGAACGAGCAAGAGGCTAAACGCGCAAGCGTCCGTGCGGCGACGGCTTTTTCAACTAGTTGCGAGGTGATATAAGTCAAAGCCGCGAGGGCGCTGATCTGGAAATCATATCACCGGTATCGCATTTATGAAATGTGATAGTAATTGTCGCGAAGACCCGACCGATCGACGCAGAGGCGAAAAGTAGGACCGTCGTCCTGGAAAATATGGTCTTGACCGTTAAGGCGCAGTTCGCATTTTGTTGTTTGTCGGCGTCGGCGTCGGCGTCGACGATGGAGGCGACCAGCACGCAAGGTCTAGTCAGCGGTCTCAACGATTGGCGGAAGTTCACATCCGTCGATACTCCACACTCGGCTCATGTATCAGAAAAACATCCGCGTTACCAACATTCGAGTTGGACGCAGAAATCCGAGATAGCGACTTTTGGCACTGTTTCAGCGTCTCGCTTACTGTGTGATTGCGTATCTCAAGCCATGTGAACTGTCCGCGCTATCGGAGGCCACACTCTAGTGTCGTTCCATTACTTCACTGATCAGGAGATCCAATCGATCGCCGAAAAGACGCTCGAAGTGGTCGGCTACGAAGTGCCGACACGCAGTGTCATCGTCGCCGGGTTGCCGCCAAGTTTTAGCGCTGGTTTGCCCTCCTCGAAAGGCAGCCTATTGGCGAATCAGGCGTTGTATGCCGATCTCTACTATCTGAATCGAATTGATCGGCTTGAAGACGGTTCGGTTCCGCTGAAAGCTTGGTTAAGCGGTGTCCTGCGGCTGACGGGCGGGGTGGCGGCTGCGGAGGACTTGCGGCGGCATTCCGTAGACCTCGAGATCAGGATCATCGATGCTTGGCGTGAGCCGAAGGAAAAGACGCCCGCGCCCGCCGACAACGCCTCGAAAGTCCGGCTAGTTAGCCGTCGCCCGGCTCGAGAGCGTGGCGACGATGCGACCTCTATTCTGTTCGACGATCGAAGCGGAGAGGCGGCAAAGACGCTTGCCGAGTTCTTGGCCGCCGACCGCATTGGTCCCGGTGCGACGACGGTTTTGGTCGCACACCATCCAATGGACGTAGAAGATGCGTTGCTGGAGTATGATGAAGTGTCGCGCCTCTCCGTAGGGGCGACACGGGACGATGTCGTCTGGATCCGAGGCGACGCCCTTTGGACCGCATCGAGAGCGCCGTCGACCAGCATTGACGAGGCTCTTCTTGGCCAATTAAGACCGCCCGAAGTGATGCCGGCCGAGTTCGCCGAGGCGTTCGAGGCTCGAGTCAGCGGCTCCGCACTCGTCGTCGTGATCGACTTTTCCTGCCTTGCGCTCAACGAAATCTTGCCGCTTGATTCGCAGACATCCGCGCATCTCGGGGCCGTCGTGCGCGCATGCGAGAGGCTCGTCGCGCGCCTTCGGGCAAAGGGACACGTCTGCGTCGTCGGCCTGACTCGGCCATTTCTAGCGTTCGCCGAAGTCCTTGAACTTATTCGTTCGGAGCCGAATGCTCTAGTGGCCACCGCTTTATTCGACGCACCGGGGCACGATCGCGATAACACCAACGATCGTCTTGAGGCGATCGGCGCATTCGCCGCTCAGGCGATCCGCCCGCTTCTCCACGCCAACAGCCCGGAATTGCGGCGTCGACTTGTCGCGGAGGTTGAGGCGCTCGCCGGCGACCCGTCCGCTCGCAAAGCAGACCTGGAGCGGCAACTCCGCAAGGTCGTTGCGCTCGCCGCGCGCCTCGAAGAGGCCGGATTCCTCGATCCGGCCTACAGACTCGAGCAGTTCTGTCGGGACGCCCTGACGCCTGTTCCCGACGAGCGGGCGTGCGCCGATCTTTGGGCGTGTGATGGCGATGGCGATACCGCGCATGGCTATCTGCAAAGACTTTCGGATCTGCCCGCTGTCGGCGACCGCGTTCTCATCACCGGCCACGCCGGCCTCGACGAGTCGGCGCTTCTGCGTGATATCGAGCGGAGTTGGATACTGCCGCTGCGCTCTTCGCGATATCGCCATCGGAAGAGCTGGCTGCCGCTGATGCTCGGAGCGCTGACCGACCCTGATTTCGACGTGCGCCGCCACTTCGAAAATCGAGCAAATCTTAAGATCGGAGCCTCGATGGCGCCGCTGCGTGGAACTGCCGCGCTCGCTCGCACAGCGACTGCTGTGACGCTTCCTTGGCTTCTGTCCTCTCCGCTACTCTTGCTTGCGACCGAGCTCGGAGACCCTGGCGAGGACGGCGTGGTGGCGTCTTTCCTTCATGTGCTGCTCCATGATGACATCGGCCGGGCAGGTCTCATCTTGACCGTGCCGGACGCCGCCTACGCGCCCTTCTTCGAACCGTGGTTCACGGAGGACTTTGCCAGTTACATTGAGGCACGTCTGCGTCCGCTGGATCTGACAGCCGCCGTAGCGCTGGTTGCCGAATCGGCGGCGGCGAAGGAGGTGCGCGCATGGTTCGCTGCGCCCGACCATCCCCTCGCTCGGTACATGGGCGAGCCATACGCGGTCGAGCTGATAGAGGCCGCCACCAGATTGAGGATCAACATCAGGGAGACGACCCTGTTCGATCTCGTCCGCACCGTGCTGGCAGACCGCGCGGCGCGCCACGGCGCCATTGGCCAAGAAGCGGTGCGGCATGAACTCCCCAAGCTTGCATTCGACGAATTCCGATCGGCGCGGTCTCTTGCGCCCAAGCCTGTACTGGTTGCGGGGCTTCGACTTCGGGTCTTGCGTCGCGACGATCCCCCACGTTTCACCAATCGGCTCCTCTTCGATTATTTCGTCGCCGCTCACCTCCGGTCATCGTGGGCCGTCGCCCAAGCCCCTCTGTTCGACCGACTGCGCGCGGAGCCCAAAGAGAAGTGGGAAAGTCTCTTTGGACAAGCGCTCGGACTCGCCGTGCAAGCGCTCGATCCGAGCGGTCGCGAGAACCTGGTTCGTTTCCTGCTTGACTCGGGCGATGCCGAGCTCGCTCACCGTTGCTTCCTTGGCGTCGGACCTATGGAATACGCAAGGAGCGAAGCGGCGTCCGAGGCGAGAACCGCGTTGCTGGAGAAGCTCGCGGGCGTCGGCGAGACGGGCGAGCGGCTGAAGATCGCCGATGCGCTAGGCCATTGCGACCCTCGCATTTCGCGTCGGTACGATCCCGCGGCGTTCGTTCCTCTCGGCGTCACGCAAGAGGCTTCGCGGCTGGCCCGTTTCCCGACCACGAACAGCCAATTCGCCTGCTTCGTCGAAGCAGGCGCATGCGAGGACGAGCGTTTTTGGACGCGTGAAGGGTGGGACTTCGTCACTTCCAACGCTCTCGAGAGGCCCCGATTCTGGACGTCGCGGGACGGATGCAGGCCCAACCATCCGGTCGTCGGGGTCTCGTTTCACGAAGCCCTTGCCTTCTGTCGATGGTTTGGACGGGATCTGCCGGAAGGCGTCGAATGCGCGCTTCCCCGTGCGCGCGACTGGCTTCAGGCTACAGGCATCGTTTGTCAGTTGACGAGCGGTGCGAACGAGAAAGACCTGCTCGACTTCGCCGCTAGCTATGTAGCGCCTTACGAAGCGCAGGGCGGCGGCTTGCCGATCGGTCTCGCGCCTCCGAGCCAGGTCGGGGCGTCGGACCTCTTGGGAAACGTGGGAATGGTGTGACGACTGGTTCGCGGGCCCCAGCTCAGATGAGCCTCCCTCCAAGGCACTGAAGCAACCTTCCCCTCCGGTCATTGTTCACGGGGGTCCAGCGCCGAACGTGGTCCGCGCTCTGGCTGGATTGCGCGGAGGCGCGCTTGATCCGCACTCACGCGCGGACACGGTCGGTTTCCGCATCCTCATTCGCAGTCGCAGTGAACAGGAGTCGAATCCATGCCCGCCACATACGACCTCGACAATCTGACGATCCATCTCGTAGATCCAGAAATACCGCCACAAGTCGAATTTTCCGGGAGAAATGCCGAACTTCGACTCTGCAAGGCGGCGTTTGGATTGACTCCAAACTGGCGCATAGACCCCGGGATGATCCCGCTGCATTTCAGGCTCGAAGGACCGCCTGGTGTTGGAAAGAACGAGATCGTCTATGAAATCGCTCGCCAATTGGCGAGATCGATGGATATGCCCTTCTACTCGATTCAGGGGCACGAGGAAATGACGCCGGAGGATCTGTCGATCCTCACGGTGCCGGATCCGGCGGGTGGAGGGCTGATGCCGTTCCGTTTGCAGGCGAGCCCGCTCGCGACGGCGCTTTATACCGGAGGCCTGTTCTTCTTTGATGAAATCAACCGGGTGCCTGCTCGCGCGCTGACGCCGCTCGCCTCGGTGCTTGATCGACGACGGTCGCTTTACTCTGCTTCCAGCGGTCTTACGATCCGTCCCCGCAACGAGGAGGCGTCGGAACGTTTCCGCTTTTGTTGCGCCTTGAACCCGGCAGTCGGCAACGCGGGCGAGGCGATGCTCCCGGATTACATCGACGAGCGAACGCTGCCTGTCATCAAAGTCGACCCGCCAGACATCGGCTCTCTGCGGGAGATCCTCGAGCGCAACGTCGCCCCTAGCGCTGCAGTCCTTGAGAATTTCGAAGAGTGGTACCGCGACAGCATCGTGAAAGAGATGTCGGTTCGGCAAGTGATTGCGCTTGTCGTTTACGTCATGCGAGCCTTGGGGCCGAATGAGTCGATCCGGACCGCTTTCGATCGCGCCGCTCCGCAATTTGTCCACGACGGGCAACTGCGCAATGACCGCGCGCCGCTGTGAGGCTCCGCGATGACCGCCGCCGCCTTCCTTACCGTTGGGAACGTCCACGTGGTTCCAGCGCTGCAGAACCGCCTTGCATTCGCAATTGCGGTGCGCCGGGCGCTGGCCGAATTGCGCGCGATTCGTCCGTGGACCGCACGCGACCTCGTTGCGATCGCGCTGCCTCCCTCGATTCTGGACAGCGTCCGAAGTGGGATCAGTCGCCTTCCGCACGTTTCCTTGGTTTTCGCGCGTGTCGAGAACGAGAGTGGCAGGGAGGTTGTCGCGGTGACCCCGTGCGACGCCATGATCGAAGCACTGCGGACAGCGGATGAGAACGGGTGGCCGGTCGAGTGTGTCGACCTGGAGGTTTCCCCGGGAAACCTGCAGCGCGGCGGATGCTTGCGCGATCCGGAGTGGCCGGACGACATGCTGGCCTTGGCGCTCGGCGTCGAGCGTTACCTGGAAATGATCGAAGGGTACTTCGCTCAGCCGCCTATGCGCCTCGAACCGCTCGACACCCTGCGCGAGCGTCATATCGTGGAGCGGGTTCGCAATTTTCAGCCCTTTTACGACCGAATCCTCCTTGTCTGCGACGCGGGGCTCACGCGTTCGGTGCTCGCGGGAATTGCGCAACCTCACTCGAAGACTACGCCCACCGAGGCGCTAGCATCGAAGATTGTTTTTTCCACTGTCGAGCAGCTCAATCTGGAGGTTTTGCTCTCCTATCTCGATGATTACCCGAAGATCGTCGAAAGATACAACAGAGAGAGACTGAGTTGGATTCAGGGAGAGGACCTTGTTGAGAACTTCGACAAATTCGACGCCCTGATGGATGCGGTCCTTGAGAGCGCGCGATTGGCTATAGACCTAAAGATCTCGACGCGACAGCATCAGACATTCGCCGTCTTTTTGAAGAACATTCTCAGGCACGAGCGTAGAATGATTCCAACGTCGGATGTCCTCTTCTACGCTGCCCGGAGTTGTTTCAGCCGCGGGTTCTCAGAGCGGCTTCATAGCTATCTTTCGGAGTACGAAAAGCAAATCTCGGTCGAACGCGTTCGTCCAGCAGGCACAGCTGAGCGAACCGCCTTCCGCTACAAAATCGACGTGGACGCCTCGGCCGCTGGCTATACAAGCCGTGCTTGTCAGCCGACGCCTCCGCGATACACGGTCACGCGGATCGCGCAGAAATCGCAGCGGGGGCAGTCCGATCACGACGTCGCATATCATTGGCTCCCGGAACAGCATTTCCTTTATCGGATGCATCAACGAATTCGAACGGCGGTCGCCAGGCAGGATAGACAACGCCGGCGTTCGCGCGTGTACCGCGGCTCAATCGAGATGGGAGTCGACGTTCGAGCGACGATGCGTTCGGCGTATGGTAAAAGTCCGCGACTTTATGTGAAATCGAATGCGCCGATGCGTCATCCTGCGTATACGCGGAACGAACCGGTCGTCTGGATCGTCGACGCGCACTACAAAGGCCAAGCGTGCTTCCACGCTGACCACATCGAGAGGCGTACTGAATCGATATGGAAGCTTGGCGGCTCCGGCATTCCCGCATTTCCCATTGGCGTCATCGATGCCTTTCAGCCTTGGGAGCACTCACAATTTAACGATGTGTACGACATACTGACTTACAACCGGGATCAGACCGGGCGCGTTCTGTACGCGCGCCGTTGTGGCTGGATCAATTTCGGCTGGGATTTCGAGGACGAAGACGACGCCAAGGCGACGCTCGGCGATGCATTCGAGCGCCGATTCCCAAATCACGAAACCTATCATGATCCTCGTGACGAAGGCCGTATGCTGGGTTGCATCGACCCGGAATTCCGCGATCTGCAGAGCGAAGGCGGCCCGTGGCAAGAGATCGCTCTCATGACCGCCCTGAAGTACGCTCAATCGAGCATCGTTGTGGGTGCCCCGGCTGGATTTGTCGTTCCTGCTCTCTCGGCGGCGTACGCCGCCCGGCTCGGAAAAGCGATTCACGTCGTCAAGACAGATTTTCTTTCGCGTTCCGATCTCGAAAAATTCCGCGCTCACTACTTGTATCACAGCCCTGGCGGCCGTGACCTCGCTGGTGAAACCAACTTTGAGATATTGATGCGCGGATTCTGGGAATAGGCGGCGAAAGCGATCGCCCGGTATGTTGCAGCGGACGCCAGTTCGACCCGTCGCGCATTCAATTTTGAAGAGGAGACGGCGCTACGTCGGCAGGCCACATAGCGAAGCAACCCAGTTCACACGCTCGACTGCTACCCTTTTACGACGGTCCGAACCGCTATCTCGCCGTGGCGGCTCGCCTCGCTGACCGTCTGAGGAAGCTTGCTTGCAAGTAGCTCAGAGGTTGCGCTTGGCGTCAACCCAAACGCTTGGGACAACTGGCTCATCCGGTCGTCCCCCAACGCTGCGGCGATGTCGTGCGCCGAAACCGACGCTGCGGGTTGTTGTCCAACCCACGATCCCACTCTTTCCGTCAAGCCGCCCTGCTGCAATCTGCTGACAAGAGTCTGCAGATCGCCGAAATCCGACCGCTTCAGCACCGTTCTGAAGAGCTGCGGTAACGCGCCCGAGTCGACCTGACCCGCGAGCTTCTCGAAGGTGGTGCCGAAATCGTCGAAAATGCCCATCTCTTCTCGCTCCTATCTGAGGCGGCGCCGAAGGTCACTCGCCAAACATGCGCGCTCGATTCTAGATTTGCAACTCTGGGATTTGGCCGGCGTAGCGGGCGCGTAGATCCTCGCGAATGGCGCTGATCTGTGCGCCTACGTTTACGTAGGCGACGTCGCGCCCGTTGAATTTCACCCCCTTTACGAACACGGCGCCCCTGTGCAGACCGACGGCCTCCCATTGATCGTTGAGAACTGGGGAACCCGATGAACCTCCAACAGTATCTGTGAAGTAACGTAATTCCAGATCGGTCGCCGCCGTCAGGAGGTTGTTTCGGATTCCGAACTTCTTGGCGAAGCCTCCGGGGTGCTGAATGATGTTGACGGCGATATACGAATCGGACGTGAGTTCGGCCACCTTCGTCCCGAGCCGCAACGGCTCGCGCAGCGGGGCCGCGGGGTCGAGGCGCAGAAGCGCATAGTCTAGGGCAGTGCTCCAAGCCACGAGATCGACCGCCGCTACCGGCACGCCGGCAACTCTGTCTCCGTCGTAGTCGAATAAGGCGATGGTCCCGCGCGCCTGCAGGCGAAGGTCGTCCTCGCGGGCTGCGGCCTCACCCTCCTCGCGGGCGTTGACGACGTGATGGTTTGTCAGCAACAACCCGCGGCCGATGAGCCAGCCTGTGCCGAGATAGATTACTGGGTCGCCGTTGGCCCCGCGCGCCGGTGCGCCATTGATGTGTCGTGGCACGGACAACTTGGCGACGGCTCGCGCCGCCTCCAGCCCCCGCTGCAGGTAGAGATAGGGGACCATGTCGTCGCGATGCACGACGACTTCCTTCAACTCGGGCAGTTGCGAAGCGTCGATCCGCGGCGCGCCGGTCGTCCGGATCTCCAATTCGTCGTAGAACTGGCGCAAGGACTCCGCCGCCGCCTCGCCGCCGGTGAGCGACAGGACCCCGCGCAACCAGGTTTTCAGCGGGACCGAACCATCAGTGAGCCGATCGATGTCGTTCAAGAAGCGAAGATCGCCAAAGAGAGCAGTTCGCGGCACGAGCGGCATCCCGCTGGGCAAGCGGCCCCTGAACTGAGGCGGCAGCCCTGCCACGATGACGCCGCGCGTCGGCGCTTCGTAGCCGACCAGTTCGAGCGTCTTCTCGGCGATCGTGTCGATCTCCTGGTCGGCGAAATAGGTCATCAGAGCGCCGTCTCCAATGGCGCGGCCAGTTCCCATGGCTCGCGATAGGAATCCAATCCGGCGAGCGTAGCGCCGGCGAGCGAGGCGCCCTCCGCGCCCATGACGTCGAGCAGGACCCGTGCGACCCGGGGGTCAGCGCCGCCGTCCATGAGCCTATCGAGGGTCCGGCGCACCGCTTCGGCGACGGCGTCCGCATTCGGTTCGCCGTCGCTGAGGCTGAGATCCGGCTCTTTGCGCAGTCTCGCCGCGACCGGTGCAATGTCGATCAAGGACTGCCTGAGCATGAAGATGAAGTCGCCGACCACCAGAGGGGCCAAGGCCGAGAGGGTGGCCGGATAGGCCGGACCGAGCCGCACCAACGCCAGCCGGACCAAGGCGCGTTCGCGGTCGATCTCCGCAGGCTTCAGCATGCGTATCTGAACTGCGAGCGCTTCCTTTGTAGGCGACATTTCCGCCGTGGGCTCAAGGTCGACCAATTCGGCGTAAGCCTGCACGACGGGCAACGGACTGTCCAGGCGGGCCGCCGCCTCCGCAAGGCGGGTCAGCGTCTCGCGCGCCTCCTCCGGTTTCCCCGTTTGAACCTGGCTCTGTGCGCGCAGCCAAAGCAACTCGGCCAGCCGTCCGCGATTGCCCATCAGCGGGTAACCCTGCAACGCGCGATCCAGCAGAGACGCCGCGCGCTCCGGCTGATGTAGCGCCAGCCAAGCCCTCGCCTCGATCGCGAATAGGGGACTTGCCGCCGAGCGCTCGTTCCGCTCCGCCAGCATCGACAGGATAGCGTTCGGCTCGGAATAGCGCAGGGCAGCGAACGCCTTCTGACCGACGATGCTCTCCCATACCTCCGTATCGGCAAGGGCGACCGTCTCTTTCGACAATTCGATGCTCATGCGACTAGCGAGCCAGCTCTGCTGCAGGGCAGGGAGTTCCTCGACCGCGGTGATCAAATGGGATTCGACGCCCTGTATCCATCTTTCCGCGAGCACGCTCGGGGAATCGCCGAGCATGAGCCGATGATAAAGCTCTTCCGCGCGCTCACTGGAATCCGTACTTGGCAGGTAATACGCGATCGCAGCCTGATGAAGCGCCTTCACCTCGCTCGGTTTGTCGCTGATCAGCATCGCCAGAATCGGCCGGCGCACCTCTTCTCGATACCGCAGAGACTGATCAAAGTCGAGCCTGACCAGTGCATGTTCGAGGCGCAACTCGTCGAACAGGCGGTCGGCGCGCTGTTCGTCGATCTGACCGAGCCCGCAGGCGGGGGCGAGGACCCGGCGGATGATACCCGGAGTCACGCGGCGCAGCACCATCCCGGGATGCGCAAGCGTGCGAACGTCGGGGTCGTGAATGTGATCCAGGATGCGCCGGTAAAGCTGACCTTGCACGATGTCTTCGGCGACGCCCAGGAGCCAATATCGACGGGTCGTCAAGCCGTCGATCGCTCCTGTCGCATTTTCCCGCTGCGCGACTCGCGCGGCGAGCCGAAGGCTGAGCGGATTGCCACCGATCTGACGCGCAATGCTTCGCGCGGCCTCGGTGTCGGTGATTCCAAGGCTAATCAACAGGCGCTGGCTGTCAGGCCCGCTGAGAGTGTCGAGCGAGAGCTCCTCGATCCAGTTTCGCTCGTCGGGGGCGACTGGACGGGGACGGCCGCGGCCGGCAATGATTACCCTCAATCGCGGGAAGCGCCGTCGTACGACGTCAAGCATGCGCCAAAGACCAACGAGGTCTTCACGGGCCCGGTAGTACACTTCCTCGAACGTGTCGAAGACGAGCAGCACCGGCAACCGTGACGCCTTCTGTTGCCCGGACGCGGCCTCGGCGACACCCTCAAGAAATTCGCCGAACGCTCGGCTGAGTTCGTCATCGAGCGCCGACAACGTGTGCAGGCGGGTATCCTGACTGTGCGACGTCGCGCGCTGACGCAGCTGGGCGCGCCTGTCGCGATACTCGGCGACGAGGGTGCGGAATTTTTCGGAAACCGATTCCCCTGGCGTCGGCGCCAACGCGCCGATCGCGGCGCTCAACTGCCCAGCCGCCGACAGGAGAATCGTGTACGGCTCCCTCACGTCCAGCGTTTCCGAGTCGAACGGTAGATAGGCGAACGGGAACCAGACCGACGATCGCGAGCTGACGTGTTCGAGCAGGAATTTTCCGATTAGCGCAGTCTTTCCGACCCCGCCCGGACCGTAGATCACCAACGGAGGGCGCGCCTCTTGGCCGACAGTGCTCCTGACCCTTTCCCAAAGCGACAACGAGACGACACCCACGTAATCGCGCAGCCTCTGCAGTTCGGCGATGCGCCCTACGAAGTTCTCGTCGACGAGATGCTCGAACATGGCGATTGCTGACCGCCGCGCAGAGGCTGTCGTCACCGCACTCCTATCCGGCAGGCCGCCGAACCCGTTCAGTCCCCAATCATAGAGCTGCGAGAGCGCCACGAGCCGGTCGAAGCTCATGGTTTCGAGATCGAATGGATGGCCGTCGAGCCATTGTTCGAAGGCCACCTGAACATCGGTCCGGGTCCGCCCAGGATTGGCCGCCAGCGCGTCGCGCATCGCGCTTCGTTTCCCGAACCGCCAAAGCCAAGCAAGCGCCGGGCGCCGGATCTCGAGCTTGAGACTGCGAAGATGCCGATGCCGCCAGCCGATCGCGGGTGTCGTGTAGTCGAATAGCTCCTGAAGTGGATCGATGGCCTTGGCGAGAGGCAGCCAAGGATTGAGCGTTCCAAGATCGACGACATGGAGGACGGCCGCGCCGAGCAGATACGACAGCTTCTGATCTATCTGCGGCTCGGCTGCCTGCGCCTGCATGCGGCGTTCGAATTCGGCCAAAACGTCTTCGGTCGAAAAGGGTTGGGCCCTCATTGCGTCACCTTGAGAGTGGCCATCAACGTTTGAAGGCGCTTGGCGAGTTCTGGCAGATCTTGAATCGGCTCGCCGAGCCCTTGCGTGATGCGGTCGTCGATCTGTTTCGCATCGAGCGCGCCGCCCGCTCCGGCCAGTTCTTTGTTGGCCTGTTGAATGAGTTGATTCACGAATGCGGACACAAATCGTCTCTCGAGCCCGTTCGCCGTCTCCTGAGCGATCATGCCGGGCTGAACAAGAAGATGGGTGTGATCGAAATCAATCAGTATCAAGCGATGTTTCTCCAGTGCCCTTCCTTTGGTCATCGCGGTCGCCAGCTTGACGATCAAGACTCGGGTGTCGTCCCTGAGCTCGCTCTTGTTAAAGCCGTCGAGCGCAATCCAACACTTCTCACCGCTGCGTTCAGCCGTCCAAACGATCCAGTTGGCGAGGTCCCTCGCCCAGGCGATGGCGTTCGTCGACTGCTGGGGAATATCGTCCGGGTCCGCGCCAAGCTGAGTGATGATGTCGGAAGCGAGTTCACGCGGTCCGACGGCCGCCCCCTCTCCCTTTTCCTGCAGTTCAACGTGACACGGCAGCACTTCGCGGTAGCGGCGAACATGTCCGATCAGTTCCGTAGTGAAGGTCTTTCCGGTTTTGGGCCCTCCGTTTATTACGACAATCGGTTGTGTCGGGAGCGATTGCAGGAGTGCGCGCAAGTGCGCGCGCACCGCGGGACGGCCGAGAAAAGGCAGCTTGTTGTCGAGCAACGTCGCGTCGAACGGGTCGTGGACCGCCTGCGGTGGGGGTCGAATTCTGATGCGATCGAGTATCGTCTGGACACGCGGCTCGTTGGGCAGCACGTTTCTGAGAAAATCGTAGAATGCCGGGGGTTCGGTGGCATACCCGTCCTCGTCACAAATGCGGAGCGCATAAGTCACGAGATCGGCTGGCAGAATGACGCCGTCAGCAAGTTTGCATTGAAGGCGAGGAGGGAGCGCAATAGCGAGAGTCGCGCGAACGCACCCAAGGCCACTCACGGTCGCAGTTAATCGTGCCCTGATGAACTCGTCCTCTTCTGCAGTCAGAATGCCCATTTATAACCTTTTTCTTACTTGTTTCTATTAGTCGCACACACAAGATTACAACAATGGGAAGAGATCACATATGTGGATTTCTACGGTGAACGCCGAACGAAACCAAAATGTATAATTTACACTGTTCCACTCTATGCTTAGAACGACGATCTAACGGGGATACGCTCCTAAATTACCAGCGCGCGCAGACGCTGGTTGTGATGTCGGCGCTTTCGATTTGCCGCCATTCGCTCGATTACAAAGTCGGTCTCCCCTCATATCGCGCCGCCGGCACCGTCGCAGGTTTGGCCATGCCGAGCCACCACAGAGGTTAATGGCCTTCTGGCGGCGATTGTCCTTGAATATCCATTAGCAACCGGATGTACTCTCCGATGGCATGATCACTTAACCTAGGCAGCGCGCCCTCCACAACTGGGGATTCCGCGCCGGGGGGACTCCCAGCGCCAAGCGCCATCTGAAGCTGCTCGAACTCGTGTTGGTTGAGAGGAATCGCGTCCGTATCCGTGAGTAATGGAGACGAAACCCCTGCGTCCCGCGCAGCCGCGGCGGCTTCCATTGCGGCTCCTCCGGCGACCACGTTCTCGAGCAACGCCGTCTGGCCGCGTGCCGCGCCAAACGCCAAAACCTGCGATTGCAACGACTCAAGAACCCCGGGCCTGACGATCCGCTTCGCCGTCCCTACGTGGCGATAGAGGGGCCAGGGAGGCACACGTGTAACAATGTCGCTCTGGTTGACGACTCTCCACAGTCGCTGCGGAAGTTCGGCATTGTACCGCTCGACGAAGTCGTTCTGCCCGACAGCCGGCTGGCCGTAAGTCAGGATTTGCGGTACCAGCCCAGTCTTTATTTTCAGGCGGGCCGCGGCAATGACCGCGAGCGCGCCGCCGAGACTGTGACCGGTTATCCAGACCTGCCGCGCTTTAGTTTTCGCCACGACTTCGTCGAATTCAGACAGCGCCGTCTCGACCGCGAGCACGCCGTCATAAAACCCTTGGTGGACATGGCCCCATGGATGGCTTGCGAAAGCCAAATCAAGATCGCGGAGCCACTGACCAACGTTCGTTGTTCCCCGGAATGCAAGAAGGCAGGCGTCCTGGCCTTCGCACCAAAAGCCTTGAATATTCCCTGAATCGAAAAACGACGAATTTTGGAATCCGCGCGCAAGCACCCACTTCTTGATGTCATTTGCGGCCGAATACGCCAAAGAGGATGCTTCGGCTAGAAATACCGCGGTGTCGATATTGAAGCCGGGCCTTGCGAGAAGCGGCGCGTCGCCTCGGGTATCTTCAGGCGTTTCTGCCGCCTCGCGAACAAGCTCTTTCCGAAGCGCCGTTCCGGCACCGTTTGAGGGAGCAGCGCCGGTCCCCGTCGGCGCAAGGACGGGTTCGCCGATGTCGATGCTGATTCGCAGCGGGATCGTCCAGGTCGCCGTTTCCGTGCGATTTCCGGCGATGGAAACCGTACCAGCGCTATCAATCGGCGCTGCTGGAGATTGAAGGCTCGGAATCTGGACCCCGGCGGGCGGCGGCGCTGGACACGGCGCGACGCTTTCGCCGCCTTCGACGGACCGCCACGCGGCCGCCCAGTCCTGCGTTCCCGGCAGGGACCCATCGAAGTTCAGCTTCGGTGCCACCCGTCCGTCGCGCGCGAGCTCAAACATCGGCACCGCATAGTTCGCTTTCAGATACTCCCCGGCAAAATGGAGCGCGATCACCTCTCCCGAGTTCACGTCGATGATCGCGGAGCCGGAGTTGCCGCCGAGCGTCGACGCGTCGTGTGTGACGCCGTTCACGATGTTCTCGAAACTCGGGACCTTGGCGCGGTCGCGGACGACGCCGGGCTGCAGGCGCTTGACGAAATACCTGTTCTCAAAAATCTGGTCCTGCAACGTTCGATCGTTTCGGTCGTCTCTCGCAGGATAGCCAACGACCACAACATTATGGCCGAGGAGCTCCTCCGGCGACTTGATCGACAGGCGCAGCCCACTCCCTGTCGGCAGTCCTGCGACCCTCAAGAGAGCCATGTCCCAGTAAGGATGGATCATCTCGACGCTCAAGACGGCCAGATCGGCTGAATGGTCGTCATCCGAAGTGTCGATTTCCCGCGCGAAATTCACCGCGGCGCCGCCTTCGCGATAGCGGATCTTCGTTCCGAGCCCTCCGCAGAATTGTTGCGCGACATGTCGGTTTGTCGCTAGCAATCCCGGGCCCACGATGAAGCCTGTTCCGACGTAGGGCACCGGCGAGGGGGGAGGCAACTCGATACGCCCGATCTGCGGGAGAAGCGGATTGATCCGCTGCTTGACGTCCGCAGTATTGAGCGCCGTCCAAGGATCCGACAGGTCGTCATAAGTGCCTTTGCGCACGAACGTGACCGGCCGATTCTCGCGCAACACAATTGCCTCGAGTCCGAAAATTTCGTTCGTCGTTATATCTTCCGGACGGCGATTTTCGGCGAGCTTCTGTAGTCCAGACCTTGCTTCGCCATGAATATCGACTTCGGGTCGGACGGACTCGCCGACCTGAGGGATTCCGACGCGCGCCGATTCAGGGATGGGTCGCGACAAGGCCTCGAGCGAATTCCGAGGCGCTATTTGAGTGAGCAAAGCCTTTAGACGGTTAACCTTTTCGCTCTTGTCCATAACGCCCCTCTTCGTCGACCGAGTGCGAGTTCTCCGGGTTCAATAGCGGCCGACTTACAATCACTTAGCCTCATCCCTAAATTCGGCAAAAGCGCCCGGTAACAGTAGCAGCCCCCTTCGGAATCTCCAATAAGAATTCTACATTGTCTCGTGGAGCCGACATTCGCCTCCAAGCCTGTCCAGGGTCGCCCGATCTCTGCGCCGCACCTCGAGCGGGCGCGTGGCCAGTCAAACCCGCAAGTCGCGAGTCGACGTCATAGGCAGGCGCTGGCCGGTCACATTGTTGCCTTCTCGGCAGTTTCGTGCTTCAGTTGTGTAAATTTGACTTTTGCAGGCGTCTGGGGTCGAAAGTGAAGTAAACAAATGAGGAGGATACGACGATGTTGAGTGAGACGCTATAGGTGATCCACTTGATCAGTTTCCCTCCTCGCCAGAAAGCTTGACCCTTACGGACGAGCAGTCAAAGCAAATAGACGAACTTTTGAGGCCCAGCAATCTGGAGGAAACTCCTGCTGCAGAAAAGGATCCAAAGACCCTCTTTACAGAATTTGTTGTCGCCGCCGCTGGTAGGGAGGCGGACGCAGGTGTGAGCCGAGCGACAAACAAGACCAGGGTCACTGAATATCTCAATCTGTTCGGGTTGGATTTCGCCGACGCGGCCGGCATCCCGTATGCGTTCTGCGCAGCGGGACTTGGATGGGTGGCGTGCGAAGGATATTGCCAGATGGATCCGACGATCGATTTTGCGGACCCGCCGACATCCGTGTTCCGGAAGGTCGTCCCGACGATCAATCAATTCTACTTTCTCCCGCATCCGTCTTGCGCCAGGATGGTGGAGCAGGCGAAGGTGAGGGCCAATTGGGTCGGTGATGTGAGCAATCCCCCGCTGCCCGGTTGGCTTGTATTCTACAATTGGTCCGGCGGCGAGGACGCCCAGCATGTCGGCATCGTGGAAGCTGCAAGCGCGTCGACCCTGCGCACGATCGAATTCAACACGAGCATTGTCGTGGGTGGCAGCCAAAGAAACGGCGGCGTTGTCGCGCGGAAAATTCGGGACCAGGCGCGCCGCTTTGTGATTGGATACATCGCGACCTACCAAAGACCTTCGGCGTAAGCTTCGACTGAGTCGAGGAATTCGACTCCCGGACTACTCACCGACGATCGATGCGAAGCGACCTGCGATCGTCCTTGCGTGAACGACTCGGACCAAACGGACGAGACACTCGAGAGGAGGGAGACTTGGGGTATGTTCAGGATCAATTGACTTCGGTCGAGCTCGAGGCTCTACGGCAGGATCGGGAAGCTGAACTATGGCTTGCGGGGAACCGGGCCCTTGAGAGCGTCGCCCCGACCGGCACCCCGTCGCAACGTCAGATCTCCCAGACGGCGTTCGACCTCATCGTCGAGTTCGAGGTCAGCAGCAAACAAGTGTATACGGCGAAGTATCAAGGCCCGACCTGGCCCGGAAGCGCCTCCGGCGTGACGATTGGCATCGGCTATGACGTGGGCTACTGCAAACAGGAGGAACTGCACGCGGACTTTGACGGCGCAATTCCGGCGGATATGGTCGCAGCGCTCGAAGCAGCGATCGGCGTCACTGGGAGCGCAGCGGCTGCGCTCGCGAACCAGTTGGCGGGCGGTGTCGTCGTTCCTTGGGAAGCGGCCATTGAAGTGCACCGGTCCAAGGTCATTCCCAGATGGGCCGGCCTCACGGAAAGGTCGCTTCCGAACACGGAAGGCCTGAACGGCGACGCTTTCGGGGCGCTCGTCTCCCTGACTTACAATCGCGGGGCTTCGTTCAACGCGACCGGGGATCGCTACGCGGAGATGCGAGCGATCAGGTCCGATCTCGAAGCCTCGAATTTGACCGACATTCCCGCCCAGTTCCGATCGATGAAGCGGCTCTGGCCGAATGTTTCCGGGCTTCAGAAGCGTCGCGAGCGAGAAGCGCAGCTTTTCGAGGCCGGAATCGCCAACGCCTGATGATGAGTAAACCTCGCGTTCCGGAAGACATCGCCGGGCGGGCTGGCGCGGCCGCCCTCGCGGGGCTGCTCGTCGCCCTGCTCAATCCCTTGCCTTGCGCCGCCGCCGAACCGGCGATCCGGCTCGCCCCCGCAGCCGGGTCGGTAACGGAGTACAGCGCCAAGGTCGGAGCGCCCTCCCTCAATGCGGAGGTGAGGTTGCGAAACACGTCGAACGACCCCGCCCAGTACAGGCTTGGCCCCTTCCTGACCCGCTCCTCCGACGGGCTTGCGTACCCCGCGACCTGGCGACGACTGGATGCGCCGGTCGGCGATCCGTCCTTCGCCGCCGCCGGGGCCGACTTCGTTCTCCAGCTCTCGGCGAATCTTGCCGAGCCGGGAATCTACGAGTCGTGGATAGACACGTTCCAGAAGAACGCGACGAGTGGAGCGGAAACTCCGGATCAGCGGATTCATGTCGTCGTCACGCGAGAGAGCGAGCCGATCAATGCCGATTTCATCCTCACGCCTCAACCGGTCCGCTCGGTGTTCGGCACGCCGATACGCAACATCCTGGTGCAGCTTCACAATTCGTCGCCGAAAGCTGTCGAATTCGATCCGCCGGCCGTCTTATCGTTTTCGAGAAAGAACGGCGATCTCCAAGATTCCATATCCGCGGCGCGAATCCCCGCCATCGCCGTCGAGCAATGTCGATCGCCTTTGGCACCGGGCGCGACCTGCGCGATCGCAGTGGATGTTTCCGACCTGCTCTGGCCCGGACAGTATTCGATTTCTGTTGGAGTGGCCGGACGGGGAGGCGGCTGGTCGCTAAAGAGCATGCCAGTGTCTGTTCGGTTTCCCTACGGCGTCGCCTTTCTGGCGACGGCTGTGGGCGTGGGAGCGGGATGGTACGTCCAGGCATGGCGAACGGGCGGGCGGCGAGCCGTCAACGGGTTGATCGAAGTGGCGACGCTGCGCGACCGCCTACGCCGACTTCAAGGCTCGCTGACGAAGGGGGATCTGGACCACATCCAACGATCGATCGCCGACGATCTGGACGGCACGGAATCGCGCTGCCGAAACGGCGCCGACATCGCAGGCGACTTGGACCGCATCCGACAGCGGATCGAGCGACTGGCGGTGGCAGCGATGATCGAAGCCGCCTACCAGTCGCTCCCATCCGAAGGGAAACTCGTGTTTTCGCGCTGGCGGGCGGGTTTCCTGGGACTGGCGGCGTCGGCTTCGCTTTCCGACGCCGCGGCGGGCGAGTTCGACAAATTCCGACTGGCCCTGTCGACGAACATCAATGCCTGGCCGACGCTCGTCGAGGCGTCGACCAAGGCCAAAGCGACGGTCGCGCTCGCCGAGGAGCTGGCCGCCGTTGCGCCGAAAGACCTTGATCTCCAGCAACTCGGTCCGCTTCGCGACGCCTTGCGACAGGCAATCATGGACGCGTTCGCAGCGTTGCCTCCGTCGCCCGACGCCGTCGTGAACACGGCGCTTCTCGATCGCGTTCGGGCGCTCGAAGAAAAGGGCGAGAGCGTGGAGAGGGTCATCTCCGCCTCGTGCGAGGCGGCTGAGAAGCACTTGCGAGACGGCACCGAAGCCATTCGAACTTCGGCCAACGCGACGGAGGACGACAGTCAGTGGGCCGCCCGGACGCTTTCCCTTCTCGCCGGCGGTGCCGGGTCCCTGGACCTTCCCGGTCGGGTCGCGCGGCTGAGCCAACTCGGTCGGCGACCGTCGGGCTCGATAATCAACGAATCCGTGACGGCTCCTGCCGGCGCGCAGAGCCCTCCGGCGACGCCCGCCGCTCAGGGAATCGACTTGCCGCCGGACGTCGTTTTCAATCTATCGTCCGGTCAGACGCTTCAAGCGCTTTCCAACCAGCGACGCCGGAACGAGCTTTGGACCAATGTCATCGTGCTCGTGGCGACCGGGCTCGCTGGCGTCATGCTCGTCGCCTCGAACGACTCGTGGGGTTCGACGCCCGACATCATCGCGGCGCTGCTCGGCGGGCTTGGGACTCGTATTCTGCTCGGCGAGGTCGGCTCTGCGACGCAGTCGGCGACGCATTAAGGCGCTCGACTCGTGGGCGTCCTCCCAATTGAAGACTGACGGGCAATGTCTCCTTCGGGCGGAACCCTGCCCTCCAGGTCGCGCAGGTCTACGACCGCTTGCCCTCCCATCGGCGACGTTCACGGTCGCGATCTCGAACGGCAGTCAAACGTCGATTCGCGACGTTCAATTGCTTGGGACGAAAGTTACGCGTCGGGTCGAGCTGAGGCGTTCGTAATTTGT
>Ga0074046_10001708_pt1 | contig 19493 bp, 22 predicted proteins | sample BogForMeECP23OM3_FD_94441 | JGI IMG/M metagenome (GOLD analysis project Ga0074046, IMG submission 94441) | Bog forest soil microbial communities from Calvert Island, British Columbia, Canada - Bog Forest MetaG ECP23OM3 | ecosystem: Environmental > Terrestrial > Soil > Wetlands ... | reverse complement strand
CCACGGCGACGACCATCGCGTTGTCGACTGATCGGACCAGATTGATAATGATCACGCTGAAGAGAGCTGAAATCCAATTCAAGTCCAAGGATATCGAGCCGAGATTCCCCAGTCCCACGATTCGCCCCATTTGGTGAAAACAGCTTTCCGTTTGTGAGGCTGAACAAAAATATCAGTGCCAAGCTATGAACGTTCTGCGGATTTTTCCATCCAATGCATGAGGTGCGTTTGCAATGCGAATAGCAGACGGTATGGAGGGTGCCACGAGTTGCAAGCTTGAGTGAGCCCGGCGCTCCTTTTGCCCTTGATTACTGACCCGTGAATGGAAAAAACCTATCCTGCACCGGAAGAGACTTACTGTCGCGGCTTTTCTGTTGGGATTATGAATCGTGTTACATTTGTTCCAGGAGCTTGATAGCAGCTACTGCGCAGTCCATGTCCTGTTCGACACTTCCGCCGCTTACTCCGATCCCTCCGATAATCACCCCATCGGCTTTCAATGGAAATCCCCCCCCGAAGATGACGATGCGGCCCCCCTCCGCATTATGTATCCCAAACAGAGGCTGATCCGGTTGGGCCAGAGGCGCCAACTCATGAGTCGGCAACTGTAAAGCCACAGCCGTGTATGCCTTGTTCAAGGAAATGCCGATGCTCACGAGCAGGGCATTGTCCATTCTCTGCTGGGCCACCGGATTCCCGCCTGCATCCACTATGGCGATGACCATGGGAACGCCAATCTCCCGCGCCTTTTCGCGCGCAGCCTCAATCATTCTCAGGGCCAGGTCCAGAGTCATCTGCATTTGATTTCTCCCCCGAAAGGTTCATGGTCGCCACCGGCCCCGCACTGCCGGCGCGCCACCAAGCGGCTAGATGATCCTGAATGCATCAACCAGCGTACAGCGACGGACACGAGTAAATGTTCTGGCAGAGGTTAAACCTTCTCCAGTTGGTCCTGCAATGGTGAAGGCGGTGTGCCCTTCGCCGCCGAGGCCTATTCCCGCGTAAGATGGCCCATTCTTCACAAAAATGGTCGTTTCCACCTCCCGCGCAAAAGTTGTCATATGATCTATATGGTTGGAGTGCATGACAGCCGTGTGGCGGTTTCCCTGCTCCACCTCCACGCCAAGCCTGATTGCCTCCGAAACATTTTCGACCCGAACGATTGGAAGGACCGGCATCATCTGTTCCAACCACACGAGCGGATGCGTCTTGGGGGCTTCCAAAATGGCGATCCGATACTCCTCTGCGATTGACAGGCCTATTTCTTTGAGGATCACCTGCACATTTTTCCCAATGAAACGGGTGTTGATTTTTCCCTCGGGTGTAACGACCACCTCGGTTATCTGTCCGGCCTCTTCGGGAGTAAGGAGGTAGGCCTTGCCGGTCTCCTGCATGAACTTGATGAGAGCGTCAGCCACTGCATCAACCACTATAACTTCCTTTTCGCTCGTGCAGAAGATGTTGTTGTTGATACTCGCTCCATTGATGATGCAAGCAGCGGCCCTACGAATATTGGCCGTCTCATCCACTACAACAGGAGGGTTGCCGGCGCCGGCGCCGATCGCCTTCTTGCCGGAGCGCAGCACTGCGTTCACCACTGGTTTTCCCCCGGTGGCAACCAACATGTTTACCTTCGGATGTTCCATAAGCTCTCTGGCCGTATCCAGGGTGGGTTTGGCAACGGCGCCGATCAATCCGGGAGGACCTCCGGCCTCTACGATAGCCCGGTGTATAACTTTGATGGTTTGAACACTGGTCTCTCGGGCGCTCGGGTGGCAGTTGAACACAACGGCATTCCCTCCCGATATCATGCAGATAGCGTTGTGGATCACAGTGCCTGTGGGATTCGTAATGGGAGTCAGTGATCCGATAACTCCACGTGGAGCATATTCAACCAGGGTCAAACCATGGTCGCCGCTATAAGCGCGTGGCTCGATATCCTCAGGTCCTGTAGATTTCGAGGCACACAGAATGTTTTCGCGCACTTTATCTTCATAGCGCCCCAGCCCCGTTTCTTGGACAGCGAGTGCTGAGAGCCTTTCGTTGCCATCGAGAGCAGCTTTGCGAATAGCTGCAATGATCTCCTTGCGCAGTTCCAGCGGAAGCTGCTTCAACCGCTTCTGAGCTACCACCGCGTTTTCGACTGCCTCATCAATTGTTTCGAAAATTCCCGAAGGACCGCTGCCCTGAGACGTTCTTTCCTCCACTAGCTCCATGAGTACCTTCTTAACCGCTGCAGAGATGTTTTCTAAACTGGTTTCCATCGAAGTGTCTCCTCGCGTTCATGCCTGCGGTATATTGGGCATTGGTGACAATACCGGTTATCTACATGGACAGGTCCCCTTCGGTGAAAATTGCCGCTGGAACCAGTGAATATCGCCGCACAGCAAGAACCAGAGATCCGGCCAGAAGCCTCGATATCTCCCGTGGTAACGGGAAAACATCGCTTTGAACGGCTTCCCATAGATTTTTTTCCAGCGAGGCGAGCGATTTTTGATTTCCGAGTACCTTGGGCAAGCAGGGCCGGATTTTTTCGGCAAGATCCACCATTTCTCCAAAAGCTTTCACAACGGCCTCCGCCACGCGCTCGTCTTCTTCCACCGTTCCGCCGCTGATCCCGATCCCCCCCACTACCTGGCCATCCACTCTAAGCGGAATGCCGCCGCCAAAGAGAATTATTTTCCCGCTGTGAGTATGCTCGATTCCGTAAAGCGGTTCGCCTGGGAGCGCCAACCTTCCGAGTTCCCTGGTCGGCATACGCAAGGCGGCAGCGGTATAGGCTTTGGATATAGCGATTTCTGTACTGGCCGGAAGTGCTCGGTCCATCCTAATAAAAAACTGTAAGTTTCCCTCCCCATCCGCCAGGGCGATGGACATCATCACACCCAGATCAGCGGCCGCGGCTTCTGCGACTGATCCCAACAGCAGTGTCACTGGATACGGAATTGTCATAGCGTATCCCTTTGGGCCTGTTTTTTCCCTGACACCAACCCATCCACAACATTTTCTATTACAGCACTCACTGTGGCCGACCACGCCATGACAAAGAGCAAATCACTCAACCGGTTGAAGTAGATGATCAGGTCCGGGTAACTGTTGGTGTTCCGATTCAACCGTACGACCAGACGCTCCAAGCGCCGGCACACGGATCGGCTCATATGGAGCGCAGCGCTGTCAGGCGATGTACCGGGAATCACGAAAGACTGTGAAAGCCCGAAGGATTCGGTCAGTCCGTCGATCTTAGCCTCCAGAGCCGACACGTCTTGTTTGGTTATACGCCGTTTCCGCTGTGGCAGTGTGGTCTGAGACGAAGCCAACTCCGCTCCGGCCACAAAAAGTTCCTTTTGAATGCCACTAAGCATGGCCCTTAAGGTCTCCTGGCGCAGCAGGGCGCGGGCCATCCCCAAATGCGATTGCAGTTCATCGAGCGCCCCGTAAGTGTCGACACGCAGATCATCCTTCTCTACGGTTTCGCCGCTGAGAAGCTTTGTCTGCCCCCGATCGCCAAAGCGGGTGTAAATTCTTTGCACTTTGTCGGCCACTTGCCTCATGTCCAATAAGCTGCCCCTCAACTCGACTATTCAAGATCGATATGGTCTATAATCCCAACTATTGTGGCATCTACCGGACAGGTATTGTCATCGACACCCCTGCGCGCGCCACTGCCTCGAACCACGAAAACTAGTTCGCCTACCCCTGCGCCAACCGCATCTACTGCGACAAATGGATCTCCTTTGGATTCCATACCCTTATGATCCAAAGGTTGAACAATTTGGATCTTGCTCCCCACCAACCGCTCGTGTTTTCGGGTAGCGACCAGGGTACCGATCACTTTGGCGATCAGCATGATCTGTCTGCCTCCTATCTTGGAATCAGTGATTCTTAGTAGGTATCAGCGCAACTCCCAACTGTCTGGCCAGGTCGCGCGCCAGGGGAGTCACACGCGCCTCAGGTCCAAGGTTCAGGTTAGTTCCTCTCTGGTGAGCCCGCAAAACTTCTCCGGCAGTGGCGACCTGTCCGGAAAGGCCTATCGATGCGCGCTCCGATGAGGGGTATTGTTCACCGTTTTGACTACTACCTTCATATTGGACGGTGGAACGTACCGAGTTTGCAAGCTGGTCGGCAAAGGTGAGGATGCATCCGAATTTTTGCAAAGTTTGCATGCGCTGCCTGATTGCATCTTCCAGGGCAGCATTTCCTCTGTGAAAGCCCAAGGCCCGGCGACCTTTACCATCGGGGTCTGCTCCATCTTTAGCCATCACCAGCGGCTTTCCCATAAGAAGGGCATGGAGGAGAATGTTGCCTACCAGATCGTCGGCGATCAGCAAAGAGAGTTTGGAAACCGTGTTGAGGCTTAAAAGAGGAACTGCCACAGCCCGCGCACCTTTCAGAGAAGAAAGCCATTTTTCGGGTGAAACCATGCCCAGATTCGGAAAATCACCCAACTGCTTTTTGACCACCTCGGCCAAAAGATGCTCGGCAGCCCGGGAAAAGACCAATTCGACCCGGAATCCATCCAGAAGGAGGAATCGAATCTGCCGGACAGCCTCGAGGAGCGCCACTGTGGCCCCGGTGAATACGACGATGAGACTTTCGTTGCGCCTCGGCTCGCCCATACGCCCGGCCAACCTGCGAATGACTTCTTCAACAACGAATTGGAATTGTTCATCCGTCATCGCGAGCACCCGTATATTTCATTCCGGCTGTCTTACCCGTCTCAGTATCGAGACAATTCAAGGCTATACCCAGGGGGGTCACCAACAAAGGTCTGAACGGTATTTCCACTGCCAAACCAGTTTCGGATTCCATCACTTGCCCTATTCCGGCAAAAGTGCTTGTCCCTCCAACAAGATAAATGGTCTCGACCGGACAGCCCTTTAGATGGCGCCTCACAATGCTTGCCATTTTTTCGAAAACAGGCTTTATGATTGGGAAGATCTCCGCCTGACGCGTGGGATCGGTCTTGATCCGTTCCGCTTCAACGGTGTCGATCTTGAAATGACCCGCAATTACCAAATCCGCATGGATGCCGCCAGTGGCTTCATCTGCCGTATAAACCACCTCACCACCTTTAAGGACACTGATCCCGGTGGTGCCGCCACCGATATCCACCACGGCGCCATCGGCAATGTTAAGCACCCTTGCGGCAGCGGTTGGTTCCTCCACGAGTCCTGACACCTCGAGGTGTGCCGAATTCAGCACATTGGCAAAGATTCTGGCATTGCTGTCCCCAATTCCCGGAGGATATGCCGCCGAGGCCACCCGGATGTCGAAACCGGCTTCCCGCAGTGTCTTTACTTGTTGGCGCAGGATTCCGACTGCTTCCATGTAATCAAGAACAAGTCCATCCCTGATGGCGGAACGGCTGCGCGTAAGGGCTCCCGCTACAGGCGCTCCGTCCGCGTTCACAACCGCAGTAACAGTATAGGCCGTACCCAGATCAACTCCCGCGTATAACGGCTGAGCGCGGGGCAATCTCCCGGTCAGCGTGAGAGCAGCTTCAAAGTCCAATAATAATTGATCCGTTGCACCCGAGATCATGGCAATCATCCCGTCATTCTTTACCCGAAACCCTCAAAACGGCCGTTTCTGCAGCATCTTTGGCGCGGCTGACCTCGGACTCCTTCCCCCCGATGTAAAGTCTGCCGACAGCGCCGAATGCCCGGCAATCCACAAGGGTAATCGGAGCGTTTTTCTCGGCCTCATTGGCTGCAAGCATGATGTAGCCCGCCGGGACAACCTCGAGTATGTACATATCCTGCCCTGGCAGGATCATCGAACACAATCTGGAAACGTTTACCATTTGTGCATGGTAGTCATTGATTTTGTGGATAACTTGAGAGTTCAGAATCTTGGGCTTGAGCCGTTCGGTCATGCTCACTCCAAGAGCTTTAAGCGCCGCATCACCGGCGTGTTTCACTTCAGCCTGTGCCTTCGAATGAAATTCGAGAACTCCGAAGTGCCGTTCCACCACCATCAAACCGGGACGCACATTAGCTGACTTGAGGGCTGCATCGGCAACCCGGTTGATGAGCACTCCAGGGGCGATTTCCACCAGAATCGCAGCCATGCCGACTACGGGGAGGTAGCCCCGTGCATTAGCTCCCATGTAAGCGGTGAACTGAGGCTGCATCCGGTCGAGATAAACGTAGGCACGGAGTTCCAGCATTAAAGGCTCCTTTCCAAATTGGACGGGGATGCCGTAGGTATGTTCTTTCGATCATACCTGGTGCATTCACTTGCCCCGTCGGCCCTCCTGGTCTTACAGCACCTATTTTGGCGGTTTCTTCCTGGTTCTCTTAGTCTTGGAATCCTTTGTCCCGGGAGTTTCACGCTCCGCGCCTTTCTTCGCTCTGAGCGGCTGAGCATGTTCTTCCCCTTTGCCGGTGGGCATATCGGGAAAACCGGGCCCTAGGGCGCCCAGTTGCTCGTGAGGGCGTGGTATCACATGAACGGAAATAACGCGTCCCACTCTTTGCGCAGCCGCCGCCCCTGCAGTGACTGCCGCCTGGACAGCCGCCACATCGCCAGAGAACTTCACTGTAATAAAGCCCTTTCCTATGCGATCATAGCCCACAAACAGCACCTTAGCCGTTTTGCAGGCCACATCCACAGCTTCTACCGCTGCTGTATATCCCCATGTTTCGATCAGTCCGAGGCTTCGATCCTGCATTGATCATCCTTATAGTTTGTCCTTATCATCCAGAACCAGTGGTTGCCCTTTGGCCAAACGACCCGCATTGGTTCCCAACCGGCGCAACAGATGCGGTTGCAAGAGTCCGGCTGAAAAAGCAAACAGGGGCATTCCCACCGGAAGATCGCGATGATGGAGGACGATTTCTCCCATCTGGTTCATGGCAATCCCGACATTTAAGGCCGAATTTTGAGCAGCCTTTTTGGCCAGCTCGGTTGTGGGCTCAGCCAGGACGATGCCTCGAATCTCATAAGGGACCCCTTCTTCTTCGATGCCCCATAAGACCGCTTCGATTCTGTTCGTCTGAACGGATTGGGCTTTTAATATCAAAACGGCCGGTCTGGTGCTCATCTGGCTTTTTTACCTCGTTCGACTTGGGCCAGAACCAAGCCTGTGGCGACAGCGTTCCGTGGTCCCTCGGCGCCTCGGACGTTGGCTCGACCTGTAACGACGCCAAACTCGAACAGTGCGTCGGAGATCATTTTGGGAATTTCAAAATCCAAAGCCGAGCCGCCAACCAGGACAAGGAAATGGATAAGCCGGATATTCCCGCCTGGTGCAACTCTTTTCAAAGCTCGCAGGGCATTGGTCACAAAGACTTTGTGCTTAGCCTGTCTGCGCACGGAGACAATCTTTTCCAGTGGCGCACGGGTATCCAACGGTTTGGGCCCGTCATCAGTAAGGACCGCAACCCGTCCAAAAAGCCTGGGGTTAAGCGGTTGCTCATAGAACTGCACCGACCCGTCCTCATGCCGGATATGGAACAGACTTTCCACCTTGCCCAGCGGATTCCGCTTGATCTCCTCAGCCAGTTCCCTGTCCTCCAGCCCCAGTTCGGTGTCTATGAGCAGAGTGACCATTTCGCCCGCTCCGGCCAGATGGATACATTGGATGGCGCCTTCCTGGTTGATCAGGGCGGCATCGGTTGAGCCTCCCCCAAGGTCCAGGATAGCCATTGGCGCCCTCGTACCCGGAGTCGTCAGAGCACCAATGATGGCCATTTCCGCCTCAACGCCCCCCACGCAGCACGGAACCATAATCTCTTCTTCTATTTTAGCCGCCAGGCGCATCATGGGAAGCTTGTGCGTTTCCACCATGGCCGCCAGCCCTACGGCATTACCGAGAGAGTACTCTCCTGCCAGGCTTCCGAGAACTTTTTGCGGTTTGAATGTATCCACAGCAAGGATATCCCTCACCGTGACGCTATGGACCGGCTGATCGGTGAGTTCAGCCATTATCTTGCGCATATGCTCAAACATTCCACCCACATTAGTGCCGGATTCCCCCTGAATCTCCACTAGAGGAGAAATCTCCTGAGCCCTTTCCATGATGGCCTCGGCACCTTCCTCTACCTGCACCTCCACCCGGCGATTTTGTCCAACCAGCACTAGCTTTCCCGCCGGGATGCGGCGCTGTTGGATGTCCCCCATTGGGGTCTTGATAACCACCGCGCTGCGAACCCCCATGAGGGCACGGGCAATCGGAACGATTCTCCGCGTTTCATCAGGGTCCAACGTAAAGAGGGTGGCAATATCATAAGGGTTTGAAAGCTTCTCGATCGCTCGGCCTGGCGCCGCGACTTCTACCGCCGCAGGCATTCCGAGGGGAACCAGGTCAATGAACTCCACTTCATCTACAATGGGTATACGCTTCAGGAGACGGTTGGCAACCAGGACGCCGTCGTCATTTTGCAGGATAGCCCCGGCAATCTGCGCACCACCCGTCATGGCGTGATTGAGCTGTGCGGCCACTTGCTGAAAATCCAGATTACCGGGCACAACGACGATGCACGGGGCCACGGAGCCTTTCGACTTCAGAGATTCCAGCGAAACCGTAACCCCCGTGCCGAGTCCCTCTCCTCCCGGCGTTCCCGGGTTGTGGCCGATCATGGCCGATTCGGTAATGACCGTTTCAGTGATGGTTTCCATGGCAACATCGCCAATTACGGGTGTTGCTTCGTTCAGCAGGATAAGGGATATATCGCCGCGCCTCAGGGGAAGAGATCTCAGAGCAGTATCTAGGCCTTCGATTACTCCCATGGAGTTTTGGATGGTGCCTTTGATGCCGATGGTTTTCACCGTGGCACTGGAAAGGAAATTCGCTTTCCCCTCCGGGCCGGCTGTTGCTATAGCGACCTCCGTAGTGTTGTTGCCAACATCCACACCGGCGATGTAGACCATGTACCGACCGCTCCCTAAATGCGGTTGCTTTCAAAAGGCTGCTAGCGGCAAAACATCCGTCCTCATGGATTTCGACTCAAATCATTACCGATGGACCTGTTGCTAATCGCGTTTCAACCGCCGCCGCTTTTCATACACTTCCGCCGCCTCCCGAACCAGAGCCGCACAGGCACGAGCCTGGTATTGTGATTCGAGTTCGCCGGCAATGTCGAGCAACTCTTTCTTGGTGGAGCGGTATGGCCGTAAAGCCTCATAGATTTCCAGGAGCCGTTCGTCGGAAATGCGAGTCATTTCCGCAGCCCTGCGGATATTACCCGCTAGTTGCGGCCTTCCGACGGCTTCGGCAATTTGCGCCTGATATTCAAGAGTTTCGGGGCGAATCTTTATATCGTTGAAGCTGATCTTTCCGGTTTCCACTTTATCCAGATTTATCTCTTCGAGACTGAGCCCCGTGGCGGTACGGACCAAATCCGGCCTTCTTTGGGCAAGCGGATAATCGGCCCCGGGGTCCAGCCCTTTGCGTGAAGGTGCTTCAGACTGCTGGATATCTCCGCCCAAAACAGCCATAACCCGCTTGACGGCCTCTTCGATCAGATCGGATGTCACTTCGACGCCTTTGCTCCGGGCCATTCGCTCTACCAGTTTGGATATTTGGTCATCGCTCATGGTGCGCCTTTCCTGAATGGTTGCTCAATCGTGATTCAAGCGATCAGCTACCGGCAGTGCGGATAGCCAATTGCTCAAATCAAGTCCACGAATTATGAGACTTGGCCGCTGGTGATCTAAAGCTGAACTTTGACCTCCTCGGACGGCTTATCGGGATTCACGTATTGAACCTCCTTGTTGTAGAGCAGTGCCGCCAGTCCCTGGTAGCGAGGCCTTGCCATGGGATCGTTCCGGATGGGTACCGGCTGTGGATTGTCTCCCTTTGCATATTTGGCGGCATTGCGTCCCATGGCGCGAAAGGTTGCCAAATCCAACAGAGGGGACTGTGAAAAAAGCTCGAGATTTTGCAAAGGTTTCAGGTCTTTTTGATGGATGACCGCAGTTCCCCTGGATTGCACGCCGATTCCGATGCCCGAACCGCTCAATTTGGCCGCCTCATGGGACATGAAGGCGACATCGGCGGTGCGGTTCACTTTGACAAGCCGGGCCTTCAATCCCTCTTCCTCGATCCCGGCCGTAATCTCTCTCAGGACCTGCCGGTGCGGAATACCGATGATGGTCTTGGTCATCACTGTCCCAAACGCTGGCGGGATGGCGACCACGACTTCATTTTTGTCCATGCCCTGCTTCGCCGGCCCGATCAGTTTAAATTCAAGCGGCGTTGAAACTTCACCGCCGGCATTGGCGGAGCGTGCATCACCTTCCATATCCCGCAGAACCTCAAGGATGATCTCCCGGATCATTTCTTCAGTGACCTTCATCTACGTAGCCTCCTTGCCTCAAACCTAAATGTCTTCAGGGCTGATGGCCTGCGGAATGTCTTTCAATGTCTCCCATCGCCTGCCTTCCAGGCGGTATCCGGTGCCCGGTCCCCGGTAATCGTTGGGGTCGTTGACAGCGCTCAATACATCGAAATTACGTTCGAGAATGGCCGAAGTGTGGAGATAATCCCCGGTGACCTTTTGTTTGAGGATGCCAAGAACCGCCTCGGCGACATCGCGAAAACCGTGTTTGGCAAGAGCGCGCACAACGTCGAGACCATTTCCGCCCCGCTTCATGAATGCATCGATGGCGCTCAGGTCTTCGGTAACATTCCGGTCAGGGACCTCTTTGGAACCATGTGCATAGGTCACCTCTTCCACTTCTTCGTCGGTGACCGGCGGCAGGCCCAACTCCTTGAAAACGGCCTGAATAGCTCTGGCAGCCTTGTTTCTGATCATGACGACATCCTCTTCCTTTACCGGAATGCAACCGCCGTCTATCTGGAGGTCGCGCTGCAACACCAGGTAGTCGTCATAGTCATCACAGTCATGGGTTGAACCTGCGAACATGTTGTCGTAGTTGGGCACCGAACTGTAGCCGGAGAAGATGAGGTCGGTACCGGGGAGAAACTGCATGAGCATGCGCGCGGTGTTGCGAATGGGCGAATGCGTGAAGGTCTGATCGTTTCCTGAAGCCACTTCCAAATCCATCAACACTGTCGCAACGTTTTCCGCAAGAACGGCGCGAATACCGGATGGTACCGCGCCTGGGACCCCGATACAACTTATAGAGCCATTCTGAAGGCCCTGCACGCCTGCTCCCTTGGCTACCATCACGCAGCGGATTTCAAGGTAAAGCATTGACTTGCCTTCGGCATATCCCATCTGTACCTCGGAACCGGTGCCGGAGGTAAAGCGCATCTTGAGTCCCCTGGATGCATATGCTGAAGCCAAAAAGGCTTTCGACCAGGGCGTATCGTCACCATCAATAAAAACCTGCTCGGTTCCATATACCGACACCGTCTCGGCATAAGCCGTCAGGCCTCGCATGCCCATGCTCAGTTCCAGGGCTTCCTCCACGGCGCACTGAGTGATCACGCCGGGTCGACCGGTTTGGGAGCCCACAAGAATGGACAGCGCATTCATCGGGGCATAGCGTCCGACTCCGACTGTAGTTTCCAGTTCGCTGAATCCACGAAAGGCTGCTTCTGCGGCATCTGCAGCCAGCAGTACCGGGTGGTCCTTCAAGTTGGTCACGTGGGCCTGGTTGGACGGTGTGCGCCGCGGCCGCAGTTTTTGCATCGCCATCATCAACTCTACTACGTTAAGCTTCTTGAGCACGTCCAGGATCTTGGCCGGGGTCATTCCAACCGAGAGGCGAACGATTTCGGAGCGCGGCACATCGATGCCCACAAGCATCCGCGCAAACTTGAGTGAATCCAGGGCCATAGCTTCCTGGGCAACTGAGGGATCGATGCAGTGATCAGCGATCCACATGTCGATCATATCGAAATCACTGCGAGGTTTTCCATCGAGCTCAACCACTTTGCCGTTCTGTATCTTGATTCCAGGTGTCGGGTCATTGGGGCTTTCCATGGCCACCAAGCCCACCTCGACCCATTCCTTGATGAAGCCGTCTTTATTCACCGGACGTTGGGCCAGCACCTGAAAGCGTTTTTGTTTCCTGCTCATTGGCAGCCCTCCCTCGTCAGATGTAAGGTTGAGTGACCGGCTTGGCTTCCTGGCCCCATGCAGAAAGCAGTTTGATGCCCACTTCACGTCCTGAGATAACTGCCTGTCGCACCGCGCCCGAATCTCCGGAGACCCAGATCATAACCTCGTTGGTGAGGCTCGTCCCCTTGGCGGGGCAAGCATAGCCCACCACTTCCACATCGGCAGCCTTGACCGCCGTGTCGATCATGAGAACGCCGATAACGGCCGGGGCTCCCAGGATGAGTCCAAAAGCCCTGCCCTCCGGTGTGTTGAAGACGTGTTTCAAACACCTGCTGGCGCGCGCCGTGTACTGGAGTTCAAGATGGCCCTGATCGTTGGCGTAGACGTCGCCGAAGTATTTGGGCAACACCTCCAGAGTGACTTCCACGGCTCGGCGTGCATCCGAGACATCCTCTGCGCCGAAGATAATCAGATTCCCGTGTCCGGCTCCACCCTTGCAATCCCTGGGCATTTGCACCGACAGGATGTCCGTGTTGGTTGCTTTCACTGCTTCATCGGCCGCCATGATTTGCGGCCCCGCTCCAACACGGCCTCCTATAACACCAATGGAACGATACTTGTCTTCTATGTCCATCAACTTGTGAATGGCTGGATCAAGATTTGCTATGACAATCCCCTGGGTATCTCCCAAACCAACCCCTACATATTCCGTCACCTGCACCAGATCGGCACGAGATGCTGTTTGGCCGCTTTCCCGGGACTCCTTCGGATTTCCAGCAGGAGCAGATCCAACCCTCTTCATTACTTCCTGCATGACTTTGTTGATAAGTTCCTCTTGCATCGGATATCACCTCCCGGTTGTTTCGTCCGATTATGGACGAACGCTATTGAGGGGTTCATTCAGTTACCGGCAGTTGGGGCAAGATCTTCTCAACGTCCTGGTGCGGCCTTGGAATCACGTGGACCGAAACCAGTTCGCCAACCTTTTGCGCGGCGGCGGCCCCGGCATCCGTGGCGGCCTTTACGGCGCCTACATCTCCCCTCACCATGGTGGTCACAAGACCTGCTCCTATTTTTACATACCCCACCAATTGGACGTTAGCTGCCTTGACCATGGCATCCGAAGCTTCGATCATTGCGACAAGTCCTCTTGTTTCGATTAATCCTAATGCTTCCTTGGTCATCGGGAATCCTCCTGTCTCCATATTCAGTGCGTCTTAACCGGTGAGCCCGGGGGGCGGATGCGGGAGACCACCCCAGGGGCCCTCTCTCAATTAGTGGCTACCTTTTCTTTTGGCTTGAACCATTCCGGGATTTTTGCGGAAAGAATTCCCGCTAAATTGCCGATCAGCATGCAAACGGCTGTGTTGATCAGAACGTCTACAAGACTCCATTTTTGTGGCGCGTGGGCAGCAAAATTGCCGAAGAAAACCGCAGCTCCGACAAACTGCCCAGGAATCGCTGAAAGCAGCCCGATGTTTCCTTCAATAGTCATGACGAAGCAGAACACCCCTATCAATACGGACAAAGCGATCATACTGCCACCGCCAAACTGAAGCCATAACCAGAAGAAAATCGCACCCTGAACCATACCGGCAAGGTTGGCCGCATACGATTTTAGTACCGCATCCTTATTGCCTCCGGCGTAATAAAAGCTGGACCATGCGGCGTAGCCTACCCAGGCAACGAGCCAGGGGACCAGGACCGTAACATGAAACCATATACCGCAAAGCACACCGATACTGATGGATACAGGCAGCAGTGCCATGATTATGCTCCTTTCTTGTAGTCTTTGGCGAGAGCATCAGCCGTCCAGATGGCGGCCTCCACCATACCCGCGGTCACCTCGAAACATGTGGCGTGAATAGTTTCGCCCGGAGCGGTTGTGGCCTCGGCCACCTTGCGGATTTCCTCCCGCGTAGGATTGTGAATCCCCAGATCATCCAGGCAGACAGGCAATCCTACCGACAGGCAGAAATCGAGCACTTCTTTAACTTCAGCCGATGGGCGACCTTCCATGACCATCTGGGTGAGGGTCCCGAAGGCCACTTTCTGGCCGTGGAGTTTATGATGGGAACTTTCCAGAACCGTGAATCCATTGTGAACGGAATGCGCTCCTGCAAGACCGCCGCTCTCAAACCCCAGGCCGCTCAATAGAGTGTTGGCTTCCACAATGGCTTCAACGGCCGGAGTCACCATGTGCTTTTCAACGGCCAGTTTCGCCTGCACGCCGAATTCAAGCAGCGTGTCGTAGCATAGTCGGGCAAGTGTGTGAGCTGAGCGGAATGGAGGGCATCCGCCGGTGAGCACATTGGGCTTACAGCTCTTGAAGCAGGTATCGGCTTCCCAGAAAGTGGCCAGAGCATCTCCCATGCCGGACACCAGGAATTCAACCGGAGCTTGCGCCACAATGCCCGTATCCACCAATACACAATCGGGATTTTTCGGCAGAACGAGGTAGCTCTCAAAGACACCCTTATCGGTGTAAACCACCGCAAGTGCAGAGCACGGAGCATCGGTTGCAGCGATCGTGGGGACGACGACGACGGGTATTTTCATGTAATGGGCTACAGCCTTGCCGGTATCGATGACCTTGCCGCCTCCGGCGGCGATGACGACATCACACTTTGCCTTTCGTGCGACTTCCACCAGACGGTTGATCTCGTTGGTCGAGCATTCGCCGTTGAAGTGCTCCTTATGACAGCCTATCCCCTTCTCGCTAAGGCTTGCCTCAACCGCAGGGCCGACCGCCGTTAAGGCCCTTTTCCCCCCCGTGAACAAGGCCTTGGTTCCAAGCCTGGCCGCATTGACACCGATCTCGTTAATGGCGCCCTCTCCCTGGACATAACGACTTGGTGCAATCAAAATCCTACTCATTGGATTCCTCCCTTGTGATCGGGTTGCGAAATGAAGATAAACGCGGGTCAATTGCAAACTTTTCCCCGGTTTATCACCCTATGATCGACATCCACCGATGATGAAACCCCTTCTCGGTACCAATGTGTAAGTATTGCCCTTCTCAGGAAAAGGTGGGCGGAGTGCGTGAGCAATCGCTGTGTGGAAGTCAGTTGAGCCTGCAGTTCGAATGCTTTTCAATCCGTTACATGCAAGAGAAACCTTTTTAACCACAGAGCCATTAAACAGGAAATAGTTTCAAGAGTAAATCCCTCAATGGAGGGAAAAATAATCCCTCAAAGGGGGGATTTTTGACTCGGGGCTGTCGAAGAGGAGGTGCCCGGCGGGCATTACATTGGGATTGGCCGGCAGAGGAACAAAGGTAGGAGGCAAGCGAAATTACTCCGCAGGATACGGACGAGACCCAGGCTGGTTTAAAAAATCCGAATCGCAAACCGCCAGTCTTCTCGTCAGGTACTTCCGGCTCGAAACCAGCTATGAAAGCAGTTTCCTCTTCATGGCAATCAGAGTGGCCTCAACCCGGTTTCTTACTTGCAGCTTCTGGTAAATGCTCTTGACGTGGCTCTTTACGGTTTCAATGCTGATGAAAAGAGCATCGGATATTTCCTTATTGCTTCGACCATCGATGATCGCTTTCATTATGTCTTTTTCCCGCTGAGTCAGCGTTATCGGCTCAACAGGTTGTTCTGCGGCGTCGCCGACTGCACCGTCGCAGGTGTCGCCCCCTACAGCCAGGTTCACCAGGAAAGGCGACACTATTTGCTTTCCTTCAAACACCGACCAGATAATCTTCACCAGTTGTGCAACATCCACGCACTTGAGCAGATAACCGTCCGCCCCCGCCAGCATGGCTTCATTTATGTATTTTTCGTCGTCATAGGTTGACAGCACAAGTATTTTCATCTCAGGTATGGCTTTGCGCAGAATTCGAATAGCCCGAATACCTGAAATTCCAGGCATGTCAACATCAATCAAAGATAAATCGGGAGGATTGCTTTGGATCTTTTCAACCGCGCTGAAACCATCGCTTGCTTCTCCGATGACCTTCAGCCCGTCTTCCTGATCCAGGGCAATTCTCAAACCAATGCGAAACAGCGGGTGGTCGTCGGCAAGGAAAATATTCATAATCCTTCACCTTCTCCCGTCATGATTCATTGAAGGTCTGGAGCAGCCGCCCATGGGTCTTAACTGGAGGAAGGGAAGCCTAGGGCAGTTGCTTTGCAATTCCGCGAGATCCGACACGCACCGATGCTCGGGCGATCAATCGGCAGGCTTGCTGCCACTGAAAGGCAATATAAAATTGAAACGGCATCCGCGTTGAACACCGCTCAGGCTATCCATCACAGGGGACTCGACCCATATCCTGCCGCCATGGGCTTCAATCGCCAACTTGCAGAAGGCAAGGCCAAGTCCCACTCCATCTCTACATGCCACTTCACTCGTTTTGAGGGTACAGTACTTGTCAAAAATGCACTGGTGATACGTTTCAGGTATTCCGATACCTTCATCTTCCACGCTCACAACGACATGGCCTTGCTGCCCGGCATCAATAAACGAATCGTCCTGCAGCGGGACAGCCGGAGGCCATCCCGGAAGGTCGTCGCCATTCCTCTGTCTTTGAATCCGGATGGCAATTTGGCCACCCTCCGAACTGTACTTGATGGCGTTATCCAGCAGATTGGCACATGTTCTCCTAATCCGGTCCTGATCAACGGTGACCTCAAGCGGAGCCAGGGGGGCCTCAACTTTTAGAGTGATGCCTTTTTCCCTGGTAAGTAGTTCCATCTGCTTAAGACTGTCCTCCACAACCTGTTGGATCGCAACTTCCGTGCGCCGCAAAACGAACTTCCCGTTTTCATTACGGTAAATATCGAGAATGTCGCTTACCATACCGAACAACTGATGGCAGGTTACCATCGCCAGATCCATGACATTCTTCTGATCCGGGTTGAGCGATCCAAGGCTCCCTCCAACAACGATCTGCAGGGCTCTCTCCAAAGACAGGACAGGATTTCTCAAGTCGTGGGTGATCATGCCGATCAGGTCTTCTTTCATCCGCTCAAGCTTTTTTTCCTCGGAAATGTCCCGGATAACCCCCACGTACCCTACCCTGCTTTCGTGCTCGTCATGAATTGCCGAAAAGGACACCTGCACCGGAAATATCGAGCCTTCTGCTTTAACGGCCGACAAATCGGCACGCCAATTACCACCCGAATTTGACACGGCGTTACTGACGTAAGTGGATCGAGACCGGTCGTCAGCCAGGAGCATTTGGATGGGCTGATCGATGATCTGGTATGTTTTATATCCAAACATCGCCGCTCCTGCCTGATTGACCATGTTCACCGTATCGTCTGCGTTCGTCGAGATGATGCAATCGGAAACGCTGTTGATGAGTCTGGACAGGTAGCGCTTTGAATTCTTATGTGCGATATGCTTCTGGAGCGCCAGTTCACTGATCGTGACTGTGATCTCGGACATGAGATTGACGATGTTGAGAAGCCTCTCACGGCTCATCAGAGGGACATTCGCGAGTTCTCGCAGATAACCGTCGATGTCTTCGATGCCGATAGCTTTCGCTCGCTCGATTGCCTGTTCCTGATCCATCGGCCTCTCCAGAACCTGGCCGCAAAGAACTGTAGCAAGGTGATACCCGTCGATGATCACGGGGGCGGCACAATCGGTCAGACCGCTGTTCAGGCATTGATAAGTGAAAGGCGCTCCGAGACGAGCCGATTCAGAACCTCCGTACCGGTCACTTTCAAAGCATTTCGTACGGCCTCTAAGGGTAGCACGGCAATAATTAAGACAGAAGGGGGTGAAATTGTAGGGATCAGTTATTGGATGGCCGTCCGGATAAGTAATGATCGAGGCCACCCCGGCCACTTCCGTGAAAACCTGGAGAATTCGCTCCAGTTTCTCCCTGCTGATCAGGTCCAGAAGGTGAATCGGGCGACCCATAATTGCGCTCCCCCTCATTAACGAGAAGACGCCGCTGACTCATTTGAATTCTGCTGGGGGTAATGGGCCTGCGTATCGCAGGCTAAAAGCCGTATGGAACGATGAAGACAACCAACCGGTCCGAAATGTTCGTGAAAATTGGGATAAAGTAACTACCGCGACAGAGATGATACGTAACGTACTGTTTTGCCCCTAACGGCAAGCACGGATACCTGCGCAGAGAATCTGCACGATAGAGCCGATCCCTTTCAAAGTTACTCAGAGGAGAGGAAGCAAGAGACCCTAAGAGCTTACAGAGTCAGAGGATCCGCATGAGAGAGGACCTGGATCAAAATAGGGGCAACTCGAACTGTAGCTATATTATTCTTGCTGATATTTGTTCCCAAGTCAATACATTTATGTCTCTTGCGTGCGGCGATTTATACCCGGATCCGTGAACGGGTTGCTGAGATCAATTCCGATTTGATGCTTTTCCATGGCACTATTCATGTGAATGACAAAGATTCTGCAAAAAATTCTGTATCGATGCAACCTTCCAACCCCATCGGCATATCACTTGTGTGTTTGATTGGGATATAGGACGATGACATGAGCCATTTGAGTGTCCCCAGAGGTTTTCGGGCGGAATCCCACCCCGAAATGCGGTCCGGCATCAGTTGGGGATCAAATTTACGCATTATTCAGGATAATATCGAGCTCTCATGACCGTTGAAATTGGTCTCCGAGGATGAAAATTGGCTTGAGTTGGTGGCTGACCAGGAAGGGATCGAAGCAACCTTGGTGGCCTGGTCCCAGTTTGCCAGGCTGATCCGCTTTGCAGCAAGCACCCCCGATTGTGTCATGCACTTGAGGTGGATTGAACGTAGGGTAAATTAACCTGCAGACTCAAAGATGCGTGCAAGGAGACCCGTGCTCACCTCTTTCTCACAGTCATACAAGAGATGGGGGTAAGGATCAAGTTATTGAGGCCTGTCGAACCCTTTCTTGGCAACCAGTGATTAGATTATATATATAAAATAGTTAAGGAGAAAATCCCATGAAATTCATGTACGGAGAAAAAGACACTGAAGAGAAAAAGCTTAAAGGCTATCCCCAGAGCTGTTGCCTGTGCGCATATGTGAAAAGACCCGAGTGCAAACCCGTGGACTGTTGCCTGGAGGCATATGGAATCAGGAAATAGTCTGGAAGTGGAAACCGATGGCCGGCAAGTTCGTTGCTGGCCATGGTTTCCGTAAGGAGCTACGAGGAGCCGAACCTGGACCATATAGGCCCAGAGCCACTTTACGGTGTCCTGAACCACCAATGAAACACCGGCGGGGATACTGGATTCGAACCAGCGGTCGTCCTTTGTCAGAGACTGTCTGGACAATCAATGGAACACATGTGCAATACATGACGTATCGGACCTGTTCTGCACACCCCTTTTTCATCTTTGGTCGTCATCCATTCTGTCCAGTATTAGAGATATCACTCAACCGCGACGCTGAGAGTCGAAACCAGAATAGCAGAATTGCACTTACAACTGTCCGGTTAAAAATCAATAAACAGGCCTGAATACTGCCTTTTGTGATATAGTGTGTTTGCTTATAACTCACTAAAACAAAAGGAGAATCAGGCCATGGCTCATAGTAGTACAATCTT
>Ga0074046_10001706_pt1 | contig 19508 bp, 17 predicted proteins | sample BogForMeECP23OM3_FD_94441 | JGI IMG/M metagenome (GOLD analysis project Ga0074046, IMG submission 94441) | Bog forest soil microbial communities from Calvert Island, British Columbia, Canada - Bog Forest MetaG ECP23OM3 | ecosystem: Environmental > Terrestrial > Soil > Wetlands ... | reverse complement strand
CTCACCGTTCCCCGACGCACCCAGCTTGCCGCCATCGCACAGCTACGGTGGCGTCTGTTCGTGAACGCTCTTCGCAGCACTCGTGGCCAGTTGGAGTTGCTGTCACATATTGTGGTCTCGGTCGCCTTCACCACTTTCGGGCTCGGTGGAGCTTTCGGGCTTGGCATATCGGCATATATCGTTCTCTCGCGAGGGAAGCCGCAGATGCTGGCCATATTTCTGTGGGTTATCTGCCTGTTCTGGCAAGCCTTCCCCATCATGGCTGCGGCGTTCACCAGCAATCCGGACTCCTCCGACCTGCTCCGCTTTCCACTGAACTATAGCTCGTACTTTCTAGTGCGCGTGGCGTATGGCGTGTTCGATCCGGCCAGCGTCATCGGCAGCTTGTGGTCGTTGGGATTTCTGGTGGGAGTAAGTTTCGCGAAACCTGCGTTGCTGCCTTGGGCTCTCCTGGTGTTGCTTACATTCGCGCTCTTCAATCTGTTGCTCATGCAAATGATCTTCGCCTGGATCGAGCGCTGGCTGGCTCAGCGCCGAACACGCGAAATCATTGGCGTTCTATTCGTCCTGCTGACGTTGAGTTTTCAATTGATCGGGCCATTGATGAGGCAGTTCGGCAGGCATCCGCAACCGCAAGTGCAGAGGTTCCTGGAAGTTCTTGCTCCCGTGCAGGCAGTTCTTCCCCCCGGACTGGCGGCCGACGCCATCGTGCAAGGTATTTATCCGCAATGGCCGATTGCTCTCAGTTCGTGGGCGCTGCTGACCGCCTTCGCATTGGTGATCGCCTACGGCCTGCACGTGAGATTGCTGGCGCAGTATCGGGGCGAGAGCTGGAGCGAATCCCTGGCCGCGGTTGCTCAACCAGCGAATCAACCGCTCCGGCTGGGCTGGCATCTTCCCGGGTTCGCGACACCGGTCACCGCCGTCTTCGAGAAAGAAATTCGCTATCTTCTCCGCAGCGGACCAATGCTGCTCACCTTCATCATGCCGATTTTCATGCTGGCCGTCTTCCGTTTTGGAGCCATGAACTCGGCTCGGCACACGAGCGGTTTTCTCACGCGGACGCCCAACCTGGCATTTCCGGTGGCTGCCGGATACACGCTGCTGATGTTGACCAATCTGGTTTACAACAGCTTTGGTGGAGACGCTGGCGGCATCCAGTTCTTCTACGCGGCTCCGGTTAGTTTTCGCCACATTGTGCTGGCGAAGAATCTGACACATGCGGGAATACTCGCCCTGGAAACGGTTGTGGCCTGGATCGCGGTCGCATCCTTCTATGGGCGCCCCGCGTTCGACATCACCGTAGCAACGGTCGCAGGCTTGCTCTTTGCTGCGCCGCTGAATTTTGCCTTGGGCAATTTGCTGTCCATCTACTCGCCGAAGAAGCTGGACTATTCCAAATTCGGGCGCCAACGCGCCTCGCAAATGACCGTACTGGTCAGCCTGGCTTTGCAATTCGTGGTCGTAGGAGTGGGCGTCATCGCGTTCCTGATTGCTCGTTCCTTTGGAAGTTCCTGGGTCGCGACCCTGATCTTGCTGGCTTTGGCGGGTGCGTCGCTATCGGTCTACGGAGTCGTTCTGAATCGCATCGATCGCCTGGCGATGGAGCGAAGGGAAATGCTGGTGGCCGAGTTATGCCGGGCGTAGCGGACACCAGCCTCATTTTTTCTCCGGATTCGCCAGAAACCTGTACCCTACGCCGCGCACCGTCAGCAAGTGCCGAGGTTGTGCCGGGTCATCTTCGATGTAGCGCCGCAAACGCACCATAAAATTATCGATGGCGCGGGTGTCGGTGTCTTCGTGTAATCCCCACACTTCTTCGAGAATCTGCTTGCGCGAAACCACGCGCCCGTCATTGCGTACCAAGTGCCGCAATAATTCTGATTCCATCAGCGTCAAGTGGATCACGTTGTCGGCCGTGCGCAGTTCGAGGACGCCGAAGTCAATCGTCTTCCCGCTGAAGGAGAATGTTCCAAAGTCGCTGACATTGCGCGGATCGGATGCCGGCTGAGACTCATCGGAGGCAGATTGAGAATTCGCTGCCTCATGTCCGGACCGCATCCATTGGCTGCGCCGCAGCAAACCCTGCAGGCGCGCCAGCAGTATCGAAAGGTCAAAAGGCTTGGGAAGATAGTCATCCGCTCCAGCCGCAAAGCCTTTCAACACATCTTCGGGCCGGCTGCGCGCGGTCAGCATCAGTACCGGCACATAATTCCGGGCGGCACGCAGTTCGGAAACCACGCTGAAACCATCCTTGCCCGGCAGCATGATGTCGAGCACGATGGCATCAAAGTTCTCTTTTTTGCCGAGGAGGCGATCAGTCGCGGTCTCGCCGTCTCCTACCACTTCAGCCGAATATCCCTCCGCCTGCAGGTTGAAACAGAGCCCCTGCGCCAGATGCGCTTCGTCTTCCACCACCAGAACGCGGCTCATGTGTTTGCCCTCGGCAGCTCCATCGTGATGGTGGTTCCTGCGCCTTCGCCTTCACTTGCCGCGAACACTTTGCCGCCGTGCTTCTGCGCAATCGCCTTCACGATAAACAGGCCCAGTCCCGTTCCTTTCACATGCGCCAGCGAGCGATGGCTCACGCGGTAAAAGCGTTTGAAGATGCTTTTCAAATCGTCGGCAGGAATGCCGACGCCATGGTCCTGCACACTGAGAACAATTCGGTTTTCATCGGGAGTATCCAGACGAACCCTTACATCCACGTTGTCGCCGGAGTACTTGATCGCATTGTCGAGGACGTTGAAAACTGCGGTCCGGAGGTCGTCGGAACTTCCCATGACCGGCATCCCGGCGCCGTTGCTCGATGCTTCCTCGTACTGCAAAGCTTCGGGCGGCAAGTGATGCCGGACGCGGGCCGCATCCATGCACTCGCGCACCAGTTGTCGGAAGTCGACGGTGGATTTTTCCCGGCCGGCTCTTCTGTCTCCGGCGCGCCCGGCGCGCAGCACCTGTTCTACCGTCTCCGTCAGACGGTCGGTGTCGCTGAGCATGAGCCGGTAGAATTCCTGCTTCTGTACATCCGGCATCTCCCGGCGCAGCAGGGTTTCCAGATGCAAACGGATGGAAGCCACCGGCGTTTTCAGTTCGTGGGTAACCGCGTTGATAAAGCTGTCATGCTGTTCGCTCCGGCGAATCTCGCGCAGCAAGAACGTTGTATTCACGATCATGCCCGCGATGATCAGCGCAAAAAAGACAACGCCGAAAAACAGCAGCACTCGCAGGCGCCAGTTCAGGATGATCCATCCAACATTCAACGCAACCGCCAGCGCCACCAGGCCAATGCCCAGGCATAGAAAGAAGATGATGGTTCCGCGGCGGCTCGTGATGCGCATGGCTTCAGGCTGATTCTACAACCGAATCTTCACTCCGGAGCCGAATGGCCATCACGGGGTAACCCCCGAAAGAACCACATCTGAGTTCCCCCGTGTCCCCTGTGTCCAAGCTTTTGTGTTTGATTTCTTTTGAAGACAGCAAAGCCGGACCAGAAGTGGCCCGGGCTTCAAGAAACACTTGCCGGCTTAGTCGCCCGAGACTGCAACTTCCGGAAGAGATACCGTGACCAGCTTGCCGTTGGGCGTCGGCACTAACCCTTTTTCCAGGTCAGCCAACTTCACCCGCTTGATGTCCCAAGCCAGTCCCAGCTGCTTGAGAGCCCAGATGCCGTACCAGTTCATATCGATCTCATACCAGGTGAAGCCATGCTGTGCGGCGGTCGGATGCGCATGGTGATTGTTGTGCCAGCCTTCACCAAACGTCAGCAGAGCCACCCACCAACTGTTGGTGGAAAGATCGCGCGTAGTAAAACGCCGCGTGCCCCAGGAGTGCGTCGCCGAATTTACCAGCCAAGTGGCGTGCAGCCCAACCACCGTCCGCATGAAAGTACCCCAGAGCAGAAATGGCAGCCCGCCGACGGCAAACAGAATCACGCCCAACACAATCTGCGGAACGTAGTGATATTTCGTGATCCAGACGTGAAACTTATCTTTGGCCAAGTCAGGAACGTAGCGGGCTAAAGTCGTCGTGTCATGGTGCATTGACTTGCCCATCAGAATCCAGCCCATATGCGCCCACCATTTGCCGTCGATCGGCGAATGCGGATCGCCATCCTGGTCGGAATATTGATGATGAATGCGGTGCGTCGCCACCCAGAAAATCGGGCCGCCTTCAAGCGCCAGCGTGGCGCAAACAGTCAGGAAATACTCAACCCACTTCGGAGTCTTGTAGCCGCGGTGCGTGAGCAGCCGGTGATAGCTCATGCCAATACCCAGGCTGCCCGAAACCCACCACAGGAACATGGCGACGAACAACGCCTTCCAGGTGAAGAAGAAGAGTGCAGCGATGGCGCCAAGGTGAAATGCCATCATAAAAATCGCCGTCACCCAATTGATTTCATTTCGCGCGGCTTGCCGTTTTTCCAGGCTTTCCAGTTCCATGTCCAAGGAGCATCCCCGTTTGTTTGGCTAAGTTCGATAACGTACATATCTAACCTACCAAGGCTCTGGGAAAATCACTGTAATACTTGTGTAATAGCGGGCTTTGCGGGGATTACAGAAGTACCGCAGAAAAAGTAACTCACGGAAAAACGAGGGCGCGGGTCGGCCAGCCGCGCCCTCTTTAACCGCTTTGACTTCACGCCTTTCAGGCGCTCTTCGGGAATTGGCTCATGAATTCTTCCTGCGCTTCCTCGATTTCTTCCATCGACATATCGCGCGTATGCGTTGCAATCGACCACTTGTGGCCGAAGGGATCTACCAGCTTGCCGAAGCGATCGCCCCAGAACATGTCGGCTACGGGCATCTCGACGGCCCCACCAGCACCGATCGCTCGATCAAACGCCGAATCCACATCCTCCACATAAATGTGCAACCCACTTCCTGAACCGCCGACGCTCTGTGGCGACAAGGATCCGAACTCCGGGAATTCGTCGGCCAGCATGAACAGAGAGTCGCCGATGCGCAGCTCGGCGTGCATCACCTTGCCATCAGGCCCTTTCATTACGCCCTTTTCTACAGCACCAAAAGCCTTCTTATAGAACTCGATCGCGCGGGCAGCGTCGCGAACGGTGATCGATGGTGTAAGGGTGTGATAACCCTCCGGGATTGCTTTAACAGCCATATTCGCCTCCTGCAGCGAAAATTCGTGCACCAGAGATTACACCAAAATATGGAGGACGATTGTCAAAGGATTGTTACAGCGGGAGGATGCCTGCAGGTGGGTGTTCGTCGCTCAGGATCCGAAGAACTTCGTAACGCCCTCTTCCATAACCACGACGCGGTCCTCGATGCCAGCCGCCCGGGCTTCCTGTTCCAGCAACTGCAGCGGCTCCTCGACGGGCTCGTGAGACAGACGAAAGGTTCCATAGTGCATGGGAACCATCCAGCGCGAATTCAAATCGAGGAAGGCATGAGTTGCATCCGCCGGATTGGTGTGTACGTTGCGGAAGGTTGGCGGATTGTAGGCTCCAATGGGAAGCAGCGCCAGTTCCGGCGACAGGCGACGGCCGATCTCGCGGAAGCCGGCAAAATAAGCCGTGTCGCCGGCGTGGTAAACCGAGTGTCTTCCGGCCTTCAAAACGTACCCTCCATAGCCGCGATGCGAATCCTTCAGAATCCGTGCGCCCCAATGTCGAGACGGAACATGGGTGACCGAAACGCTGCCATGCCGCGAGCTGTTCCACCAATCAAGCTCGATGATTTCGGAGAAGCCCAGATCGGATACGAGATCCGTCACATGGCTTGGAATGATGATGGCCGGAGCAGCACCGCGAGTTCGCAGATTGTTCTGTACGATCCTACGCAGCGACGGCCGGTGCAGATGATCAAAATGCGCATGCGTGACCAGCACGAGATCGATGGCGGGCAAGTCGCGCACGCGAACTCCGGGCCGTCGCAACCGCTTCAGCACAAAGAGCCAGCGCGCAAAGTTGGGATCGATCATCACGCTTTGGCCGCCGATTTGCACCAGAAAGCTCGAATGACCGATGAAAGTGACCCCAAGCTCCCCATTCGAGGCTAGCCGTGGGATGTGCGTCTCCCCGCAAAGTGGAGTCACCGCGGAGTGCCGGACCAGGCGGCCAAATTGCGAAGCTCGTTTGCGAAGCGCCGGGTTGCGAAGCGTTGCCTTGATCATCCTAGACTGCCCTGCTTATTGGACGAAAGCTGGAAGCGGCTTGCTTTATTTTAGTTCACTCCCGGAAGAAAGGCGCGTAATTCCGGCGGTTCCCCCTAAAAAGAGCTTTGCGGCCGAACCGGGAAAACCTCACAAAGATCAGCGCCCTTTGCTTGACCTCCATCCTACGCCTCATATCTAATTTCAGAGCGGCTCTTTGTTCGACAGGAGAATCTTAGCGATGCGCGTTGCCTTCTTAGGTTTGGGAATTATGGGACAAGCCATGGCCACGAATCTGGCCAAGGCCGGACATGAGGTTACAGTTTGGAATCGCACACCAGGCAAACTCGTGGAGGGCGCCGGCGTTGCGCCTACTGCAGCCGCAGCCGCGCAGGGAGCTGAAGTCATCTGGCTCTGCGTTTCCGACACCGCCGCCGTGGAACAAATATTGTTTGGCGCGGATGGCATCGATCAGTCGCTTGTCGAAGGCATGATCATCGCCGATTCCAGCACCATCTCTCCTTCCGCCACGGTGAAGTTTGCAGAACGGGTTCGCACCAAGGGGGTCGCCTACGTCGATGCTCCGATGACCGGATCGAAAATCGGGGCCGCCAATGGCAGTTTGATTTTCATGGTCGGTGGCGACGAAGCGATCATCGACCGCCTTAACCCATTATTCGCGGCCATGGGCAAGAAAATTTTCCGCATGGGTGACACCGGCAAAGGCCAGGCCACCAAGCTCGCCATGAACCTTCAGATTGCTATGATCTTCGAAGGTTTCGCCGAGGCGCTCACCCTCGCCACTAAACTTGGAGTGGACCCCAAGCAACTACTCTCGCTGATCGAAGCCACCATGGTGCGCTCCGGCGTCGTCGATTACAAAGGTCCGTTCATTCTGCATCGCGATTTCACTCCTAACTTCCCTCTCCGCCTTATGCATAAGGACATTCTTCTCACCCTCGAAGCCGCGAAAGAAGCACGCGTGAAGCTGCCTGGCCTCGAAACGGTGGAAGAGGTTTATGAAATGGCCACGGAAGACGGGCACAGCGATCTCGATTACGCCGCAACCCTTACTCTGTTGGAAAAGTGGGCGGGTGTGCAGGTGAAAAGCGAAGCCGCCTGAACGAGGCTCGATCGCCTCAATAGGCGAGAAGGATTCGCAAGTCGCGCAAATTATTCCCCGTTGGCCCGGTCTCAATTGCATCCCCGAGCGCGCGGAAGAATGGATACGCATCGAATTTATCGAGCGCGGTGCGAGCATCGAGACCCTTCGACTGTCCCCGCGTCATTGTGGTTCCATCCACTACTGCGCCTGCGGCCGGACTGTTCCCGTCTATTCCATCCGTCCCCGCACTGAGCACGGTAATATTCTCGCCCACAATCCTTGCAGTACAGGCCAGCGCGAACTGCTGATTGCGTCCACCCACGCCGCCGTTCGTGACTTTCACGGTCACCTCTCCGCCGGAAATCAGGCACACACGCCCAGAGCTTTTCTTAAGCTCGCGAAGGCGATTCAGCAAATGATCGGAAGCGGATTCGTAATCCCAGTCATCACAGGAATTGTCCACATGGACCACGAATCCGGCTCGCTCGGCGGCTGCGCTCGCCTGTTCCACGGCAGTCTGATTGGAAAGCACCGGCCACCATCGCGAACGGTAGAACGCTTGATCGTCCGATTTCGGAGTCTCTTCCAGGGCACGGCGCTCGAAGAGTTCGCGCGTGGAATGTGGAAACTGCGGCAACATTCCGTGCTTCTCCGCGATGCGATAGCAATCCTCCACGCTGGTTGAGTCCGGCATTGTCGGGCCGGACGCCAGGGCGTCAAGCGAAGCGTCCGGAACATCGGAGACGAGAAGCGACACCTGCTGCGCCGGAAACGCCGCTCGCGCCAATCTTCCACCTTTGACCGCCGAAAGATGTTTGCGGATGGCGTTGATTTCGGCGATCGTTCCCCCGGAATGCACCAGCGCCCGATAAGTCGAGATCAGATCGTCTGGGGAGATTTCGTCGTCGATGGGCTTCTCCACAACTGCCGAGCCTCCACCGCTGAGAAGAAAGATCACCAGCGACGCCGCGGTTTGCGCGTCAAGCATTCTTAGAATGGCGTTCGCCGCGTGAATGGATTCGGCGTTGGGCATCGGATGCCCGCCGCGAAAATAGCGGAAGCCGCGAACCTGTGCGGACGTCTCGACCGAACTGGCTACGATTCCTTCAAGAGAAGATTCCCCGACTTGATGCGCGAGGGCCTCGACCATCGTATGTCCGGCCTTGCCGATGGAGATCACCAGAACGCGGGAATAGGCTGGCAGATCGTAAAGATCGTCGCAGACGCGCAACACTCCCCGTTCACAATGGACATGGCGCGCGAAACCCCTGGCAATGGACGCTTCGGCCAGCGCGTGAAGAAAGATCTCGCGCGCCGTATCGCGCATTTGGCAGAACAGCGATTCGCGACTAGCGTCAAACATGAGGAACACTTACAAAGATACGACCCCTACGATTTCCTGCCGCACCCAACTTTCGATCGCTTCTCGCAGCTCGCGCAAGCGTCCTTCAAAAAAATGATCGGCGCCTTCGATTACAACCAACCTCTTTGGCTCTGGGATAGAAGCGATTAATTCTTGGAGCTGCGCCCGCGGGCCAAACTGATCGCGCGCCCCGCTCACAAATAGTTTTGGCTTCGCGCAGTCGCGCAGGAAATCAAACTTGTATTCGCGTGCTGCCTCGGTGTCGGCTGCAACTGGAGCCACAGGCGTTCCTATGCCGATCAGCGCTTTCACTCGCGCATCCGAAGAAGCCGCACGCAGTCCTACTGCTGCGCCAAAGGAGAATCCCGCGAAGATCAATGGCAGGTGAAACTCTGCGTCGAGCCAGTCGAGGGCGGTGCGTACATCTTCCACTTCTCCGTTGCCGTGATCGTGTTCGCCGTGGCTGAGGCCGGTGCCGCGAAAGTTGAAGCGCAGCACGGGAAAACCGAAACCGTTCAGCGCTTTCATGGTGTGGAAGACGACCTTGTTATGCAGGGTTCCGCCAAACAGCGGATGCGGATGACAGACCACTGCCGCGTGCGTCGTGTTCTCCGCGCCCGCATTCAGCAATGCTTCCAGCCTTCCTGCGGAACCTTCCAGGAAGAATGACCGGATGGATGAGCTCGGCTCTGGCACGACATTCAGATTACATTAAGTCAGAAGTCAGAAGTCAGAAGTCAAAGTGCAGAAGGTCACAGTGCAGAAGCTACGATCGCCCCGCTGCATCCCGAGGGTACGGTTTGACTTCCGCATTTTGCATTCTGACTTCTAACTTCTCGTCCAGTTTCGTCTGCTATTCTCTTCCCTCATGGACGCAATCACGCTCACTCGCCAACTCGTCGACATCGAATCCATCTCTGGCAACGAAGCTGCGGTTGGAAATTATCTTTATGGAGAGCTTTGCCGCATCGGCTACCAGACGCTCAGAATTCCGGTCGAGGGCGATCGCTTTAATGTCTACAGCACGTTGCCCGAACAGCCGAATCCACAGTTGGTTTTCTCCACGCATATGGATACGGTTCCGCCATTTATTCGTTCTTCTGAAGATGAGGCGAGAATTTATGGACGCGGATCGTGCGATGCGAAGGGCATCATTGCGGCGATGGTCGCGGCTGCGGAGCGATTGCGCGGGGAAGGTATTTATGTCGGGCTGCTGTTTGTGGTGGGAGAAGAACGCGACAGTCTGGGCGCGAAAGCTGCCAACGAATATGCCGCAAGTAATCCTTCGCATAGGTGCAAATATCTGGTGAATGGCGAACCGACGGAGAACCGCATCGCGCTGGCGTCGAAGGGAACTTTGCGGGTGGAGGTTACTGCTTCTGGAAGGATGGCGCATTCGGCTTATCCCGAGCTCGGCGAATCGGCGATCGACAAGCTGATTGCGGCTTTGGCGCGCTTGCGTGAGATGCCATTGCCGGCGGATCCAGAAGTTGGTCCTTGTACTTTGAATATTGGGTTGATCGAAGGCGGCCGCGCACCGAATGTGATTCCCGATTATGCTCATGCGGATTTGCTCTATCGTCTAGTCGGTCCTTCGCAGGATTTGCGGCGCAAGATTCTCGAAACTGCGGGCGAGCAAGTGAAGGTTGATTTTCCGCTGGAGCTGCCCTTCCTGCGGCTACGCACGGTCGATGGTTTGCCGACGATGATTGCGGCGTTCACGACGGATATTCCTCGGCTGACGAACTGGGGAGAGCCGCTGCTGATCGGTCCGGGATCGATTCACGTTGCGCATACGGATGGTGAGTTCATCGAGAAGCGGCAACTTGCGGAGGCGATTGATTTGTACTGCGCGATTGCGAAACGGCTGGTTGCAAGTTAGAAGGAAGAAGTTGGCTGTCAGCTTTCAGCTATCAGCTTTCGGCTTCGACGAAATTCAGCTTGTGGATATCTGCTGGTAATAATTCTGCTGCTGGTTTTTTGGAAAGGCTCCTTGGGGAACGAAACTCCCGATTACTGACCCTGACCAGGGACGTACCCCCTCCCACCCTCTATTCTCAGATCGCCTGTAAACATGCGGGTCGGCGCGATTTCGAATGCACGAACTCGATGCAAACTTCAGAGGGCAAAGAACTTACATTTCAAAATCTTGAGAACAAAGCAGTTAGGCTAGATTTTTGGCCGAATGGCGCAGAGTCCGTGGACTGCTTCGCCACGACCATGATGGGCTGGTTTTGATTGGCGGGCAAGGTTAGATGTCACAAGGCGCTTGTGGATTTTTGAAGGGGCTGAGCGTCCGACGTCGGCTTTGACATGGGACGAATCGCAAGACCTTCAGGACGACCACCACCCTCAATTCCGGATAACTTTTCGGCACGACCAAAAGTCGTGCCCTTCCCGAACCGCAGAAAATAGAGCGCAAACGAACCTTCAACACAGAGGACACAGGGTAGCACAGGGTAAATCTGGTCCTCCTTTCGTCGTATAAACTTGAATGATGACCACCAGCACGCTCAACTCCCTCTCACGTGCTTCTTCCGCTTATCTGCGTTCTGCCATGAATCAGCCGATCCGGTGGCATGAGTGGGGCGAGGAGGCGTTTGCTTTGGCGCAGCGGGAGAACAAGCCGATGCTGCTTGATATTGGGGCGGTGTGGTGCCACTGGTGTCATGTGATGGATCGCGAGTCCTACGACGATCCGGACGTGGCGGCGATTGTGAATGAGCATTTCATTGCGGTAAAGGTGGACCGGGATGAGCGTCCGGATATCGACAGCCGGTATCAGGCTGCGGTGAGCGCGGTGAGCGGGCAGGGCGGGTGGCCGTTGACGGCGTTTCTTACTCCAGATGGCAAGCCGTTTTACGGAGGGACATATTTTCCGCCGAGCGATGGATACGGGCGTCCTAGCTTTCGACGGGTGCTGCTGAGCATTGCCAACGCTTACAAAGAGAAAAATGGCGATGTGGTGGAGCAGGCGAAGATGGTGGAGAGCGCCATTGCGCAGGCGGAGTCGTTTGCCGGGCGGGGTGGGAGCGTGTCGCCAGGCCTGATCGCGGCGATTGAGGAATCGGCGTTCAAGATGTTCGATGCGCAGAACGGGGGATTTGGGTCGGCGCCTAAGTTTCCGCATCCTTCGGTGTTGGATTTGCTGATTGAGCGGTATGCGAGAGTCAAAACCCCCACCCTAGCCGCAAAAGAAGCGGCTAGGATGGGGCACCCAGGTCTTGGGAACTTGATCGTCACTACGCTGGAGCACATGGCCAATGGCGGGGTTTACGACCAACTGGCGGGAGGGTTTCATCGTTACTCGGTCGATGAGCGGTGGGTGGTGCCGCACTTCGAGAAGATGTGCTACGACAATTCCGAACTGCTGAAGAATTATGTGCACGCTTATCAGGCCACGGGATCGGAGTTCTTTTCGGGCGTGGCGAGAGACATCATTCGCTGGATGGATGAATGGTTGAGCGACCGGGAACGCGGAGGTTTCTACGCTTCGCAGGATGCCGACATTTCGATGGACGACGACGGCGATTACTTTACCTGGACGCTCGACGAGGCGCGAGCTGTGCTGACCGAAGAAGAGGCGCAGGTCGCGGCGCTGCGCTATGACATCAACGAAGTAGGCGAGATGCACCACAATCCGGCGAAGAATGTGCTCTACGTGCGCGCACCGATCGATGACATCGCGCGGCGAATGAATCTCAGCAGTAAGCGCGTGCAAGAAGTGCTGGACTCGGCGAAGAAGAAAATGTATGCGGGGCGGTTGCAGCGGCCGACCCCTTACATCGACAAGACGGTCTATGTGGGGTGGAACAGCATGTGCGTTTCGGCTTATCTGGGGGCAGCGAAGGTGCTTGATCTGGCTGGAGCGAGGCGGTTTGCGCTGCGATCGTTGGATCGGATTCTGGCGGAGGCGTGGAAGGATCATCGCGAAAAGCACGCGGACGAGGCGTCCGCGGTTCCACGGGCGTTGCTGCTACATGTTGTCTCTTATTCCGATCCCAAGGCTGAGCACCGCGAAGTTTCGGGATTGCTCGAGGATTATGCTGCAACCGCGCTGGCTTGCCTCGACGGCTACGAGGCCACGGCTGACTTGAGCTATTTCAAGTTCGCGCAGGCGATTACCGACGCGATGATTGCGAAGTTCTTCGACCCGGTTTCGGGAGGATTTTTCGATGCCGAGCCGGCGGCCGATGGCAAGAGCCTGGGGGTGCTGGCGACGCGCCGCAAGCCGTTACAGGATTCGCCCACGCCGGCGGGGAATCCGATGGCGGCGATTGCGCTGATGCGAGTGCATCGCTACACAGGCGACGCTGGGTATCGGGACAAAGCGGAACAGACTCTCGAAACCTTTGCCGGGGTGGCAGGGCAATTTGGGATTTTTGTGGCGACCTACGGAATCGCGGTCGTCCACTGGCTGGAGAATCCGATACAGGTAGTTGTGATTTCGGAGAATGAAGCGGATGAGGCTGGCACAGCTCTGGCGTCGGCTGCCCACGAGATGTTTGCATTCAATAAGACAGCGCTGCGACTGACAGCCAATCAAGCAGTAGCGGCGAATCTTCCTCCGGCACTGGCGGCGACCATCCCGAATCTGCCGGAATTGAAATCCGGCAAGGCGTTTGCGGTGGTTTGTTCGGGTTTCTCCTGCCAGCCGCCGATCCTTGATGCCGCCGAATTGAGACGGGCGGTGGAATCCGCCATCTTGAAGCAGAGCTAGGAACGCTTTCCCCAAAAAAACGGGGCTGACGGTTTTATGAATGAGTCCGTCAGCCCAAAAATAGCGAGCCCTTGGTTCGGCCCAGGTTACTACAGGTTACTTTGGTGATCTTGCGGTGCCAACTGTCCTCCGATTAACTACTACTTCATCATCGGCGGCAGCGCAACGCATTTGCCTTGCAGTTGTTGTTGAGGTGGGCACAGAAGTATCGGGCCTCCATCCGGGGCGGGAACCTGCGGAACGGCGGCTGCGACGTATGTGCCCACTAGTCCACACATCAGGATCGAGATCCTGACTGCTTGCTTCATGGGTTTTCTCCTACCGCGTCCAGACGACAAAAAATCACCTACCAGACGCGGTGACGAATTATAAGACACGCGTCAAGTACATCTGCGCGTGTCTTCTGCCCAGTTTCTTCCAGCCACTAACAGAAATTGCCTTCATCCGCTTCACTAGACTAACCACATCGCCGTTAATAGCTTTGTAGCGTTGTATATATGCTTACTCCTTAAACTTGCGCACGAGCATGTGTTTGCGATCGACCCTCATCGCGGAGGGCTCGAATGGAGCATTTACAAAAACCGGAATTCCATCGGAGGCCTCTCACGGGCAGGCGAGGACTTGGCGGAAAGGATCTGGAGTGCAGTAGGACCGCTGTGCGGATTGATTTACTTCTTGGATGCGACTCGGCTGGAGAGTCCGTAAACGTCAAGGGGGCTGCCAGCGGAGGCGCCCGCAGCGCGAGCGGAGACCACTTCAGGTGAGGCCACGTTTTCCTGCTGCATGGATGCCGGAGTCTGAGTTCGCGAGAGAGCTCGATCGACCATGCCTTCGAACATCGGGATCAAGGAGTCGGCGGGCAGTGGATGATGGATGTCGGTCAAGCTCTGCTCCCAGCGTTGCGGCCTCAACATGTTGGCTGGAGCTTCCCGGACGGGACTCTTGGCCCAGCTGTAGACCAGCCAGATGATCAGCGTGCAGTTGTAGGCAACCATGTTGATCAAGACCACCGAGAGATTATTCAGGTGATCGCCGACCCAGGATGCAACCAGAGAAAGCTCAACCATGGCAAAACAACCGAACCCCAAGGCAACGCCGAAGCTGTACTGGCGCCACTTCACTCCCAGGTAGCGGGCAAAGAAAAGCAGGAAAAGCACCATGCCGACTTGAATGATGCGCACGCAGCGCTGTGCGGTGAGGATGGCCTGCACCCAAGGAGCGGTGTCCACCGAATTGGTGGAAACCGAGACCACGCCCGCCACCAGCAGCATCACCAGACCGGCCCATTTAAACAGGACGGTGCCCAAGTCTCGCAAGGTATGGAAGGGCCGGAAAGCATCGAGGAAGGCCTCATGGATTACCTTGAAGCCTAAAGCGGCCATGATCGCGGTACTGATCCAGCTGGCGTAGAAGAAGGCAGAGTAGTTGCGTCGAAGGGGAAACACGACCGCAAAGGTGAGAATCTGCGCGAGGATGTAGAGGAAGAAATACTTGAAGTGCCGGCGCTGCCCGCGGCGAAACATGGCCACAGCGATACCCGCGCCCAGGACGGGTTGAGCAATCCAGAGAACGTAGTAAAACAGCCTGATTTTGTCGCTCATCGCAACAATTCTCCAGACTACAAGGACGAGTGGCCGTCAAGAAAAGTGGCAGTTTTCAATCGGCAGCGAACCAGCTAATTAGAAGAAGTTAAACCTTCTGACGCGGATGTTCAATGAACTGAGGTAACCCAAAGTAACGTTACCTTTGTGCCATTCGTCGAATGGGCACAGAAAAGTTCATTGCTAGTTGATACACGTCCAGCGCCTGCGTGCGGAGGGCGCTTTCGGCAACGCCCTAGGCGTCGGGAGTGGAGTGGATATAGGCCCGCATCATGCGGACTTCGTCATCCTTCTCGTTCAGGTCGTGCAACAAGATGTCGCGCAGCGAGACGATGCCCACCAACTGCCCGCCGTGGCAGACTGGGAGATGGCGAAAGCCGTGTCTTCGCATCAGGGCCATGCAGTTTTCGATCTCCTCATTCGTCGTGACGGAAAGCGGATCGTCGGTCATCACCTCCGCCAGACAAGTGCTGCGGGGGTCGAAGCCTTCGGCGACCACGCGCTTCATCAAATCGCGCTCGGAAAAAATTCCAACCAGTTTGCCGTTATGCAGAACCGGAACAGCGCCGATATTGCGATCGACCATGGCACGCACCGTTTCGAGCACGGTTTGCCCCATTTCCGCCTGGTACGTTTCCTGATCTTTTATCAGCTCGCAGATACGCATTGGATCCTCCCGGGTTTGGCGTTCCGAGCACCCCAAAAAGCTGTAACGGGTGGCGAGTATATGCCGGATTGAGATGCAGGGGAAGGGTAAAACAGTTGGGCTTAATAAAAATTCAAATCTTAGATCATTTCGGGAAACGTAAATCGCGACCGGGCGTGTCGGTTCCCAGGAAGACGAAGTAGGAACAGTTCCACCACGAAGTAGGCAAGCTGCCGTGCGGCCTGGCGGTGAGGACGATGTTGTATTCGCCGTTGTCCAGGCCGAGCTCCGGGATCGTGCCTTCCCGCTGGAGACTTGCCCAGGGAGCTTGCTCGCGGGGCTTGGCTCCGAGAGGCTCGATTACCGCCAGCCGGGCCAGAAATTCGTGAAGATCAGTCGCGCGGCCTTGCCCGGGGACGACGAATGAAACCTCGGCATCCTGATTGGCGAAGTGCCAGGCGAGCGATGCGGCCAGATTGACGCCGCGCTCGTAGGCGGCATCGGAAATCAAGCCCGCCGGCGGGTTGTCGAAGACGATACAAAGCTTCCGCTCATCCTCACGGCTGAACTCGCGGACTTTCAGGGAGCCGGACTTCGCGGTGGCCTTCCAGTCGACGTGACGCGCAGAATCTTCCGGCATGTATTCGCGGATGCGGTAGAGATCGGAGCCGCGTCCGCGCACGAAGCTCTCCCACTCGCCGCGCACCAGCGGCAGGATCTCAAACAGCTCGTCAGGGGGCTCAATGGGCGGGTAGACGAGAATCTCGCGTTGCAGGGCGACGTGCCGCGTCTTGCTGAGGAAGGCAAAGGGAAAACGCGTGGCGACGCCGAAGCTGGACTCGCGGTAACGACCGCGATGCTCGAAGGCCAACTCCAAATCGGCGGCCAATTCAGCTCTTGGGGGAAGATAGGGAAAGTAAACCATGCCCTCGAAAATCCCCGGCGGGTTGGGCGTCACTTCCACGCGGCGCACGCGATAGTCGCGCAGGCGCACCCATTGGTCCTGCGGAGGACGATTCAGCGGAAAAACAAACGTGGTGGGCTCCCAGCGCCATTGCTTGCGGGCTTTTTTTTCCCGCCGCGCCGGAACCACGCGAATGGAAAACGAGGGCAGCAATCGTCTGCAGTTGTGCAGCACGATCTTGCCGACCACGGGACGGCCGGCAAACACGTGTTCGGGCAAACGAACGTCCAGTGCCAGGCCGCACAGCAACAACGCCGAAACCACGCCCGAAACCAGAATCGCTGCCAGCATCGCCGCAACCACGATATAAAGCAGGTTGTTTCCGGTGTTCAGCGCGGCAATGCCGATCACCAGCGTGACCAGCACATAAACGACGCCGGTCTTGGTCACTTCATAGTGAAAGGTCTGGCGCAAACGCTCCAGCGCCACCCGCCGAGCCAGATAGGGCACCGTAACCAGGCCGACGAATACCGCCATCAAAAGGGCCACGGAGGCGAGAATCACCGAGACCCAGAGATGACCGGCTTCGCCGGTCGCGGTGGAAAACAGCGCAGCGCCGAAGGCCAGCCCCAGCCCGACCAGAGCCAGGAGAAACTTGGCCCATACCTCCGCTGTTGCCGAGTGCATCCACGCACGCACGCCCCGGCCTTCGGCTTCGCCAGCGTCCACAGAATTTAAGGTTGTCGAACCCACTATTCGCAGCCTAGCATCGCCGGGAAGAACGATCAACGACAAGCGGCTTGCGGAGAACGCGGTCGTAACCTGGCACTTCATCGCCTGACAAAAATCCGGGAAAGAGTATTGGACTTCGCGGAGGGCAGAGGCAACGGGAGATCCCTCGCCCCGCTGGCGAAAACGCGGGGCTTCGGGATGACGGCCCTCTAGCGCAGAGATTAAATTGACCTACATCCTGGCAAGAATCGATTTCTGATTCTCACCGCTTCGTGCTAACCTGCTCGCCTTACCGAAAACGGGCCCCGCAGTAGAAATGAGTTTTCATTCTTTGACGAAGGAGATCTCATGCCCATCAGCAAACGCGCCATTGCAGAGTTTTTTGGAACCTTCTGGCTGGTCTTCGGCGGATGCGGCGCGGCGCTATTCGCCGCCGCCTTCCCCGCGCTGGGGATTGGGTTCACCGGAGTGGCTCTGGCATTCGGGCTCACCGTTGTCACCATGGTTTATGCCTTGGGATTCATCTCGGGCGGGCACTTCAATCCAGCCATCAGCTTTGGGCTGGTCGTGGGCAAACGCTTCCCGGCTTCCGACTTGATCCCGTATGTGATCGCTCAGGTCGCGGGCGGAATCGCGGCAGCGGGCGTGCTCCTCATCATCGCCAGCGGAAAGGACGGTTTCGACGTACATACCGGGTTCGCTTCGAATGGGTATGGGCTGCATTCTCCAGGCGGCTACTCTGCTCTCGCTGCTTTCGTTGCAGAAGTTGTGCTCACCGCGTTCTTCCTGATCGTGGTCATGGGGTCGACCGACAGCCGCGCACCGAAAGGCTTTGCGGCGCTCGCTATCGGGCTCTGCCTCACGCTGATTCACCTGATATGCATTCCGGTGACGAACACTTCGGTGAACCCGGCCCGCAGCACCGGACCCGCGATTTTCGCCGGCGGCTGGGCACTGCAGCAGTTGTGGATGTTCTGGGTGGCTCCGCTGCTTGGCGGCGCGTTGGGAGGGGGAATTTACCGGGTGCTGTTCGCGGAGTAATTCGAGCCAACCCGTCAGTGTTGGCTTCCGTGGTGCCCATCCGTCGAAAAGCGCGACGGATGGGGCAGCCGCACTCGTGGTCGTTAATACTCCGCTAGTTCTTTCATGGCGCGGAAGAGATCGTTTGGTTGCGGCAAAACCGCGTCTTCTAGGATCGGCTGGTAGGGCACGAACGTATCGGCTGCGGCCACGCGGCGCACTGGCGCATCCAGGTGATCGAAGAGTTGGTCTGCGATGCGCGCGGCAATCTCGGCGCCGTACCCCCAGCTCAACGTGTCTTCATAGGCCACGAGGGCGCGATTGGTTTTTGCGACGGAGGCGGCAATGGTCTCCCAGTCAAAGGGATTCAGGCAACGTAAATCGATCAACTCCACCTTTACACCGTGCTCGCGCTCCATTTTCTGCGCCGCCTGCAACGCCCGGGGAACGACTGCGCCGTAGGTGATTACAGTCAAGTCGGTACCGGGATTTACGATCTTCGCCTTGCCGAACGGAATCGTGTATTCCGCACCCGGATAGGGCGCTCGGCCGTAGGTTTCGCGATAGAGGCGCTTGTGCTCCAGAAACAGCACAGGGTCGTCGCAGCGGATCGCTGTGCGCAGCAACCCTGCGGCATCCAGGGCATTCGAGGGGAAAACTACGCGCAGGCCGGGAATGTGCGTGAAGGCGCTCTCGCCGCACTGGGAGTGATAGATGGCTCCGCCGGTAAGATATCCGCCGATGGCCACACGAATTACAACCGGGCACGAAAAGACGTTGTTGGAGCGCCAGCGGATGACGGAGAGTTCGTCGCGAATCTGCATCATCGCGGGCCAGATGTAATCGAAGAATTGAATTTCCACCACCGGTTTCATCCCACGCGTGGCTATGCCGGTGGCGCGGCCCACGATGGCTGCTTCGGCCAGCGGCGAGTTGAACACGCGGTCGTTGCCGAATTCGTTCTGCAAGCCGAAAGTGAGCTTGAACACTCCGCCCTTCCCCTTCACCAGCTTGCGCTTTAAATATTCTTCGCGGCTGCAGTCGGCGACATCTTCACCGAAGATAACGATGCGATCGTCGCGCTTCATCTCGTCACGCAGGGTCAGGTTGATTAAATCGGCCATGGTCTTGGCGGCTGGCTTTTTGCCGTCAGGAGAATCGGGACCGATCACAGGCTGCGCATCGAACACACTCGACGTCGGATCGATGTCGGGCGAATAGATGTACTTCATCACGCTCTCGGGAGCGGGCGGGAGAGCTTCGAGCGCTTGATCCACGACAGCCTGAAGTTCTTCTTCAACTT
>Ga0074046_10001704_pt1 | contig 19527 bp, 25 predicted proteins | sample BogForMeECP23OM3_FD_94441 | JGI IMG/M metagenome (GOLD analysis project Ga0074046, IMG submission 94441) | Bog forest soil microbial communities from Calvert Island, British Columbia, Canada - Bog Forest MetaG ECP23OM3 | ecosystem: Environmental > Terrestrial > Soil > Wetlands ... | reverse complement strand
CAAAAAGCAGAAGTGAGAAAGGCGCCGTAACTTGCGATTTTAAATGCGGCATAAATCCGGGGTAGGGTCTATCAGTTGCGGTGGGCTGATGCGGGGCGCCTGTCGGGATTCTTTACAGTTACTGATATGCTGCCAAACCACGATGCCTACTGTTTTTGTGGGAATTGGTCCCAGGGGTGTCGGAATCCTTTACAATTCCATAATTGCCAACAACTAATTGTAATTACAGCTTATTTAGAGTTAGCCATCGGTTCAGTCGTTGTTTTTTGTCGGATTTATTTACACTTTTACGATCTTCATAGATCAGCCTCACATATAAGACTACGATATTATTGATAATAATATCAAGGCATAAATATTGCATTTTGGCATGACATGTCAGCCGGAAGAATTAACGAAAAACCGCAAATTCTTAAATGAAAGGTTTTCACTCATGAAAAGTAAAACTTTTGGCATCGCTCTTGCCGTTGCGGCAGCTCTCTTTGCATTTGGGATGGGGCAGGCACAGGCCAATACTTACCCTCTAGACCTCAGCGGAACCGTGAGCGGTTTAACGTATTCCAGTGGGAGCTATTTCGAACAGTGGCAACTCCAATTAAGCGGAAGCCCACCCCCGATCACCGTCTCGAATGGTGATGTGATCGATGCGACCATTACGCTTAACATGGACACCACAATACCGGCATCTAGCAACCGTAATTATTTTGTATTTCTCCTGTACAATCCCTCGAGCACGGTCGGTGACACCGCGACTAATGGAACGACAACATTTTACAGCGGCGGGTCGTTTGTCGCTTCCGGCTCGGCAACTACCACCACATCAGATGCGTTGGCCAGCAGCGTCGTCTTTTTGCCTGGACCTGCCATCACTTTCGATTCGGTCGAGACAGACTTCACCATTACTGCGCTTTACGCGCCACCGACAGGCACCACCACTCCTCTTGCTTCAGCCACTTTTCAGAACGCGCTAATGTATTACGGGATATTTGTCCCAGTTCCCGAACCCTGCACCCTGCTGCTGCTGGGCTCCGGTCTGGTCGGCCTTGTTGCGTTCAGGAAAAAGTTTAGAGCCTAGTTGAAAGCTCGACACAGTGTGAATTGAAAGGCAGGGCCAATTTAAGCGGCTCTGCCTTTTTCGTTTAGCACCGGCTCATCACCGGGCGATTCGGGTTCACCTATCCTTCCCGCCTGCTTGCCTGCGCCCCCGTTTGAACCTCCTTGCAGTTAATTCCCGACAAACTGTCGGAAAGTCTTACATGCCCCCTGATCTCGCTCATAAAGCCGGGTTGCGCGTGAAACGAACCGCTTCAGGGTCCCCCTGGCCGCAGTCCCCCCGGCAGCATTTTCGGCAAATGGCAGGGCCGATGATAATCACCAATGATGATCGCTGATTAACAGGGAAACATCAGCGGGCATTTGAGGATGCGAGAAAAAAGGCTGCAATTGAAGACTTTACCTTCCACGATCTGAGGCATACGGCAATCAATAACTGGCGGCTCCAGGGACATGACTTCTTCAGGATCATGGCGGCAAGCGGCCACAAAACCATGAACGTGTTCAAGAGATACAACACGGTCAGCAAGGAAGAGTTGAAATCCCTGTGTAAGCGGAAAAATAGAATGAGAAATTTGGAAAAATAGAATGAGAAATTTGACAGATAACCCAGGAAAAAGCGAAAGGGCAAAACGATAGGGTTCTGCTTGCGCAGCCAAATGGCGATAATATTTGGCGGGACTCTATGTAATTCGATAGGACGGCAGAGGCGAGCCTAACATCCAGATCGCAGCATAAGGCGAGCAGATGCCCTACCGAGCCTTGGAACCATGAAGTCTGACTCCTTCTCTTTCAGGCCGCTATTCTCGATAGCAAATCAGCCCTACGCTCACGAACCGCGATGTAATAACGAGAAATGGCTTCATAGCTGAGCCTGAAGCCATTTTGCAGGGCGAACTGGGACCCCTGGTGAAGGGTAATGGCGCCCGAGTCCATCCCAGTAATTATCCGATCCTGCAAATCATGAGGCATCCGCAAGAAAGCGAATCTCGCCTTCCTGCGCGCGCTGAGCACAAGTTCTCTGTGATTTATATTTAATACTCCGACAGTAGACATAGCGGCCCTCCCGCGACCTACAGGTCGCGTGCTTAGATGTTGGAGGCTGCCGCCATCAGCCCCGGTTGTTAGTGCCTCTCGATGATAACGATCCCCTTTTCGATTCGAAGATCCATTATTGCGCTGAAACTGTTGAGCCATCTTCTGAGAGTGTGATGCTTCATTCCAATGCTGTCAGCTATATCTGACATAGAGATTCGGTCATATTTAGAGAGCAGCGCCATGAGACCAGCGCAGTCATCCCTCATTCTATCCCGATGGCTTCCAGGCTTGATTTTGTCCATACTCTAAAGATCCTCAGAAACCCGTCCTGGCATAATCACTAAGCCGAATATAACAGATAGCAGGTCGGCGCAGCTCTGGGCATCTTCGCGCCAATCAAGAGGCGACCGTTGCTCCGGGCTAAAGCTGGCGCAGTGTCCGCAAGAGAAGCTCTGCCATCCTCGCGAGAGGGCCAAATCGAGGCAGACGGCATAGCTTTTGCAAAATACCCTTCTACTTACCATTTGGAGTTCGTCCACCGGGCGCGCCGGAACAGGATTCATTTGACACTATCCCCTTGTGATGACTATTATTGGCGCGCGCCGTGTATGTACCTATTTCCGAGAAGCCGTCCCCGCCAGGCGGCTTTCTTGTTTAAACCGGATTGGAATTTTGCCCTTCCTTGCGACTCTCCAAACCGTCTCCTTATGATTCATCGTTCTAAGCAGGGGCTCGCTTAAATGCCCTAACAAGGCCCCTACAATTGATTTTCCAATGCAGCCGATGAAGAGTGCCAAAGTGGGAGAGAGGGGAACGCCGGAGACCCCTTGAGCAGCTTCGGCCAAGTGTGCCTGCTCCCGCACAGGATGATTCTCATTTATCTCCGTTTCCTGTCTCTGGAATATGGTAGATCGTCGGGATAATTCCCACTTTAGGGCCAAAAAGGAACTCCGATCGCGCCGGATCGCGCTGCCGGCGACGACCAAAATTCCCACTTTCCCCACTTTTGCCTATGAGCTTCTGTGGTGAATAGCTTTTAAAATGTCCTTTGATCTCGGATCTTCTAAGCACCTTCTTCCACCTTTCCGGCAGACCAAGCTTTTCTGACGTTAATCGCCCGCAGCCCTTTCTGAGCTTCTTCGATTTCGAAAACTACCTCCTGGCCTTCGTCCAAAGTCTTGAAACCGTCACCTTCAATGTCTCTAAAATGAACGAAAGCGTCTGTGCCCTCCTCTACTTCGATAAAGCCATAGCCCTTTTGATCATTGAACCACTTGACTCGACCTCGCGCCATTTGGCAGTTCCTTTCACTTGACCGATAGGTTCCACAGCCTGCTTTCATATGCTACTGAATCGGCGCCGATCCAGGCCGGGAGGATATGCGGCTGAAAGCATTTGGATCGACCAGTAATACTTCCAGCATGAGCCGTTCGAAGAAAATGGCCTCTTTAAACCGCACTACTGCATCGTGAAAATCGGAAACAAGCCGCTGAATTTTCATAATTTGTTCAGAATTGAGATCCGAAAACTCGCTAAAGTCCACGTATTTTAGGGTGGGGCAGAGCTGCTGTGTTACATAGGCCTCCATCCTTGAAGAGATGAGCCGAGCAGCATCTTCGGGAAGTTGAAATATTCTCAGATGCTCAGCAATTAATTTTTCTCTGTCTGAGTGCTCATCGATCTTCGCCATGATCGCATACCGTCCTTCTAATTGCCTTGCAATGAGGCATCGGGATGCCTATAAAAAGGCTATCTCCGTCTCAGATGAAAATCCCGAAAGGCCCGTGACAGAAGCTGGTTAAGCTTGCTGCTGCTGTTTTCCAGTTGCTCCTCAAAGGATCTGGAATCCGTTGCGTTTATGTGCAGGTGCAGATGATCGCCACCGCTGCCGCCTTCAGCCATGTCGCGTACCTTGTCGGCCAGAGACGCCGGGAGTACCATTTCGCGCTGATGCAGCAGGGCGAGGGTATTGGCCGGCACATCGAAGCCTCCGGCTGCGGTGGCCACCATGCCTTCGACAGCCAAGACCGTCCCCATGCCTGCGGCGGCTGGTCCGGCTGCGGCCGGTCCCATCACAGGGGCCAGAAATCCGAATATGCCGGCGAAGGTTTCGGCTGCCGACGTAACAATGGATTTAATGGCTGCGGCCGCGTCGGCGATGATCCCGGCCGATGCGCCGGCAGTTTCGGCAGCGGTGCGGGTAGCGACGCCTACCTCAGTTGCCGATGTCTTCTTTAATTGGACGAGAATCCAATTCTCTACGTCTTTTAAGCCCAAATCGATCAATTTGCCGACCATGCGCTCCGTGAGGTTCTGGACGGCCTGCAGAAAAGTCTGGTGTTTGAAGAGCAGCCCGGTGATGGCGTTTCCGACCTCAGTCGCATACTGGTCCCAGGTCTTTTTCATGGCAGTAGCTGCCTGGTCTTCGGCCTTTTGCATCTTCTGGAGATAGTCTTGCTTGAGCTTCTCCATTTGCGCGTAGATCGCCGACTGCTTGGCTATCAATTCCTGTCCGGTCTGCGTCAGGGACGCAAGCTCCTTGTAGTAGGCTGTGAGGGATTCATCATATGCTTTCTGGTCCGCCTCCTTTTCAAGCTGGGCGCGCTGCGAGGCGGATATCCCGCCGAGAGCGTAGAGGGTATCATATTTCTCCTTGGCCATCTTCATTGCGGACTCAGCATCAGTCTTCTGCATCGCGGCGATATTTCTGAGGGTCGCCGTCTCCTGAGCAGCCTGCTTGTCGAGTTCCGCCTTCTGCTCGGCCGTCATGGTGCGCAGGTCGTCGGCCATCTTGTGCATGATGGCCCACCATTCGTCCGAGCCGCTGTTTGCGGTCTGGAGCTTTTCGTTCCAGAACTCGAAGTCTTTTTGCGCCGACCAGGCGTTAAGATCGGTCTGCGAGTCCTTTATGCGCTGGAGTTCCTGTTCGTATTGGGCGACGATGTCCTTGGCGCTAGCCGCCGCGCCTCCGGCTCCCTCGGTCAGCCAGTCGGGCGCCTGCAGTCCTGCCGGACCCGCACCGCCCGCGCTGCCGGCGCCTGTCTCCGCAGACTTGGCAAAGGTCGCTGCTATTTTGGCCTTTGTTTCACCGAGCTTGGCATCTATCGCTGCGAGGTCCTTAACGACGCTATCTTTTAGACCCTCGAATCCAGTCTGCGCCTTGGAATAAGCATCAGAGCCGAACAGGAACATGCCCGAACCGGGGATAAATGTATCGGCCGCTTCCGCAATTCCTTTGTTAAAGGTCTCGAAGGCGGCATTCGCGGCTTTCGGCAAGGCCTCCCAATACACCAAGACCTTTTGGACGCCGGCCGCCACTTCTGCAAGCCCCTCGACCAATGATTGCAGAACTCCGATGCAGGTTTGTATAGCGCCTGGACCTTCTGTATTCATCCATTTTGCCAGGTCTTTCAGCAACGGCATTATCGCCTGGCCGATCTGCATTTCTATAGACTGCCATCCGGCCTTGAACTTGTTAAGCTCAATCTGGTACTGCCGCAGTGCCTGAACATTGTCCTTGCTGACCGTCATGCCAAGCTCCGCCAACGTCTGGCGGGCGATGGCCATCAAGTCGTTATTCATGCGCAAGAGCGGGCCTATATCCCCGACTCGGCCCCCGAAGATGGCCATTGTCACCTGGGCCTGGTCCCCGCCTTCCTTATACTTGGCAATGACTTCTGCCGCGTTGGCCATAACGTCCATCAGGTCCCTGGTGTTCCCTGTAACCGGGTCCTTGAGGACGATGCCGAGCTTTTCCAAGGTGTCCGAGTGGGTCTTTACCTGCCGCTCCAGCTTTTGGACGAGCTGCAGGTACTGGTCCGATCCCATGCCCACGAGCTTGAGCCCCATAGCAAGCTCAGAGGCCTTTTCCGTTGTCACTCCGAGGGTTCGCGAGAGCTTCGATATCTCGCCCTCCCAATTCACAACCGCATCTACCGAGGATTTAAAGAGCGCGCCGCTGGCAAGGATTCCTGCGAGTGCTGCGACGCCGCTTCTTATCGACGCGAACGCGCTCGCAAGAGAGGATTGCATTGTCGTAAAGGCGCTCTGGATCTGCTTCGTGGAATCGGTTATCGCCTGGGCGGTTTGCTTGGAGTTATCGTTTAGCTGGCTGAGCGAGCTGTTTACTTTGTCGAATTGCTCCTGGGCGGATGAACTTAGTTGCTGAAAAGCATTTAGTAATTCGTCTATCTTGGCCCCGAATTGTACTTGCACATCGTTGTCAGGCATGCTTAATTTCCTTCAGAAAGGAGGAGCTATGAAGGCCGTCGCTATAACAGCCATGTTGATCCTTATCGGTTTCCCTCTGGCGCTGGCATGCGGCCCCGACCAGTTCGAGGTTTCAGGCTTGCACACCAGGGCTGAAGGGGGCTACGCCGTCATCACCGGCCAGGTCAAAAACAACTGCGCTGAGCCTTGCGCCGTCTGGCTCGCGGCTACTACTTACGGAAAAGATGGCGTAGTGCTCGACACAGAGAAGTTCATGCCCTCCAGCACCCAGAACATCCCAGCCGGATTCACTTATCCTTTCAAGGCCATGCTCCACTTCGACAAGGGCATCGAGAAGTACTCTGTAACGCCTGTCGGCGTCCAAAAGTGGTAGGCAGTCCCTCCCCCGGTGCGCTGCCATCAGGCATCTTGAACCGGGCCTCATGACGATTAGACTGCGAAGCTCGGTCCACTCTATTTCCTTTTGGTCGCCTGGCGCGATGCCGGGCGCAGCTTCGAGATTCTTTCCTCGAAGAGCGCCGGTATCGCTCCTTGAAGCGCCGTGACCTCATAGGCGTGCATGCTCTCCCTGACCTCATCCAGCGTCAATTCCGGATAATTGCGGACCAGGGCCGCGTGTACCATCTCTATCAGTCCGCTGAGTTGCTCTTTTGAGGTCATGCTGTCGTAATCGCTCCAGATCTGTGCCGTTTTTTCTAGGCCATCCAAGCCGAGCGGCGGCAGTACGTAGCTTTTGCCGCCGATAACTATATCAATTCCTGGAATCATGTGCCGTCTCCTATTGCATGCCTGCAATGGTCGCCGATTGGTCTGATCTGTGCTATTTCCGCTCCCCCTTGCCGATCCTTATTTCTTCTGCAGTGAAATAATATGGATACCCGGAGTCCTGAGCCTGCTCCGCTTTGCCGGAGGCTTCCGGCCGTGGGCGCACCGCTTCGAGCTTTGTCCGGAGTATCGCGTTTTCGATCCTCAGACGGCTCTCAATTGAGACTAGCCGGTCCCGCGCGGCCTGGGCACTAAGCCCTTCGTGGCCGCCAGCGTCTATAACCTGTTGCAGGAAAGCTATCTCGTTGGATTTTTTAGACCCGGGCGAAAAGCTTGGGATTTTGCTCATCAATTCAGATCTTCCTTTTTTTGAACCGGTCAGGCTTGGCTACAGCGGCAAAACGCCAAAGCCCTGCAGCCGGCTGGGGGCCGGATTCGACAGCGCCCTCAGCATGTCAATTCTTATTTCAATTTCGTTTATTGCCGTTTCGACGGAATCGCGCTCCATCCCTTGCGGTAAGTTTTTCGACCGGGCCTTAAAATCGTCCCGCTCCTTTTCGAGCCGCTTAATAGCATCGGCGGTCCCTGACGGCGGTCCCATCGTGAGGGGCACAGCGTGTGCCCTAAGTATTTCAATTTGGATATTGAGCTGAGATATCTTCGCCCGCACGGACGAAAGATCGGAGTCGCCAGGGGACTCCGTCAGAAGGCTCCTCAAATTGTCTCGCTGTTTTTCAAGCGACTTTATCTGTTCATCCAAAAAGGCGTCACCGGTCATTGGCGAGCTTTGCGTCGCCATTTTTATCCTGGTTTCCAGGGCTGCTATCGCGGATTCAATATGCATGCGCTCAAGACTGGCCGGCAGGCCGGCGACTTGCCGTCTAAGGGCGTCGAGTTCTTTTTCCATGCGGGTTACGGCTTCAGCGGATAGGCCTTCCCCTCGTGTCGATGCGTCTGTTTTTCGCAATTTCATCGATTCTCCTTTGCTTGCGTTCGACGTACTCTATTTCACCCGAGGCCAGTTCGAGGCGAGGTAGCCGGCATCCTTAAATACCGGAGGAGGCTTTGGCTGTTTGAGCCGGTCAGGAACCTCGGACTCCGGGACCTGTTTGTAGCCGTGCTCTACGAGAAATTTCACGGTGCCCCTTTGAAGATCGTCTGGCAGCTCTACATAGCCTTCCTCAACGCAATGCTCCACGCCTTCAACACTCATCGCTTCGATCTGTGTGCCTGTCCTGAACCACACTACGCTTCCCCCTTTGGCTTCCGTGCTCCGCGCGCCGCCCCGGCTGTGCTGTCTTCGCCGGCCGCACTTCAGTGCGGCCGCATCCTACCGCTGCGGAACTTCGCGCCTAAACCGCGTAGACCACTGCCAGGTGTTTTCCGGCCGCATTGAGATTAAGCACCGGCTGGAGCGCCAGGAGTTGTATGCGCTGCTCGGGGTTCGCAGCCCAGCCAGGAGCCCATACGCCTATAGGGAAAAGTGGAAATTCTCCGAAATTTAGGTCGCCGGGCTGTAGTGAGTCGGCCCCGGCCTCCTGCCTTATGGTCAGGATCTCTTTGACGTGTTCATTCCACTCCAGGAGCGCCTTTCTCATTTTCTCATGAACGGCGTCTCGCCGGGCATGCAGGTCGAATCTCGCAAGCTCGTGATTCACTACGGCTAGCTGCTTCCCGATGGTAGAACTGTTGTTAAGCAAGGTTTGGAGCCGTGCAGATTTATCAGCAATGGAGGATCGGATAGCTTCGATGTCTGAGGGCAGCGATCCTAACGAGGCGTCCCCGCCTGGGAGGCTGCCCCTGGCGAGCGCTTCATGCCGCTTGACTTTGATGTCCGCAAGATTTGATTCGAGCTTTTTTGAGATTTCCTGCAATGAGTCTACCTCTCTCCTGGCCGCGACGATATTTTTCCCTGCCTCCTCGAGCTGGCCCTCCAGGCTCTTTTTTGCTGCTACCAGCTTATCGCGATCCCCCGCCAGCCGAAAAGATGCGCAGCAGTTCAGCTCCGCACCCGTTGGTGAGGGGTAAAAGTGCCTGCCCGACTGACACACAAATCCCTGATTCATTTCTTCCTCCTTTTGTTTGGTTTAAATTCAGTCTGTTTCCATCCTTAGCACGAAGCCTTGCTGCTGGCCGCTATGGGCCATGTCCGTCGTAAATAGCGGAAATCGCTCCGCTGTTTCCTCAGTCATTTAGTCCCCTATTTTCAGCCATCAAACAATCCTTTTGCTACTGGAAATAGCCGGGCGGTGAGCAGACTCGGAAACCCCGCTGAACATTTCCGCTTCTGTGGCTGACCCGGCCCGGATGCCCCAGCCACGATCCGGGCAGCATAGGGTCTTAGGCATTGCAGCCTTCTATTAAAGGAAATTTCGGTTAAATCGGCCATTCAGTCTTCTCCTCTATGTCGAGGGCTATCTCTCTTCCTTTATAGGATCTCGATGAGTTGCATCACAGATCCCGCGCAACCCGCACATATCGCACGTAATAACTATTTCAATTTTGGGATCAATCGACCGGTCAACATGGCGCGGTTCTTGAGTTACTTCAAACATTTGAGGTCTCTTCTCTTGTTGGTGTTCATTTTCCCCCGATGTTTTCTTCAGCTTCTTTCAACCTCTTCTCAACGATGCCGAGTCTCCCATCGATTCCCTCAAGCGGCCCTTTCACAGCCGGACCACTCACCCCGGCTTCATCTAAGAATTTGTTTATTTCCTTTTCCATGTGCTCGATAACAGCGATCAGTTGCTCCAATTGGCTTACCGCCAGCATTAAAACATAAGTGAGACCAGACGCGGCTTCGGTCGAAAGCTCTATCGACTCGCCCGGCTTCGCTCTACACGTAAGATCGACCATAAGCTCCAGAAGGGCTTTAACCTGGATGGCTGCGTCCGATGGATTTTCTGAATCTGGGAATGTCAGCATAATTGTTTCTCCTCTCCCTTTTGCACCAGGCCGATCATGTGCTATGATTGGCCTTGAGGTGCTTCTCGTGGTTGTGCCTCAAAAAAAGAGGGGCTGTTGATCCATGAACGGAAGCCGCCAACTTCCGGGATCATCAGCCCCTCGCCGACTGACAGACTCGGATGTTTTCGCACCGGCAGGGCGTCCGAGAAACACCTTTTCGCGTCGCGACTCGCTAGCCGGTACAAGCCATGTTCCCCTTTCTAGGCAACCTTCTTTCTGTTTTGGAAGATGATTAACGCCTGAAGCACTTTCCAGGTCTGGTCTGTCGTACACCAGCGCAGCCTCTCTACGCCGAACATTTTTTTAACCATTCTGTCGGCGTAGACCCAGGGCATGTTCAGATCCGCAAGAATAGCCTCGATCTTGGACAGCATGGGCTGCTTTTCCTTGGGTAAATCGGAATGCATACCGGATGCTCTCTTCGATCCGCCGAGAGGCTTGAATCCGCACGCCCTGAGCTTGTCCATAAGCTCATCGAACTTTCGATAGTCGAGTTCTGTAGAAGATGAGACTCCAACGCTTGATAACAGGCCCCTATATTCATCTTCGGCCAGGGCCAACTCGGCCTTGGCGACGTGGATCAGTGCTTTCTCCTTTTTCCCAATGAGTTTTTGTGTCATGTTCACGTTCCCCTTTTCGTGTTCACAGTCAATCCGCCAGTTCCCCGACAGTTTGTTCCAGCCTGGCAAAGGCCTTTCTGATTTCATCCAGGATCGCCAGCACCTCCTTTCGTTTGCTTGCGTGTATGTTGCGAAGTCTTTCGGCCTTCTTCTCATCAAGTGGCATGTCCACAGGATCTTTGAGAAGCTGAAATCGTCCGTTCCCGTGATCCTTTGCGAAGCCGGTCCGGACGAGAAAGCCGAGCCATTCAGACGCGTACTTTTTCGAAACGCCGGCCGCAGCCTGCAGCTCCTCGACGGTTACGCTTGCTCCGCACTTCATCCGCATGCGGAAATAGCTCCACATGATCTTCTGTTTCAAGGGCTTCTGATTGGGTTTGCCCGAGTAGGTGTAGACGCCCCTGCTCACCCGTTGAATCTCTTTAGTCCTGACCAGTTCAAGGATCGTATTGTAAACCCGTTTCTTTTCTGCGTAGGTCTGTATCTCAAGTTTGGCGGCCAATTCGCCGGGCGTGAATATTCTTCCGGAAGCCCGGAAGTCCATTCCGGCCGTCCTGACCTTGTTCGCGAAAGAATCTCTCATGAAGCCCTCTCCATCGCATGCCCATTTACTGCGAATGAATGAAAAAAGCCGATCCGCTTAATGCCTGATAATGGAGAACAAATGGAAGCAGCTATCCCCGGCATATTTATCGCCCCCGCCTAAGTGCTCGCAGATTTGCCGTTTTCTGCGAAACCTCTGAGGCCGACTGTAATGGCGATCCGCGCCAGCTCCTCGTCAATCTCCGTGGTTCCTTTTGCGTTCGCGAACTGGACCAAGGCCAGGACGTCTCGCCTGACAATACGAAAGTCGCCGCCGCTATTCTTATGTAGAATCACGGCCACTTCTTTGCTCAGCCTCAGTGCAGCCGCCTCTCTCGCATAAAAAATGATGTCGCCCGGCGAGATCGGATCGGGTTCTAGTAGTTGATAAGTGCGGCTCCAGACGCGCTTATTTTCCTGCATGAGGCCCTTCAGCTCCTCTTCGCCAAGCAGTATAAACGGGGAGGCCGTCGCGTCGCTCAGATCAAGAATCACGTTTAGAAAGTCTTTGGGGAGCCTCTGAACCTCATCGATAAAAACCGGCCGGTCAGTGCCACGAAGGCGCTGAACAACCTCTGAATAACAGCGGCCTTTGCGCCCTGGCTGGGGAGTTATCCCGACCTCCAGACAGAGCGCCTGCATAAAGTCAAGACCGCTGTGCTTCCAGATCGAAGCCACTCGGAAATAGATGCAATCATTTTGGGCTGCATAGACCTGCGCAGTAAAGGTTTTGCCTCTTCCAGGAGGGGAGGCGACGCATCCGAGCCGACCTTCGCCTTTGGCCAGGGCGAGACCGTCGAGCATTACCTCGAAATTGCGAACAAACTTAGTGCTTACGACAACGGGTTTGATTTGAATAGGTTCCATAGTCCTCATGCTCCGTGCAGGTATGCAACTTTCATCTGGTGCTGCTCAAAATGGGCCTTATGGCGCCTGTATAGGTCCGTGCGTTCGAACCATGACATCCATGTCTTCTCGGATGCGGGTAGCCCAATTCCGTCTCCCTCTAGCTCAAGAAGCCGCTCGTAACGGTCGTAATCCGATAAACCGCGTGCCTTTTCCCAGGATGGGATCTCGCGTTTCGCGTGCTCCGCTTCGAGTTCCCGGAGAACTTCGTCCATGTCGGCTTGTTCGGCCGCGCTTAATTCATGGGGCTCTCCCGGCGCATCGGCACTTGGAGAGAGCTGCTTGCGCGGATCGGAAGAATGAGGCGCCTGCCCTTTCAAGCCAAGCTGATCTTGCTGGAATTGGACTTCCGGGCGGATGGTGTTTTCGAATAGCGCGCGAGCCGGCCCGAGAGTCCGTTTTTCGGCTGCCCGTCTGTGGGCGATTTCACCCTCCAGAACTCGCTTGTCCGCTTCCGTCCCGAGATGCCCGGCTGCCGGGTGGACCTTCTTTCTTGGTTCGGCAGTGCAGATGAAATTGCCATCGAGGCCATAAACGAAGATCCTCGCCTTGTCTTGCCAGTCATAGCGGACCAAGGCGGATTGTAAGTTCCTGGCATAGAGATCAGGATGGTAATATTTTATTTCGCCGCCCGGAATCCTGATTCCATCACGCTTTACCTGCCGAATTTCATGGGCCGACATCAAGATCCGTAATGCGGCTTCCTGTTCGGCGCTGAAGCCGGGTCCCCGGCCTTCCATGAATACCTCTCGCGGGCTTTTCCCGTTTAGATGGCCGCGTTGTGAACGGATTCCGTATTCCTCATCGATCCAAGCCGCAATTGCATAGTGAGCTTCCTCGATTGTCGGGATTTTCCCCTGGGTATAATGATCGTGCAAGCCGCGATGGACTCTTTCCCCCCGCATAAGTCGAGGCGGCTTATCCGCGATTGATGTCCCGACAAATGAAAATGCCCTCCGCTCAAACTCGGAAAAGGTCTGGAAAAAGCGCTCGACAGGCTTGCTCTCGCCGTGATACGGCCATGCATAAATCGGCTGTATTCCCAATCTCTCAAAGAGGCCGGCAAAGGCTTCCTGGCGAAAGTCTTTTACTTCGGAGAAAAACTTGCCTCTGAACGCCCGGCCATTATCGAGATAGGCAATTTTGGGAATTTTCCCAAGACATAGAATGCCTCTGCGTAGCGCTGCGGCTATGCCCTGAGTGTTCTCGGTGGGTGAGATCTCCCAGCCTACAGGCAGCCCGGAGCGGCCGTCGAGCCATACAATCCACATCATTCTTTTGGGTTTGCCTGTAAAGGGGTTTAAAATCTCGAAGTCGAGTATGTGGCCATCTGCTATCAGAATGTCGCCGACTTGGACGCGGTCCCAGTCCCGCTCTATGTGGGGCAGGCATTTATCATTGAGCGCTTTTTGGCCTTCCCTGAAAAAAGTCCATGAGTCGAAGTGTGATTTCTTGAATTCGTTAAGGAAATTGAGGTAGGTTTTGTCGGATTGTGGTGCTTCTATGTTCTCAAAACGCATTCGTGCCCGCGCCATCCTGACGACTTCTGACAGCTTGGGCCTGTTTGGAGAAAGGGCTATGGCCGTCAAGATCCGGGCCTGTTCGGGAGAAACGGATCGTTGCCCCCTGCGATGCTTGCCGCGATTATCGGCCAGGGCCAGGGGGTCTTTGGTTGCTCTATGCTTGGCGAGCCAGCGCTCCAGCGTCTGAAATGTAAGTTTGCCCGTTTTTTTGAAGAGGTCGGGATATGGCCCGAATTCGCCCTGGTTAAAGTCGCTTACAAACTTCTTCTTGGTCCGGAGTGTCTCTCCCCGTCCTGCCGATGCTCCGGCTTTGCGGTATTCCGCAACCACATTAGATCGAGCGGTACATAACTCGATCTCCTTTTGGCTCATTTTGAACGGGTCTCTTGGCGTGGTTTCGGGTTTGCCGAGCGCCTGCGGGTCCTCTTTGCGGACAAGCGCATGCCCTGGAGTGTTCGCGGTTTGAAGATCCTGCGGGGTGCGGCGTTTGGACATTGCAAATCCGGGTTATTTATGTTCGGTCGAAACCTCTTTAGACTCTCGCTCAAGCCCCCAAAGCTCCCGATAGTCTTTCCCGAGCGCAAGGGCGATAATCTTCTTTGCTCTCAGCGATTTATAACGACCGTTGATGACCCCATACAGATGCCCTCTGGAGAAACCGGTCATCTCGGCCAGGTCCGCTGCCGAAATATCCCTATCGATTAAGGCCTTTTTAACTTCTTTCCCGCCCATTTCGCCTCCAGTCGATGCGTATGATTCCGCTTGCGTCGCTATCATTCTTTATGCTATGAGGCATCTTACGCATGAGAAAACGGTTTTTCAAGAAAAAAATGCATCATCATGAAGCAGTTGTGAAAAAACTTTTCCGCTTGCTATGGGTTTAAAGAAGCAAAGTCCGATTGAAGGTTCAGGCAGAAATGTCAACGCTCGCTGAGCGAATAAGATTGGTTCGAAAAGATCATGGGTTATCACAGGCCGAGTTTGCCCAAAGATTAAGAATCACCAGGGGGCATGTTTCTAAGCTGGAGATTGGGCAGGCAACCCCCTCTGAACAGCTTCTAGCCCTAATCGAATTGAATTTTAACCTTAACTGGGATTGGCTAGAGACTGGTGAGGGCGATGTGTATCTGGCGCCCCATCTTGATGCAGTCGAAAGAGATCGTCAGATGAAGTTCTATGAGCTGCTCCGCGATCACGTTGAAATATTTCTCCTGCAGTATGGATGGATGCGATCCCTGCTTGTGGAGAACCTGAAACAGGCCAATGATCTTACTCCGGACCTTTGCCCGCCCGAATTACTCGAAGGCATGCGCAAAATCTTAAAGATCCCTGATGGAGAGCTGTTTCAATTGCTCCGGGACAGATTTCTCACCTGGGCAGATGAGGAACCATATTAGCTTAGGTTATGGCGAATAGTTCTTATCTAATAATTCTCCGATTTGAGTTTTTGGACGGGAATTTTCGTTGAGAAGGTTGGATGTTGCATTTTACGGCATTTCTAAGATAATCACAGACTTGCCTTTTCATTCATAACAATTCAGCTATTTTTCGCTTCCAAATTGCTACATCATTATCTGGTGCTGATTTACAGCCTCCAAATTTCTCATTTTATTTTTCCAAAATCGGCAGATTTGAGATTTTTTTTTGGAACCATAGAATGAGAATTTTGGCTGATTTTTTCCTGGATTCCCTGTCAAATTTCTACATCTTCTCGATCCGCTTCCGCTTCGCCCAATTCCTTTACCAGCCTCATATTCCAGCTATACCCATACTCCATCGGCAACCTTGAAAATCTCCAGCCGATCAACCTTTTTCAAACCTCTTAAACCTTCTTCAACCTATTCTCATTCTTTCTTTCTGCTCACACCCTGGTGGGGGAAAATCCCTCTCGATAGACACCTATATGGACACCAAGCCAAAAAAGGGTTGGCGCTAAATGAGCCAACCCCTTGAATTTTCTGGAGGCGGCAAGCGGATTTGAACCGCTGTGTAACGGTTTTGCAGTGCGAAAAAGCACTTTTCACCGACTTTTAGTGAGTGTTACTCAGAATACAAAAGTTAAGGATTTCCGTCAATTACGGCACTCTGCGTTAACGTCGAATACTTCAGGTTGCTACCGAAAAATATGGTTGATGGACACCTATATGGACACCTAAAAATTCCAGTTGTGGACAGTCCTGCGGAGTGGTCTAAAAACGTTCATCTGTCTATACGGGCTTTTGTCCAATTTTGCAAATCACAAATAATTGCCCCAAGGCAGACCATTACAGACTGCTGTTACACTTCTTCTGGATATTCACTGTACGTAGAATAATTGGCTAACAATTCCTCATCTTTCATAATGTCCCTCGTAGCTACAAAATCATATTCTTCTGTACATTTAACATTTGGATTATCCCTTGACTCATTGATATACCATCCAACAGTCAGACAATTAAAACTTCGTGGGCACTTATACTCATCGCCTTTGATAATGCAAAAGTCATCATAGAGTTTCTTCAGTTCTGGTTCAATGCCTTTTAAATCATTCTTGTCAATGGATACCATCACTCCATCATCGTCACTGAATATAAGTGTTCCCTTTGAAATATCGCGGATAGCAAATACGCCGACACCGTGTATTTTAGAACATCTTAGGCGTGTGTATGTGTTAGTATGAGGCCGAATATTCATGTTTTCTCCTTGATGTTATTCATCAACCCTTGCATTTCTTTCCTTAGACTACAGGCGTCCCATGCCATAATAACCAATGCTAAACCTAATAAAACTAATACACAACATGGCACGCTACTATATCCGCTAATCCACATAATCGTGTTCGTTACAATAATAAACGATATACCAATCACGAAATTAACGTCGAGCGTATAATACGCAAAATAATACATATCAAACTGATGTACTATTTCGGGAGTTGAATCAAAAAAGAACCTCCAGTTTAATTTACCCAGTAACCTATCGAATAATATCCCCTCAAGTATATTCCTAATGGCGTCGAATAAAGCACCAAACATTAAGGCTGCCATCAATCCTAATCCTGATGTAACTAATAACTTAACACCACCGTCAGTGATATAGCCTACAACATGTGGATTATTTTTGACACAAGCAAATATAATGAATCCAACAGTTAGAGCCCCCGGCAAAATATACGAAATGCGTGGTTCTGGTTTTATCGCTGACATCATATATTATTCTCCTAACAACACCAAAAGAATACTGAACGATCCCACGCAACATCCTCGTTACTACGAACGGCATGACGTGATCGCTTACGCGGTTTTTCCATTTGCGGCATACGGGCTCCTTGTATTGGGCGGGGTCCTGTTACTCCACGACACGCAACGCGGCCTCACCTTTGTGGCTGTCGGTATGCTGGCATTGCTTATGATTGCTATCCGCAACTCGTGGGCCATCGCCGTCGGGGTCATCTCCACCTGTCCTGGCCGACATTAGCGTCAGCGTGACGGCGCGTTTGTCAAAGGCATAATTCCATATAATAAGTAGTCGCCTATTACCTGCGGGCAGAAGAGCAGGAGGGAAAGGACAAAGAAAAGGCTAAAGATTCGCTTCATCAGTTCGCTCTGTAATGATTGCCGATCGAGCAATCATAACCGGCCGGGGAGACTCCTGAATAATAGCATGTGGCATAATCTACTTCGCTGGCTCCCGTGCTTAGAGCCGGAGTCTGGTTTCCCTGCCAGTATCGAATATTCGGGCTGAAAGTGGGTAATGGAGCCGCGCTCGCACCGCCTGTCGCGTTCTGTAGGAAGCGAATTAAATATCTGCCTCCCGCTGCCGGATTAGTCATCGTGAGTGTCCAAGCCGTCGAAGCGTTCTGCATAGTGACTACACATGATGCCTGCATACTGGAACCCCAATCACAAGTTGCAGCATTGCCAGTAACAGTGACTGATTGCTCACCGCCGAAAAGCCCTGCAACAAACATATGCCCAGCCGAATCGTCTATGACTGTGAAACGTGGCGTCGGGTACAACGTGAAAAGTATCCGATTCGGGAAGCCGCCAGTCAAGGTGATCGAGTGCCCTGCAGCCTGAGCGGTGACCGTTTGGCCGCTGATGAGGGTGATTGTCCCCCCGTCGGAAGCTACGCTTGCGATTTGGAAAGTGCCCAGGGCGGTTGAGGTTGTATTATCGTAAACGTACAGCCATTGACCACCGAGGAATCCGGCACTGACGAAACCGTTCCCGGAGTCAGTGATCGTCGCCAGAGTGCCATTTACGAGCGCGATAGTCGAAGCTGTCTCGGTAGCTAACGGAACACGGCCCGGATTCCAGCCCTGCGTCGGGTTGACGCAGTAGTAAGTATTATCCTGTAAAGGAGGCTGCGTAGAGTAAATTTGCTGGCAAGACATCGCCTGATAGCCCAAGACGCCGGTGAACTGGGGCGAAGCGAGCGGGGAAAGCTGACCCATCTGAGACTTTACTTCTGTCTTGAAGTTGATTACTTCAGGTCTTATTTCATCTTCTAATATCTGCTGCGCTTTGTTTTTAGCTACTTCCTGAACTGTATCGTGTATCTTGGATGACTCAAATTGTTGCGATATTTTTTGGTTGAGTAGTTCCTGCAACTGCTTTGTGGCGCCCCAATATGCCTGCAAGAAACCATAGCCAAAAACAAGAGAAAGAACGCCGAGGACAGTGAATATACGGACTTTCAGTTTTTTCCAGACTTGTTTGGCAATCTGGTCTGGGGTCATTTGCTTGGGAGCAAGACCTTCGCGCCGGTGCTCCTGATTTGGTGAACGTCCGCAGTGCGGACACATTATCAGACCGCGATCAATATTCTCACCACAGGATTTGCATTCTTGCTGAGCCAACTTTGTATAACTCCTTGGCAAGGCGATCCCTTACAAGAATCACTGCCACTTCCAGAGGACAAGGTACATTTCGGGAGGGCGAATTCTGCCCGTTGGGGCACGCTGAAGGCCCATCGAATTATTCTATATCGTAATAAGAAACGCAAGGGAAAGGTCAGTAGTATCGATTTTGGCAGTTTCAGGAGATCCCGCTTCGCCCCCCCGCCGTGCGGCTCTAAGCCTGACAGCCACTTATTCCGGTTTCTACCTTCTCCAATCAAAGCCCCTCCGTCATTATCCTTGAGCGCTCCGCAACGAATTTGGACAGAGGGGACCCGCTCCGAATCTAGGGGCAGGGTTGCGACATGGAATTCTGAAATACGTTTTGCATTAACTGGACAGAGTGTTGTACTGTCCAGTTATAAGGAGCGGAGAATCTGCCCGTTGTGAAGTTTATACAGAAACTCCAAAACTTGTTATGCATTTCCCTTGACACATAGGAGGTAACATGTCTGCGAAAAGGTTCACCATTAATTTTTTGGGCTACTGGACAAAAGGAGACAAATCGCTAATTCCGAGCATATCCGGAATCTACTGCATCTATTCCTTCTCGTATAAGGAGGGGAAATTTTGCGGACCCTCGAAGTTGCTTTACGTCGGCAAGGCGGATGATGATGTGAAGAGTAGAATCTCCAATCACGAAAAACTACCGGACTGCCAGAATCTTCTGAGTCAGGGTGAGCAGCGTTGCTACTCGGTTGGCGAAATCGACAGTGCCGATGGCGAAATCGACAGTGCCGACCGAGAGCGTTGTGAGGCAGCAATAATTTTTAAACATAAGCCTCCGGTCAATACTGAATACTTAAACGATTTCCCTTTTGACCAAACGACCATGTCTCTGAAGGGAAAGACAGATAAATTGCACACGTCATTTACAGTCAGCCCCACATAACTCCGCATTGTTGGAGCAACAGGGTATCCCGAAAACCCCCTAAAGGGTAATAACTGGACAATTGGCTGTATT
>Ga0074046_10001703_pt1 | contig 19528 bp, 16 predicted proteins | sample BogForMeECP23OM3_FD_94441 | JGI IMG/M metagenome (GOLD analysis project Ga0074046, IMG submission 94441) | Bog forest soil microbial communities from Calvert Island, British Columbia, Canada - Bog Forest MetaG ECP23OM3 | ecosystem: Environmental > Terrestrial > Soil > Wetlands ... | reverse complement strand
CGGCCGCGACATGATGGGCCAGGTCAGGGAGCTGGTCGAGCTGGCGAAGACCGTCCGCAGCAACGGGCACACGGCGTGGGAAGATACCAGCGTGCGCCAGCGGCTGGGAGGTTTTGCGTGCGAGGCGGCTGCTCTGCGCTACACGGGCTTTCGCCAACTGACGCGGCGGCTCAAGGGTCTGCCGCCGGGGCCGGAAGGTTCGGTGCTCAAGCTATGCACCAGCGAACTCAATTTGCGGATGAACAAGTTCGCGATGGAGATGCTGGGGCCATACAGCCAGATGGAATTCAAGGCGCCGCATGCGCTGGACAAGGGCAAGTGGTCGTACCGGATGCTGGCGTCGCGGGCGCTGACGATCGCGGGCGGCACCAGCGAAATCCAGCACAACATCATCGGCGAGCGCGTGCTCGGATTGCCCAAGGGCTAGTTACTTTTCAATTGAGTAATCGACGAAGGGCGGCCTGGCAGCGGGTCGCCTTTCTTGTTTTGGGCGAGTTATGAAACGGATATGGAAGGCAAACTGGTCAGGCTGAGAGCTTATGAGAAATCCGATCTGGACGCCGTGATGAAATGGGTCAACGACGAGGAAGTGACCGATTTGCTCGGCGGCGAGATGCTGGTCTATCCCGTCTCGTCGATTGCCGAGGCGAAGTTTATCGAGGCGGCCGCTGGTTCATCTGACAGGCAGAAGAACTTCGTGATCGAGACGCTCGCGGAGCGCAGATATATCGGTGCGATTTCGTTCAACGTAATCGAGTGGCACAATCGATGCGCTGGCTTGGGAATCGTGATCGGCGACAAGTCGTTGTGGGGCAAGGGCTACGGCACCGATGCGATGCGCGTGATGATGCGGCTCGGGTTCGACAAGATGAACCTGCATCGGCTGTGGCGGCATGTGCACAATTACAATCCGCGCGCGATCGCATCGTACGAAAGATGCGGATTCAAGCGCGAGGGAGTGCTCCGCCAGGAGCATTTCGCGCGCGGGCGGTATCACGACACGATCGTGATGGGGATTCTCGAGAGCGAGTATCGCGCTGTCACCTAGCGCGCGCGGTTATTGGCCGGTTCCTGACAGGTTCACTGTTCGCGGGCCGCTCGAGCCGTTGTTGTTGATGGTTAGGAGGCCAGCGCGCGGTCCGATCGCGGTCGGAGCGAAGACGACAGCGTACTTGCAATTCTTTTTTGGCTTCAGCGTCGTGCCGCAGACCTTCGACAGCGCGAAGTCGCCGGTCACCCGCGCACCTATCACCGAGATCGAGACTTTGCCGCCGTTGTGCGCGGTTATTTTCTTGGGCTTGCTCCGCGTGCCCAACTTCGCGGTGAAACTCGCAGAGCTTGGCGAGACGAGCAGTGGCGCCGCAACGGTCGGCATCGGCGTCGGCGTGAACGTTGCGGTCGCGGTCGGTGTAGCGGTTGCAGTGGGCGTCGCGGTCACGGTCGCGGTGGGAGTGGAGGTCGGCGTCGCTGACACTGTCGCCGTCGTAGATGGTGTGGCGGTAAGCGTGGAAGTCGCGGTAGCCGTGGCAGTTGGCGTGGCAGTGGCAGTAGCCGTGGTCGTAGCTGTCGCAGTAGCGGTCGCGGTGGCCGTCGAAGTCAAAGTTGGCGTGATCGTGGGCGTCTTAGTAGCTGTCGCGGACGCTGTCGCCGTTGCAGTCGCGGTGGAGGTCAAGGTTGCGGTCGCGGACGCCGTGGCGGTCGCAGTTGCCGTGGTAGTCGCCGTGGAAGTCGCGGTCGCGGTCCGCGTGGAAGTCGCGGTCGCGGTGCGCGTGGAAGTCGCGGTCGCCGTCGGCGTCGCGGTCGGCGTTGCGGATCAAGTAGTCGTCGCGGTCGGCGACGGTGTGCCGGTGCTCGTGGCGGTCGCCGTGATCGAAGGCGTTGGCGTCGGGGTCGGGGTTGCGGAACCGGCGGAGGTAGGCGTTGACGTCGGCGTCGTGCCGGGCGAGCCCTCGCCGGACAGCTCGAATATCCCGCGGCCGTGAGTTGCGGCGAAGACCACGCCGCTCAGGTTCTGCTCGATATCGAAAACCGCTACGGCCGGAATCACCCCGAGGTTAAACGGCGCCCAGGTCGTTCCGCCGTCGGTCGTTCTGAAAACGCCGATGTCGGTCGCGGCCAGCACCGTCTGGGCCGTAGGGTCGTTGCGATCGACCAGCAAGCGCAACACTGGAACGTCTGGCAGCGCATTTGCGGGCGGCGGACTCTGCATGGTCGGATTGCCGTCGGCCTGCGTCCAGGTGCCGCCGAAATCGCTCGTCACGAAAACGTGGCCTATGCCTGTCGCCGACGTGAAGCCCGAAAGGCTCAGCCAGGCGACGCTGGAATCGAACGGGTCGATCGCGATTCCGGTCGCCTGCGTGGAATCGGGAAACACGATTGGCGGCAGTTGCGCGGTCTTGTCGATCCACTCGGCGCCGTTCGGCTGACCGGCGGTGACCTGGAGCTTGGCTTGGTCGGTGGTGAAGATCTTAAACGGCGTTGGACGAAAGGTCGTGTTGGTTTGCATCGCGAGTGCGTAAGCTTTGGTGTCGTCCGACGGCGCGATCTCGAGGTCCTCGAGCGCACACGCGCCGCTGTTGCATCCGCCTGTCAAATCCTGGGTCGTTGCTGCGACCACGTCGCCATCCCGTCATTGGACACGTAAACCGAATGCGCGCCGAACAGCACGCGCTGGGCGACGGCCGGATCGCTCGCGAGCGGCGGAAAGTAGGCGGCGCCGTAGTCGCCCGCCGTCGCCATCGCGGTCTGCAGCGCTGCGCTCGAAGCGGCGGAAGTGAATGTGGTTCCGCCGTTGGTCGAGCGCGAGACCCATGCTCCGGCCGTAGTGGTCGCGAAGGAATGATAGGCGAACAGCGGGTTCACCGTGTCGAAGAGCGCGAATCCGCCGTCGAGGTTATCAACCTGTGTCCAGCTCGACGCCGGCGGCTGCGCGGCGTTGTAGAGCGCGGTGCCGTTGTCGATAAATCCCGCCAGCACAACAGTGCTGTCAGTCGGATGAGGACCGACTGATTGCGCTTGCGCGACGCTGAGGCTCGTGTTGAGCGCCGTCCAGTTAAGGGTGCCGACGTCGAAGCGATAAATGCCGCCGTCGTTGCCCAGATAAAAGCTGTGCGCGCTCGCGGGATCGAATGCGATCGCGTGCTGATCCGAATGCGTTCCGCCACTCGGTGCGAGCGAAGTCCAATTGGTGCCGCCGTTAGTTGAGCGGTAGATTCCCACGCTGCCGAAGACGACGGTGGCGCCGGTTGCGTCGGCGGGATCGACCGCAATCGTCTGGTCGAAGAACGACTGCGAAAAGTCGCTTGAGTTGGACCCGTCGATCATCGTGCCGCCGACCGTTGCGCTCGGCACCGACGCCTGGGTCCATGTAACGCCATCATTGGCTGATTTGTAGAATCCCGCGAACTCGATACCGTCGGCCGCGCCTACTATCGCATACGCAACACCGTTCGTGGCGGCGACGCTTGCGCGGCCGACGCCGCCGGTCAAGTTGGGCAAGCTGGCTTGCGTCCAGCTGAATCCGGAATTCGACGAGCGGAACACGCCGACGCCAAGAATCGAAACGAGCACGGCCGCCGGCGACGCGGGATCGATCACGACTGACTCCGCGGGACATGGATCGTTGGTGAAGTACGGGCACGCGCCGAACGTTCCCGCGGGATATGGAATCCAGGACTCGCCGCCGTCGCTCGAGCGCCACAGCCCATTTTGGCTGAAATCACCCTCGATCCACGACGCGTCCGCCCGGTTCGCGCTCGAGCTGTAGGTCACCGCCGCGTAGATCGTTCGCGGCGTCTGCGTGGTATCAACCGCGAGCGAGGCGATCGACGCGTGCGCGAAGTTGCTTGCGCCGAGTTGCGTCCAGCTGACGCCGAGATCGCTCGAGACGAACACTCCCTCGCCATAGTATGAGTCGGCCGATCCGTTGCCTTCGCCACTGCCGACGTAGAGCGTCGGATTCGGGCTGGTGGTCGTGTCGAGTGCGAGCGCGCCCACCGACAACGTGGGTTCGAGGTCGAATATCGGCACGAATGCGGCGGCCGCGTTGGCGCGCATCCACACTCCCCCGTCGCCGGTGCCCGCGAACATGCGCCCGCTCACGGTCGGATCTGTGACAACGGCGGTAACCCGTCCCGTCACGCCGGCTAGAGCGGTCCCCAGCGCGACGCCGCCGAAGGTCGGAATCTCATTCAGCAACGGCAGAGGACCGAGCGCACTCCATCCCAGGGAAACCCCCGCTTGCGCCGAGCCTGCGGTTTCCAGCGTCGAGCTTGCAGCCGCATCGCGCTCTTGTCGGCGCATCTGAGCGACCGCCTTGCGATATGCGTCGCGCGGCACTCCAAAGTTCAGTCCGCGCTTGCTGATGAAGAATCCCTCGCGCGCCACGCGATCGCGCGCGCGCAACGACCCGGTCGAGTTGCGATCGTCGCGCGTCGATCGCGGCGTCGCGCGCATCGGAAGAAACAGAATTACCCCGAGACCGGCTCCGAGCATCAAACTGGCCGCAGCGAACAGCCTTGGCGAAAAACCTCTGGACAAAGCGAAGACCCCCCTTCGACCCGCGTCCAGTAGTCACTCTACTATCATTATATATACGAACCAACTACTCAGTGAGTACTAAGTCGATTACCTATTTGCTATTTCTGCGGTCTATCTGAATAGTCCTTTGGCTACGATAGGCAGCACTGTGCCCTGCCGCTGTACGCGGAAGAACAAGAGTGCTCGACGAAAGATCGCGGGCTACGGCGGTCAGGCTGCGGCGATTCGGAAGCCAATCTTCGGGAAGTGATTCACGATCCTGCCCAATTCCGGCACATCGCGCTCGATTGCGATCTCGTGAATCGTACTGACGACTACTCTGCCGGTCACCGGATCGAAGGCGTAGTCGTCCGGCGTCACCGACACGCGGGTGCCGGCCTTGAGTCCGTTCGGATCGCTCGCGTCTACGTTCTCCGCCGTGGCGGGAGTGCTGTCCTTCGCCGCCTTCAGAGCCTCATCGGGATCCATCGGGCGCACGTCGCCGTAACCCATCGCGTCGACGCGCTCGAACCAGCGCATGAGGTGCGTGAACTTTTGCGCGAGGCCGAATGAGGTCGGCTCGATGCGCAGGAACCACACCGGCTGGAAGCAGGCGGCATCGGCAAGGCTGAACGACTCACCAAGCAGAAACGACGAGATCGTCAGTTGCCGATCGAGGATCTCTAGAAACGCGCGCAACTGGTTGCGCGAATCGGGCGCGCTGCGTGCGATATCGGCCACGTTCGCGCCCGGCATCATCTTCGAACGGTCCTCGATGAATTCCCTGGGCATCACAAGCTTCTCGAAAATCACGGGCGTCGTGGACCAGAACAGACGCCGGTCAGCCCATTGATTCATCGTGTCGGCGGCTGCGGTGAGCCCGCCGGGATAAAGCGTAGGCTCGGGTTTCAGCTCGTCGATTTTCCTGATGATTATTCCCGTGTCGCACCATACGTCGGCTCCGATTTGGAGCGCGGGAATGCGCCGGTAGCCCCCTGTCAGCGGCACCAGCTTGGGCTTGGGCATGATCACCGGCTGCTCGACCGAGCGCCAGGTAATTTTCTTGTGCGCGAAGATTTTGCGGATTTTCTCGGAGAACGGCGAGGTCGCATATTGATGCAGAATTATCTCGGGCACGATTTCCTCCGGCAGACCAATTTACGGGACACTTCTTTCTTAGCGCATAGCTGACTTTTGCGTAACTGCCGAGAAGCGAGGACCTTCATTTCTTTTTAACATTGGGTGCAGGGGTCACCCCTGCAATTTCCGCTCGCCACCTGAAAACTGATACCTTCGCGAACATGCATGGCCATCACGAATTCGATTTGTACGAAGCGATCTACACAACGCGCTCGATGCGCCGGCTGAAGCCTGATCCAGTGGCGCCAAATCTTATCGTCAAGGTGGTCGAAGCGGCCACGATGGGACCGAGCGGGCATAATCGGCAGCCGTGGTTTTTCATCGTCGTCACGGAACGCGAGGCGAAAAATTTTGTCGCGGAACGTTATCGCAAAGCGTGGGAAGTCGTGTTCACACCGGCAGAGCGCGAGGTTGTTGCCAACGATCCTCAAAGCCAGCGCGGCCGAAACTTGCGCTCGGCAAAATATCTCGCTGAGCATATCGCCGACGTGCCCGTGATGATCTTCGCGTGTGTGAAAAAATACACCGATTGCGCGCGCGCCGGACAGCCGATGTGGGGCGCGATTTACCCGGCGATTCAGAATCTGTGCCTGGCCGCGCGCGGCTACGGACTCGGCACCTCGATCACCGGGATGCATACGATGTTCGCGAAGGAAATCGACGCGATGCTCGGCGTGCCGCCTGAGTACGCCAACGTCATCCTGATTCCGATGGGCTATCCGAAGGGCCGCTGGGCGCGCCCCGATCGCAAGCCGGCCCTGCAGGTGACGTTCTGGGAAAAATGGGGAATCCGGCGCGAGAGCGTGCCAGATTGAATCACACGTCGATGACAGCAAGCACGAAGTTGCGCTGAATCTGATCGCCCGCCTTGACGCGAAACTCCGCGAGGCGCCCGCTGGCCGGCGCCTTGACCGGTATCTCGACCTTCATCGACTCGATCACCATCACTTCGTCGCCGCGCACGACCTGCGCACCGGCCTCGACCGACAGTCGCAGCACCTTGCCCACGGCGGGGCTCTTTATATCCATTCGCTCAGCGGTCCTTTGATCGAGTCTTGTCGAGCGTGATAGCAGGCACGGCTCACATGTACCAGCGCTGAAAAAACGCCTTGTGTTTTCGGGGCGCTTGGTTGTAGAGAAACTAAATCAGCGCACTGGTCCGGCTAATGGGGAAACGGCATGAATAGTTTTGTCGCGGCTCGAACGCTCACTGAATATCCGCGCGGCAGCCATCGATGGTCGCTGCTCATCCTGACGGTGCTCGCGTCGATTCTTGGCGCGTACGACTTCCAGCTCGCCCCGCTGCTGCCAATCCTGCTGCCGTACCTGCACATGAGCCACACCGCGTATGGCGCGTTCATCACGTTCACCGTGCTGATTTCCGGCGTCTCAGCATTCTTCGGCGGCCCGCTGGCGGATCGCTACGGCCGCGTCCTCATCATCGACGTATGTCTTGGCTTCGTCACCGTCCTGTTGTTCTTGAATGTACTCATCACCAACATCGCGACGTTTGTGACCCTGCGCCTGTTGATGGGAATCGTGGCTGGCCTGACTGCCGGCGCCGGCGCCGCCTTGATTCGCGACATGTCGCCGCGGCTCAGCCGCGCGCTCGCATTCGGATTGCTGACGATCGGTCCGGTCGGCGCAAACTTCCTCGCCAACTTCGTCGCGGGCGCGACGCTGCCGATCTATCACACCTGGCAATCGCAGATTTGGATCATGGGATTCTTCGCGATCGCGATGTACATCCCGATTGTGTTGTGGCTGTGCGATTTAAGCCCCCAACTGCGCATGCAGATTATGAAGACCGAAATCCAGGCGCTCGCCGCCGAGGGACGCCTGCCCTCCGCCTCTGAACTTCCGTCCAGCACCAGCGACGCCTTCCGGCGTCTGCTCGGCCACATGGAAGTCTGGCTGCTGGTAATCGGGATCACAGCGAATCTGACGTTGTACTTCGCGATCCAGGGTTTCGGCCCGTTGATGTTCACCGAGGCGTTTCACTACACACCTGCCGAAGCGGCAAAGATGAACGAATACTTCTGGCTGGCGAACCTCGGCGCCCTGGTGTTAACAGGGCTGGTCTCCGATCGCTTGCAAACACGCAAACCGATCGCAATCTTCGGTGGGGTACTCGCCTGCATCCTCATGGCCTGGTGGATTCCAACCTTTGGCCGCGAGCTTCCACGCGCCACCATGACAATGGTCGCGTCGCTGATGGGATGCTTCCTCGCTATCGCTTACGTGCCGTGGGCCGCCCAGTTCTCGGAGACTCTCGAGGACGTGTCCCCCGCTCTGCAAGCGACCGGATGGGCCTTCTTCGGGTTGATTGCGCGCGGATGGGTCGCAATCTCGGCGCCGCTGTCGCTCTACGTTGCGGTCCATTACGGATGGGGCCAGTGGGTAAAGGTCGCGCTCGGCGGAATGATTATCTACATCGTAGCGATGGCGTTCTCGCGCGGCCACGCCGCCGTCGAAGAACACGCGCACGCCGCACCAGCGCCCGATCGCGTAACCGCGGGCTAGTCGCCCGCACTACGGGCGCATCGTCCGCGTGCGAATCCCCAGCTGCGTCGGAACTATCTCGTACGCCTGATGCACCCAGTCGACGAGTAGCGGCCGCGTGTCGCGCGGATCGATTATCTCCTCGATGCCGAACGCTTCCGCGGTGCGCAGCGGCGACCGTATTGCGTTGAATTTATCCTCGAGCTCCTTGCGCAACTTCTCTGGATCGCTCGACGCCGCCAGGTCGCGCTTGTACGCCGCCTCGATTCCGCCCTCGATCGGCAACGATCCCCAATCCGCCGACGGCCACGCGTAGCGCAGATTCAACCCGGTCGTGATTCCGTGCCCCGCGCCCGCGACGCCGAACGCCTTGCGCACCATGATCGCGACCAGCGGCGTCGTCGTCTGGAACATCGCATACAGCGCGCGCACGCCGCGCCGAATCGTCCCCGCCATCTCGGCCTCGCGCCCAATCAGGAATCCCGGCTGATCGACGAAGTTCACCACCGGCAGATGGAACGTGTCGCAAAGGTCGACGAACTTGACCATCTTGTCCGAGGCCGGCCCGTCAAGCGACCCGCCAATCGAAAACGGATCGTTCGCCATCACGCCAACCGGAAATCCGTCGAGCCGCGCGAATCCAGTCACCAGCGACGGCCCGAAGTACGGCGTCATCTCGAAAAATGAATCGCGATCCATCACAAGCTCGACGATTCGCCGCACGTCATAGCCGTGGCGTCGATTGCGCGGCACGATACTGATCAACTCCTCTTCGCGACGAGCAGGGTCGTCGTCAGGCGTGATTCGCGGCGGCGCATTCCACACGCTCTGCGGCAAATACGACAGGAAGCGGCGAATCTGCGCGAACGCGTCGTCCTCGCTCTCGGCCTCATTGTCCACCGCGCCGCTCATGTGCGCGTGGATTTCGGAGCCGCCGAGTTCTTCCTTGGTCAGGTCCTCGCCCACGCCCCATTTGACGACGGGAGGTCCCGCGACGAACAACTGACTCGTCCCGCGGATCATCACCGAGAAATGAGACGCCGCCACGCGCGCCGCACCGATCCCCGCGACCGATCCCATGCATCCCGCGACGACCGGCACCTCGCCCATCAACTTTACCAGCACGTCGAAATCCGGATTGGCCGGGACGTAGGTCCGCTTGATCGTTTCGAACGAGCGCACGCTGCCACCGCCGCCGGTTCCGTCCACCAGCCGGATTATCGGGATATGCAGTTCATGCGCGATCAGTTCCGCGTAGCTCCGCTTGTTACCGATATTTGCGTCCGCCGCACCGCCGCGCACCGTGAAGTCGTCGCCGCCGACCACCACGCGCCGCCCGTTGATCCGCCCGGTGCCGCCGACGAAGTTCGCCGGCATGATCGTCGCAAGCGTCTCGCCCTCGTACTTAGGCGCTCCCGCCAGCGCGCCGTACTCGTGGAACGTCCCAGCGTCGAGCAGCCGCTCGATCCGCTCGCGCACGGTGAGCTTGCCGCCGTCATGCTGCCGCTTGATGTTCTCAGCCCCGCCCATCTGCTTGGCAAGCTCGACGCGGCGGCGAATTTCCTCGACCTCTTTCTCCCACGACATACGATTCTCCTGACGAGTGCGATTCCCGATCCTATAGACCACGACAAGATTGAATGTGAAACCCACCGTGGGTTTCACGCTTCCTTGGGCAGGGGTGACCTCCTTCGGCTGCGCTCAGGAGAGGCTCTGCACGCGGTCCTCTCGTGTCATTCAGAGCGAAGCGAAGAATCCCGGCTTCTTGTGTTATTTCGTTCGGCCGTCGCGGCCTCCGATACCTCGCCCGTTGCTCTACGGGAGAGGTGGCCGGCGGGCGCAGCCGCCGGTAGGTGAGGGTTGCGCGATTCAAGCTGCACACGTGCACGTCACTGTCCGCTCCGCGTGTTATCTCTTTGAGCGAAGCGAAAAATCCTGGATCCGCCGCGCGCAATGGCCGCCAATTTTTTAAGAAGTCGTCAGAAATGGCGCTGCCCGGTTGGAGTTTTCACGAAAACGTTTCACGTGAAACGTTTTTTAGTTCAGGAGAACAAACCGCGAATAAAACTTTATGTGAACGCTCCGCGATTTTCAAAACCGGTACCGGCTTCGCTGGCACGAATCTGTCCGAGATCCTGTCCCTGCGCTCGCGTTGCTCGCTTCGCTAAGGATGACAGATGAGCGCAGGATGCAAGCAATGCCGCGGAGTTACGCGTTGCGGGCGTTTCTCGTTCGCGCTCTTCCTGTTAGCTTCGATGGAGCTGCGTTTTTTCGCTATGACGACGACTACTAGCTCTGTGCCGAATCCGCGGCGCGCCGTACTCACCGGATGGGGGCGGTATCCGCTTTCTGAGAGCGATGTCTATCGGCCTGATCGAATCTCCGAGCTGCGGGCGGTAGTTACCGGCAACTCATCCTCGCTGATTGCGCGGGGGGCGGGGCGGGCTTATGGGGATGCTGCGCTTAATGATCAGAATCGGGTGGTCGATTTGACGCGGTTGAATCGGATGCTCTCGTTCGACCCCACCTCGGGCCTTTTGCGATGCGAGGCTGGAGTTACGATTGCGGAATTGATCGACGTGTTTTTGCCGCGCGGGTTTTTTCCGCCGGTCACGCCGGGGACTCGCTTCGTGACGCTGGGCGGATCGGTCGCCGCGGACGTGCATGGGAAGAATCACCATCGCGATTCATCGTTGGCCGCGCACGTGACCAGTTTCGACCTGATGGTCGCGTCGGGCGAGGTGCTTCGATGCTCGCGCGAGGAAAACTCGTCGCTGTTCTGGGCGACCGTCGGCGGGATGGGGCTCACGGGCGTGATCCTCGAGCTTGAACTGCGGATGCGGCGGGTTGAGAGCGCTTATCTCGAAGGAGAGTTGATCCGCGTCGGAAATGTTGACGCGGCGATCGAGGCGTTCGAGCGGACCGAGGCGCAGTACGGATATTCGGTCGCGTGGATCGACTGCAACAGCGGCAAGTCCAAGCTCGGCCGCTCCGTACTCAACCTCGGCAACTTTGCGACGCTCGACGCGCTACCGCAAAATCTCGCGCAGAATCCGCTGAGCACGATGCCGAAGCTCAGCCCGATCGTGCCGTTCGATTTTCCCGGCTTCGCACAGAACTCTCTGAGCGTCCGTGCATTCAACGCGGCGATCTATGCGACCCATCGCGAGAAGCCGCACACGATCTTCGACTGGGAGAGTTTTTTCTATCCGCTCGACTCGATTCGCCACTGGAACCGGATCTACGGCAAGCGCGGCTTCGTGCAGTACCAATGCGTGTGGCCGCTCGACGAGAGCCGCACGGGGCTGGTCGAAGTGCTGGAAGCGATCGCGCGCAGCCGGCGCGGATCGTTTCTCACCGTGCTGAAGAAGTTCGGCGCGCAGGACGGCATGCTCTCCTTTCCGATGCCGGGTTACACGCTCGCGCTCGACTTTCCAGTCGCGGACGGTTTGCTTGAATTTCTCGACACGCTGGACGCGATGGTGCTGAAGCGCGGCGGCCGCGTGTACCTGGCCAAGGACGCACGCATGGCGCCCGAGACCTTCCGCGCGATGTACCCGAACCTCAAGAATTGGCAGGCGGCGAAGGCCGTCGCCGATCAGGACAACCGATTTTCGTCGAGCCTGTCGCGCAGGCTCGGGATGTGCCCGGCGTGAAGAGCGGCGCCCACGTTTCCACATCGATGAACCCGTTGCAAAACTTCCACGCACGCGTTCCGGGCAGAGGCGGAATCTTGAATCGCGCGCAAAAAAAACGCGCGCTGTATAAGGACCCTCACCTTCGATCCTCTCCTTGGCAGGGAGAGGGGAAGAGCTGCGAGCCGGGTTTACGCGACGGTCTCCTTGCAGGGAGACATAAGCCGATCAGGTTAATTAAAGCCATCCACGATGACTAAAGTTCTGATTCTTGGCGCCACCAGCCCGATCGCGCGCGCACTCGCGCTTCGGTTCGCATCGGATGGAGCGCGGTTGTATCTCGCGGCCCGCAACGCCGACGAGGCTCGGCGCGTGGCCGAGGATGTCAGCGTGCGCGCGGGAGTGGCCGCTCTTTCCGGTACCTTCGACGCATCGGACTTTGCCTCGCATGACGAGTTCGTCCGTCATGCCGCGGGCCAGCTGGGCGGACTCGACGGCGTCGTCGTGTGCTTCGGCACCCTCGGCGACGAAGAAGTAGCGCAAACAGATCCAGATGCCGCGCTCGCCACGATTCATCAGAACTTCACCGGCGCCGCGTCTTTGATCACGCTCGCCGCGCGCCATCTCGAGCAGCAGCGCTCCGGGTTTATCATCGTGATCGGATCGGTGGCCGGCGAGCGCGGCCGCAAGAAAAATTACGTGTACGGCTCGGCCAAGGGCGCGCTCGCCACTTTTGCGCAAGGCCTGCGCGGACGCATGACCGCCAGCGGCGTGCATGTGATGACGGTGAAGCTCGGCACGGTGGATACACGAATGACCTGGGGACGCGAGGGCGCCCTGCTCACGATTACACCCTCCAGGGCCGCCGACCTGATCTACGCGGCGTATCGCAAGCGCGCCGAAGTCGTATATGTGCCGTGGTACTGGCGCTTGATCATGGGCGCGATCCGGCTGATTCCCGAGAGCCGCTTCAAACGCATCAGCTTCTAGGCAGGGGTGACCCCTGCACCCGGTGTTAAGAGAGCTGGCTCTGGTGTTTTTGCGCAAGCAATCGACAAAAATACTCGACGGTGGAAAATTTCTCGGGCGAAGTCGAAAACATAAAATGAAAGTAAAGCTTGAAGTTGCTGTGCTGGTTGCGCTGGCTGTTCTGTCGATCACCGAATCACCGCGCGCGGCCGTGAGTCCCGGCGATACGATCACGAAGGATCAGGCCGACAGGGTCGCCGAGCTCGTGAGTCCGGGGAATCTGATCCTGGTTAAGCAGGGCATGTCGATGAAGATCGTGCCGACTGAGCGGCTCGAGTGGCCGCCGCCGTACAAGTCCGCGACTGAGAAGTATTCGGCGCAAGTGAGTCTCGCCCCTAACGGTACACTGAAGAATTACCTGGCCGGGCTCCCATTCCCGCTGGTCGATGCGAACGATCCGCAGGCCGCGCTGAAGGTGATGTGGAATTTCAGCTACCGGCCGCTCTACACCGACGACGCGATATCCAAGAACGTCGAGATTGCGAGCTTCAGGCCGGGCTCGACGCCGGCCGACCCGGTCGAGCATTTCACGATCGGCAACGTGGGATTTTACAACAACACCGGGCGCACCGAGGTGAATCCGATCCCAACCGATCCGGAGGCGACGAGGGCGGGAATCCGGTATCGCTTCGGCGCGTACCCGTTTCTGGAGCCGTCGGAGATGCGGGGCTTCGGATTTATCCGTTACCGCAGCCTCGATCCGAAGATCGAGGATAACAGCTGGATGATGAATCCGCGTACGCGGCATACGATCCGCGCTTCGGCCAGTGAACTCTCGGATGTCCTCGGCATTTACCAACCGGGCGCGGGAGCCGGTGCGGGAGCCGCCACCTACGCGAGCAATCTCGATCCGGATTCGTTCTTTGGCTTCGCCGCGAAGATCGAAGATTTCAATTACAGGTTCCTCGGCGAGAAGCCGATGCTCGCGGTCGTGCATGCGGAGAATTCTCCGGCCAAGGCGTGCCCGACCGACGGCGGACGGACGATTTGCCCGGAGAATTGGGAAATGCGCCAGCTCTACGTAATCGAAGCGGATGCGAAGCAGGCCTCAGCGATCAGCAGTGGCGTTTCGATTCCGAAGCGGATTTTCTGTATCGACTCCGAGGGATGGTTCATCACAGCGTCGGATCAATACGACCGCGAGGGCAAGCTGTGGAAGACCATCGCGACGTTCAATGCGTATCGCGACAGGCCAATTCCGGACGCGCGGGTGGCGATCTGGCCGTTCAAGCGGATGTTCCAGACGGCTTTGGTCGATGAAGACGTCGGGACCGGCTTCTCGACCGTCGTGCGCTCGCCCGGAGTTGAGACCGACGAGCATGAGAGCTGGTACATCAACATGGGAATCGCGACGGAGAATTTTTTCAATCCCACGACGATGTCCAACGCGGCGCATTAGGAATCGTAAGTGAAACCCACCGTGGGTTTCACGCTTCCTTGGGCAGGGGTGACCCCTGCACCCAGTGTTAAGAAAAGATGCGGGGCCTCGCCCCTGCTAGAACTTGAGTTTAACAGGACGCTTGAGTCTCTCCATGCGGCTCGCGGGCACGCACCTTTGGCTTTGCGCGCATCGCCGCGTGAACTATAAATGACGAATCTCGTGAGGATGCGGAGTCATCATCAATGTCGAAGGCTGTCGAAGGAATCCAGAAGCTGACCTTTACCGGCGCCGTCGATGCCGACGGGCATATCCTCGAGGACGCCGGTCTCTGGGACCGTTATATCGAGGCGAAGTACAAGGACCGCGCGGTCAGAGTGCGCAAGGACGCCAAGGGTCTCGAATACCTCGAGGTCGCGGGGCGGCCGTCAAAGATTTTCAATGGCGGGCGGCTCGCCGGACTGTCCGCGATGGGCACGACGCGTGACGACAAGTGGGAAGGTCCGCCGACCTACGGCGGCCTCGCCCCGTTCGGTGCGATGGACGCGAAGGAGCGGCTGAAGCGAATCGAGGCTGAAGGCCTCGCCGCCGCGTTCCTCTATCCCACGATGAGCCTGCTGTGGGAGACCGAGACCGAGGATCCCGAACTCGCGCAGGCATGCACGCGCGCCTACAACCGGTACATCGTGGACTTCTGCTCTGATAGCGGCGGCAAGCTGATTCCGATCGCGCACCTGTCGCTCGGCGATCCGGCCGCGGCCGCGGTCGAGCTCGAACGCGCGGTCAAAGGCGGATGCAAAGGCGGATGGGTCGCGCAATTCGTCATGACGCGCAAGCCGCACGCGCATCCCGATCACGACGTGCTGTTCGCCAAGGCGCAGGAACTCGACGTGCCGATCGGGATTCATCCGTCGCTCGAGCCGCTGTGGGCGGCGCCGGGGCGTTACGATCGCAAATTCATGCGCGGGAATTATTACTTCCTGAACATCGTCGCGGCCGATGCGATTCGTCACGCGTTCACCAGCTTCTTCCAGTACGGCACCTTCGACAAATTTCCGAAGATGCGGCTGGTGCTGCTCGAGGCAGGCGCGGGATGGATCGATTACTGGCTCGGGCGGCTCGACGCCGTCTATGCCAGCGCGATGGGCCGCACGGCATCGCTCAAGGAGAAGCCGAGCTTCTACTTCAATCGCAACTGCTGGATCTCGGCGGACCCGGACGAGCGCTCGCTGCCGGCGATGGTCGAGCTGTGCGGCGCCGACAAATTTTTCTGGGCGTCGGATTTTCCACATCCCGATCACGTCGGTAACTATATCGAGGAAGTCGAGGAGCTAGCGCACAAGCTGCCGCCCGCCGCGCGCGCGAAGGTGATGGGCGAGAACGTGATGAAGGTGTACAAGTGCGCGCTGCCGAAATGAACTCATAGCGGGTGCCTTGTGGCGGCGCAGATCCGGAGGCGCGCTGTGAAACGAGTGGTCATCGTCGCCGCAATCGTGGTCGGCGTCTGCGTCTCCTATGTCCTCGCGCACCTGGCCTTGATCGAAGTTGGACGAGAAGTCGTAGTCATTTATGAGCCGACTCCAACAGGCGGGGTGCGCAAGGCGCGGCTCTGGATCGTCGACGAAGGACCCTACTCCTGGATTCACCCCGGCAACGCCAACGCTCGGTGGTGGGTTCAGCACATGGACGCGAACCCGATTGTCGAGATCTACCGACACGGCGAGACCCAGCGGTACCGCGCAACACCTGACCCGCAGGCGCACGCGAAGGTCCATCGGCTACTGCGGGAGAAATACGGCGTGGCCGACAGGTGGGTGCGTTTCCTCGAAGGCAGCGACACTCGAGCCGGTATTATCAACGGCGAAAAGTGCAAAACGGTCCCAATCCGACTCGAACTCGTAGCGAATGCGCCGTAGGGATGTCTCGGTCGATATCGAAACGCTGCGGCAAATCGCGTTCAGTTTTCAGGCGTCGAGGAAGGAACTTCGTACGGCACGTGGCGCCGCTTCGCATCGAAACGGACCATCGAATCGTTGGAACGCTAGCAGGAGCAGAATCTTGAATCGCGCGCGAGAAGAATCGCGCGCTGTAAAATGACCCTCACCTTCATCCTCTCCCCAGCAGGGAGAGGAAACAGAAAAGGCCCGCGAGATTGCGCTCGCGGGCCTTTGTGCATTCGCTACAAATATTCGCCGCTCAGCTCACCGTCCAAGTGTCGCCCTTGCCTAGCAGCGTCTTCAGGTCGCCGGGGCCCTGCTTTGCCTTCGCGTCTTCGAGCTGCTTGTTGACTGCGCCGTCGTAGGTCGGGCGCGACACCGCGAAGAACACGCCGACGGGAGTCGGCAGCGGCGGCTCGAAGTTGCCCAGCATGAAGGCCAGCGAGAGATTGGTCTCGTCGTGCACGACGAGGTCTTTTTCAGTGACACCGCCCCCGAGCTGTACTGCCTCTGGACGCATCCCGCTCATCCTGATTCCCATGTCGCGATTCTTGCCGAAGATGAGCGGCTTGCCATGCTCGAGAACGAGCTGGTGGTCCGCTTTCAGGGCCTTGTCGCTGACGTCGTTGAACGCACCGTCGTTGAAGATGTTGCAGTTCTGCAGAATCTCCACGAACGACGCACCGCGATGCGCATGCGCGCGCTTGAGCATCTCGCCGAGATGCTTCTGCTCGACATCGATGGTGCGCGCGACAAAAGTCGCGTGTGTGCCGAGCGCGACCGTGATCGGATTGAACGGAAAATCAACCGACCCCATCGGCGTGGACTTCGTGATCTTGCCCACTTCCGAGGTCGGCGAGTACTGGCCCTTGGTGAGTCCGTAGATTCGGTTGTTGAAGAGCAGAATCTTCATGTCGACGTTGCGCCGCAGCACGTGGATCAGGTGATTGCCGCCGATCGACAGACCGTCGCCGTCACCGGTGACCACCCATACGTCGAGGTCAGGGCGCGAAATCTTGAGCCCCGTCGCGAAGGCCGGCGCGCGGCCGTGGATCGTGTGGAAGCCGTACGTGTTCATGTAGTACGGGAACCGGCTCGAGCATCCGATGCCCGAGATGAAGACCGTGTTCTCCGGCGCGATGCCGAACTCGGGCATCGTCTTTTGCACCGCGGCCAGGATCGCGTAGTCGCCGCATCCGGGGCACCAGCGCACTTCCTGGTCGGAGACGAAATCCTTGCGGCTAAGAGCGGTTGCCATTTTCGATCAGCCCTCCAGGGCCCGGTTGATGCGGTTTTCGATCTCGCTGACTTTGAACGGACGGCCCTGGATCTTGTTGAACCCGAAGGCGTCGATCAGGTAGTCGGCGCGGATCATCTTGAGCAGTTGTCCCATGTTCATTTCGGGGATCATCACTTGCTTGAAACGCTTGAGTGTCTCTTCGAGGTCGCGCGGAAGCGGATTCAGATAGCGCAGATGCACCTGCGAAACTTTCTTGCCCTTCGCGCGCACGTGCTTGACGGCCTCGCGAATCGGACCGTAGGTCGAGCCCCATCCGAGCACGACGAGGTCGCCGCCGGCGGCATCGCCGAAGACTTCGGTCGGCGGAATCTCGCGCGCGATGCCCGCAATCTTGCGCGCCCGCGTGCGCACCATCAGCTCGTTGTTGGCCGGCGAGTAGCTGACGTTGCCGGTCAGGTTCTCGCTCGACAGACCGCCGACACGATGCTCGAGTCCCTTGGTCCCCGGCACGGCCCACGGCCGCGACAGCGTTTCCGCATCGCGACTGTAGGGCATGAAGCCCTCGGGATTTGTCGCGAACTCGACTTTGATTTCGGGGAGCTTGTCGGCGTCGGGCAGCAGCCACGGCTCGGCGCCGTTAGCGAGCTGGCCGTCGGTGAGCAGGATCACCGGCGTCATGTACTTGACCGCGATTCGCACCGCCTCGTACGCGCAATCGAAACAGTCGGCCGGCGTCGACGCCGCGATAATCGGGATCGGCGACTCGCCATGTCGTCCGTACATCGACTGAAGCAAATCGGCCTGCTCGGGCTTGGTCGGCATGCCCGTCGAAGGACCCGCGCGCTGGATGTCGGTGATAACCAGCGGCAACTCGACCTTCACTGCCAGCCCGACAGCCTCGGCCTTCAAGTTCATGCCGGGTCCCGAGGTCGTGGTGATCGCGATCGACCCGCCGAATGACGCGCCGATCGCCGCGCACACGCCCGCAATCTCGTCCTCGGCCTGGAATGTATAGACCGGGAAATTCTTGTAGCCCGAGAGTTCGTGCAGGACATCGCTGGCGGGCGTGATCGGATACGAGCCGAGGAACAACGGACGTCCGGATTTTACCGCAGCCGCCACGAATCCCAGCGCGGTCGCGCTGTTGCCCGTGATATTGCGATAGAGTCCCGGCGCGATTCGGGCCGCCGGCACTTCGTACGAGCTCGCGAACATCTCGGTCGTCTCGCCGTAGTTGTACCCGGCCTTCAGCACGCGAATATTCGCCTCGAGAATCTCGGGCGTCTTCTTGAAGCGGCTCTCGAGGTAGCTGAGCGTGCTCTCAATCGGCCGCTGATACAGCCACGAGAGCATCCCGAGCACGAACATGTTGCGGCATCGGAACACCGCGCGATTGTTCAACCCCATCCCATGAACAGCCAGCGACGTGAGCTTGGTCACATCGACTTCGATGACCTGGAATTTGTCGAGCGAATGGTCGGTGAGCGGATTACTCGTGTAGCCGGCGCGCTTGATGTTGGCGTCGGTGAACGCTTCACGGTCCACGATTATCACGGCGTTGGGCGGGACATCTTCGATGTTCGCCTTCAGCGCCGCGGGATTCATCGCGACCAGCACGTTGGGCTCGTCGCCGGCGGTGAAAATTTCGCTGCTGGAAAAATTAAGCTGAAAGCCGCTGACTCCGGCCAGCGTGCCCTGCGGCGCGCGGATTTCAGCGGGAAAGTCGGGCAGTGTCGCGATATCATTGCCGGCCAGCGCCGATTCGGCCGTGAACTGCATCCCCGTCAACTGCATCCCATCGCCCGAGTCGCCCGCAAACCGGATAACGACGTGGTCGCGCTTCAGATGCGGCTTGAGCGCGGGCGCGGCGGAACCATGCGACTCGGCAGCTTGTCCAGCCGCCTCAGGTGGTACAGCCATCTCAGTCCAATCTCCTTGTGGTTAGAGCCTGATTGAAAAATTACTCCGATCTTCCGAAGCCCTGCAAATACTCCAACACGCGGATTTGAAGCATAGCTAATCCAAGAGAGCCATTAAAGGCCCGCCTTTGGGGGGTCGGATCATCGAATCCGAAACTCGGTAAATTCGCCAGTAAAATCGAGCCAGTCCTCGCGTACCGCAGTTACGTGCGCTGACGGTGGGCCCAGAT
>Ga0074046_10001701_pt1 | contig 19554 bp, 14 predicted proteins | sample BogForMeECP23OM3_FD_94441 | JGI IMG/M metagenome (GOLD analysis project Ga0074046, IMG submission 94441) | Bog forest soil microbial communities from Calvert Island, British Columbia, Canada - Bog Forest MetaG ECP23OM3 | ecosystem: Environmental > Terrestrial > Soil > Wetlands ... | reverse complement strand
TCGCCCGCGGCCACCGCTACAGCACGCATAGCGACACGGAGTCAATCATCCACGCATTTGAGGAGTACGGCGCCGATTGCGTGCAGCACCTGCGCGGCATGTTTGCCTTTGCCATCTGGAACCGCAACACGAAAACGCTGTTCATTGCCCGCGACCGGCTCGGTATCAAGCCGCTCTACTACAAGCTGGCGCCCGAGCGCCTGCTTTTCGGCTCCGAAATCAAAGTCATACTCGCGCACGGCGGCATTCGCCCGGAATTTAACCAGGCCGTTTTGCCCGAGTATCTGGCGTTCGGCTACTTATCCGGCGAAGAGACGTTTTATGCGGGCATCCGCAAGTTGCCGCCTGGTCACACCCTCACCATTGGTCCGGACGGCAAGGCTGAGATAAAACAGTATTGGGACCTCGACGCTTCACAGCCGCACGAATCGCGCGATGAGAGTTATTACGTTCGCGCTTACCGCGAACTACTGGAAGGCGCCGTCCAGAGCCATCTGATGAGCGATGTGCCGCTCGGCGTATTCCTCAGCGGCGGCCTCGATTCGAGCGCCGTCGCGGCGCTGATGACGAAGATTCGCCGCGAACCCATCGAAACCTTTTCCGTCGGCTATGCCGAGCAGACCTACAGCGAATTGCCCTTCGCACGCACCGTCGCCTCGCACATCAACTCCCAGCATCGTGAGGTCCTCGTCAGCGAGAACGACTTCTTCTCTGCCCTTCCACACCTGATCTGGCACGAGGACGAACCGATTGTCTGGCCGTCGAGTGTGTCGCTCTATTTCGTCGCCCGGCTGGCGCGCGAACGGGTAACGGTTGTTCTCACTGGCGAGGGCAGCGACGAAACGCTGGCCGGCTACACGCGCTACGCTTTCACTCTCAAGAATGCGGCCATGGATGGCGCGTATCGTTCCGTGGTCCCTGGCGCACTGCGGCGCTCGCTGCGTCACTTGATCGCGAACTCACCGCTCCTGGGAGCAACGCTCCGCCGCAAACTCGAGCACACCTTCCTGGGCAAAGACGGCGCGGCCTGGGATTCCTTCTACTTCGACAATTTCTTTTCCGCCTTCAGCGCGACCGAGCAGAATGGCTTGCTCACCGGCGAATTTGCGTGCCAATTTGACCCACCGACTGCATACAACAATGTGCTCGATTACTGGGAGCGGTCGGCAACGCAGGCGGGCGGCGCCATGCTGCAGCGGTTGCTCTATACCGATATCAAAACCTACCTGGTCGAACTGCTGATGAAGCAGGACAACATGAGCATGGCAGCATCGATTGAGAGCCGCGTGCCATTTCTCGATCACGTTCTGGTCGAATTCGCTACCCGCGTACCACGCGAGGTGCAGATGCAGGGACTGGCGGGAAAGCGAATCTTGAAGAGGGCGATGGAAGACCTGCTGCCGCATGAAATCATTTACCGGCCTAAGCTGGGCTTCCCCACTCCATGGAGTGGATGGCTGGCCGGGCCGCGCCTGGAGACGATCCGCGCCATGCTCGTGGGGGCCCGTAGCTTAGAGCGCGGATACTTCCGGCGCGACGCCATCGAGAAACTATTCGACGATCACCGCGCCAGGCATCGTGACAACTACGATCGCATCTGGCGCCTGTTAAATCTCGAGCTATGGCATCGAGTGTGCTTGGAGGGTGAACCGCACGGCGAGCCGGGTACAAGCGAGACGTTGATGGAGACGGCGCGCTAGCAGCGCGCGGATACGTCTTTCGTTTTTATTGCGCGCCCTTCCCCCAGATGACCGTCTTGATGGTCAGGAACATAATCATCAGGTCCAACCCAATGGAAGCGTTTTTCATATAAAACAAGTCGTACTGCAATTTTTCCCGTGCGTCTTCGACGGTGCTGCCGTATTTGTACTTGACTTGCGCCCAGCCCGTCAGTCCCGGCCGTATCATGTGCCGTACAAAGTAAAAGTCAATCTCCTTCGAAAGCCACTCTACGAATTCGGGTCGCTCCGGCCGCGGTCCCACGAAGGCCATATCTCCTTTGAGAACGCACCAGAGCTGCGGAATCTCATCCAGCCGCGATATTCGCAGAAACTTGCCGACCCGTGTCACGCGCGGATCGTTGTCACCCGCCCACTGCGGGCCGCTCGAAGCTTCTGCGTCCTCGCGCATCGTCCGGAACTTCACCACATTGAAAATCTTCCCCATCTTTCCGACGCGCGCTTGCTTATAAAACACAGGGCCCTTCGAATCCAGCTTGATAGCGAGCACAATAAAAGGGATCACAGGAAGCGACAGAATAAGACCGGTGAAGGAGATTACGACCGACAGCACACGCCGCGAAAACTTGAAGGCGCCGCTCCGCCGGAATCCATCCCCAAAGACGATCCAGCTGGGATAAAGGTGCTCAACCTCGATCTTGCCCGAAATCTTCTCCAGCCACGAAGTCGCTTCCTCGATCTTGACTCCCTCCATACGCAGGTCGAGCAAATCCCGCATCGGAATCTTGCCCCGCCGGTCCGGCATGGCGACGATCACCCGATGAACTTTGTGCTTGTGCACCACTTCCTTCAGGTGCGCTGCGACGGACTCCCGCGTTACCGCTCCTTCCATCTTGCCGGTCCAGCCCGCCACCTCCACCCCGATCTCCGGACTCTGCCGGAGGCCGTGCACCAATCGCTGCGCCTGCTCTCCGGTGCCGAGCACGTAGACACGTTCGATCAAGATGGGCAACTGGAGGAGCCAGGTGAAGCCCATTCGCCATCCGAACAAGGAAGCCGTCAGAATCAGCAGTCCAACTTCTGTCGCTCCATACCCGAGCTCATATTCGGGCCGGAAGTAGGCAACCGCGGCGAGCACAAACGCCAGCAGTCCCGGCACCATCAGCAGCCGGAAATACAGTTCCCCTTTGGTAGTTAGACGGGACGTGTCGTAGAGGTCAAACCAGTGCGAGCCCAGCAGAACCAGAAGTGTCAGCGCGAGGATCTTGACGTAGCCGTGCTCGTAGACGAGTACCAGGTAACTGTCTTCCCAGTTCGCATACATGACTCCCAGCAGGAGCGAAGTCCCAACAATCAGGGCCTCTCCGACCAGCAGGATCAGAGTGCGGACCGGGTAATAAACATTGAAGAGCCGGATCACGGGGCCTCGGTTCTACTTGCGGTATGGCCTCAGGTATTGGCTCACGTAAGGGCTCATCGACTCCCCATAGTAGTACCTTGCTTGTGCATGCCGGCCGACCGTGCCATTGAGGACCACTCCCACCAGCAACTTGTCCGGGAATTCTCCGCGCGCCCGCTTCGCTAAGTCTGACGATGTGATCTCCGAGCGCACAACCATCAGCACGCCGTCGCAGAAACCCGCAACCAGCGTGGGGTCTGATACCGGGATGACCGGCGAGGAGTCGAAAATCACCCAATCAAACAGCGGTTCTACGCGCTGCAAGAAAAGCTTGAGGCGGCCATTGGCTAGCAGTTCGGGAGCGCTCGGCACGACGCGGCCCGCGGAAACAAAAAATAGGCTCTCCATGGGCCCGCGCTGCATGATGGCAAATTCGTCGCATTCGCCCGCCAGATAGTCGGAGAGGCCCGGATTCAGCTGCGCGCCGAAGTTCTTGTGCAGGCCGGGATTGCGCAGGTCGCCGTCGATCAGCAGAGCACGCCGCCCGTGCTGCCTTACCAGAACTTGCGCGAGATTGGAGGCTACAAACGACTTGCCTTCGCGGGGCATCGCACTGGTGACCAGCAACCGTTTCAGCGGCATCTTCTCACGGATCTGGTAGAGCCGCGAGCGCAGGGTGCGGAACTCCTCGGTGCCGACGCGGGTTTCGTCATCCTGGAAAAACAGCATGTGGCCCGCATCCGGTTTCCAGTCGGCTTGCGGGCAGCGGGCCAGCAAGGCTTCGTAGCTGAGCCCGGATGCCGGGGGCATCGCCGGAGCCGACGGACCCTGCAGATTCGGCATTTCCACCTGCGAGGGTTCGAGTGGTTCGAGAGAGGCCTCCACATGCGTCCCCATGGAGGCTGCTCTTTCCTGTTCGGCGCGTTTCAAAGCGTCATGGATGCGGCTCATAGTTTCCCTTCCTTCTCGAGATCTTGTTGTTCGGTCTGGCGCAGCTTATCGGCCAGCGTCGCCAAAGTGCGCAACGCCTCGACGAGATCGAACTTCTGCGATGAAGGCGGCGCCGGCGGCGTCATCGCCGCGGCCGCTCCATCTGCCAGGTCGAAATCCCTGGCCACAGAGTCCACGATTTCCGCCGTCACTGACTTCCTCTGATCAACAAAGGCGCTAACCAGGCAGTGCTCACACAGCAGATTGATGACCCGCGGAATTCCGGTCGAGTAGCGGAAGATGGCGGCCGCCGACTCACGATCGAAGATGGTTTCGCCGTTGGATCCGGCGATGCGCAGGCGTTGCACGATATACGACTCGGTCTCCCCCAGATTGAAGGCGTGGGTTTTCGCGCGCAGCGTCAGCCGTTGCCGTAACTGCCGTAACTGCGGTTGCTTCAGGCGCTGTTCCAGTTCCGGTTGCCCGACCAGCACGATTTGCAGAAGCTTTTCCGTAAAAGTCTCGAGATTGGTCATCATCCGGATTTCTTCAAGCACTTCATCGGAAAGATTCTGCGCTTCGTCAATGACCAGTACCGCCGTTTCGCCAGCGCGGTAGCGATCCAGAAGCCAGCTATAAAGATGCTGCAGCATCTGGCTCTTCGACTTGGTCTCGCACGGTATGCCGAAATCCCCCATCATGTATTCGAGTAACTGCAACACGTCCATGCGTGGATTGAACACAAAGGCCGTCGCCACCTGCTGCACGCGCAGCCACTCCATCAGCTTGTTGATCAAGGTCGTTTTTCCTGTGCCCACTTCGCCGGTGAGCAGCACGAAGCCCTTGCGGCTCTGGATGCCGTAGGTAAGGCAAGCCAGCGCCTCCTCCGTATGCCGCGTCAGGAATAGGTAACGCGGATCCGGATTTACATTGAACGGATTGGCCCGTAATCCAAAAAATTCCTTATACATATGCCGCTGCTAGACCTCGACCTTTTCCTGATCTTTTGCCGGCCGACTTCCCCGCCTCCAGAAGCGCCGCCGCCCGTTGCCATTCGAGGCATCCTCCTCTTCGTCGGCACCCAGCCAGGGAACCGCAATCAGCATCGGCAAATCCATGACTGCCGCGATGTCTTTCTCGGTCCGGATGCACCGGTCGCTGAATTCGAGCCACATGGCGATGATCAAACCCAGTCCCAAACCCGCGCCCAAACCGCCGGCCGCCAGAATGGGCCGATTGGGGAAAGTGGGCGCGTCCGGTAGCTGAGCGGGCGTCAGGATCACCATCTGCTCGCCCTGCTGTTCGTTTTCCATATTGTTGGCGATTTCCGCCGAACTCTTTTTCGCCAGGAGATCGCGGTAGAAGTTCTGCGCGTTGTCGTAATCGCGCGTCAACTCCCGGTACTGCTCTTCGATCGCCGGACTCATCGCCGTGCGCGCCTGGTAGACGTTGATCTGGGCCTGCAGCCTCTTCTGGTCCGCCGTCGACTGGTCAATCTGCTCTTTGTATTGGTGAACCTGGAGCCGGAGCTGCTTGATCTCAGCGGGCTCGTCCCCACTCGCGCCCGTGGAGGCGCTCGCCGCCGGAGCACTATTCACCTGCTTATTGACCTCGTCGAGACGCGCTTGCACTTTCGCAATGTCCGCTTTCGTCTTGATCACATCGGGATGGTCATCGGTGTAGCGCCCCTGCAGTTGGATCAACTGCGCTTGCAGCACGCCCAACTGTTGCTCCAGCGTCTGCGGATTCGCCGCCGACTGCGACGCTTTCCAGGCAGCCACCTGTTGCGCCAGCATGCTTTCGGCATAGCTCTTATCCTGCTGCGCGCGGCTTAAGGTCTGGGTGGTAGCATCGAGTTGCGAATTCAGCGAAGACAGCATTCGCATATTCGTATCTACGTCGCCCGGAAGCTGGCCCAAGTATTGCTTCTTGAAGACGGCCAGTTTGGCATCCTGATCGTCGATGGCACGCTTGGCGTCTTCCACCTGCCGGCTAAGAAAGTCCGTCGTACCCTTGGCAATATCCGCACGCGAACGCAGGTTTTCGTCAACCATGAGCGACGTTAGCGCGCTGCAGATCTTTTGCGCCCGGCTGGGATCGCTGTTGCTATAGCCAATGTAGAATCCCGGCAAGGGTTCGTCCGTCGGGGATGCCGGTTTCTTCTTACCCCCCGGGCCTGCGGCCCCGTTGATCGAGGTGAGGACCGGCGTTACGGTCATGTTGGTGCGAATGTCCTCCATCAATCTGCCTTCCTCACCGGGTTTCACCAGCCCCAGACTCTGGATCACCGGCCGCAGGCGGCTGCCGCTGAGCATCTGCTGCTGCAGGGTCGCGATGCGCTGCGTAAAGTCGGCCGTGATGTCGGAAGTCACGTAGTTGGCAGGCACCTTCTGCCCTTCCACCAGAATCATCGATTGCGATGTGTATCGCGGCGGGAATACGTACGAGACCATGAAGCCCGCCACGGGCGCAATCAAGAGCGGAATCAAGATAATCTTCAGCCGGCGACGCGCCATCGCCAGATAATCTTCCATGCTCAGCTCGCGATTCTCTGTCATCCTATCTCCACCAATCCGGCTGTTCGTGTCAGCCCAGAAATCATTCGATTCGAGTCGCCTTGGGATGCCATTCCAGCCCAATCGAACCCGAATGCCGCTGCGCCGTACTGCCGCAGCCGATCCCATTCGGAATCGCGCAGTCCACCGTATTCGCTGTGTTGAATTCCACGTCGCTGAAACTGTATGCGGCAAACACGTCGTACGTGCGTCCTATGTGCTTCCGCAGAATAACCGCCGCCGTGCCGGAGTTGTAGCTGGTCGCAGAAGTTGCAAATAATCCCGTGTCCAGGCTGTCATTATGCGAGTAGCTCAAAGCCATATTAAGTGTGTAGGTGCGGCCCAGCGATCGCCTGTAAGCGAGCTGCGCCATCTGCGTAGTTGCACCACCGAAATATCCCGATCCGGCCGAGGTGAACCTCTCCCAGCTCACCGCCAGCGAGGAACGCTCGAATTGATAGCGCAAAATCGCCCGCCCGCTCAGAGACCATTGCGGCGAAGAAAGTCCGAATTTCGGGTCTGTGTACTGTGGCCCGGCACCGAGGATGAGCTGCATTCGTCCGGTGATCGTATGACTCCACCGCAGATTGAAAGCATCGTTGTAGATCTCGCCCCCGGTGCTGTACGGAAATCGGAATAGCTGAAACGCATAGACCCCGGCGATCTGATCGCGCCTCGAGAGCAAGTGGCTATAGCCCACCTCAACCGTCGTCTCGTCGCCGTTGAGCAGGCAGCTCGTCTGCAAGCTGACCGCTACTGAGCAATCCTTGCTGTCAAAAAAGTGCGTGTTCCCGAACGCGCCCACCACCGTGAAGGCCGAGCGCGGGCTGATTGCCTGAACCACACTGGCAATAGCCGTATTCGCGATCCGCGGGATCACACCGACGACCTCGCCACCCGAGTTGTTGAAGCTCAGAATGCCTGGCAAGCCGCCCCCCGCTTCACCGCTTCCCAAGCCGCCCATAGCGATACCGAGTCCCGGGACCCCGCCCCCAGCCCCGCCGCCAAAAGAGCCGTCCGGGACATAGCTAAAGGAGTCGCGCAACCCTAAATACCCCGTGCGCCAGCGCGTCACCCCTTCGAACCCCAGCGCTTCCAGTTGCCGAACTTCGTACGATGGATTGGTTTGAAAAGCCCCGCCTCCCAAATACTCTAGAAACAGGTCGCTCTTGGACCAGAACTTCTGCAGATCGAGAGCCCCCAGCACGTGCTCGACGGGATTCACCGCGGACGCACCCAGCTGATTGTTCTCGTTGCTGTCCGCCGTTTCGCTCACTAGGATGGCGGGCGAAATAAAGCTCCGGCCCGCCGACTTCAGCTCCAAGCCCGGCTCGTCGATACCGGAAAGGGGCGGATTCTCCGGGTTCAGCACCGGCGCATTCTGGCCGAACGCTGGAGCCGGAGCGGCACCCTGCTGCTGGGCATTGTCCTGGGCCACAGCGCACGCCGCTACGCCGAACATCAACAGCGCCATCCGAGCTATTCCTAGTCTTGCCATGATCACTCAGCCTTCCTCTCACGGAACGACAATCGTGTCTCCTGGTTGCAGCATGTAGTTCTGGTCCATCGCTTCGCCTTTGACCAGCTTGCGATAATTGACCGGGAGCTTTTCCTGTTTGCCGTTCTGCGTGCGCAGAACATAAATACGTTTCGTATTGGCGAACTGATTCAAACCGGCCGTCGACAATGCCTGCAAAACCGTCATGTGCGGTAGCATCGGCAGCCCGCCACTGTGCAACACTTCTCCGACAAGGTAAATGCGCTTGCTGTTAATCGCTGTCACAACCACGGTGACGCGCGGATCGGCCAAGAATTTCTTCAGCTTCTCCGTGACCGATTCGCCCAGCTCTTTCGGGGTGAGGCCTGCGGCCTGCACATCGCCAAGCAACGGTAGAGAGATCTTGCCATCGGGACGAACTGGCAGCGTTGCGGTCAGTTCGGCTTCCTTCCATACGTTGATGCTGAGCCCGTCCTCCGGTCCAATGATGTAATCCGGGCCGGCCACCATCCCACCGGCGTTCTTGTCCGGCGCGACGGCAACCGACGGCTGTACCGGCGCGGTTGTGGCGGCCGGCGCATCCTGCGCCAGCGCCATACTGCTCGCCAATAAGACTGCTGCGGCTGCCGCTCTGTATATCCGTTTCATGTCTTCTCCTCGTCGTGCCAGTGCCTCTTCTTGCTTCGGGGTCTTACGCCCCGTATTCTTCGTACCCGATCTGCTTCAGCTTGTAGAGCAGCGCCTTGTAGCTGATCTTCAATTCCTCCGCGGCCCGCCGCCGGTTCCAGCGCGTTCGAGCCAGAACGTGCAGAATCAGTTCCCTTTCAGCTTCCCGCGAGGCGGCCCGCGCCGCATCTTTCAGAGAAATCTTTTCCCCGTTCGCCGGCTCGCTTTTGCGTAGCAGAGAACGAAGTCCGCCCATGGCAAGCGCTTCGTCTCCCAGCGCGACAATCGCCCGCGTGGCATCCTTCAGTTCGCGAATGTTGCCGGGCCAGTGATACTCGAGAAAAAAGCTTTGCGTCTCGGCGCTGAGCGCCGGCACCGGTTGACTGAAATCCTCCGCAAACACCGAGAGAAACCAGTTCCGCAGACCCGGAATATCCTCTTTGCGCTGGCGCAGGGGCGGCAACCGCAGACAAACTCCGCTGATCCGGTAGTAGAGATCCTCGTGCACCTTTCCCGACCGCACTTCCGGCTCCAGCTCGCACGAGCTCCCGCAGATGTAACGCGGTACATGATTCCGTTCGCCGTCGCCCACGCTGATCTGGCGAAGCACTTCCTTCTGCGCCGCGGGCGGAAGGTCGCCGACTTCATGAAGATAAATTGTCCCGCCCTGTTTTTCGCATGCAGCCAGGGCCTTCTCGCTCGTTTCCCGTCCCTGAAACACCTGGAATGCTTCCGGGGCTCGACGAGAAAGACTATGAACTCGAGCAGCCGCCGCAGTCTTGCCTGCTCCATGCTCGGCTACCACCAGCATGGGAACGTCATTTTGCGACAATTCCCGAAGTACTGCTTCCACCGTGCGCATTCCGGGACTCACGCTCTCGATCCATACTTTTCCCTCGCCATTCAGCGCGGGTATGTCGCGTGACCTCTGTTGGGTGTCGTGAAGATCCATGCTAAATCCATTCCGAGGCGGAGGGAACGCTGGTCGGGCAAGGGTTCCAGTCTCAGACTGCACACGCTTTGCCAACCGGGGAAAAACCGCTGGCGCTTATGAGCCCTGCACAGCCTTATATTTCAATGGCTTACGAACACGCCGTCAGGCTCGAGGTACGCTCTACGTTACCACAATACGTACAATTGGGAAAATCTTTTCCCACGTTCCCATTACTCTAGGGACATTCTTTCCTCAACCACCGCCTCGAATCGGATACGAAGTGGACCGCTAAAGCTTCCGCTAGAAGGATCGTAAGAGAAACTGATCCAAAAGGACGGCATAGGCGTGCACACCGGCGTAGAAATCGTGCCCATCTTGCGAACAGCGTCGAAATCGCCTTGAGCGCGGCCGCTGAACCTGAGTTGGACTGGGTTCGTCCTTGCCGGAGTACGGCTGGTTGGTACGAAAGTCATGATTCCTCCGGCAAAGAAGCATTGACCGGGCTCGGCTCTACAACTAGCCTGATACACAGGGCCGCCCGGAGCCCCAGACTACGGCGCGTCGGACAATCATTAGAGAGAAGCTTGACAATTGAGCGGCGCTGCGGGGTATTCTACTGGCACCTGAGCAAGTCCGCGACGGAGAAATCAAACCGACAACCAGGGGTAATCCTACTGAGCGAAGCGTGCCTGGCGCGCGAACCCGACTAGCACCGGTGTAATTTATGGAATGTGGTTTACCTCAAAGGGAAAGTGCAGAAATGAAAGCAGATCCTCGCGTCTCTTTTGCCATCCCTGTCTTTAACGAAGAAGCGGTGCTTCCGGAATTGCTGCGCAGGACAACCGCAGTCCTGGATCAGATTCCGGGCGGGCCGCATGAGGTGGTCTTAGTCGACGACGGCAGTTCCGACCGCACTTGGCCAATGCTGGAGGAAGCCGCCCTACTGGATCCCCGCATTAAAGCAGTGGCGCTCTCTCGCAACTTCGGGCATCAAACGGCACTCGGCGCCGCTCTGGATCACGTAACGGGCGATGTTGCCGTCCTGCTCGACGGCGATCTTCAGGATCCGCCGGAAGCCGTATCGACCCTTCTAGAACACTACCACCAGGGATACGACGTGGTTTATGTGCGCCGCGTGAATCGCAAGGAGTCCTGGCTGCTCCGCTTCTGTTATTGGGCGTTTTACCGTCTGCTTGCCGCTTTGGCTTCCACCAGATTGCCGCTTGATTCCGGCGATTTCAGCCTGATGTCCAGGAGAGTCGTCGATGAGATTAAGAGGATGCCGGAACACCATCGTTATATCCGCGGACTCCGGACTTGGGTTGGTTTCCGCCAGATTGGAGTGGCCATCGAACGCTCCGCGCGCCACGCGGGACGGACGAAGTACAGTCCCCTCAGGCTCCTGAAGCTCGCCTCCGATGGTATCTTCGCGTTTTCGATTGTTCCGTTGCGAGCAGCCGCGATGGTGGGCGCGCTCGCCATCTTTATCTCGTTTGTCTTTTCACTGTATTCGGTTTATGCAAAATACTGGCTCGGCTCGCCCCAAGGATTCACGGCATTAGTCTTGGTGATCACATTTCTTTCCGGAATCAACCTGCTCTTCCTGGGAATCATTGGAGAATATGTGGGGCGCGTCTATGAAGAATCAAAGAATCGTCCTCACTACGTGGTTCGCAGGCGGGTTGCCGGCGGTGCCATCCTAGCCGACGAAGCTGAAAGCTGGAATCGCAATGCCGATGTAACAGCGAGATAATCAACAGCACTGTGAGATGGCCGCGTGGATCAAGAATATGGCGAACATTACCGCGATTTATTCGAGAAACACTGGTGGTGGCGTGCCCGCACCGAGTACGTTATCGAGACGCTGCGGCGCTATCGCCCTCAGGCCGGTTGGAATACGATCCTCGATATCGGATGTGGAGACGGCCTGTTCTTTCCTCGACTGAAAGAATTTGGGCAGCCGGAGGGAGTCGAGCCTTCCCGCGAACTGGTCAGCCCAGATAATCCTGACCGCAATCGCATTCACATCTGCCCCTTCGACGAGCAATTTCTCCCCGGCAAGTCGTACTCGCTGATCCTGATGCTCGATGTATTGGAGCATATCGAGCGTCCCGTAGCCGCGTTGAAACACGCATTGGAGTTGCTGGAGCCGGGCGGAACCTTCCTCGCGACCGTTCCGGCATTCATGGTGCTATGGACCAATCACGATAAGTTGAATCATCATTTTACGAGGTATACGAAGACGTCGTTCCGGGAGGTCGCGAAAGGTGCTGGCCTGAAGATCCAGGAGGAGCGCTATTTGTACCACTGGACCTTTCCAGTCAAGCTGGCTCAAGGATTCGCGGAGCGTGTTCTCCGCCAGGAGCCGAAGCCGCCAAAAGCCTCTGAAGGCTTGGTCAATGAACTCCTCTGCCGCATTTCGCGATTGGAACAGCGGACTCTTAGCCGGCTGCCTATGCCATTTGGCAGTTCGCTGATGGTTGTGGGCAAGAAGAGTCCAGCCCGCTCGTAGTTCGATCTGCGGACTAGCCTGTGACAACCTAAAAACACATTCTGTGCCTGGGTGTCGAAACTGCGAAGACCTGTCCGGTTTCTACCAGACCTGTTGGAATTGGCGCCACGGAAAAACAATGTCATGCGGAAGGGTCATCATACGGATGCGAAGAAACTCGCTGGTCGGCGGCGCCGCAAGGCGGTTGCGATACAAAAATAAATGCTTGCCCTCCCAGTAGGGTTCGTTGCTCTCGATTGGAAAAGTATCGACGAGTTCGAACGCTGAGTCGTGCTCCAGCAGGTACATGAGGCTGTCCCGCGCTCGAATCGGAGCCGACCGGTCCGATACCACGATATATTTGACCCCGTTCTTCTCGATGATGTCACGCACGTCATCCGGGGTTTTGGCGAATTCCTCCTCGCCGTATCGCGATACAAGCCTCTGCGTCCACAGGGCCTTCCTCAGCACCAAGAAGTGCCGCTGCTCATCGAGATGACGCAAAAAGAATATGAAGTTGGCAGGCAGCGGCGCTTCAAACAAAATCACGCCCGAGTTGCTTGCTTCGACGATCCGGTGCGCCACCGGTGCATACCCCGTTATATAAGGACGTTGGTAGCGCCAGCCCACAACTGCAACGGACCCCACCACCAGCACCGCCACAGCCCTCGCTGCGAAGCGAACCACCGGAACTCGCCACTTGGTTGTGAGCGGCCCAACAACAAAATAAGTCAGGGCCGGAACCCAATACAACACGTAGCGCGGCTCTTTGTGGGGTATGGCGGTTAACATCACGTAGCAACCGACAATCCAGGCTGCCATGAATATGGTGGCCAGTCGTCGGCTCCACCAACGGCTGCTCACTACCCCTACTGCGGCCAGCCCGAGCAGGGGCCACCCGAACTGTTCCGGAAGGACCTTCAGATAGAACAGCAGACTCGCCAAATGGCCAGATGAAGCGCTTACCGCCCCACTTGGCACCGGGGAGACCACGTCGGTGACAAACGTACGCCAATGGAGCACGATCACCGCCGCGTAGAACGGCGTTACCAGTACCGTCATGATCGCCATCGGGCCCAGAACCCGACGATCCAGAAACAGCCTCCACCGGCCAAACAAGACGGCTGTCAAGGGACAAACCGCGATCAGAAAAATCGCGTGCTGCTTTGTCAGCATTGCTCCGCTGCATAGCAGCACAAACCAATACAACGATCCTAGCCGTTCCGTCGTCAGATACCTGTACCAGAAATATAGAGCGCCAACCGACAGAGCCAGACATGGTATTTCGAGCATCACCGCTTTCTCGAACAACAATACCGATGGCAGCAGTGCGAAGATCGCCGTTGAGGCCGCGGCAGTCCATTCCCCCTGAATCTGGGTCACTAGGCGGAACCAGAACACGCACGCCATTACCGCAAAAAGCAATATCGTGATTCGCGCCGTAACCACCGAGACCCCGAGCAGCCGGAAAACCAGGCCTTCCGTTACATAGAAAACCGGCGGGTAGTGGAGAACGCCCGCCATGGCCGGGTACTGCGCATAATACGCGTACGCGTATTGCACGGGATGGGTGATCGGGAGATCCTTCAGCAACGAAGAGAAGAATATGCCGCTCGCGGCATGCTGCGATTCATCGACGTTATAGTCGAACTCGCCCTTGGAGATATGGTGCGTGATAATCGGGATTATTAGCGCCAGCGTCAAAAGCAGGATAACGTTCGCCCGGGCCAGCCAGGCCCGGCGAACGGGAGTCGGATACGCCTCTACTATCTCCATCTCGCCATAGCGGGGTGGAAGGGGTTTGGTTACAGTGGACATTCCTTTGACGGATTTGGCTAGAGGGGTACGGCCTTCCGTGTCACATTATTCCCTAGGACCGAGAACGTGTCAAACTCTTTGCTGGCTGCGTACCAACTCGAACAGCCTGGAAGCACCATCCCGCCAAAAAGCGAAAAAACTGGGCAGAATGTGCAATAGATTGCACGCCTCCCGTTTTCGTGCGATTGCACCGGCGGGACTTACCGTGCACAACAACGTGCATCACCATTCGCGGACTCGAATTCTTCCGCTCCCCCCGCTGTAGCACGTGCTAGCTCCGTGGCGAAAACTTGTCGCGGGAAAACCCTTTGGAGAGGGCTAACGAAATGCGCTTTTTTATTCGAACAGCAACGGACGCGACCCAGACTGCTTTGGGCCCGAGGCTGACGCACGACTCGTTTTCTGCGGTTCTAAAAATAGCAATCCTCTTCTTTGTGTGGGCAGTGCTGACTTGCTTTACCTCGGCCCAAGTGGCGCTTTCGACCAGCCGTGGCGACAACATGCGCTCCGGCGCCAACGCTAACGAAACGTTGCTGACACCCCTCAACGTCAATAGCAACAACTTTGGCCATCTCTTCAGCGCTCCCATTGACTACCAGGCATTAGCCCAACCGCTCTACGTACCCCAGGTGGAGATTCCCGGACAAGGCTCGCACAACGTGGTGTACGTCGTGACTCAGGCCGATTCCGCCTACGCCTTTGATGCCGAAACCGGAATGCAGTTGTGGCACGTCAGCATGACAAACGGAGGCGTACCCGCCAGCGGACACGACCTGCCGTGCGGCACAATGGATGGATTCAATCAGGAAGGTATCGTCGGCACGCCCGTGATCGACCCAGCGACTAACACCCTGTATCTGGTCGCGAAGAGCTTCATCAACGGGAATGTCACGCACTACCTGCACGCCCTCAATATCGCGACCGGCGCAGAGCAGACGAACATGGGCAGCCCGGTGCAGATTGTCGCTTCCAGCGTGAGCAAGCAGGGGCATGTCACGAAGTTCAACAGCCTGCACCAGAAAAACCGTCCGGGTATGCTGTTGCTCAATGGCGTCCTCTACCTGGGCTTCGGTTCGAACGGCTGCAACGACGACAACACGGGCTGGCTCCTCGCCTATCGTGCAGCCAACTTGCAACAAGTCGGTGCTTTCAACACCTCGCCCGACCACGGCCTGACTTCCATATGGCAAACGGGTAATGGGATCGCCGCCGATGAATCCGGCAATATGTTCGTGGCCACTGCTGAAAGCGCTAATTACGACGTGCCCTCTGGCGGCCAGAGCTACAGCAACAGCATTCTGAAAATTACGCCGGCGCCGTGGAACGCTCAGAACGAACCCGACGAACCTGCCGATTACTTTACCCCGTGGACCGTAGCCTACCTCAACGACCACGATCTCGATATCAGCTCGGTCGGCCCCGTCGTCCTGCCCGATCAGGCCGGCAAGTATCCCCATGAACTCATCGCGAGTGGCAAAGAAGCGGTGGTATACCTGCTCGACCGCGACGATATGGGCCAGTACGTGCCTGGCGGCCAGGACAATGCCATCCAAGAAATCCAACTGATCCACGCCGGAGAACTTATGGCTTCGCCAGTAGTCTGGAATGGAATCGCCTACTTCAGTCCGGATGGGGCGCCGCTACAAGCTTTCCGGCTTTCAAACGGTCTGCTAACCCCGTTCGTGCAATCCACGGTTGGGCTAATCGGCTCGCACTCACCTTCCATTTCGTCCAATGGGACGAACGATGGCGTGCTATGGGTGCTCAGCGCCGGCCAGTTGCAGGCTTACGATGCGGTTTCATTACAGCAGCTCTATACGTCGCATCAAGTTCCAACGCGCGACAAGTTGCCTCCGCTCGCCCATTTCGCTACTCAGACGGTTGTCAACGGAAGAGTGTATGTGGCTACTCAGAACAGCCTGGAAGCATACGGTCTATTCAACACTTTGACTGTCACGGGTGGTAATAATCAGTCCGCGCCGGTGCTGAGTAAGCTGCCGACACCTCTGCAGTTTGCGGCCTTCGATCCTTACACAGGTCAACCCCTGAGTGGCGTCACGGTCACTTTCAGCGATGGCAACAACGGCGGCGCGTTCAATCCATCCTCCGCGCCAACCAATTCCAACGGAGCGGCGAGCACGACCTACACGTTCCCCAAGAAAGCGGGCGTTTACACGCTGACCGCTTCGGCTACGAATTTCGGCAGCATTGCGGCCACCGCCACCGCCACGCCTTTAGCAGCCTCCAAAATTATCGGCTCCAGCGGCAGCAAACAGACAGGGGTGGCTCGCTCCGTCCTGCCGAATCCCATCGTGGTAAAGGTTGTCGATGTCTATGCGAACCGCGTAGCCGGTGTAACCGTCAACTTCACGGCCGTTAAGGGCGGCATCACAACCCCGACGTCGGTGGTGACTAACGCCCAAGGCTTGGCGAGTACCTCGCTCCAGTTGCCAAAAACCGTGGGTACAATTACGGTCACCGCCAGCGTGTCCGGTCTGCACAAAGTGACGTTCCCCGAATACTCTGTCGCTGGATCGGCTGCTTCCATCGCCGTGAGTGCCGGAAATAATCAGTCCGCCACACGCGGCACCACGCTCCCGCAAGCGCTGACCGTACTCGTTACCGATCAATACGGCAACCCCGTTTCCGGAGCCGCCGTTGGCTTCAGCGATGGTGGTGCAGGAGGCAGTTTCGCCAATCCCAACCCCGCGAACACTAACGGCTCGGGCACTGCGACTCAGACCTATACCCTGCCCTCATCGCCGGGCCAGGTCACCATTACAGCCACCGTGGCCGGAGTTGCAACTCCCGCTGCGCTTATCGAGTCCGCTCAGTAGTTTACTTGTTTCACGGTGCAGGAAAGGCGCTCCCTTGACAGTCGGTAGTGTCTGAAATCAGACACTACCTGACAGTCTGTCTTCGAGCGCCTTCTTTGTTTAGGACGGAAAGAGTTGTCGTCGGCCGGCATTGTCCGTCTTGCTTCGGCCATCCTTATTGCTTTGCGCGGAACATCCCTGTTCGCATATGCTCAGGGGCAAGCGCACCCTATGGAGAGTTCGGTCGAATTGGCCCCGCCCGCCGTCGAGCAAAGGAAGCCCGTCCCACGCCTTTGGCCGCGCGCGGCTGGCTGGCTGCTCGTTCTCCTCCTCGTCTGGCTCTACCACTCCATTCTCTATCGCCTGGCCCTCCAATGGTGGGGGGACCCGAATTTCTCGCACGGCTTCTTCGTTCCGGCTTTTTCGTTGTTTGTCTTGTGGCAAGACCGCGATCAACTGAAGAAAGTCAGAATTTCGCCTTCCTGGACCGGTCTCCCATTCGTCATTCTCGCGCTCGTGATGCTCGTGCTGGGAGTGCTGGGCGTGGAATTGTTCACCTCCCGCGCATCCTTCATCGTGCTGCTCGCGGGCCTCATCATTTTGTTTCGCGGCTGGCCGCTGTTTCGTGCCGTGCTGTTTCCCTGGGCATTCCTTTTCCTGATGGTCCCGCTGCCGGCAATCATCCTGCAGCATTTCACGTTCCCGCTCCAGATATTGGCCTCCAAGCTCGCCACCTGGGCTTTGCAGAGTGTCGGCATTCCGGCACTCCGGGAAGGAAACGTGATCGACCTGCCCCGTTTTCCTTTGCAAGTCGTAGAAGCATGCAGTGGAATCCGCTCCCTGGTTTCTCTGCTCACGTTCTCTATCATCTACGGGTATTTGATGGATGATCGCAAGTCCGTCCGTGTCGCACTGGCTTGCGCAGCGGTCCCGATCGCGATCACCGCCAACGTCTTCCGGATCTTCGTCACCGGTCTAGTAGGCCAATGGAACCCAGACCTGGCGCAAGGGTTCTATCACGAGTTCCAGGGATGGCTCGTTTTCGTCGTCGCACTCGGCTTGCTCTTTGCGGTGCATCGCGTGATCAACTTGATTTGGAAGCCCACTCCCAGCACCAGCATCCCGCACCATGCTTTAGACAACAACACAAGCGCCCCGTCGACTGCCACTCCAAGCTGGTCTTTCCGATTCGTGATCACCGCAGCGCTGATGCTGGTCACCGCGGCCGGTCTGCAGGCTCACCCGCAAGAGGAGGCCTTGCCTCTGCGCCAGCCCCTTAGTTCGCTGCCGGCAGAGGTTGAAAATTGGTCAAGCACCGACACCGAACTCGATGAGCAGACTCTTGAGATCCTCGGTTCCGGCGAGTTCCTTATGCGCGACTATGAGGACACCGCCCAACGCCAGCCCGGCATCGGCCTTTTCGTCGCCTTTTTCCCCACCCAAAAAATGGGCGATACCATCCACTCGCCCAGCCACTGCCTGCCCGGCGCCGGATGGGTTCCCACCGAACGCGGGGTCGTTACTCTCACCAGGCCCGATGGCACTTCATTTCCCGTGAATCGCTACGTGGTTTCCAAAGCCGGAGAGCGCGCCCTGGTTCTCTACTGGTTTCAGGCGCACGGCCGCGAAGTGGCGAGCGAGTATTCCGCCAAGTACTATCTGATAACCGACTCCATCCGCCTGCATCGCAGTGACGGAGCTCTTGTCCGCCTAATGACCCCAATGTTTAAGGGCGAATCCGCCGACGCCGCCCAAGCCCGTATGATGCAGCTCGGGAACCAGGTCATTCCGCTGCTCGATAACTCGATTCCCCGCTGAAAAACTGCAGCTCCCGGCGTCGACCCGCCAATGCATTGATTTGAGTGTAGTTACTTACACAGTATAAAAGCCAGAGGAGTTGCGCTCCTGCTTCAGCAGGCTCATCGGCCCATTTGCGTACACCATTTTTGTGACGAATCCACAGCAAACCCTCACCACGGAGCATGGGGGAGCCTCTATTTCGCGTTCTTTAAGATGGACAGCGAAATCTTGAGGGTAGGAAGGCAGCCCATGGACTTGACATCCGCCCCTCCAGGTTGCCTCTTCCTGATCTAGGAGTCCCTGCTTCACCCGGACTCATTCGTGGCTATAGAACTGCAGACGCAAACGCAGGCAGCCATGTGTTGTTGGTGAAATGGGCTCTTTGGCCAACAATCCGCCGCCGCAAGCGCATCGCAGTGAAAATTGTTTCACATTGAACGCGAATAGGGATTGGGGGACAATGAAAGCTGTTTTTGGGCTAAGAAAGGAAATTCCGGCTTAAGGAATCAGAACATGCCAAAACACCGTAACCGAAGCTACCGCGTCGACGGCATGGCCGCACTTGCCGTGTTGTTTTTCGTCTGCGCGAGTGTACTGCTGGCGGCTGGCCAGACGGCGGTCACAACCTACCACTACGATAACAACCGCACCGGCTGGAATCGGAACGAAACGGTGCTGACGCCCGCCAACGTCGGGAAAACGACTTTCGGTCTCTTGCAGACCGTGGCGCTCGACGACCAGGTGGACTCGCAGCCTCTGGTGGTGCCGGGTGTGCAGATCACCGCCGGAAACTATCAGGGCACGCACGATGTCGTTTATGTAGCGACGCAAAACAACACGGTGTACGCCATCGACGTTCACACCGGGACGGTGCTGTTGAGTCCGAATTTCGGCCCGCCCGTGTCGCAACAATCGCTTCCGGGAAAATGCTACGCCAACGGCCCCAATGTGGGAATCACTTCGACGCC
>Ga0074046_10001700_pt1 | contig 19555 bp, 18 predicted proteins | sample BogForMeECP23OM3_FD_94441 | JGI IMG/M metagenome (GOLD analysis project Ga0074046, IMG submission 94441) | Bog forest soil microbial communities from Calvert Island, British Columbia, Canada - Bog Forest MetaG ECP23OM3 | ecosystem: Environmental > Terrestrial > Soil > Wetlands ... | reverse complement strand
GGGCAGATTCGAGAAGATGCGAGAGCATCTTCGCTGTGCCCAGGTGGCAGAAAATTCGAAGAACGCTTATGCGTTCTTCTCCAGCCCGCTCTTCCCTTCGGGAACAGCAGTCTCCCCCAAGAGCGTCAAACCTTTGTTCCGATGATTTCTATAGAGTCAAAATAACCGGCCAACCTTGTTACCCAAACCGCTTAAAAAATCCTGCTCTGTTTTTCAGATCCGTCATCGCCCTGCATGGTGCCGGGCCGCCTCGCTCATCCGCTCATTCAGTTTCCTGACCTGGTCCCGAAGGGCAATTGCCCGCTCGAAGTCAAGATTCTCCGCTGCGTCCCGCATCTGCTTTTCAAGTTCGATGACCACGTTCGGGATCTCCTTTTTTGGCACGTGCCGGGTATCCCTGATATCAACTTCTTTTTCCTTGACTGGTTTGACGATGGTCTGCGGGATGATGTTGTGCTCTCTGTTGAAGGCGACCTGCATGTCCCGGCGGCGCTTCGTCTCGGCGATCGCGCGTTTCATCGAATCGGTCATCGTATCAGCGTACAGCACGACGTTCGCATTCACGTTCCGGGCTGCCCTGCCGATGATCTGGATCAGGCTCCGGGCATCGCGGAGAAACCCTTCCTTGTCGGCATCCAGGATACCGATAAACCCGACTTCGGGGATGTCAAGTCCTTCCCTCAACAGGTTGATCCCTACCAGCACGTCGAATTTCCCAAGACGGAGCTCGCGGATGATCTCGCTGCGCTCGAGGGTCTGGATCTCCGAGTGGAGGTAGCGGGTCCTGATCCCCTGCTCCGCAAGGAACTCAGACAGTTCCTCTGCGAGTTTCTTGGTGAGCGTGGTGATGAGGACGCGGTCTCCCCGCGCAACGGTTGCCTGGACTTCCCGTATCACGTCCCCGGTCTGACCCTCGATAGGACGTACCTCCACACCCGGGTCGACAAGACCCGTGGGGCGGATGATCTGCTCGATGAGCCGCGTGGATTTTTTCAGTTCATAGTCACCCGGGGTTGCGGACACGAAGACAACGTTTCCCATGTACTGCTCAAACTCATGGAACCTCAGGGGACGGTTGTCATACGCACTCGGGAGCCGGAAACCGTAATCCACGAGCGCTTTCTTCCGTGAGCGGTCACCGTTGTACATACCGTGCAGCTGCGGGATCATCTGGTGGCTCTCGTCGATGATCAGCAGGAAGTCGTCCGGGAAGTAGTCGAGCAGGCAGTAGGGTTTCTCGCCCGCTTTCCTGCCATCGAAATGCCGGGAATAGTTCTCTATCCCCTTGCAGGAGCCGGTCTCCTCGATCATCTCGATATCGAACCGGGTCCGCTGCTCGAGCCGGTGGGCCTCGATCATGCCGAGTGTTGGCAATACTTCGTCGAGTTCCTTCCGGATCGATTCTATCGCCGTTCTGCGGGTGCTCTCCGGGGTGACAAAGTGCCGGGCGGGGTAGACGTAGAAATACTTCATCTCCTCTTTTTTTGCACCGGTATTCTTGTCCACCTCCCGGATGCGCTCGATCTCGTCACCGAAAAGCTCGACCCGGATGATGTCGTTGAAGTAGCCGGGTACGATGTCGATGGTGTCCCCTTTGACCCTGAACCGCCCCGGGGCCAGATCGATATCGTTCCGCTCGAACTGGATATCGAGGAGCCGGCTCAGGATCCCGCTGCGGCCAATCTTCTGGCCGACAGCGAGTTCGAACCCCATGTTCCGGAAATTTTCCGGGTTGCCAAGGCCGTAGATGCAGGAGACCGAGGCGACCACGATCACATCGCGGCGGTAGGAGAGCGAGGCAGTGGCGGAGAGCCGGAGCATCTCGATCTTGGGATTGATAGCAGAGTCTTTCTCGATGTACTGGTCCTTTGCCGGTATGTAGGACTCCGGCTGGTAGTAATCATAGTAGGAGACGAAGTACTCGACACGGTTGTGGGGGAAAAAGTCGCAGAACTCCTGGTAGAGCTGTGCGGCAAGGGTCTTGTTGTGGGCGAGGACGAGCGTGGGCTTGTCCGCTGCCGCGATCACGTTTGCCATGGTGAAGGTCTTACCGGAGCCGGTGACACCTAGAAGGGTCTGGCACTGCTCGCCCGAACTGAGTCCTTCGGTCAGCTGCCGTATCGCTTCAGGTTGTGAACCTGCCGGAGCAAATGGTGAGGTGAGCTGGAATCCTGTCACGATGCTTAGGATCTCGGGTTTTGATATTAAAAGGGATCGGGATATGGCATGAAGGGGGATGAGAGGGGCTGCGAGACTGGTGACAAGGGAATGCGCCGGAATTGCAGTCCAGGGATGCCCAGTGCCAATTATACTGCAGAATACCCGCTCATCATTCTCCACACACAGCGTCCGGAAATCCGGAAAATACAAGAGAATTATTTTTTTGTGAGAAGGGTATGGTTGTCCATATCGACTTTGTAGGATTTCGGGCGGTCGAGCAGGTCGAGCGCATTGATCTTCATGTCGATGAGCTCGGAATAGTTAAATGACTCGTACATCTTCTCGCCGTTCTCTTCCCAGAAAACGACAATTCCGTTCTCCATCTTTTTGCTGCTGACAACATCGTGCATACAGTCCGATCGGGACGGGGAAGTAATGAAGGTTGCGGCACTTTTTTGTTTTTGAAAAAAGGGATCTCAGTCCTACTCCCGGAACAGCGCCGGACGTACCAGCCGCCACCGGCCAGTACCATCCACCCGGCACTCTCCAGTCTTCATAATACCGAGAGATTTTCACCCGGAATCAAGGGAGAACAGTTCTGAGACAAGATTACGGATCTCCCGCATTTTCTCCGGCTGGACGATACCTATGGTATCGCAGATCAGGTCTTTCTCAAGGGCATAGATCCCGTCGGCCTGAACATAACTGGGATGATCCAGCGACCCGGCCTGCAGGTCATCGTTTGTCAGGCCGACCGCCATGATCTTTGGTCTCCGCGTTGTGATCTTCATGACGATCACGTCACGGGAGATCCTGTTGTACCGGGAATTGCTGACAACAAGTGCCGGGCGTACTTTGGACCGGACCTGGTCGGAATAGGAGAAATCCACCAGGATGACGGATCCCTGTGCCGGTTCAGTCATGCGCTAACCGTTTCCTGGAGTACTCCTTCCAGGCATCGTCCGGGTTCTCGTAATCGATCTCGATCTTTGCTTTCCGGAAAATGATCTTGTCCTTGTCGGACGAGATTGTCAGGTAATCGCCATCATGGATACCGAGATCGGACCGTATCTTCTTCGGGAGGGTGACGAGTCCCTTTGAAGAGACCTTGACAAGCGTAGTGTCAGGCATATGCTCTCACAACTTAGTATCTAAGATTCTTAGCTTATCAGTGTTGCGGGCAGGACCCGGACGATAAATAAAAAAGTAAGGGGGACCTCAGTCGTACTCCCCGGACAGTACCTTTGTTCTGCCGCCGGTTATTTTCATGAACACATGGGGAAAATTTAATATCTGGTGATAACCAGTAGTTCTGGTGACATATGCCTAAAGTGGAAATTAAACCGGTCGATACCCAGGGGAGGATCATCCTTCCGAAAGCCTGGAGGAACCGGCTCAGGACCCGTTCCGTCGTCATCGTTGACGAGGATGACCGGCTGGAAATCCGGCCTGCCGATGGGGATCTTTCACGGTTTGTGGATGCCGTTGAAACCGAAGCGGAACATTTTGACGATTACCACAAACTCCGGAAGGGCTTGAGAAAAGATGCGGTTCATTGATGCCAATGTTTTCATCTACGCTGTCCTGAAGCCAAAGACAGCCCTCCCGGATGCAGTGAAAAAAAAGAAGACTGCGGCAAAGGAGATCTTCCTGCGCATGAATGACGGGGAACCTGTCACGACAACAACTGTGCACTTAAGCGAAGTCGCAAACGTGCTTGAGGATGCTGCGGGAATGGCGTTTGCGAGTGACCTCCTTTTTACCATTCTCATGAAACCTTCTGTCACCGTTGAACCGGTAACCGCCGATGATTACCGGGAAGGTATCCGGATCGCACAGAAAAGCGCTATCAGCATGAACGACGCTCTGGCCGTACTTGTCATGGAACGGAAGGGAATCGATGAGATCTATACCTTTGACCGGCATTTCCGACAGGTAAAGGTCAGGGTTGTGCAGGATTAACCCCACAATCGCGGGGATCGATCCGGGAAGGTAAAACCCGGAACAGGATTTATTGCAGAGTCTCTCCCCTTTTTTTTAAGAGAGAACTCCTGCGCTCCCCATGCTTTTTTTGAAATGGTGAGGGTCGTCAGACCCGAGCCACAAGAAGAACTCGAAGGTCGGCTGATGCCACCCTTCTCGTTATCGAGGTTTTGATGAACCACTCCAACTCATCAGAGTTCTTCGAATGATGGTTTCTTTTTCCGGAAAAATTTCAGCACAAAAAAAATTTTTTAAAAAATTTTACAGTGGGGTTCGTCCTCATGGAATGTGCCGGGCCCGGAAAAATTGTGAGAACGGGGGAATGGGATCTCAGTCCTACTCCCGGAACCGCACCGGGTTCTGCCACCGGATCCACCTTTTCGCCTCTTCCGTCGGAAAGACCCGTCTCCGACGGTAAACCGGACCTATGGCGTGCCCCGATTGCCGGAATAAGCCCAAAATGAACCGCATATAATGCCCTCCGGAGCCTCATGGAAGCGTTTGGCGGGCATCTTTTCTCTGGCCGCTATTTTTGTCCAGACCCTTTGATTCAGGGCTGGAAACCCCTTTTATCAAAATCCGAATATTCGTCCCTTTTCTGGATTCCTGCCCGATTTGAGCCCCGATGGAATCCGGGTCCATTTTGGCGTTTTTTGAAAATGGCCCGTTTGGCAAACCGGGCATTTTACGGGGTTTCCTGGGTCAGTACTCCCGTACCGGACGGTGCCGGTCCGGGAAGATCTTCCGGACCCCCTGTGTATGAAAATCCTCCAGAAGGATCGCACCAAACAGGGGGTTGTCGGATGTCAAACGGGGTTCAGTTTGGGCTCCGTTTGGATTTTTCCGGGAAACGGAGACCGTTGAGGGCCCGGATTCGGGAGGTTTCAAAGTCCCATTCCGGGGGGTTCCGGAGGGTGGTTTCCGGGTCTGAGTGGTTCATCAGAACCACGAAGAGGAGAAGAACTTATCAGAGTTCTTCGAAGGATGGTCTCTACCGGATTTGCGGTTGCGGGCCCGGATTTTTTTTATCCGGGCCGGAAAGATTCCGGGAAAAAGCTAGAGAAAAATTTCCGGATTTTTCCGAAAAAATTTCAGCGCAAAAAATTTTAAAAAAAGTTTTGTGGCGGGGCCTAAAAAAAATTTTGAGAAAGAACAGGGCAGCTTGAAATTTTTTTTATTTCATTGCGATGCCCCACGCGCAAAACGACTCGAAGGTTTCACCTTCTCGAATCAGTCCTCGCAGTGGCGACGACTGATTCCTGTCGGATTTTGCGCTACTCACTTACCTTGATCTGGAACGCTGTTGTGATCCAGAACCTTGCCCAGCGAGGGCCCGACAGGAATCCATCTTTGCATCAGCGAAGAGAGCCTTATGGCTCTCTTCTCGTGTTCCTTCGTCACACAGCGAAGATGGAATGGAGAAGTATAACTTCGACTCTGCCGAGCGACTCCCAGCGAAGCCTGATGGCTTCTCGAATCAGTCCTCGCGGATACGACGACTGATACTGCGGAGTAGGGAGGGGAACCCTTCATAATGAAACGCGAATAGAAAATACAAATAAATTTATTTTACAAAAAAATTTGTAAAAAAATAGGAAACTTCCGCCCCTCACATCGGTTTATAGTGACCCCATTTCTCCAGCGCTTCCCTTAGGGCTTGTGCGTTCCTGGCTTTCTCATCGAGCGGTATGCCCTCTTTCCAGGCCTCGATTGCCTGCATGGTAGCCTGTGCCCCGGCCCGTGTCCCTTTCGGGTGACCGTGGATGCCACCGGATACGAGCAGAACCATTTCCGTCCCGTAAATATCGAGCACATCGGGCACAAGACCCGGGTGCAGCCCACCGGACGAGACCGGGAACGCAGTTTTGATCGTTCCCCAGTCCTGTTCAAGCAGCATGCCATCCACCGCCTTGATCTTCTTCTCCCGAAGGATATCCGCAAGCGCCATGGACTCCCTCCGCGAGCCGGTCAGTTTTCCTACTGCGGTCCCGGTATGGATTTGCGTGACCCCTATCAGCCGCATGAGCTTTGCGAGGAACTGCATGGTTATCCCGTGCTTCCGGTTGCGGTCGAACGTGGCATGCATCGCGCGGTGCGCGTGGATCGCGAGGCCGAGATCGGAACAGTAGTCCCGCATCGTCATGACTCCTGCAGTACCGGCAACGACGACGTCGATCATCGCGTAGTTCCAGCCGTTCTCGGCAAGCATGTCAGCCCGTTTCTTCATCGTCTCCACATCAGCGGTAATATTGAGGAACGCAGACTTTTTCTCCCCGGTCTCTTTCTCGGCCACATCCCGCAGTTTCGTCATGTGCTCAACCCGGTCATCGAACCGGTTGAACGAGGTGGAGGTCAGGTTTTCATCGTCCTTGACAAAATCAAAACCGCCCATCCAGGTCTCGTACCCGATCTTTGCGTGCTCCCGTGCCGAGAACCCGATCTTGGGCTTGGGCACCGCGCCGGTAAACGGCCGGCCGGTGATTCCCATCATCTTCCGGATCCCGTCGTTGCCGAAGTGCGGCCCCTTGAAGTGTTTTATGTAGGCAGATGGGAGCGAGACATCGATCAGCCGCAGGTTCTTCAGGGCCTTCATTCCGAAGATGTTCCCTGCTATCCCGCTCAGGAGCTGCACTGCATTCCCCTCTTCCCAGAGGGCCAGCGGGTATGCGATCTTTACCACGTTTCCTTCTATGTCAAACGCCGTAGCCTGCAGGGCTTTCATCCGGGGCGGCATGGTAAAGAGGGTGGTCCACGTCCCGGTCGAACTCTCGGACGCGATCCGCCCAGCTGCTTCCCTGCCGCTGATCCCTGCAGCGGGTTCAAAATAAAAGAGGCAGATGAGTTCGTTCTTTTCCGGCTCGTAGTTCAGGTTGACGAATTCATTGTACCAGTCAATTGCCATAGATATTCCTGTACCTTTAAAGGCGATTCCGGGTAAAAAAGGTGCACAAGAGATAATGACCATACGGTCATGCTGAAACAAACCATACCGATCATCAGGCAACGGGCATGCAGGGGTACTACCGTTCAACCTTTCGTCCGGAACCACCAATATCCCTGGAATGGACCAGCATCCCGTACCCGTCGTCCTCGTCCACGGGTGGAACAGCCACCCCGGGGTCTGGAACCGGCTCGTACCGCTGCTTGAATCGTCATCGATCCCATTCTCCCGCTTCGACCATTCGGGGATGCACGGTTCCACCCTGCCGCAGATTGCCCGCGCACTGGAGCAGTATATCTCGTCTGTCCGGGATACGGGCGGGTACGACGGGGAGATCGATATCGTCTGCCATTCGGTCGGCACCTGTGCAGCCCGGTACCTTCTTGAAGTGAGAGATGGCACGGCGCGGCGCGAGCAGGTTCGCCAGCTGATCGGGATCGGCCCGCCCAATGACGGGTCGGCACTTGCCGAACTGTTCCATGACCCGCACCATGGTCCGGCCATCATCCGTAGTCTTGCCGGTACGTTCGTCCCGCCGGGATTTGAGCCGTCGGCAGACAGGATTGTGCAGGATGTGCGACCGGAAAGCCCGTTCATGAAGGGCCTCCGTTCTGCCGGGACCCGGAACGACATCCGCTACCGGATTATCGCGACCGCAAACCCTAGGCGTCACCCTGATTTTTTCCCCTGGTTTGACGGGAAGACATGGGTTCGGGCGGAAAACGGGGAATACCGGTTGACGTTCGATGGTGACGGGATAGTGCCAAACAGCGAATCGGTTCTTCCCGGGATTGCCCCCGAAATCCTTCCTGCAGGTCCTTCTTCGTCCCGCCCCATGCCTTCTCCCGACCAGTACTGCCACATCAGCCTGCCGAGGAACCCGGTCGTGATCGACCGTGTCATGCAGTACCTGAAAGACCCGAAAGAAAAAGCCTGACGCACCCTTAGCCCGCAGCAATGCGATCCATACCGGATGAAGGTGGACCGGCAGGGTCACACGCTTCCGAATCAATCCGGCAGGGAAAAGGCACCGTTGTGCATGGTCCGGGAAAGTTTTTTCAACCTCGCGGGAAACGTTTTCCTGCACGGAAAAACGGTAACGGAAATTACTCCCGATTACCAGGATATTCACCCTTGGGCCGGGCAATCGGGTCACTGCTCGACCGGTGGCACGAGCACCTGGCAGGGCAGACAGAACAGAACCTCAATCCGGATTTTCATGCATGGATGTACAGCAGGACTCTTGATGATGACAAAGCCATGGACGCCCGGCAATCCCCTCTCCCTTTTGTGCGAACCACCAGATTACTTCATGTGATGCAAAGACCAGCTGATATGGAATAACCATGGGCGAGCGCAGACCTGAGGCCCCGGAGAAAGCCACGCGGCCGTTCCTGACCGGCCCCCCGTTCTACCTCCCGGAATTCGAGGAGTCGTACCGGTACATTATCGATGAGTATGACATTGGCCCCCGGGATATTGCCATTTTTCTTCCCTGTGCGGTACGGAAACCCTACAGCCAGAGCCCGAGCCACCAGCTGATCCGGATGATCATATCGCAGGTCCTCGAACCGTCACAATACCATATCGTCGTTTTCGGGACGTGCGGGATCGTCCCCGCCGAGCTCGAGGAGATGTACCCGTATGCCCATTACAAGTATATGCTCGGGAAATGCCAGCATGAATCGGTAAAGGAGGACTTCCTCAGGATCGAGACTGAACGGGTTGCAGGCTATCTCGAAAAGACCCGGCAGACCTACACGTACCGCATCGCGTACTGCATCGGGCTCTTCCGCGAGGCTCTGGTACGGGGATCAAGGGAAGCAGGGGTCGATATCGATCTCCTCCTTCCAAGCCGGGACATGATCAACCGGATCATCGAGGAGGAGGAGTGCGCGTTCCAGGAGGGCAGCCTCTCCATGGAAGAGTACCTGGGGGAGTTCTGCGACGGGCTCATCCGGTTCCGGAACAATCACTACGGTACGGGGAAGTAGAGCGCACCTGGCAGATCAATATTCTGACGCTCTTGGGGGAGACTGCTGTTCCCGAAGGGAAGAGCGGGCTGGAGAAGAACGCATAAGCGTTCTTCGAATTTTCTGTCACCTGGGCACAGCGAAGATGCTCTCGCATCTTCTCGAATCTGCCCTTGCCTTGGGCAACGGCAGATTTCCCCCATAATATGATAGTCACTCAGAAGGCGAGCGAGAAATTCTTGAGAGAATGAGAGGAATAATAGACGGGTCGAAGGTCGGCTCTTGCCTCCCTTCTCCTCTTCGAGGTCTGAAGACCTCTCAGAGATTCAAGAGGATGCGCCCCTTGGTCTGCCTCCCCCTTCGGAGGAGACTGCTCTTCCCGAAGGGAAGAACAGGCTGGAGAAGAACTCGTCAAAGTTCTTCGACTTGAGAGAGGGGGTCACCCTCATAGCCTCTTCAAGTGGTTTACAAAAAATAAAGCCTGACAGGATTTCTACAGAGCAGTCATTTTTTACCAGAAATCGCTGTCGCACCGGAACTCTCAGCTGTCCCGGCTTCTTCCGCAGTACCTACCATATAGTAACGCTTGATGAATTCGCGGACCTTCTCGGACTCGATCCAGCCCATATCCAGCTGGGTGATGATCCGGTCGATCTCCCGGGCCTGCAGGATGATCTTGTCAGTGATATCACCGGGTGCCAGGCTTGACAGACCGACAATCACCGCGAGCGGGTTGCGGATATGATCGCCAAGGATAGCAAACTGCTCGATGTTCTTCTCCACCTGTTCGAGCGCTGTGCGTTTTGCGACTTCCATCTGTTTCCTGTCAGTGATGTCAATGAACCAGAACATCACGCAGACCGGCTTTCCCGCCTCATCCCGTACCAGGTTGGCATAGAACTGGACATGAAACAGGTTCCCGTTGTATTTCAGCAGGGTGACTTCCCCAAACCAGGTTCCCTTGTCCGGCAACTGGTCCCGGATCTCCTCGAACACCTGGCGGGAGGCCATAAGGTGCCGGGTGTTTTTCCTGATGATCTCCGTTTCATTGGGGTATTCCATCATCCGGAGAAGTGAGTGATTAACATACGTGATGTTCAGGTCAAGGTCAAGGATCGCGATGGCGTTGATGGAGGAACTGATGGCATGGTCCTTGATCAGCAGTGCCTCTTCGGCAGATTTCCGGTCGGTAATATCGACGAGGGTGACAACAAACTGGTTGTCAGGCAGTATTCCCGCAGAGAGGAGGACCCAGCGCGGGCCTCTCGACTTGGAGTGGAATTTTGTCGCAAGGTTCTCAACGCTGCCATGGTTCCTGAGTGCCTGGAGAAAGAGGTCTTTTGATTCCGGCTCCATCCAGAGATCGGCAAAGGGGATTTGAGCAAGTCCGGTGTGCTCATACCCGAGGATGGAGGCAAAACGCTTGTTTCCTTCCCGGATCGACAGCGTGGCGAGATCGATCAGCCCGATTCCCGATTCGGAATGGTTGAAAAGGCTTCGGTACTTTACTTCGTTCCTGCGCATGTGGGAAGAGAGGCTGGTCACAACAGCAGCAACTCCGATCAGGACAATACAGATGATGAATGCCGCCGTGAAATACTCAGGAGATCCCATGGAGAAGAACCAGACCATGCCAAGGTAGACTGCAGAGATCAGACCGGCAAAGAGCAGTCCCCGGTGAGGGTACCAATAGGCTGCGATCACAACCGGGATGTACAGGAGATGGGGGGCGACCGGGTTGTTACCGTAATGGAGGCTGAGGATGTTGATCATTAATGCAAGGACCGTGGTATTGACGATGATGAAGAGCCAGAGGTCGACCAGGCTCTCCTCCCGGTCTACAAACACCTTCTCATTCGTCACCGGTATCTCCCCTTCCTCTGCATCGATAAAAACATTCCCGCCATTGACCAGCGCTATTCTGACGTGAATTTCAAATCCCGGAACATCTGATAACTACGATAGCTATTCCGGTTCCCAACGTAAAAAGTGATTGGGTATAGGAATTTTATAAATTACAGGGGATTGGTGACAGTTCCGGGCCTGATAAAAAATAACCGGTGGGGAGGATAACGGATACAGTACTTCGGCACAACGTAGAAGCAGAAGGTTGCAAAAACCGGGATCCTACCCGAGCCCCCACTGGGCGAGCGTTGTCCGCGACGGGTCGACGTCATTCCACTGCCAGCCGAGCGCATCGATGATCCGCGAGATTGGCTGCTTGATGGTCTTTTCCAGCATCAGCTCCCAGTCCACGACAAATTCAGGCGGAACCTGGTCGGCATACTCAAAGCAGAGCACATCCGTCTTGGGATATTTTGATGTCACGGTCCTGATGTAGATCCTCTTTGGCTTGCTGCCCTTGCCGAACTCTGTGTGAAGGTTCTCGTTGGCGTACTTCGCGCCCCGGACCTGTGCGTCATCGTTGCCATAATCGTCAAGGGACTTCCCGATCCCGCCGGGAATGCCGACTTCATCCAGCGAGTATTTACCCGACCGGTACTTTTTGATCACGCCAGAGAGATAACTCTTGATCCCCTCGTATCCTTCGCCTGAAAGGATCATCTCCATCACCTTCATCTGCACGATCTTCGTAATCTGCGGGGTATCGCTCCGCTTGATCTCGAAGCCCACGATGTCGGTCTCCTGCACGTCTTTTCCCTCTTTCCAGACAAGGGAACCCGCATACCGCTTCTTCTTGCCGGCCTGGAAGAACCGGGCATAGATCTTCTCGAACTTGATGGAGAAGAAATGCGTATCGGCATTGAGTTCATTCTTTGCAAAGGCGGAATAGCTCTCATTGAGGTGGTTTTCTATGGTGCGGGCCACTTCAATCGTTTTTTCCCGGTCAAACGGCGGGAGCTGCACCATGCAGGAATCCGTATCGCCATAGATGACCTTGTATCCCTGCTGCTCGATCACGCGCCGCGTATGTTCGATGATCGCCCGGCCGACCGACGTAACCGCAGACCCGATCTCCCGGTCGAAGAGGCGGAACCGGGTGTAGCCCGAAACACCGTAGTAGGTGTTCATGATCACCTTGAGCACGTTCTGCTGCATATCATAGACGATGTACTGGGGAGACCCGAAGGAAAAGGTGTTGCGCAGGCGTTTTTTCTCGTCCCGCTCTTTCAGGAGATCGGCAATGATGCTCCGGGTCAGCCCGTCAGGCTGCTTCCGGAACCGGATCCCGTTGGGAGCCCGGAGCTCCCCGTCCTTGTCTTTGGTTTCCGGGGAGGCATTGATCGTCATCATGGCCATGGGGTAGAGCGACTTGAGGTCGAGCACAACCACGTTCTCCCTCACTCCTTTGCTTGGTTCAAAGACCGTAGCACCCTCGAACTCTTCGGCATTTGCAAACCCTTTGGAGGGCAGGACATACCGGCCGTAGGCTTTCCTGAGAACGTACACATCGATGACACTCGAGGAGTTCAGGGTCTTGTCCAGCGGGCAGCCGACATAGCGGGCAATCTCCCGGTAGAACTCGATGATATTGTCCTTTTTGTTTATCGCTACGCAGAGCTCCACGTCCTTGAAGTTATATTCCACAAGGAGTGCCGGTTCTTTCTTCCAGAGGTCCGAAATCGTGCCGGTATAACGGACCTTCTGCTCGCCCAGCTCATCCATGGCTACTGCATCGAGCCGGTACGACTCCTTGAGATTGGAGTGCATCTTCTTGTACGCAGTCAGGAGATCGAAGAGTGCCCTCCCCCTCAGCGCGTTGCGCTCAGTCTGTCCCGGGATGCGGGCAAGGGAATCCGGCCGCAGTCCCAGTTTCTCCATCCTTCCCCTGATATATGGCATGTCGAACTCGACAAAGTTCCAGCCCGAGAGGACATCCGGATCGCGTTCGAGGATATAAGCGGCAAACGCCCGGAGCATTGCGGTCTCATCCGCGTACGTGCAGATGGTGTGCGTCCCTTTCCGGAAACATCCGTTGGCAAGCCCGCCTTCCCGTTCCTTTGCGGTGATATCCGGGGATGGGCCGGCCCCGAACAGGAGGAACGTGGTATAGTCATTGTCAAACGAGTCGAAGCAGGTGATGCAGATGATCTTGTCCCGCTGGGGGTCAGGAAAACCGCGTTCATCTTCGCATTCGATATCCACCATGCAGACGCGTGCGGGAGCATCGACCTCGGCAGGCCGGATATCGTGATAGTCAACCGAGGCGGAGGAGACCGATACGCCCCCGGTCAATCCTGTATCGATCATGAACCTGGTGGCAAACGGGATGTCGGCTTCGAAGTGCCGGTAGCGGTCGCGCACGTCCCTGACATCGGACGGGCGCTGGGTATAGAGACGGCGGAGCGGTTCGTCCCTGATCGAGCGGTAGAGCGTCCCCGTTTCGAGTGTTGCCTGCGAGGGGAGCGGCAGGGTCTCAACCTGGTCGGCCGGTACGTAGAAATACGGCATGAAACCGGTCACCTCCACCCGGACTGCCCTTCCCTTTGCATCCCTCCCGAAGATATGGATCAGCGGACCGCCCGGTGCATTGCTGTATTCCACCTGGTTGATGGCAAGGACCAGCCCGTCAGAAACTTCGGGCGGGCAGGGGGCGCTGGTGCACGCATCCGGCGACTGTGCCTGCGAAGCCATATCAGGAGACCACCTGTCCACAGAGATTCCGTGCAAACGTTCCAGCCTCGTTCATCCTCCCAGATTCCCATGCATCCAGCTCCCATTCCTCGATCGCCAGGATACCGTCGCGGCCGACCCGGACCGGGACTCCGAGCGAACAGCTGCTCACGCCATATTCGCCTTCCAGCACCGCTGAGCATGCTGCCAGTTCCCGGGTATCTGACACGATCATCCGGATGAGGCGGGCAATGTGGTGTGCCGGGCCGAAGACGGTGCCTCCCTTGCCCCGTATCACTCCCATACTGATGCCCCGGAGCCCTGAGAGGATCTCTTCCCGGACCGGAACTTCAACCTGCTGGTCAAGCCGGGAAAAGGCCGGCACCTGGTGCTCTCCATGTTCGCCGAGAACGAATGGCAGACCATCGATCTTCCTCTCCCGGAGCGCGATACCGAACCGGGCGCTGTCGAGCTGGCCGCCAAAGCCGATGCAGTGCTCCCGGGGCATGCCGGTCTTCTTCCAGAGATAATAATTATTGATGTCCATCGGGTTGGTAACCGTTATGAGGATGCCGGAAAACCCCTTCAGCATTCCTGCAAATTCCCGTGTCGCCGGTATGTTGGCAGCAAGCAGATCAGCACGGGTCTTTACCGAAGGGATCCTCGGCTGCCCCGCGGAAAAGACACAGACGTCTGCAGTCTGTATCCCCTGTACGTCAGTGCCGATCGCGACATCAATACCGGTATGTCTGATATCGAGCACCTGCGCCTGCAGCATGTCGGGTGCGCTGTCATAGAGGACCAGTTCGTCCGCGATGCCCTGGGACGCCGCAAGATACGCAACCTCGCCCCCGATACGTCCGACTCCCACCACTGCAAGGCGCGCCATCTGGTACCAATATGGGTATGCTAATAATAAATAACGACCATTTCCTGATGAATGGTATCGATCAGGCCGGGCCCGGTCACGGTCGGAGGGGTTGAGCTCAGTAATCACCTGCTCCTGGCTGCCGGGGTGCTTGGCACAACCGGGTCATCACTCTCGCGGATGCTCCTTTCGGGAGCCGGGGGTGTCGTGACAAAGTCGATCGGCCCCCGACCAAAGGACGGGCATGCCGGACCGTGTCTCGTCGTACTGGAAGACGGCCTCCTCAATGCAATGGGCCTTCCCAACCCATCCAAAGAGTTTGTTGACGAGATCTCCCCGCTTGCAAGAAAGCCGGTCATTGCAAGCATTTTTGGCGGGAGCCCGGAGGAATTTGCAGAAATAGCCGGGTGGTTCTCCGGGAAAGTGGCCGGTTTTGAGCTGAACCTCTCGTGCCCCCATGCCGAAGGATACGGGGCAGCGGTCGGTTCTGACCCCGTACTTGTTAAAGCCTGCACGCAGGCGGTGAGCAGGACCGGCGTGCCGACGTGGGTAAAACTCACCCCGAACGTGACGGATATCACCGCGATCGGAAAAGCAGCCGAGTCCGGCGGGGCCAGCGCTATCGTTGCGATCAACACGGTAAAAGCCATGCGGATATCGACGGGTATGCGCCGTCCTGTGCTGGGCAACAGGTTCGGAGGGCTTTCTGGGAGGGCGATCTTTCCTATAGCAGTCAGGTGCGTGTACGAGCTGTATGACGCGGTGAAAATTCCGGTTATCGGTTGTGGCGGGATCTCGACCGCGGACAATGTCGTCGAGATGATGATGGCGGGAGCATATGCCGTGGAGATCGGGAGTGCCGTGATCGATGACGTGAAGGTATTTGAGACGATTGCCAGCGACCTCTATGCAAAGGACGGGGTCAGCCCCGGGGAGATTGTGGGGTGCGCCCATGGATGAAGGAGTGCCGGAGACCGTCGCAATTGTCCGGGTGAAAAAAGAGACCCTGCAGGTACGCACGTTCTTCCTTGACAGGACGTTCACGTTCTCCCCGGGACAGTTCGTCATGGTCTGGGTACCCGGTGTTGACGAAATTCCCATGGCCCTGTCGTCACCCAACAGCATCACCGTACAGAAGGTCGGCGATGCCACGGCCGCCCTTTTCGGGCTCAAACCCAGGAACACGATCGGCATCCGCGGCCCGTTTGGGAACGGGTTTTCGAGAGGTGAGAGAGTTCTTGCAATTGCCGGGGGCGTCGGGGCCGCCCCGCTCCTCCCCCTCGCGAGAGCCGATTGCATCATGACGCTCCTGCTCGGGGCGCGGACCGAGTCCGAACTTCTCTTCCTCGACCAGCTGGATGAGTGCACGGACGTCCTGATCGCAACCGATGACGGCTCCCAGGGTCACCACGGTTTTGTGACAGACTTAATGGACGAACTCAACCTCGGGGCGTACGACCGGATCGCGGTCTGCGGTCCCGAGGTCATGATGAGGGCAGTTCTGGCAAAAGTTGCGGAAAAAGGGATTGCCCATAAAACAGAATTCTCTCTCCACCGGTACATGAAATGCGGCGTTGGAGTCTGCGGGTCCTGCTGCATCGATCCTTCGGGGCTCCGGACCTGCAAAGACGGCCCGGTATTTTCCGGTGACCTCCTCCAGAAGGGTGAGTTCGGGCATTACCTTCGGGATGCAAGCGGCCGTAAAAAGAGCATTTGAGCACCGGCCCGGGCAAGACCTCCCGTTTCGGGGAAATTTTTCCCTGTGGACGGGATCATGCGTCATCTCCATCCTTTGCGAGACGGTATACTTCTTTTGGGACGTGGATCACGAAACGGGCACCTTTTTCCGGTTCCCCGATCTCCCGTATGGTCATGCCCGTGATGCTGAGGATCTCCTGCGCGAGGAAGAGCCCATACCCGGTGTTCCGGTAATATTCGCGTCTGAAGATCTTCTCTTTCGCGCCCGCCGGGATGCCGATGCCGTTATCCTCGTACACAATCTCTGCACCGGAGCCCGTCTCCTGAAACAGGAACCTGCAGACCGTGACGTTCCCTCCATGGCGGAGGGAATTATCAACAAGATTAACAAATACCTTGGCGAAAAGGTAGTCTGAATAAATCTCTGCAATTCCGAGGTCTTTTTCCACCCTCACACGGCCAGGGTCAATGTTCTGGATGGCACGCCCGACCACCTCATTCAGGCTCTGCCAGCGGGGCGGACGTGCTCCGATAGTCTGGTAATCGCGGGTAAACCGTATCTGTTTCTGGATCAGCTGGATGATATACTCGGTCTTCCTGAGGTATTCGATCGCGCCGGGATCCGTGATCGTATCTTCGGCAAGAGACAGGTACATCACGATTGCCGTGATCTGGTTGAGGATATCGTGACGGGTGATGGCGGAGAGGGTACTGAGCTTGCGGTTAGCGAGCTGGATCGCATTTTCGAAACGTTTGCGCTCCTGGATCTCGGCTTTGAGGATACTGTTGGCTTTCAGGAGCTCTTCGGTCCGTTCTGTAACCCGCTGCTCCAGGTCGTACCGTGCTTTCTGGATAACCTTCTCGGCAAGTCGCCGGTCGGTAATATCGATAGCGGAACATATCACCGCGCTGCCTTCGCCGAGAGAGGCGGAGACAAGGAACTGGCGGACTTCCCCGTCCCGGGTCTGGAAGAGGAGTTCGACATCACCGGACAGCATATTTTCCCGGATCTTTTCAATAAAAGAATCGCGCCCGGCCGATCCGGGCAGGATCCGGGAGATGTCCCTGCCGGTCAGTTCATCCGTCTCGTATTTCAGCATCCGTGCACACTTGGCATTGATCTCCCCGATACGGAGGGTGACAAGATCGAACGTGAAAATTCCTGCCTGCGAGTTCTCAAATATTCCCCGGTATTTCTTCTCCTCGGCCCTGAGTTCCTCGGCAAACGACGACGTGACGACACCGATGGTAATAAAGATCACGAACCATGCCGTGGACACCGCCAGGAGGGACGGGTCAAAATTACTGAACGAATAGACCAGCAGGAGATAGATGGTGCTTATGAAAAGTGAGAAAAGGACACCCCTCTGGGGATAGAAATAGACAAAAAGGATGAGGGGCATAAAATAGAGAAAAGGGAAAATGTCATAGATACCGTGAGTAAGACAGTACACGGTAGAACCGGTTGCAACCAGGGTAGTTACGAGGATGGCAAGGACTGCCATTGACTGGTAAAGCCTTTTTTTCAGCGCAGGATGAGCTATCATTCGTCATCCTCGTCATGCAGGGGGAGCCCTTCTTCGGAAAGGATCATGCGTTCGAACATCCGGTGCTCGAGGATCTCCGCATGGAGCTCTTCATTTATCCGTTCAAGGTGTGCTGTGCGGGCCCTGACCTGCTCTTCGAGGTCCTCAAGGGTCTTCCGGATCTCTTCTTCCGCTATCTTGCTGCCGGTGAGATCGATGACAGAACAGAGCGCCCTCCCCCCCGAAACGAGAACGGTTGAGACCACCAGCCTGAGCAGCGTGCCGTCTTTTGCCCGGAAAACACCTTCGGTCTCAGATCCCAGCTCGCCGGAGTTCACTCCGGCAATGAACCGTTCGCGTTCAGAACCGTCGGCCCAGACAATGGCAAGGGGCCTTCCAACCAGATCCGGCCGTTCGTACCTCAGCCACCCGGCACATTTCAGGTTGATGTCCAGGATTACCTGGGTGCGGACGTCGAAACAGAAGATCCCGTCCTGCGAATTGTCAAGGATCTTCCGGATCCGTTCCCGTTCCTCATAGAGCTGGTTTGCATACGAAGAGAATACGACCCCGATGGTAATGAAGATTGCAAACCATGCCGTGGCAATCGCGATCAGGGACGGGTTGGTAAAACCCAGTACATAGATGAGACTGATGTAGGTCAGGCTGATGCCAAGGGTGATAATGACAGCACGTTTGGGGTAAAAATAGACCGCAAGGATGATGGGGAGAATGTAGAGAAATGGGAACACCGCAAAAATTCCGTGTGTCAGGGAAAAGATCGTGGAAGCAACAGCCCCGAAATACGCAGAAACGATGATGAAAAGGCGGATTACCTCTTCACCGCTGCTGGGCATATGCGTCATTCCATCTTCCCTGCACTCATCCAGCTGTGTCCCGAATGTACTTTAGTACTAGTCGATGATCTTATTGCATATAAGTATGTGGAGTCCTGATTACCTTCCGGTTTTGCCGGCCACGCGATCGCGGACCGTTTCAGGGTGCATTGAGGGCTCATTTTTTTCCGGGATCCCGGAATTAATCCGCTCCAGATCCTCGACCTTGTTGATATTGATGAAGGTTCTGAGTTCCGGATCAAACTGTTTGAGCTCCTCCACGGGAACGTACTTGGTATTGATACTGCGGATGAGGGGGCGGAGCGAGAGTGAATCATGGCTTTCGAGATATCCCATGAGAACAGACCTCCGGTATACCGCATGAAGGGGCTCGATCATGTCATAGTTCCAGCAGGGGATGGCCGCATCATGATCCCCGAGTGTTTCGAAGAGGTACGTGACCACCGAGGCCTGGATGCAGGGCATATCGCAGGCTGATACGAAAACGACATCTCCGTGTGCTGCAAGCGCCCCGGCGTGGAGGCCGCCGATCGGACCGATGCCGGTCCGGATATCGGTGATGCAGCGTACCCCGTCAAGATGGCGGAACCGCGTGCACTGCTCGGGGTCGCGGGCAACGAGTATGATCTCCTCGACAACCTCCCTGAGCGAATCGATCAGCCTCTCGATAAATGTCCTGCCCTGGTACACGAAGAAATACTTCTCCTTCCCGTTTGCGCGCCGGGCTTCACCCCCGACAAGGATGACTGCGGATCTCATCGTTCACCGGGTGATTCGGGCGATTCGCGAAAGTATGTCAGCCTGACAATACAGGTATTGACGGGTGCCGACACGCCGTGTTCCCTCCCGTTCCTGACCACGGCTCCGTTCAGGAAACCGATCCCGGGTCACCCTGCCCCGGGAAAGTTCCTGCAGTATGGGCGAGTGGCGGGGCGCAGTGGACGGGATCTGGACATCCCGAAAGCAGGTCAGGT
>Ga0074046_10001699_pt1 | contig 19560 bp, 15 predicted proteins | sample BogForMeECP23OM3_FD_94441 | JGI IMG/M metagenome (GOLD analysis project Ga0074046, IMG submission 94441) | Bog forest soil microbial communities from Calvert Island, British Columbia, Canada - Bog Forest MetaG ECP23OM3 | ecosystem: Environmental > Terrestrial > Soil > Wetlands ... | reverse complement strand
TGTCCTCCGTTCCTCCGTGGTGAATCCCTCCGAACGGATACAGGAATTTCTAAATCGCCCTGGTTGAAGGATGAAGTCACTGGCAGCGCAGTTCAGTCGGATTCAGCATGAGCGTATAACCGCCGGTGTTGCGTCACTCGGGCCCAATGTCATCGCGCTGGATATGTGAGCAGCCATTTCTTCGACCGTCGGCCGCTCGAACAGGTTCGTCAAGCTCAGTTCGACCCCGAACTCCGAGCGGACCCGCGTAAGAACTCGAGTAGCAAGTAGCGAATATCCGCCAAAGTCGAAGAAATTATCTTTGGCGCCGATCGGCTCGATCGCCAGACACTCCGACCAGATTCGTGCCAGCGCCTGCTCAACCCCCTCTCGTGGCGCGACAAACGGTCCCGCTCTAGCCGGCCGCCGCTTCACTTGGCTTCGAACGGCAGCCAGCACTGCCTGCGCTGACTGCATCTGCCCAGCGATGCGCACCAGTAGGTCCGTTTCGTCGCTAATCCCCACCATCGGCGCTGGCGCTGATGCAGCCGATTGCACCGCTGCAGCCGCAGCCGGACGCCACTCCGATGGACTCCCAGAAGCTGAAAGTACACACTCGAATGGCCCCTTCGCGTCCATGGGCAGTTCGCACAAACGGCCCAAAAACTCCAGAGCGGGACGGTTTCTGACCGTAGGAACAAACGGAATCACCACCTGATCCACGCCGCGCTCGATCGCCCTCCGTTTCAGATCCTCGATCATTCGGTCTTCCACGCCGCGTCCCAGCGCGCGGCAGCTCAACAGAAGCGTGTCCACACGCAAGCTGTCGCCTGCCGTCTCATACACCATCGCCCCCACCAGTCCGTAGTCGCCGAAGATGTCCCTGACGCGCACGGTCCAGCATTCGCTTCCATTCTGGGCAAGCTTTGTCGTCAGGCTCTGCACGGTGTGCAGTACTCCCGTCATATTGAACTGCGTTGTGCGTTGGGTAAGTTGCGCAACTCGCGGCAGGTCCACTTCTGCCGACCGGGCAATCTGGATTTCGATTTGCAAACTCGCAAGAAACTCTTCACGGGTCAGCGCGCGCCGGCTGAGGTCGGCACGCTGGCGTTCTGCTTGATACATGCTGGCGCGGTTTTGGTCCTCTTCCGTTGCCGCCGGACGATCAAACGCCCACAAGTGCTCGAGAAACGCCGGAATCTCCTCGGGGTCTTGCGGCAGTGGTACTGCCAGCACTTCCGGACAAGAATTGCGCACTTCCAGGCACTCGTACGGGCTGTCGTCCAGAAAAATAAAGCTATTCAGCGCCAGGCCCAACTCTTCCGACAGTGCCTTTAAATTCTCGGACTTCGGCTGCCAATTGATTTGCCAGGCCGTAAAGTGCTCGGGCTTTAACCCGCACTCATCGGATTCCAGCACGGCCATGGCATCCGCTTCATTGTTCTTGCTGGCGATTGCGAGCAATACGCCATCTTCACGCTGCTTCAACATGAATTCGTGCAGCTTGCGATACGGGGGCGTGACTTGAACCGGACCTTCGCCGCAAATGCCTTGCCACAAAGTGTTATCGCAATCCAGCACAATCACCTTGCGCGGCTTGGTGCGCACGCTGCGAATCCATCGCGCCGCAACGGTGGCAGCCGCCGCGTACATCTCCTCGGTAAACGGGATATTCCCCAGCTCGTCAGTGAAGGAATCGCGAGTCTCCGTCACCGAATACGACGTCACCGCCATGGTGAGATCCAGGGCGCTCCAACCCGGCATCGCCGAGCAAGCGGTTAAGATCAGATTCCGGGCGTTGCCAATGGCTGCAGCTCGCTCTTTGTGCGGTTCCGGACTTACGCAAGAAGGAAACAAAAGTATCGCGCCGCCCGCACTCTGGATGCCCGAACCACGCAGTATGCCTAGCAAGTCACCAACGGTCCGCATCAATTGCCCGCGCGCGGCTTCGAACTGGCCTTCCACCAGCCATGCGTCCAAGTCCAACGCAACCAGGTTGATACCGCCACGGTTAGAGCGCAGCAGCCCGCCCTCGAGCAATTGCTGGAAGACCTGGTTATAGGGAGCAAAGCGGATCGTTGCCGGAATTCTCAGTTGCGCAAGCCAGCACGCCAGCAACTCTTCAATGGGTTCGATCGTGAAGTTGGCCGCGATACAAACGCATACGCCATCGGGCGGCCCTTGCTCAGCCTGGTTCATCTCCGCCTCAAGCATTCAGCGCCATCATGCTGGTCTCGACATTCCAGTGCGACTCGCGTCCAAGGGTTCCCCAGCGTCCTTCCGCCGCAATCCATTCGTACACGCTGTAAGGATTTGGAATCTCCAGCTCCTTCATGGTGTGAACGAACTGTTCGAGGCGATCGAAGCGTTCGGCGGGGGCGATGTCGCGATCGACCACATATGGAGCCACCGCGAGTATCTCGTTGATGTGGTCGCTGTAGCGAGTCCGCGACCCACGTTCCAATTCGATTTCACCGGAATGCGCCAGTCCAGCAGGATGATATTGGAAGAGCCAAGCATCCGCCTGATAGATTCGTCCCCGGTTAGACTTGATGAAGCGAAGCGTTTCTTCAAACTCGGCTTCGGTCTCGCCCGGATAGCACACAATCCACAGGGTGCTCGTAATCACGCCTTCGGCCGACAGCACTTCGAGGCTTCGTTCCATCTGCTCGGGCGTAGTCTTCTTGATCATGGCATCCAGAATGCGCTGGCTTGCCGACTCCATCCCTAACCTGCCGCGCACCAGTCCACCCTCACGCCACCGGCGTACTTTCTCGTGCTCCGACACGGTTTTGTCCGCCCGGAGATAGCAATCGATCGTAAAAGGTCTTCCGGTGTTCCGGATGTCTGAAGTCAGGCCGTCGATGGTTGTGTTGCTGAGTGAATCGCACAAGTAAAACGATCCACGATGATACTTCTGCGCCAAGGCTTCCATCTGCTGGAAAGTGCGCGACTGGCCCAAAGACCGATATCCCTTCCAGAAAACCGTTTCAGCACAAAATGAGCATTCAAACGGGCACCCGCGGGAACTGGCTACCGAAAGTTGCAAGTATCTGGATATCTCCAGCTCGCCATAGTCCGGAGCGGGCATCTCCTCAGGTTTGACAAACGATTTTCGCGACTCGCTTAGAGTAAGGTTGCGGCCTGGATCGACCGCTCCACGAGGGAGCTCGGGATCCTCGAGAATGCGCATCAGCGGCGGTTCGCCTTCGCCGACCACGAAATAATCGATAAACTCGTGACGGTCCATAAAGCGCTTGACCTCTTCGACTCGCGAAGTGATTCCCATCAGCGGCCCGGGACCACCCACGACTGTCCTCGTGTCCGGCAGATGCGACTTGATTCGTTTCAACAAGAACAGGGTCGCCGGCCACGTCGAGTTAAACAGTGAGCAGCCATATACGTCATAGCGGCGGCGGCTTAGCAGTCGCCACAGGATCGAAGAGACCTGTGAATACAGGGAAGCAAAGAGCGAATCGAACCGCGAGATATCGAGACGTCCCAGGAAGTCGCCCATGTCCCTTCCGTCCATATTTAGGACCTCGGCGACCAACTCACGATAGTCCGGACGATTGCGGGAGTACAGGTACAGGATTTGGTGAATGGCCAGCATTTCCGTGCCATTCCGCTCAATGTTCCAATCCTTGAAGTAAGGAAACTGCGATTTACACTCGGAGAAATACGCCCGCTGGACCGCAAACACCTCGGGCACGGTGTTGAAGTCAAACAGATCCACGCTGTGCCCGTGGGCCTCCGCGTATGCCTTGAGCGAACTGACGCCCAAGGGCACACAAACCGGGTCCCAAAAGTGCGGCACCATTAGGAGCACTTTGGCCATGGGGTACTCTACCATAGCTACGCTCCGGCCCAAACGCAGCAGCCTGAAAATTTTTCAGGTCGTAAACATTTGTGCTAATTGGGCCGGTGAATGAAGGCTTGCATCCGCAATAGTGCTAGCACCCAACCTGGGCCGGCTGTTCCAGGTACCAGTGGTGTGGCAGGACACATTCTCCATTCCACGGCGCTTTGCCGGTACCGTAATAGTCCGACTCCAGTACGGTAATCTGCGCTGCCTGGTTGACTCGGTCCGCTTCCTGATGGTTGATATCCATCCAAATAAACATGTTGTATACGCCAGGCATCAGGGCGAAGCTGGGAATGTCGCAAACGAACACTTGCGGTCCCTCCAACTCGCCGGAAGGCCTTGACGGCTCGAATAAGGTATGTGCCGTAAAGACGCGCTGACCAAACGCATTGTTGAAACCCACACCCATATCGAAACTTCGCGTAGGACCGGGTAGATCAAAATAGACCTTTAGTTTGAGGCCGGCGCCAATGCGAATGCCCTCCAGGACCGGCAAGTCGTCTTCGCTGTAGAGCTCGATCCGCTTCAGCAGCCGACCCACAGTGGAGTAGCGATGGGCAGCCTCATCGAAGTCAAAGACATGGCCGTCCGCGCGGTTGGCAACAAATATTTCGTTGTAAAAGTGATGGATTGCCTTAGGGGTTTCCCCTTGGTACGAGATTCGACCCTGATGCAGCACGATGCAGCGTTGGCAAAGCCGCTCCACAACCGCCATGTTGTGCGAAACAAACAGGACAGTTCGGCCGCCCCGGCTGACTTCGCTCATCTTTCCCAGGCACTTTTGCTGAAACGCCAAGTCCCCCACTGCCAGCACTTCGTCAACGATGAGAATTTCGGGCTCCAGATGGGCCGCTATTGCAAACGCAAGCCGTACATACATGCCACTCGAATAATGCTTCACCGGTGTGTCGATGAACTGTTCGACTTCGGCGAATGCCACGATTTCATCGAACTTGGAAGCAATCTCCGTCTTGCGCATACCCATGATGGCGCCGTTCAGGAAAATGTTCTCGCGGCCGCTGAGTTCAGGATGGAAGCCTGTCCCGACTTCCAGAAGCGATCCGACTCGCCCATGAATAGTGGCGCGGCCTTCGGTCGGACAGGTAATGCGAGAAAGAATTTTTAGCAACGTGCTCTTACCGGCGCCGTTCTTTCCTATGACACCAATGACTTCTCCATGTTCGACCTCAAACGATATCTCTCGCAGTGCCCAGAAGCTATTCGCTTCAAAGCCATTTGTGCCGATGGTCCGCGCACGTCGCCCCGCCCGACGCAGTAGCGCGGGCAGCGACTCGCGCAATGTTGAATACGGTGCGCTCGTGCCGAGCCGGTAGCGCTTACTCAAACCCTCGGAATGTATCGCAATCGAACTCACCGCATCTCCATTGCCAGCCAATGCCCGAAGGATGATCGGAACTTAAACCACGTCGGCAAACGTCGATTCCATTTTCCTGAAGTACAGCAACCCACCCAACAGAAGCACCATCACTGCCCCGGCAGAGACCCAAATCATCGGGCCCGGCGTCGTAGCTCGTCCCAATAGCGCATGCCGAAACCCTTCCACCACTCCCACCATTGGATTTAATCCATACCATACCCGCCACTTTGCTGGAACCAGGCTGCTCGGATACACCACCGGGGTGGCGAACATCCAGAACTGCGACAGGAACGGCACGGTGTGCTTCACGTCTCGAAACTCAACGTTGAGCGCAGACAACCACAGCCCTACGGCGAGCGCGCTAAGTACTGCGAGAAGGACATAGAGCGGAAGCATAACTACCGATACTCCCGGTTTTATCCCGTAGTAGAACATCATTCCGATTAGGACAATGAACGCAAAGAAGAAATCCACCAGGCCGGCGATCACAGTTGCGAGGGGAATGATCAGCCGCGGGAAATAGACCTTGGTTATCAAGTTTTGGCTCGCAACCAGGCTGTTGGATGACTGGGTCAACGCGTTTGCGAAGAACTGCCACGGAACCAACCCCACCATGGCAAACACAGGATACGGCGCTCCGTCCGACGGAATCCGTGCGAGCCGGCCAAAGAAAATGCTGAATATGAACGTGGCCATCAGGGGTTGAAGCACGGCCCACGCGACACCCAGGGCGGTCTGCTTGTAGCGGACTTTCACATCCCGCCAGACCAGGAAGTACAGCAGTTCGCGGTACTCCCAAAGGCTTTTGAGATCGAGGTCCCACAAGCCTTTGCGCGGCTGGATGATCGTGGTCGTCAGCGACAGTTCTTCTACCCGCATCATTACTTCCGAAGGCATAAGTCCGTTCACGTCCTGTCCGGGCAGAGTGGTCCCACTAGTTTTTTCATCAATATGATGTTGATCAGACGATCGGGACATCGCGCGCATCGTCGACTGCGCGGAAACCCGCCTCTAGGCCTCGCGGCATTAATGACTACGATACCCCAACTATCGGTCAAACGGCGAGAATGGTCAAGAAAGCGCCTGGCGTGTGCACTCTACGCCATGAGTTTGCATCCCGCATAAGAACACCGGGCCCCTTGCAGGACCCGGCGGAGGAGAGTGGCCGCGAAGAATGTCTACTTCTTGGCCTCGGCAATTTCCTGAATTATTCTTGCCGAGGTGCCTGGCTCGTACACGCAGAAGGGCTCCTCGGCTAGAAAGTCGCCACTAGCCGCAAATGCCCGTGCGCGGCATCCCATGCAGACATGGCGGAACTCGCAGCAGCCGCACTTCCCTTTCAGATTATCGTCGTCGCGCAGCTCGTTGAACACCACTGAGTTGTTCCAGATGTCTGCAAAACGCTGCTTGCGAAGGTCGCCTGCCAGCGCCGGCAAATAGCCGCACGGGAAAACTTCCCCTTCGTGCGAGATGAAGCACACGCCTGTACCGGCCAGACAGCCCTTGGTCATAGCGTTCATGTCACCGGGATGTCCAGTGTGTCCCACCGGTGGTCCGCCGCCCGGCTTGAGCGAAATTCCGGTTGACCCAGGCATCGTCATTTCTGTGGGACCGATGTGTCCCGGAGGATGATGGGCGATCGGCGCAGCCGGTACGGCCTTGCCGGCTCGGCGGTCGGCCGCACGACGCTGCCTTGCCACACGGAAATAATGTGGCGCGCAGGTGGCCTTCAGTTCAATGTCCCCGGTGAGCGACTGATCGTAGAACCAGTTCAACATGCGCTCGTACTCGTCCGGCGGGACCATCTGCTCCTCAGCAATGTCTACTCCGCAACCCACCGGAACCAGCAGGAAAGTGTGCAGCGCGTCTGCACCCAGGCGACGCGCGAGATCGAGCACAGTCGGCAACTGATGCGCATTGTGTCGCGCGATGGTTGTGTTGATTTGCACCGACACGCCGACGTCCTGCAGATTACGCAGGCCATAAACGGCAGCGTCGAATGCTCCGGGTATGCCGCGGAAGGAGTCATGGGTGGCGGCGTCCGAGCCATCCAGCGAGATCGAAACACGCTTGATGCCCGCGTGCTTGATTTTTTCCGCAACGTCTCTGGTGACCAGGGTGCCATTGGTGGCAAGCGCAACCCGTAATCCCAGACTATTACCGTACTCTGCCAGTTCAAAAATATCCGGGCGGTAGAGCGGCTCACCGCCGCTGAGTACGAGAATCGGATTGCCAAAGTCGGCAATCTGCTTGATGATGTCGAGCGCTTTGGCGGTGGGCAGGTCGTCCGGCGACATCAGCTCGGTGGCCGTGGCCCGACAGTGGATACAGCGCAGGTTACAACCCTTCGTAACCTCCCAGAATATAAGGCGTGGTTTGAATTCTTTGCTGGCCGCCGTCGGTGAGCTTCCATTCCCCTCTGCCATGCTTCCTCTCCTCTGAGCGTTCGCGTTCCCGGCTCGTCTCTACCTGCTCAACGATAGGATTGTGCAGACCGGCAGAGCCGTGAGTCTTATCACTTGGGTCTGTGACGCGTGTCACTCGGAGTGTGGCAAGGCCTGGTTAGGGTCCTACGCCTCCGCTGTGGCAGTCGGCGCAATTCACCGCCGTCAGATCACCAATATCGGCTGGATGTTTGAATTGCTCGGCCGGTAGCGCCGCTTGCAATGATCCCGCTTCTTGATCGAGCATGGTGTGGCACGAGTTGCAGTCCTTGCTGATTACCCGTCCGTCTTTGCTGACATGGTTTCCGTCGTGGCAGCGGAAGCATCCCGGGTAATACAGGTGTCCAATATTGTTGGGATGGGTTTTCCAGTCCACTTTCATAGTGGGGAAAAATGTGGTGCTGTAGATGACCTGCAGTTCGTCGACAGCTTTGTTGATGCTGGCGGCTTTCGTGGCAGCGATCTGCGGATATTTGTCTGCATAAAACTTGGGGATCTTCTCCGCAATGGCCTGCTTGGCTTCGTCGTGCGACTTATAGTCGCCGGTCAGGACCTCAACGCTCTGCGCTTTGATAAAGGGCAGGCTGGGATCGATGCTGCCGGCCACCATACTCCGGTTCACCGAGACGTCCGGCGGCGTAAAGACGTGCGTCGGCCGGTTGTGGCAGTCGATGCAATCCATCCGGCGCTTGGTTGCCTTGTCGATCTGCTCCTGCGTCGGGGGATTGTCTTTCACAATGAAATCCGTGACGTTACCTTTGCTGTCTTCCATCCTTACCCAGGGAATGACCTGGCGCTGCTCATCGGTGGCAAAATACGAAAACTTGTTGCTGATGTTCATGTGCCAATGAATGCCGCCGGTTGACTGCCCCAGGCCGGGATCACCGCCACCGGTCTTGATCAGCAGGCGGAGCACGCGCGGCGTGTTCTGCTCGTCATTAGCGAAATGTGAGAAAACCTTGAGCTGCGCGCCCCAGAACTTCCTCGGCCAGTGGCACTGCTCGCACGTATCGGCAGCGGGACGCAGATTGTGGACAGGTGTTGGAATAGGCCGTGGATACGTCCCCATCGCGGTGTAATAAACCTGCCGAATGCCGGAAAGCTTTGACTTCACATACCAGCTTGCCCCCGATCCCACATGGCAATCCACGCAATCGACCCGTGCATGGGGCGACGCCTGGTAAGCCACGAACTCAGGATGCATTACCGAGTGGCAGAGCTGTCCACAAAACTGCACGGAGTCGGTAAACTCATACGCCTTGTAGCTGCCCACTGCGCTCATCAAGGAGAAGATGACGACAAAGCTGAGCACAAAGGCCATAGCGCTGCGCTGCGCAGGGTTGTTCAGGTCGAGACGGGCAAAGTGCGGCGGATGGCCCACCGCACGAAGGCGTCTGCGGCGCTCGACGATCATGCCAATGGGAATCATGACCAGGCCTACGATCATGATGGCAGGGGCCACCATGTAGGCAAGGATCCCGACGTAGGGGCTGGAAATATGGCTGAACGCATCCAGAAAGAACAGGAACAGAATGTTGGCAAACGCGACGACAGCCAGCGCCATTCCAATCAGGCTGATGGGGTTCTTGTAGAGCTTTATGCTGACTGGAGGATGGGAGCTATCAGGATTGACTCCCTGCGATTCCGCAGACATTTAAATACCTCGGTTTGGGGTCTGAAATCAATTGACCCCGAAATTATCACAACGAAGCCCTGGCACACGCTTTCGTACAGCTTTGGTTGTATCGGTGTGACCAGAGGTTAGACGGTGCGGAACACCCCGTTTCGCACCGGACTTTTACTTTGCACTTCCTGCGGGCTGCTCCTCGGCCTTCTCGGCATCCGCTTCCGTCTCCGATCCGCTCGCCTTGATAACCGCCAGCGTATCCAGGGGATGCTCGTGCTCATACTGCTCGATCGACATCCGGCCGTCGAACCACGCCCAGTTCATCGGGTACGCCTCAGGATCGAAGATGACGGCGTAGATGTGCCACACGATGATCGCCAGCGTAGCCAGCACCGCCTCGTACCAGTGAATAGTGATCGCAACGTCGACCCACCATCCAGGGACACGCTCGCCGACGAAGCCCTTAAACCACGCCATCAGGCCGGTCGCTCCCATAACGAATATGCCCCAAACCAGCGCCCAGTACTCAGCCTTCTCAGCATAGGAGAAGCGACGGAATTTCGGTCGCTCATCGCTGATTCCGAGGTAATAGAGCATCGCATCGCGCACGTCTGTGACGTCCTTCCAGTCGGGCAGCATGTCTTTGATTAATTGACGCCCGTCCGGATTGGTGGAGATGTACCAGATGTGGAACATGCTGACCGCGATCAGCACCACTCCGGCGATACGATGAATCAGGCTCCTCACATGCTCGTTGATGAACGCAACAGCCAGCCACGACGATGGATACCGCAGGGCGAACCCGGTCAGAACCAGTGTGAAGAAGCTGATCAGCAGTGTCAGGTGCTGTGCGCGCTGCGCCAGTGTCATTCGAAACAGAATTCGTGGATGCGCGATGCGATGCAGAAGCAACTTCTTGCGGAAGACGAGAAGATTATGCAGCACCATGGCGCCGATCACAGCCACGATCATCCAGATGTAGAACTTGCTGATGAATCCGATCACCTTGGTGCCCACGTCGGCCTTTTGCGTGTTGCCGTCGAGGTGCACTTTGCTGGTGATGAACTTCTCGTTCGCACCCGGATGACACTGGCCGCACGTCTTGGCCAGGTTGCCATGGTTGATGGTCGATCGCGGATCGCTCGAAGGCAGAATATTATGCACGCCATGACAACTAGCGCAGTTCGCAACCGTGGCCGAGCCAACTTTCGATGCCATCCCGTGGTAGCTCGCAAGGTAGGATGAAACACGATTGCCTGCCACGCCAAATTCTGAAGACAGCTTTACGCTCGCGTGGCACGCAGCACAGGTGTTCTCTACATTGCCCGCCGCCACCGCCGAGTTGGGATCATTGGGTGCCTTGATCGTGTGAATACCGTGGCAGTCCGTACATACCGGGGCGTGCCAGTTACCTCTGGCCAGCGCCTCGCCGTGAATGCTCTGCACGAACTCCTTCTCCACATTAGCGTGGCACTTACCGCAAGTGGCAGGCACGTTGAACTTAGCGATTGGCGACTTGGGGTCCGTGCCGGTGAGGATATCGTGTGCGCCATGGCAGTCGGTACACACCGCGGCATACTCTGATCCGCCATTGACCGCCTTGCCATGGACGCTCTGTTCGTAGGAGTTAAAGGGTGCGGAACTGACTCCGCTGCTGGCCATCACCAGTTGTTTGCCGTGGCAGGCCCCGCACGTCGCCGGAATGTTGGTATGCGCGACCTTCGACTTTGGATCGCTGGCCGGTAGAATCTCATGCACATTGCCGTGGCAGTCCTGGCACTTGGCAACGTTGGTGTTACCCTCGGCGGCCGCTTTGGCGTGGATGCCGTGCTCATACGCGGTCTGCTGGTCACCGTGGCAGGTGGCGCAAACGGGCTTGGCTGGCGTCGGATCGTGAGGGACTGCTTTGATATCCGTGTGGCAATCTGTGCATCCGAAGGAACTGTGTATGGACGCCTTGAACTTCGCATCGTCCACATGCAGGCTGATCTGCTTCCCATTCTCGTCTTTCGCAAGCGTTGGGTCGCTATGACAGGCCAGACAATCCTCGTTGCTCAATTTCGCGGCTTTAGCTGGCCCCTTCGGAGCCGCCGCCCATGCCATCGCCGTCAGCAACGAAGCAAGTACTACAATCCAACCGCTACGCTTCACCGAGTTCCTCTCACCTTCAGCCAACCAAGCCGGCGCTTGCCAGGTCCGTTTACCACCCCTACTTCAGGGTTCTTACGTACTTCACCACCGCGCTGATTTCATCGTCGCTGAGCTTGCCTTTGTAGGCAGGCATTTTGCCTTTTCCGTTGCTCACCAATGCGGTCAAATCGGCATCCGACATCTTTTGCACGTCCGGACCACTGAGCGGCTTCAGCCCCATGCTCTTCCCCATCCCCGTGCTTCCGCTACCGTCGGCGCCGTGACACATCGCACACTTCGCCTTGAAGACAGCCGCGCCGTCCGCGGCAAATGCGGAACTCACCAGCGCCATGCACCCAACCAGAACCAGGCTCTTCATTTTCATGGTTTTGCACTTTCCTCCGTAAGATTTGAGTGTCCCCGTACCGGGCCCTCCCGCGAAACTCACCTCAGCCACACGGCAGTTACCCGACCAATAGCGGGCGACCTTTTTACCATCGCAGTTTAGGCGCCGCAGCGGCAGTGAGTGGGCTCACCCCCGCTTGTGACTCAGGTCACATGGAAGATGATCCGTCACGTCGCTGTGTGAGGACCGTCACCAATGGACTGCCCAGGAGCCAAAACCGGCGGAGCGACCTGGAAATGCGTGGTTCAAATCACAGGACCGGATCACAATTGATCATCGACATAGAAATCTGGCATCGCGGCTGAGTCAGCGCGGGCAGTCTGAACGAACGTTCGGTCCTTGAGTCTGTAGTGCCTGGTTTCGTAATTGGTTAATCTTTGCTCCCGGACCAATTTCTGGCTGTTCGGGTCTTGACATTGGGTGTAGTATTCGTTGAGCCACTAACGTTCGCCGACAACCTTAGCGTCATTCGATTCAGGAGTGGGCGATGGGTCTCGCGAGAGCCACTGGGCTTTGGATTGTAGCGGTGCTGGTTGCGTACGGTCGTGTGCTGGCATATGCCTCAGATCCGGCCCAACCTTCACCGCAGACATCGGCAGCGCTTCCGGGATCCGTCGGCGGCCAGTACGCCGAAACCGACATCTGCAAGACCTGCCACCAGGAGATCTGGGAAAAGCATTTTGCTTCCACACCGCATTCGACCCTCCTCAAGGGTGACCAGCATGGCTGCCAGGCCTGCCACGGCCCTGCGCAGGCGCATGTAGACGGCGGTGGCGATGTCACTAAAATTATCCGCTTCGAAACTCTGACGCCGGCTCAGACTGCCGCCATCTGCACCAAATGCCACCAGTCCAGCCTGGAGACGCAGAATTTCTCCAAGTCCGAGCATTTGGCGAACGGCATCAGTTGCACCTCATGTCATAGCCCGCACAAGTCGGCCGATGTGAATTTCATGCTCGTCAAGTCGCAGACGGAGCTTTGCTTCGGGTGCCATGGCGCGCAAAAAGCGGAGTTCGCGCGGCCCTACCGTCACCGGGTCGATTCGGGACTGGTGCAATGCAGTGACTGCCACAACCCGCACGGCACGCAAACCGGCCACCAGGTTCGGGCGGCTGCCGGACAGTTCGCGGTCTGTACCAAGTGCCACACCGATACCATGGGGCCGTTTGTCTTTGAGCATGCTCCGGTGAAGACCGACGAGGGCTGCTTGTCATGTCATACGCCACATGGCTCGACGAATCCGCGGCTGCTGCAGGTGAACAACATCAATTTTTTGTGCCTTCGTTGCCATACACCTAACACGAACGGAGCTGCGGGTGAACCCATAGGCCCTGCTCACAACCAGTCCGCTAAGTTTCAGGCGTGCACCATGTGCCACACGCAAATTCACGGATCCAACTTCAGCCCGGTATTCTTCCGGTAGTGCGAGGCGTGACATGGGAGTCCGAACCATTGGCGCATATCCATTAAGACTTTGGGTCTTGGCGGCTGGCCTGTTGCTGGCGTGCATCTTGTCAGCCCAGAATCCACCCGCCCCGCCGACTGCACCCGCACAGCCCTCCGCTGCAGGCGAAGGAAAAGACATTGGCGGTTTTCATGTGACCCAGTCCATCGAGGTCGGTGGCCGCATCTCCGAGGTCACTGGCAGCCAGGCGATGTACGACACCCTGGTCAACCAGCAGACCGGAGCGCGCATCCTCGAGCAGTCGCTCACCATGCAGTCGCTGACCCATCAGGACATCTTCGACACACTGACATTAAGTAGCTTCGGGTGGGGCGGTGACCCCGAACAAGCAGCAAGAATGCGGGTTTCCAAGTACAGCTGGTACAACTTCAGCGGCAGCTACCAGCACATGCAGAATTATTTCGACTACAACCTGCTGGCGAACCCTTTGAACCCGGCCGCCGGAGCGACGCCCTTTATTCCGATCCTTACCTCGCCACACAGCTTTTACAATCGGCAGAACTTGTACAATTTCGATCTTGTTGTCTTACCCATGCATCGCATCTCGTTTCGCGTGGACTACAACCGCAACCGCATAACCGGCCCTTCCTTCAGCAGCGTTCATCAGGGTACCGAGTCATTGAATAGCGAAAACTGGGACACTACCTTGAACGGCTATCGCTTCGGGGCTGATTTCCGTGTCAACAAGAAGACCACCCTGAGTTATACGCAGTTACTGCAGTACTACAACGGTGGACAGACCTACGCCCTAGACACCTTCAACTCGTGGCCCCTGGTCAACGGACGGCCTGTGACATTCGGGCTCCCTTGGTTCAACAGTGGTAGTCCGTGCGCCGCACCCTTGAAGAATGGAATTGCCAACCCGGTGTGCAATGGGTTTTTCAATTACAACCTTTACCAGCACGTAAACACATTTATTCCCACCGAACAGCTCAACCTGAAGTCCTCCTCGCTGAAGTGGCTCGACTTCAACGGCCAGTATCAATACAGCCATGCCAGCTCCAGTACTCCGTTGAGAGAGACCTTCTTTGGATTGACTAGCAGAACCAATCAGCTTGGCTATGACACGGCAGGCAGTTCCTCTAGCGCGAGATGGAATTCATCCTCGGCCGACGTTTCCGCCACGATTCACATCAACGACAATTTGAGACTCGTCGAGACGTTTCGGTTCCGCAATTTCAGCGTGGCCGGGACGTTTCTCGATCAGGAGACGGCTTACTTCAATGCTGCCAGTCTCGGTGCCGGGTCACTGCTCAACCCGATTGCGACCTTTCCGCCCACGATCCTCACCCACTCGTCCGGTTCGCCCGCCGACATCACGAACGAAATCAATGTCAACATGATCGGCCAGAAGACGTATCAGAACGATATCCAGCTGCAGTATGACGTGACGCGGGTCTTTGGCCTACGGGCCGGATTCGTATGGAGTCAGAACACGATCCAGCCGGGCAATTCCTACCAGGCCGCACTTGGCGACATCTACTACCCGAACAACCCGAATCGAGGGAACTGCGTCGGAGTGCCGCTGAATCCAGACGGCAGTTGTACGTTCACTGGTGTGATCGCGCCGTGGGGCAGTCCGACAACCGAGATCAATCGCTACTCCGCTGTTTTCGGTGCCTGGTATCGCAATAGCAAAGGCGTACACGCCAATGTCAATGCTCAATTCGGCAGCGCCGACAACTGGATCTATCGAATCGATCCCACCAGCTTTTTCAATTTCACCGGCAACATCTCGTACGCACCGCAGCCCTGGCTGATGCTCGGGGGCAACTTCGTTTTCCAGCAAGGCAAAAACAACGCCGCCGACATCAACTACAATGAGCACAACTACGTTGCCATGGCGAATGCCACAATTACCCCCGGCAAGCACTGGGGATTGGATTTGGCGTATAACTTCAACGCAATCCAGCAGAACATAATTCTCTGCTTCGCCGGCAGTGTGGTCCCGCCCGGCTCCATTCCATGCCTGGGCGACAGCACCCTGATGCAAACCTATTCCGTATATCAGACCCACACACAATACGGATATTTTGCTTTCACCCTCACGCCAGTGCAGCGGGTTACAGTTCGGGTAGGCTACAACGTCGTGGACAATCAGGGCACCACGACTTCGTTCAACACGCTTCAGCCGCTGGGTCCGCTGGCATCTATCTATCAGTCACCCCTGGCTGCGGTGGATGTGCTGGTGCACAAGAACGTGACGTTCAAGGCAGCATGGAATTACTACCAATATGCCGAGGATTCGTTCGTTGGCCCCACGGCTCCCCGCTATTTTCACGCCAACAACACAACCCTTGCTCTGCGGTATTCATTCTGACAAGAAAGGGTGGACTGGAGTCCTGCCCCGACGTGTTCACCAGACACGAAAGCCCGCGACCATTCGCGGGCTTAGTCGGGGGTAAGCCGAATTATGCAAGCATGGCGCGAGGACGCAGTATCGTTCGTGGACGGCGCGTATGCACCATCCCTATGCTGCGCACGCGCTCGTAGGCTCCATGCAGGTCCTGGCTGAGCATGCGTACTACCTGCATGCAGACCTCTGGGTGCTCGCGCAGAAATTTCATCAACTCTTTCCGGCGAATGAAGACGATTTGCGAGGTATCCAGTAGTTCGGCCGTGATCTCGTACGGCGTGTTGGACAACGCGGCCCCCAACCCCAGCACTTCCCCCGGGCCCGCCACTCGCAGGGTGAGACGCTTCCCGCTGTCCGAACAAATGGAGAGCTTGGCGCGGCCATCACACAGCAGATAAATGCCGCGAACCGGCCTCCCTTCGGCGAACAGGATCGTGTTCCGTGGATAGGTCCGTGCCGACTTGATCTCATCGAAGGCCCGCAGCGAATCGGCCGGCATATCGCAGAAGATCCGGTCAGGTCGAAAGTCGCAGGTCAAGCAACTTTGCTGTATCACACTCTCCATGATGATTTGGTAATACGTCTCCGGCAGGGGTCGCCGCAGTGATAGCAGTCACCCTTTTCCGTGACCTTCTTCACACCCCGCGGCCAGCAGCAAACACGACAACCCACTGAAGTCCTCTATTTATGCGGTGTTCAGCGCCATCCGCCGCTTGTGATGCAAACCGTCACACTTATGTCCCATTTCAGATGCGGCCTTATTGTGTAATGGCCATGGCCTTGAGCGCAGCCTTGTTGCGAATCAGCAAAGTCGAGCCTTTCGCCTGTACGATCTGCCGTTTCTTCAGGTCGGCAAACAACCGGGTCACGGTCTCGCGCGAAGTGCCGATCATCTGCGCAATTTCTTCGTGGGTGAGAGCTAGCTTGACTCGCGGCTCCGCCTTGGCAGCTTCGCCGTTTCGCGCGCTCCACTCGAGCAACAGTTTGGCCAACTTCTCCGCCGCGGAGTGTGACAGCCCCAGGGCGCGGATCTCGCGGCATGCGCTGTTGTATTTTTCGCTAAGCTGTTCGGCCACCCGCAGGCAAGCGTCCGGGTTCTCGCGCAGGAAGCGCAGGAAATCCTCCCGCTTCACGAAATTAACCTGGCAGGGATCGACGGTCTCAGCCGTTAATTCATACGGCTTGCCGCTGACCGATGCGCTGAGTCCAAGGACTTCTCCGGGTTCAGCGATTTTCAAGATTAGCGTCTTGCCATCGGTCGAGCATATCGACAATTTGACTCGCCCTTTGCACAACACGAATATTCCGCGTGGTGATTGCCCCTCGACAAACAGCACAGCGCCTTTCGGGTAAGCAGTTGCGTATTTTATGTTTTCGAATGACTGCAGGGCGGCGGCAGGAAGATCGCAAAAGATATGTTCCGCCCGCATTTTGCACGTCAAGCAATTCTCGATGATATCCAGCCCATAAGGTGAGAGCACGGCGTCCTCCAACTGTGGCACGGCGTATCTCCGGATCAACGGCCGGCGCGCGCGTCACGCATCCGGGGTAAGAGCCTCGGTCATCACAGCAACCGAATCCGCACTTCGCATTGTGCCGTCGGTCACACTGACGCGTGACTCGAACGGATTGCGCACGCGGATCGCGAGACTCCGCTCCGGATACCCTTCAGGAGACTGCGTTCACCGCACACTCAACAAGTGCACGGATCACAAACTAATGTGATACCGCCCCAGGGCGCGCTTCTTCGTCTCCCTCTTGAACTTATTCAATATATTGAAAATAGGCACCTTATGCCAGGGGCGGCGAAGCTCCCACTAACCTCGACAATTGGTCGTTTGTCACCAATGGCCAGTGATTTTCATGGTTCGACCCAGGATGCAGAGGCCTTTCCCTGTCTTCTGCATGCGAGCCGTCCGGAGGGTATTACCGTCCCTTAAGTGGAATGAACATTCCGACTTTCAGACCAGATACTATGGTCACTTCGAAGATGGCTGTTTGAAAAATCTTGCCTGGCTACCTTTTTCATTTCATTCCTGCCTGATACAAGGATCGGGCTTCTTCGAGGCGTTAGCCACTCTGGAGAAACTACGTGCGACGAGAGTCCATGTTGTTGGTGGTTTGCGCTGCGACTCGTTCCGTATCCAGAACGACGGCGATGGCGTGCAACACGGCAGCAACCCGAACGGCGGCTATGATTTTCTCTTCTCCGAAACCTTTTTCGCGCAACAACTTATCGTGCGAGTCGACACACGCTGCGCAGCCATTGATTGTCGATACCGCGGTACACCAAAGCTCGAAGTCGAGCTGATCGATGCCGTGCGTGCGAATCACGTTCATCCGCAGTCCCGCGCGCATGGTGGCGTATTTCTGGTTGGAACTCAGATGGGTAAAGCGGTAGAAGATGTTGTTCATCCCCATGACTGCCGAGGCACCCTTGGCCGCCTCTAAAGCCTGTGGCGTCAAATGGTTAGCTGCCTCTTCCAGGGCAGCCGCCGTCAGGTCCTGGTTGCGCGAAGCCATGGCGCAGGCCACCACGGTCCCCCACAACTGCTGGTCGCTCAAATCAGTCTGCTGGCGAACCACGCTGGAGAAATTCAGCTTCAGGTCCTTGGCGTAAGAAGGGAGCGTTTCCATTAATACGTCGAGACTCATTCCCGTCCTTTTCGTGCCGGATCAAGCGCGATCCAAGGCACGACTTATAACAGAAGTTATAATGTGTCGCGGGACCGCGGCCGGGGTCCCGCCCGGTCCCAAACTTAGACCTGCAAGGTTTCCTGGCCCTTCTGCCAGTTGCAGGGGCAGAGCTCGTCGGTTTGCAGTGCATCCAGCACGCGCAGAACTTCCTGCGGATTGCGTCCCACCGACAAATCGGTGACGTACGCGAAGCGAATCACGTCTTCCGGATCGACGATATAGGTTGCGCGCTGCGCCACGCCCGCATTCTCGTCGATGATGCCAAGCTGACCGGTGAGTTCACGCTTGATGTCGGCCAGCATCGGGAACGGCAGGTCTTTCAGGTCGGCGTGATGGGTGCGCCACGCATGGTGCACGAACTCCGAATCAGTGCTGCCGCCCAGCACCTGTGCGTCGCGCTCCTTGAACTCTTTATTGAGCTTGCCGAACGCGGCGATCTCCGTCGGGCACACAAAAGTAAAGTCTTTCGGCCAGAAGAAGTAAATCTTCCACTTGCCGGCGTAGTCCTGGTTGGTGATGGTCTTGAATTCCTTGCCCTTTTCAAGGCTCACGGTTGCGGTGACGCTGTAATCGGGGAACTTCTCTCCAACTCCTAACATGGCGTTCTCTCCTTATAGAGTTTTGGATGAATACTGCTTATTACTGAACTCGCTGCACGCCTTGCAGACGCCCTGCACTTCGACACTGAACTTCTCGATCCGAAAGCCTGAGGGCATTCTCCCTCTCAGTTTGACGGGCTCGATACGGTCAAGGTCGAGGTCGGTGATCGAATGGCAACGCGTACAGACAAGATGGTGGTGGGGTGCGGGGTTGGCATCTACGCGCCAGGGCCCCTGATGGTGGCTCACGTCGCGCAGCATGCCGGCCTCAACAAAGGTCTTCAGGTTCTTATAGACCGTCGCCAGCGAGATCGACGGCAAGTCTCGTCTTACCCGGTCGTAGATCTCTTCAGGCGAATAATGCCCGGGCCGAGACACCAGCGCTTGGTAGATTTTTTGTCTCTGGTGGGTCGCCGCCAGGCTGTGCTCGCGGCACAGCTGGCGGAACTGGTTGTAAGTCGCCCGGCGCATAGTTTGTTAGGTGATAAAAATTAGATGAATATCAAGCTTGAACAGGCGAACGAAAGGCGATAGTATATCGCTTATGAAGAAATCTAGTCCGTTGAAACGAAAATCCATCATGACGGTGAGCGAATTCCGCTCCCGCTTTGGCG
>Ga0074046_10001698_pt1 | contig 19569 bp, 17 predicted proteins | sample BogForMeECP23OM3_FD_94441 | JGI IMG/M metagenome (GOLD analysis project Ga0074046, IMG submission 94441) | Bog forest soil microbial communities from Calvert Island, British Columbia, Canada - Bog Forest MetaG ECP23OM3 | ecosystem: Environmental > Terrestrial > Soil > Wetlands ... | reverse complement strand
GCTCGCGAAGGTTGGCCGCCGTATTGCCGAGGGGCAAACTTTATGTCCACGCAGGTCCAGGCTCTTGTGGTGGGCGCGGGAATATCCGGCCTCGCCACCGCGTATGCGCTGCAGAAGGCGAACGTCTCCACACTGGTTGTGGAAGCGGCGGCGCGGCCGGGTGGCATGATCCGGTCGGTGCAGCGGTATGGCTATCTGCTGGAGTGCGGCCCGCAAAGCTTCAGCGGGAATAGCGCCATCACCGCGATTTGCAGCGGCCTTGATCTCCTTGATGAACGCGTGCTGGCCGATCCCAAGGCCGCGCGGTTTGTGCTAATCCATGGGGCGCTGCAAGCAGTTCCCATGAATCCCCTGGGGTTGCTGGCGTCGCCGCTGCTCGGCGGCGGCACGAAGCGGGCCATCCTGCGCGATCTTTTGGGCAAGAGCGAGGCGCCGGAGTCCGATGAGTCCGTCGCGGATTTCATCCGTCGGAAATTTTCGGAGAGATTGCTCGATTGGCTGGTGGGCCCATTTGTTTCCGGGATTTATGCGGGCGATCCGGAAAAGTTGAGCTTGCGCGCGGCATTTCCGATTTTGCACGAGGCGGAAAAGGCTTCCGGGAGCATCCTTCGCGGGTTTCTCCCCGCGATCAAGGCGCGAGCGGCCAAGCGGCCTAAGAGGCCCAAAGGTCCGCGCGAACGGCCGACGCTGCAGACGTTTAGCGAAGGCAATGAAATGCTGATTAAAGCTCTCGCGCTGAATCTGGGCGAGCGCTTGCAGTGCGGCGTGGAAGTTACCGGAATCGAGCATCTGGATCCGGGTCAAGATGCCAAGGCGCCGCGATTCCGCGTTGCGGTGTGGACTCCGCAAGGCGAGGAAAGTGTGGAGGCCGAGCGCCTGGTGCTGGCGGTGCCAACCGGTGTAGCCGGGAAACTGCTAAGCGGGCTGGATGGAGAGTTTGAGAAGCATTTGGGCGGCGTCGAGTATGCGGGCGTGGCGGTGGTTTCGCTGGGCTACCGGAAAAAGGAAGTGGGTCATTCGCTGGAGGGATTCGGCTTCCTGGTGCCGCGGTCTGCAGGCTTGAACGATCTCGGCACGGTGTGGAACTCTTCGCTGTTTCCGGGGCGCGCGCCGGAGGGCGAAGCGCTGCTGACAAGCTTTGTGGGCGGCGCCACGAATCCAGAAGCGTTGCAACTATCGGAAGCGGCTCTTGTGGAAACGATCCACAAGGAAATAACACCGCTGCTGGGAATTCGCCAGGAGCCGGTCTTCTCCAATGTGACCATCTGGCCGCGCGCTCTGCCGCAATACAACCTGGGCCACACGGCGCGGCTGGCGGCGCTGGAACAATTGCGCGAGAAATTTCCGGGCCTCTATTTTGCGGGCAACTACCTGAATGGCCCGGCGATCGGCACCTGCGTCGAGCAGGCTCTGAAAGTAGCCGACGAAATCCGCGTGAGCTTCGCGAATTGAGCAGTTCCAGCTCTGGTCTTACCAGATACTCGCTTACTTACCAAATAAAAAGGAGGGTTTGTGGGGGATGCGCCGTATTACAGCGGGCTGGCGGTGGTGGTTGTGCAATCGCCGCCGGTCGCGTTGACGAACAGCACCAGGGTCTGGTCCGAGCAGAACGTGCGCGTGCCCGTGGTGTTGGGATTCGAGGGCTGCGCCAAGCTGGTGTAGCCCGTGACCAGGTCGCCACCGATGGTGAAATAGTAGCCGCTCTTCGCAGCATCGGCAGACGACGCGCTAGCTACTATGTTGTCGATCAAGCAGGCGTTCGTCGCGCTAGGAGTGCCGCAGGTCGAGCCACCTGGGCCCAACGCCGCCAAGGTGGCATACGTCCCAGGATACGTATTGTTGTAGGTCGTTTCGCCCAGATTGATGTCGTTCAGGGAGGCAACCGCCGAAGCTTCGTTCGCCGCTATCTTGGAGCGAATGAAGGCTGGCACTGCGATGGCCGAGATGATCAGAATGATGGCCACGACGATCAGCAGTTCGATTAGAGAAAAACCATTTTGCTTCTTCATGGAGCCTCTTTGAGGGCGCGCATCGTGCGTGAACATGCCCACAAGTAAGTAGAAGCAAACTACCCCTTAGCTGGTGTGAAGTCAATCACTTTGCGAGCACCCTCTGGGAACGGCTTAGTCGTACTGATAGACAGACAACTGTTAGAACTGTTAGGCGTGATATTCGCGAGTTGAAGGCTTCCTTCGCCTCAGGAGGCCCGGCGATTAGTGTTTCTTGGCGTGGCGGTGGGCCAGGCGAATTTTGCGGCGCTTGGCGGCTTCGCGCCAGCGGTGACGTTCCGCGGCAGTGCGCAGGATGAGGGGTGGAACGCGCTTGGGCTGGCGCGTGTGCTCATCAATGGCCACGAACGTCACATAGGCCGTGGTGGTCTGCTTGCGTTCGCCGGTGAGAATGTCCTCGGAATAAACCTCGACGCCAACTTCGAGTGAGGTGTGGAATACTCGGTTGACGTGCGACTTCAACATGACGATTTCGCCGAGATTCACGGGATTCTGGAAATCGATGTAGTCCACCGAAGCGGTAACCATGTAACTGTTGGCGTGGCGGCTGGCGGCCATGGCCGCAACGATGTCAACCAGGTGCATGACGTGGCCGCCAAGGAGTTTTCCCAACGCGTTGGTTTGCGCGGGTAGCACCACCTCCGCCATTTCGGAGGCCGAGGCGCTCACCGGCTTCCCTTTCATCTCCAAGTCCGCATTGACTACTATTCTCGCATCGCGTGTGCGCTTCATGATTGTCCTCATTTGTGCCAGCCGTACCTCTCCGTATCATAGGTGACGCTGCCCTGACGGTCCAAAGGAAAAGCCGCCGGCAGAGATGCCGCGGTTCTCCGGCCACAAATCGCGGCGGCACCTTGTGTCCCTCCAGTGCGGCGCCCTGCGTCGCTCGTCCGGGCCAGGTCTGACGAGGCTGAACTCCATGCTAAAATTCCCGCCGAGGTTTCGCATGACGGACGCCGCTCTTCCCTCTGTTCACGATACGTCTTCAGTAAGCATGCGCATGGCGTGGATTTTCGGCGCATGCGCATTTCTCCTACAAATGGCCACGAACGGCCGCTATGGATATTTTCGCGACGAGCTCTACTACCTGGCGTGCAGCGACCATCTGGCGTTCGGGTATGTGGATCTCGCACCGCTGATCGCCTGGCTTGCGCGCGGCGGCCGCGTGATTTTTGGCGATTCCATCCATGCCATTCGGTTGCTGCCAGCCCTGGCGTTCGGCGCGGAAGTCGCGCTGACGGGATTCCTCGCGCGCGAATTGGGCGGGCGGAAATGGGCCATCTTCATGGCGTGCGTTTGCGTTCTACTGGTACCCGTCTTTCTCGCTAATGGCAATCGACTGGCTATGAATGCGCTGGAGCCACTGTTCTGGATGGGTTGCCTCTACGTTCTTCTCGCCGTGGTGAACCGCCAACAGCCGGTTCTTCTTCTCTACTGCGGCTTATTACTCGGTTTCGGCCTGCTGAACAAACATTCCACGGTGTTTTTCCTCGGCGCACTCATTGTTGGCTTGGCGCTAACACCGGAGCGCCGCCTTTTCGCTTCAAAATGGTTTTGGGTGGCGGCGGGCATCGCATTCCTGATCGCCCTACCCAACGTGGTCTGGCAATACGCGCATCATTTCCCAACGCTGGAGGATTTGCGAAACGTCAAAGCCACGCACAAAAATATTGGACTCGCGCCCCTGGCGTTCTTCCTGCAGCAAATCATGATGCTGAATCACGTGACTTTTCTGGTGTGGATTGCGGGCCTCGCGCATCTTCTGTTTCACCGGAATGCCAAGCGTTTTCGTTTTGTGGGATTCACGTATCTTGCTTTTCTTGCGGTGATGATGGCATTGAAGGGAAAAGACTATTACTTGGCCCCGATTTACCCTATGCTCTTCGCGGCGGGTGGCGTATTCTGGGAAGCCCTGGCGGCGAATCGCCCCCGACTTCGCTGGCTGCGCGTGGCGTTACCCGCGGTGGTCATCGCTCTCTGCCTGGTTTCCGTGCCGCTGGTGCTGCCGATTCTTCCTCCCGATAAGATCGTGCCGTACATGCGTGCGCTGAGGATTCGTCTGCCGCGCACGGAAGCGTCCATGAAAGGTATTCTTCCGCAGCACTTCGCGGATGAATTCGGCTGGGAAGAAATGGTTGCCGAAGTCGCCGGGGTTTACAACGCGCTTCCCCTGAAGGAACGCGCGAAGACCGCGATCCTTGCGGGAAACTATGGGGGAGCGGGAGCGATCGACTTCTTCGGCGCGCGTTACGGCTTGCCGAAGGCCATTTCCGCTCATCAAAATTACTACTATTGGGGGCCCCGCGATTACACGGGCGAGCGGATCATCATGCTCGAGTGGAACATGAAGGATGCGCAGTACTGGTGCGGCAGTGTGGAGAAAGGGCCGCGCGTCGCACCCTACTACGGCATGGGCTGGGAGCACTATGACATCCTGGTCTGCCACAACTTCAAGGTTCCCCTTTCCGAAGCCTGGCCACAAATCAAGATTTGGGATTGAAATGTGTTCGGGTGGTTCAGCCGAGCGGGCTCAGAGCAGGCGCCTTGCTGGCGGACGGAGTTTGGGCCGGCCGCACCTCCACGTATAATACGAGGCGCCACCATGACTGACCAACAGAAGACCCGCCGCCAAAAATTGGAAGAATTCGTCGCACAGAATCCTGGGGATGCGTTTTCGCGGTACGGCCTGGCATTGGAATTCCTGAGAGAGGGAGACAAAGCCGGGGCGGAGGCGCAATTCCGCGCCCTGATTGAGAATCACGCGGATTACGTGCCGGGGTATCAGATGTACGCGCAGATGCTGGCGCAGGATGAGCGGCGCGAGGAGGCCAAGCCCATTCTAACGGCCGGAATCGCCGCGGCGACGCGCGTGGGTAACACGCACGCGCGGTCGGAGATGGAAACACTCCTCGCGGAGTTGGAGGCAGGATGAAATTCGCGAAGATCGTTTTCCTGGTGGCGGGAATTTGGGGCGTGCTGGTGATTGCGCCGTTGTATTTCATGTTTGGCCTGATCGGCCGGAAAGATCCTCCGGCGATTACGCATCCGGGATTCTTCTACGGGTTTGTTGGCTTGGGGCTTGCGTGGCAAATCGCGTTTCTATTCATCGCCCGCGATCCGATTCGCTTCCGCCCGCTGATGATCCCCTCGATGGTGGAGAAATTCGGTTACGGAATCACGGTCGTCGTATTGGTGCTGCAGGCAAAGATGCACGCGTCCGACCTGGTTTTTGCGGCCACGGACTTGCTGCTGGGCGTTTTGTTTGTCGCGGCGTATTTGCGCACGCCCGCACACGCCACTTGAGCGGACTGGAAAAGTCTGCATCTCTGGCACTGGGAACTGCGCCAAATTCCGGTTTGTTCGTCTTGAGGCATCCCGCTTCGAACTAAACTCTCGCCTGCACTAAACCCGAAACTGCCGCAGGTGATGGTCCAGATGCTGATACATCAACGCCGCCCATTCCATCGGAGTCAGCGGCCCGAAGAAAAAGTGCGGATGCTTCGTGCATACCCCAGGCCCACCCGCCGCAAAGCGGTCAATGAATTCGCGCAGCCGTTGCCTCTCCACCACGAAGTCCCGTTCATCCGTCACCACTAAGCTCTTGTCCGTCCCCGAATTGCGGGGCATCGGTTTCTCGTTCACGATCATCGACTTCTTCGCCAACCGCCCCAGCAGCCGCCCCATCAATATTCGCGGCGGAACGATCTCCCCCATCGCCATCTTCATTGTCGCGGAGCAATGCGCCAGCGCCTGCGCTGGAATCATCTTGCCCCACAGCCGCTCGCTATCCGGCCTCAATTGCGCCATGCGCTCCTTCACCTCTTCCAACGTTGCGGCTTCAATGAGATTCTTCATGTGTTAGCTCCTTACCGGGCAGTTCACCATCCACGACAAATGATCCGCGAATCTGAGGAACAGCCTTCGCCCACTCCGCAAACGTCCCGACGCGTGTGGCGCTGGCCAGGTTAAATGTATGTCCCGCTCCAGTGGTCAGCTACAACAGTCCAGAACGCCAGAGTCTCGAAGTATAAATCAATCGCGCCGGCGGGCAGCATTCCACCGGACCTTCTGGTATCCTTTGGGCTGCGAACCATGCGGCCGGAACGCATTCCGCTTTTTCCTCTCAACGTCGTGCTGTTCCCCGTTGAACAGCTTCCCTTGCACATCTTCGAGCCGCGATACCGGCGCATGGTGCGCGAGTGCCTGGAGGCCAAGTCGCCATTCGGGATGCTGCTGGCGCTGCCCAATGGCGTGGTGCGCGTAGGATGCACGGCGGAGATTGTGGACGTCGTCAGGAAGTATGAGGACGGGCGCATGGACATCCTGACCGTGGGGAGAGAGGCGTTCCGCATCCTGGAGGTGTTTACCGACGACCCGCTGCTCCAGGGGCAAATCGATTACCTGGAAGACCACGATTCCCTGCCTGACCCTCCCCGGCAAAAGCGGCTGATCGAAGCCTACGAAACCTGCCACACGCTGCTTTTCTCTGAACTCCCCCGCAATTTCGAGGGGATTGCCCCCGAGCAACTGGCCTATGCCGTCGCCGCGGCCCTGCCCCTCGATCTCCTGTGGAAGCAGCAGATTCTGGAGTTGCGCTCCGAGGGGGACCGCCAGGAGCGGCTGCTCGGGTATCTTCGGGACTGGGCGCCGCATCTACAGAAAGCAGAGGCCTTGCGCCAGCGCGCCGGCGGCAACGGGCACGGACTAAACTAAAGAGTGGCGGGCCATCGTTTTGCATGCGGTGATGGCCTGGGCTGGGGGGCCCTATGACAGCAAGCACTTCGCTACATCCCGCGGCACATTCCAGGCCGCGCACCATCGGCGAATGGAAACGCATCCCCGATTTCGATGCGCGCGCCACTTCCCTGTCCGTCAAGAACGAGATTCGGCGCAATTTGTTGCGCACCATCGAGCGCAACCAGCCGCTTTTCCCCGGCGTGCACGGCTACGAAGACAGCGTGATTCCGCAGATCGTAAACGCGTTGCTTTCCCGCCACAATTTTATTTTGCTGGGATTGCGCGGCCAGGCGAAAAGCCGCCTTCTCCGCGGGTTGATGCAATTGCTGGATGCGGAAATCCCCGTGATCGCGGGCTGTGAGATCAACGACAACCCGCTTCAGCCGATTTGCCGTTCCTGCCGCGAGAAGGTGGCCGCGGAAGGCGACAACACTCCAATTGCCTGGCTGCCGCGGGACCAGCGCTACGTGGAGAAGCTAGCCACACCTGATGTCACCATCGCGGACATCATCGGAGACGTTGACCCCATCCGCGCCGCTCGAGGAGGCCGCGACCTTTCCGACGAGCTAACGATTCACTACGGATTGCTACCACGCGCCAATCGCGGCATTTTTGCCATCAACGAGTTGCCCGATTTGGCCGGCAAAATCCAGGTGGGCCTCTTCAACATCATGCAAGAAGGAGACATTCAGATTAAGGGCTACCCGTTGCGGCTGCCCCTGGACGTCCTGCTGGTGTTCACCGCGAACCCGGAAGATTACACGGCCCGCGGAAAAATCATTACGCCGCTGAAGGACCGCATCGGCGCGGAGATTCGCACGCACTATCCCTCTACCATTGACGAGGGAATGCGCATTACCGGGCAGGAGGCATGGGTCGAACGCAACGACGAGATCAAGGTGGATGTGCCGGAATATTTGCGCGAACTGATCGAGGAAATTGCGTTTCAGGCGCGCGAAGACAAGCGCGTGGACCGGCGCTCGGGCGTCAGCCAGCGCTTGCCGATTACAGCGCTGGAAAGCGTGGTGAGCAATTCCGAGCAGCGCGCGGCGCGCACGGGCGAAACGCATGCGGTGGCGCGGGTAGTGGATGTGTACGCGGCACTGCCGGCCATTACCGGCAAGCTGGAACTGGAATACGAAGGTGAGTTGAAAGGCGCGGAGACCATCGCGCGCGAGTTGATTCGCACCGCGATTGGCCGCGTCTTCAGCAGGCGTTTCCCCAATGTGAGCTTCCAGCCGGTAATTCAGTGGTTTGAAGCGGGAGGCGAGTTGAAGATCCCCGAAATTGCCACCACCAATCAGCGCTACCAGCAACTCGCGAAAGTCCCGGACCTGCTGAACCACACGGACAAGCTCGGCGTGACGAACCGCAAAGACGCGGCGGCTGTGGCTGCGGCCGCCGAAATGATCCTCGAAGGCTTATGGGGGCACCGGAGAATTGGCCGGAGCGAAGAGCGAGGCTTCTACGCGGAGAAACCTCAGCGAACGCCGGAACCCCGCGAATCGCCGAACCGTCCGCCGCGCCGAGGTTACAACTGAGCATCGAGGGCACGCAATGAAGGTGATCAAATACGGAAAATATACGGGAGAGCCGGCCGACGCGGTGGACCTTGACGAACTCGTAAAGCGGCTGGGTGACTTCTTTCTGCAGAGCGGTTTTGAGTCGCAATACTACGGCCTTTCCGAGTTTGAAAACGAGCGCTCGATGGAAGCGCTGCGCGAAGCGATTCTGCGGGCCCTCCAGGAAGGCGACCTGCTTCCCGAAGATCCGATGAGCGAAGAGTTGCGCGAGATGTTGAAGGATCCCGGCGCAATGAACAACGAAGAGATACGCGACTTGATCGAGAAGCTGATGGATCGCCTTGCGGGCGAGGGCTACATCAATCCCCAGCAGCCGCCGCAGGTGACGCCACCGCCGCAAACATCGGCGCTCGGGCAGGTCGGGCAGCCACAGGAGCGCACCACCGAAGCGCGTTTTGAGATCACAGACAAAACGATCGATTTCCTCGGCTTCAAGACGCTGCAGGATTTGCTGGGCTCGCTGGGAAGGAGCAGTTTTGGCCGCCACGACACGCGCGATTTATCCACGGGTGTGGAGTCGGGCGGAGTGTCGAGACCTTACGAGTTCGGCGACGTCCTGAACCTGGACATCAGCGAAACGCTCTCGAACGCGATCCGGCGCGAAGGGGCCAAGGTGCCCATCGAGATGCAGTACAAGGACCTGATGGTGCACCAGTGCGAATACCAGAGTTCGTGCGCCACGGTATTGCTGCTGGATTGCAGCCACAGCATGATTCTTTATGGCGAAGACCGCTTCACGCCGGCGAAACGCGTGGCCATCGCGCTGTCACATCTGATCCGCACGCAATACCCGGGCGATACGCTGAGCCTGGTGCTGTTCCACGATTCGGCGGAGGAAGTGCCGCTGTCTGAACTGGCCCGCGTGCAGGTTGGCCCGTACTACACGAACACGCGTGAAGGATTGCGCATGGCGCAGCGGATTCTGCTGCGGCAGCGCAAGGATATGCGCCAGATTGTGATGATTACGGACGGCAAGCCCTCCGCGCTGACGCTGGAGGACGGCAGGATTTACAAGAATGCCTTCGGGCTCGACCCGTTTGTGGTGGGCGAGACACTGGAAGAAGTGAATAAGTGCAAGCGCGCGGGAATCATGATCAACACCTTCATGCTGGCGACGGACTACAGCCTGGTGCACTTCGTGCAGAAGATCACGGAAATGTGCAAGGGCAAAGCGTACTTCACCACGCCGTATAACCTGGGGCAGTATCTGCTGATGGATTACATGCAGCGGAAGACCAAAACGATTCACTAAATCCTATCTTGCTACGATGCGGTAAAATGAAGAGATGGCATTCTTGAAACGGATTTTGCGGCTGATTGGCCTGGAGGCTCCCTTGACGCACATTGAATCGGGACACACGGCGCCGGGTTTTTCCCTGAAGGCGCTGGATGGCAAGGAATACTCGCTGGAAAAGTTGCTGGAGCGCGGGCCCGCGGTTGTCGCGTTTTTCAAGATTTCCTGCCCGGTATGCCAATTCACATTTCCGTTTCTGCAGCGTTTGCACGAACACTATGCGGGGCAAGGCGCCACGGTGATTGGCGTCTCACAGGATGATGCAAGGGACACAAAAGAGTTCAACCAGGAATACGGCGTGACGTTCCTGACGCTGGTAGACAGCAATGGTTATCCCGCGTCCAATGCCTACGGGCTGACCAACGTGCCGACCATTTTTCTGATCGCGCCGGACGGCAAGGTCCAAGTAAGCTGCATGGGTTTCAGCAAGGGCGATCTGGAGAAGATCGCTTCGGAGCTCTCGCAACACAAAAAGATGCGCGCCGCGCCCCTTTTCCGGCCGGATGAAATCGTCCCCGCGTACAAGCCCGGTTGAGGCAGCAAAAACTAGGTCCGGTCGGACCTCCAACAGGCCGTCAAGTAATCCGCGTAGATATCATTCTGCGTCCTTTCCGCATTTTGAAAGGGGCGAGGAACTCTGTTCCATCGCGTGCTTTTTACGCGATGAATCTGCCTTTTCCTTTGCCTCCTGCGAAAACCAGATCCCTCGCTTCGCTCGGGATGACAAAAGTGTTTTCGGGATGACAAAAGTGCCTACGGTTCGACGCGGAAAGCTACGCGCCGCGAGGTTCAGAGCCGCTAAATGGGCCCCCAACGGATTATTGCTCAAACGTGGATTTCAGTCGTGCAGCGGTGCGGCCGAGCGCATCTTTGTAGGATTCGGCCTTGTAACCCGAACCGCCTACAATAAAATCGTGGTTGGTGCCGGGATAGGTGACGAGTTCGAAGGGCGCTTTGAGCGCCGCCGCGTCTGCTGCCATGGCGCGCGCCGTCGAAATAAGGCAGCAGTTCATATAGCTGTCGGACTCTCCGGCAAACATCAGCACCGGAACCTTGAAGCGGCTGGCATACCCAGGAATCCTGAGGTAGAAGCCCGTGGCTGGATACCAGACGATGTCCACCGCCACGTCGTTGGTCATCTGTGAGCCGTAAGCCAAGGCCACTCCGCCGCCCAGCGAGAGGCCGATGAGCGCCACCTTGCCGGGAAGAGCGTGAGGCATCTGTCGCGCCTGCGCAATGGCGGACTTTAGCCCTTCAGCACCCGTTGCCATGATCTTGTTTCCATCGAAGACTGTCACGTCGTAGCCAAGTGCGGCAATTTCACGCGCAAAGGCCTTGTCGTGTTCGGGCCCAGCAGTTCCTGAAACGAGAACAACGACGTGCCCGTTGCCTTGCGGTGGCGGATACTCCTGCTGCCCAAAGGCGCATGGGGCAAAGACAAGAGCCGCAAGAACAACAGCACAACAAAGACGATGAGAAGAAACGGACATGGAACTCCTTCCTTAGCCAGAATCTCCTTTTTGGACCCGAAAACAGCACCATGATACACCCGCTTCGCCAGTGCGACGACATTGTGGAATAATTTTCATCGGGAGTACGTCCGATGGTCCGCCATCTGCACCGGCACCGCCGAAATTGTGCCATTTGCGGCCCACTTTTGCGACACCCCACCTTGCTCCACTCCGCTGTAGGTGAATTTCGCTGCTGGCTGGACCAGCATCCACCTATCCCGTCGGTACTGGCAGTAACCCGATCCGGCCCAGTATCGCTCCGAATCGCCGCCTGGTCAGATATCTTCCCGTCGAAAGTAGCCAGTAGTAACGCGCATGCATGCGAGAAGCAGATCCCTCGCGTCGCTCAGGGTGACAAGAGTGCTTATGGCTCGGCGAGATGGGGTCGAGCAATGCTCGACCCGTACAAAGGAAAAATCGGATAACGAAGCCAACGCTTCTTCTTACACTTCCTCGCAAAGCAAGTCTTTCCTGTGCTTGGCCGGCTTCTTCCGCTTGTCGGCAACGACGCGGGTTACCGCGGGAGACAAACCGGAATTTCGCGCGCGGCGGCGGGCTTCCACGCCTTTGTCCAGTTTCAGTTTGCGTTTGCGTTTCATCCCAAACTCCCACACGCTGCGAAATCACAATCAGAACGCGAAGGTCACCTGAAGGTCAAGCCGGCGATTCGATGTGGGGTCGCTGTAAGGTCTGCCCGCGAGGCCGTTGGATTCGCCAAAAAGAGGCGAACCGAGATTGCCGATGGGCGTGGCCAGGTTCACGTTGTTGAAAACGTTTCGCGCGTTCACGGAGAACGTCAGTGCGTAGCGGCGATTGGTGGCGCCGGCATCAGGGCCGCCACGCCCGCCACCTGGTCCGCCTCTCGGACCGCCCCCGCCTCCACCCGGACGCCCAAACGTGCCGCCGCCCCCGGGGCCTCCACCCGCCCCGCCGGACGCTCCTTCGAGGACCGGGCCAAACCCAAAAGTCTTGCTCAGGCGGAGATTCAAAGAGAATCTGCCGGGTCCATCACCGTAATTGACAGGGATCGGCGTGTACGTGGCAGGGTTCCCAAGGTCCGCCGCCGGCGGTATGGCAAAACACCCAAACTTTGTTTGATTCGCGGAGGTGCAGGTGGCAAAAGCCGGCCGCACATTGAAGTTCGCGTCTTGGTAGGGATCGGATCCCGTCGTGATATTGAAGGGAATACCGGAGCTCGCGATCAGGAAGGGGCTCAAGCGAAAGCCGCGTGGCAAGCCAATGGTGCCACCCACGAACAGACGATGGCGAATATCGTAACTCGCGCGGCCGTAATCCTCCTGCAGGTCACCCGGTATCGAAGGAAAACTCATCGCCCCGGAAGTATCGCTATTGGCATAGCCGAGCGTGTAGTAGCCAAACAGCGAGAGTTTTGCGCCCATGCGGATGCTGCCGTTCACGATGAGCTGATTTTGTTTGAAAATGCCTTCCGATTGATATTGATAGACGTTGTTGTTGCCGTCTGAGGGAATCGGGCGTGCGCCGGTGGGATTCTCGGGGTCGATGGGGTTGATGTTGTCGGTATAAAACTGGTGTACGCCGCGCGAGTTCAAGTACGTCACTGCAACGTTGGCCACCTTGCTGAGTTGGCGTTCCAGCGTCACACCCGTCTGGATGGTGTAGGGCGCGTGCAGGTTCGGATTGGATTGATAATCGATCGTGCCACTGCTGGAGGACGACACCGAGCACCCCGCCGGCAGGGGCAACGTGAATGGGGGCACACAGTTCGGGTTTGCCGTAGAGGTAAGAAAAAAACTGGGATTCTGGATGAGGTACTGCTGCTGCGCCGCGCCGGACTCATTGAACCGTTCCTGGGCCAGGACCAGGTTGTACGTGAAGCGGTCATAGAACATGCCAAAGCCGGCGCGCAGCACCGTCTTGGGAGGATTTTTCGCGTTGCCGCCGATTCCCCAGGCAATCCCGAGCCGCGGGGCAAAGTCCGACTTGTCGCTGAAATTGTTCTGCGTCTCAAAGCGCAATCCGTAGCTGATGGTCACATTCGGGCGAAGCTTCCAGTCATCCTGGACGAAGAGCCCCGCATCCACCAGCGTCACCGAAGCGGACGGTCTGCCAAATGTCTGCGAATAATAACTAGCGCCGCCGTAGCCGTACTTCTGCTGAATCTCGGGAATCGTCAGCGCCAACGCCAGTCCCTGTAGCGTGGTTTCATAGACCTCGAGGGGCGTTTCCGTGGGGCAGGGAGTCTGCGGCGTGGGTGTGCATCCGATCAGGGACTGCGCGCCGAAAGCAAATGTTCCGCTGAAGTTGGCCGCGGTGGCATTCAGGTCGTTCGTCGAGCGGAAACGTCCGCCGAACTTCACGGCGTGCTTACGGAAATTTTTGTAGATGATGTCCTGGACCTCGTAGCGGTTCTGAGTATCCGAAATGTCCCCGCCGCCGCTACCGTTGTTGCTAAACGCGCCGCCAACATTGACGTTTATGGCCGAACTCACGGGAGTAGTGAGAATGTTGTCGTGGACATATTGGAAGCGGATTTCGTTAATGGTGCTGGCGTTGATGGTCTGCGTGTCGGTGAGCTGGAGGGTGTGTTCGGTGCTCAGATAATCGGTTCCCACTGCCGCCTCATTGAATTGCCCAACGCCGTCATTGGTCTCTGAATCGCGGAAGTATTGGTAGCGCGCGGTCAACGTGTTGTTCGGGGTCAACTGATAATCAATCCGCGGGCTTATGTTGGTGCGGGTTTGTGGATTCGCAACCGCGGGGTTATACGGATTCGGATCGGCCGAGCTGACGATGTTCAAAGCCTGGATGTCCCGCTGTTCAATATTGAAGAAGAAGGAGGCTTTCTTGTTGATGGCGCCGCCGATGTTCCCGCTGAATTGTTCGGAATGATAGCCGGGTGCCGGGGTATTCGCAGGCAAAATTTCAAAGGGATTGCGCGCATTGAAGGCGGAGTCATTTCCGCCGATCATGAACTGCCCGTGGAGCTTGTCCGTGCCGGGCTTGGTGAAGATTTCGACGCGGCCGTAGCCCAGGCGGTCGTACTCCGAGGAAAACGGATTCTGGTTGATGCGAATCTCGCGGATGGAGGCTTTCGGGGGAAGCTGCCCGGCGGTGAAGCCGTCAATGTAAATCTGCCCGCCGTTGGGACCGGCGGAGGGACCCGCGAGGGCCTGGAGTTCCGACTCCAGTTCGTCAGGGTCGTCCGAGAGGGCCTCAAGATCCTTGCCTTGCAAGACGATGGTATTGGCGTTGTTGGTGGGACTGACGTCCACCTGAGTGGTGGTGTCATTCACGAAAACCTTCTCCTGCTGTTCTTGCAAGGCGAGTGGAATATTGAAGCGAAGCGATTGATCGGCAGCAAGAGCGATGCCGGTCTTGTCGAAGAGCGCGAAGCCCTTCGCCACGGCCTTGATTTCATAGTTGCCGGGCGCGAGGTCCTTGAACTCGTAGAAACCCTCCTTGTTGCTGACCGTGTCCATGGAACCCCCGGAGGGCGTGGTCAAGAGCACGGTGGCTTCGGTAACCGCGGCCCCGGAGGGATCCGTCACCTGGCCACGGATAGAAGCGGTTGGGGATTGCGCAGCCAGAGCACCGGCGGCGCAGAAAAACAGGAGGCTCGCGAAGCAGGCGAGGAATTCGGCTTTTTCCCAAAATCGAGAGATCATCCGGGGTGTCGTTCCCTTTCTAATGATTGATGACGCTTGCCGGGCATCACGGCGTGCCCGCGGCAGCGGCGTCGCCGGCGTTATTCAAACTCCACGGCGAAAGAATCGAGGCAGCCTGCCCTTGCGGTGAAGCTTGCAGGATGGGCTCAACGCCTCCCAAAACCGTGATGGCCGTCGTTTTCGATGCGTCATGATCGGTAGTCGCCACGATCATGACCGCATCGCCCTTCTGAAAATCCGCTAAGGTATTCGCGGGGAGCCGGCTGAGCATCTGCTGGAGATCGCCGCCGCCCGCGCGTCCCGCGCCATTCGTTCCGCCACCGAAGCCGCCGCTCCCTCCTGCACTCATTCCCGGTTGTCCTTGCGGCGAGGGTGCAGTGGAAGGCGCTGAAGGTGCGGCGCCGGGTTTCGCGGCATCGCCGGAGCCCGTAGCGTCTGCAGAGGCGCCCTTCAAGCGCATAGCGATGCGTTGCGCCATGGGTTGTGGCAATTTACGGAGTTGCGAATCGGCGAGGAGCTTCACCTCAACATTTTTCTTTGTGGTGAGATCGTTGATCGTGAACGAGCCGCCTCCGGCATCGATGGAAACAATCATGCCTGCGATGTTCCGGAACGCGCCGGAGACGATTTCTTCGGCCGTGAATTCGGAGCCCTCGGCGCTGCGCGTGCCGCGAGCGCGCAATTGATCGCCGGTCTTGACCTCGGCGAGGGTGCTGGGCTTGGCATCATCGAATTTGACGGAGCCCGGAGCATAGCGGCGAAGAACCGTGGTGGAAGCGGCGTGAATGGCGATGTCCTTGTTGCCCGTGGCCGTCGTCGTGCCAATCGTGATTACACCGGAGGAGGCATCCACCGAGCGCACCAGCCCGCCAATGCCATGGCGCTGCCATTCTTCGCGCTCATGAACTTGTTTTTCGGCGATGTCGGTTTTCTTCATGGCCACCACGGAGGAGGCCACCATGGAGTTGGGATCGTCACCCGGCTTGCCGCGAACCAGGATGCGATCTCCCGCCTGAAGATCGGCGAGTTGCAACGGAGCGGCTTCCTTCAAATCCTTGGAGCCCGGGGGCACGCGAATCAGCTTGGCGTCCGCGGAGACAACCACCTTTATTTCTGCGCCGGCGTCCGTGGTCAAAGTGAGGGTGTTGCCGGAAATGGTTTTGATGGTGCCCAGTGCCGGGGGTGATTTGGGCGCGGGTGCTGCTGGCGTCCCCTGTCCTGCGCGAACAGAAGAAGGCAAGCCGCCTAGCAAGCAAAAGCCAAGCACGACAGCAAACAAAGACCAGTTTTTCGCACGGACACTTTTCACAACTACTGTTCCCATCGAACTCTCCTCAAGTTCCCCTACGGTGGTGGGAGCGTTAAGCGAACTCGCAGGCACACTTCCAACGTTATCCTGGAGCGAAGCTCATCCATTTAGACGCTCCGAAGGGGAGGATGCGTTACACCCATTTTACACAACATCACCGGGACCATGCGCGGAGCACACCATCCCCGGTCGCTGGAACGAAATGACAATCCCCGTTTAGACATGGTCTGGAATACAAATGGTTGCGCCACCCAAGAGAGGCGGCCGGGTTTATACTTGCCATGGCCGGGAAGGCGCAATCGAGATTACGGCCTATAGGAGACTACACATGAAGAAGACGGCACTCTTGGGGTTCGCGCTCGCACTCCTGTTGGCATCGCCGGGCAAAAGCTCGTGTCAGAGTGCGGCCTCGGAGCCGCCCCGGTCCGGCGTGAAGGCTGCTGACACGCACTACCCTTGCTCGGAGTCTGACATCGCGCACTACACCGCGCGCCGCGCCACCGGCTCCATCCGCGTGGACGGATTGCTCGACGAGCCCGACTGGCAGAAAGCGGAAAAATCGCCGCGCTTCGTGGATATGGCCACGGGCGAGCCCGCCATTTACGGCACGCGGGCCGCAGTGCTCTGGGACGACGAGAATCTCTATGTCGCTTTCTGGGTCGAGGAGCCCTTTGTTCAAGCCAAGCTCACCGAAAAAAACTCGCTGATTTTCAACGAGAATGACGCCGAAGTGTTCATCGACGGCGGCGACACCTATTACGAATTCGAGACCAACGCGCGCGGCACGACCTATCAGATGTTTTACATCTGGCGCGACGCTTACAAGAAAGGCGGACGCTTTGACGTGCCGGAGTTCGACCCGGTTAAGAACAACGCCATGACTTTCGGCGGCGACTACGACCGCCAGGCGCCCACCTTCTGGAAAGGGACGAATCCCCGCGGGCTTCGCTGGGTGTACTTCGGCCGGGGCTTCCCCGGGCTGCAGAGCGCCGTGCACGTGGACGGCACGCTCAACGACAACTCCGATGTCGACAAGGGTTGGACCGTCGAGCTGGCGTTTCCGTGGAAGGACGCCAAGTGGCTGGCGGGCGACCGTCCCCTGCCCCCCAAGGATGGCGACACCTGGAAGATTTTCTTTGGGCGTTTCGAGTTGCTCCACGTCGCGGGCGCCGAAGTCCAGCCCCACCCAGGGTGGGCGTGGAACCGCCACGGCGTGTACGACACCCACCTCCCCCAGTGCTGGACGGCCGTGAACTTCTCCACCCGTCCAGTGCAGTAGCCGAGGATGGACTGCACGATCGGCCGGAGTGTGCTCGTGCTTTATTGCACTGCTGAGCCTCGCGACACGAGGACGGCCAGCCCACGACATCACAGGAAAAACCATCATGGAACCGAGCAAATCTGTAAGACCCGAAACCCACGTCGTCGGCTCCTCGCAACGCCTCAGCTCCGTTGATGCTCTGCGCGGCTTCGACATGTTCTGGATCATGGGGGGCGGACCGTTTGTGATGGCGGTTTGCAAACTCTTCGCGAATCCCCTTCCTCACTGGCTCGACCGGCAGTTCGACCATGTCGACTGGGAAGGCTTCGTAGGCTGGGATCTCATCATGCCACTGTTCCTGTTCATCGTCGGAGTCGCCATGCCGTTCTCCGTCGGGAAGCGCGTCGAACTCGGCGAAACGCGCGGGCAGATTTACCGCAAGGTGGCTTATCGCGTGGTGGTGCTGTGGATCCTCGGCATGGTCGCGCAAGGCAACCTTCTCGCCTTCGACCCACACAACCTGCAGTTCTACAGCAACACGCTTCAGGCCATTGCCGCGGGATACTTGATCTCCTCGGTAGCGCTCGTGGAATTGCGGGTGCGCGGACAAGCCGCGTTGGTCGTCGCGCTGCTTGTCGTGTACTGGCTTCTCCTCGCGTTCGTCCCCGTCCCGGGTCACGGCGCCGGCATTCTCACGCCCGACGGTAATCTCGCCATGTGGATTGACAAGACTCTTCTCGGACGCTTTCAGGACGGCACCACGTACACCTGGATTCTCAGCAGCCTTGGCTTTGGCGCGACGGTGCTCATGGGCGTTCTCGCGGGCCACCTCCTGCGATCATCTCTCCCAGGCCCACGCAAAGCCCAATGGCTCGCGGCCTCCGGCTGCGCATGCCTGCTCGCCGGATGGCTCTGGAGTTTCATCTTCCCGATCATCAAGCACATCTGGACCAGTTCGATGGTGCTGTGGTCCGGCGGCTGGTGTCTGTTGCTCCTGGCGGCGTTCTACTGGCTGATAGACGTGAAGGCTTACCGCCGCTGGGCTTTTTTCTTTATCGTCATCGGCATGAACGCGATCGTCGCTTACATGGCCGCGGAAGTTTTGCCATTCGCGCAAATCAGCGGTATCTTCTTTGCGGGCCTCGCCAAACACCTCGGAATCTTTGGAGACGCGCTGGTAACCTTCGGAGCTCTTGGCATCCTCTGGCTCTGCCTCTACTACCTCTATCGCGACCGCACCTTCATCCGCATCTAGCCCGCCGCATTGAGGTGACCGGTTTGAACGTGGCCAGCGGGAGCGAGAGAAAATCCGTGCGATGGAGGGCAAGGCGTGCCCATTCAGGGATTCAAAGCCGGGCAGATCGGGTAGACTGCCCATTGCGGTTTTCGCAAAGTGTGGGTGCGCTCTTCCTCTTTGTCTTTTCCTCTGCTCTGATCTGGCGGAGGCGTGTGGAAGTCGCATTCCTTGGAATGACTGTCACGAGCGAGACGAACCAGTCATTTAGAGCATCCAGAACCCAATCAGGCGGAATCCTTACCCGCGAAGAAGTCCGCAATCGTCTGCACGACAAGAGCCTGTTGAGTGTTGGACAACTCAGGGAAAACGGGGAGTGACAGAACTTCCTTGCTCGCCGTCTCCGCGACCGGGAAATCACCTGTCGAATAACCCAAATAGGCAAATGCCGGCTGAAGATGCAAGCACAGGGGATAGTAAATCTCGACCTGCGGCCGGCGTTATTGATAAAGTCTACCGCTTTAGTGCGGACACAGAATCAACTCTTGGTTACAGCTTCATGAACGTAAGCGGAAAAGGCTGGAACGCCCCGATCGGAATCTCACCTGGCTCAACGGAACCTGCCGTACTGGGATGATCGGGGCGCTTCAGGAATCCGTGCGACGACGGGCGAGATGATTTATTGTGTGGGGAGAGGATGGCCCGGACGGATGCGGTTTACTCCCCATAGCAATTTCTGGATTTCCCTGTTTGGTGGTTTCCTTCTGGCGTTTGCTTCCTGTGCCAGGGTTTCCGCGGCGCAGTTGATGGCTCCGTCCGCAGATCGAGCGGTCGAAATTCGGCAGTTGCAGGAAGTGAAGCAGGGCGAGAACGCTTGGTTCGAGGTGAAGATCCGAGCAGAGGAGAGGCAACTCCCTATAACCCTTCGCCTGCGGCGCTTTGCTGGAACGGGAGCAGCAAGCTTCGAGGACGGGAGCGATGAAT
>Ga0074046_10001696_pt1 | contig 19601 bp, 20 predicted proteins | sample BogForMeECP23OM3_FD_94441 | JGI IMG/M metagenome (GOLD analysis project Ga0074046, IMG submission 94441) | Bog forest soil microbial communities from Calvert Island, British Columbia, Canada - Bog Forest MetaG ECP23OM3 | ecosystem: Environmental > Terrestrial > Soil > Wetlands ... | reverse complement strand
GCTTCCCGGCTTAGTTCCACCCCGGTGCGCGCCAACTGGCGCGCTCCGGGTGGCTTTCCCTTGTGAATTTGCATTCCGACACTCTATTCGAGTGTCACTAATCATTCTGAACGAGAGCAAGGCATCACTCACCCCACCACGCAATGTGTTCTGCGTCACATCGCGCTTACTCTCCAAATAAGACAATGGCGACGACGGAGGACAAACGATGCACGGCGACAAGAAGGTCATTGAACAGTTGAATTCAGGTCTAAGCTCGGAATTGACAGCGATTGTGCAGTACATGACCCAATCGGAGATGTGCCAGAACTGGGGCTACAAGCACCTGGCGCAGCGCACAAAGGCGCGCGCCATCGAGGAAATGAAGCACGCGGAAGCATTCATCGAGCGCATTATCTTCCTCGACAGTATACCGAGCGTCGATGTGGGATTGAAGCCTCAACTGGGCAGCAAGGTGGCTGAGCAAATGGAGATTAACCTCGAAGATGAACAGGACGCGGTGCACCAGTATAACCATGCCGTGAAGGTGTGCACCGAGGCCAAGGACGACGGCTCCAGGGCGTTATTCGAGCGGCTGATAAAGGACGAAGAGCGCCACGTGGATTACCTTGAGGCGCAGACCCACTCCATCAAGGAAATGGGCATTGCCAACTACCTGTCGCAGCAGATGGAGGGTGGGAAATAAGTCCATACGATGAGTACGCAAGACGCAAGCCTTCGTCCACGCGGGCCGGGGAAGCCGCCAGCGTTCACTTTGCTGCCGCTGATTCTGGTGCTCCTGTTGGCGCTATCCGCCTGCGGCTGGCTCCGCAGTTTTAATTTCGAGCGCGGCGCCCGAATGACCGGAGGCGACCCGGAAGCGGGCCGCAAAAAGCTGGGGCAACATTCCTGCATTTCCTGCCACGTCATTCCCGGGGTTCCAAAAGCCGACGGTACGATCGCTCCGACTCTCGCCCACTGGTATTGGCACCGCACTCTTCTGGGCAGCTACCCGAACACGCCTGAGAACATGGAGAAGTGGCTGGAGAAGCCGACCCGTCTTAAGCCCAACACCAACATGCCCGATACCAGCGCCAGCCCGCAAGACAGCCGCGACATGGCTGCGTACCTGTTCTCAATCAACTAGCCTTGATGTCCCGCTTCTCGAAAAAGAGGCGACCAGTCGGAGAGCATCCTTCGTTGTTACAATAAACTCAGAATCATTCCCTCCGTGATTGGGTCTTCGACACGAACCACATGCAGACGTTTGACGAACATTTCGAGGTGGTAGTAGTCGGAGCCGGTCATGCCGGCTGCGAAGCCGCCATGGCGGCCGCTCGCATGGGGCTAAAGACCGCCCTGTTTACGTTGAACGTCGATTTGATCGCGCAGATGTCTTGTAATCCGGCCATTGGCGGCATCGCCAAAGGACACTTGGTGCGCGAAGTGGATGCCTTGGGCGGCATCATGGGCGAGATCACGGACGCGGTCGGAATTCAGTTTCGCCTGCTCAACACATCGCGCGGGCCGGCCGTATGGTCGCCGCGGGCCCAGTGCGACAAACAGGCCTACCGCCTTAAAATGCGCGAGGTGCTGGAGTCGCAATCGAACCTGAAGATCAAGCAGGCGGAAGTAGCGGATGTGGTGGTGGAGGGGCAGCTCCCAGCTCTCAGCTCTCGGCTTTCAGGTACACCCGAGATTGCTGAGAGACGAGAGCTGAGAGCTGAGAGCTGCATTCGCGGCATTCTGCTTCGCGACGGTCGCCGCGTTTCAGCGAACTCGGTCATCATCACCACCGGAACTTTTCTTAACGGCCTGATTCACTGCGGTGAGCAGCAGTATCCGGCCGGGCGTTCAGGAGAGCCGGCGGCGGTTCTGCTGGGCGAGGCACTCAAAAAGCTTGGGCTGCGTGGATGCCGGCTCAAGACCGGCACGCCTCCGCGGCTCGACGGGCGCACCATCGACTGGGCGCGCTTCGAGCGCCAGTCTGGAGATGTGGATCCGACCCCATTCAGTTTTCGCACACGTCGCGTCGCCCATCACGATTCGCAGGTGCCCTGCTACATCGCTTTTACCACCGAAGAAACGCATCGCATCATCCGCGAGAACGTGCATCGCTCTCCCATGTATAGCGGGCAAATTCAATCGACCGGACCGCGGTATTGTCCCTCGATAGAAGACAAGATAGTAAAGTTCCCCGACAAGCTGACGCACCAGCTTTTCCTGGAACCCGAGGGCCTGAACACCCACGAGATCTACGTCAACGGCATGAGCACTTCCCTGCCGATCGATGTGCAACTGGCGATCCTCAAGTCGATTCCGGGCCTCGACAGTACGGAAATGATGCGCCCCGGTTATGCCATTGAGTACGACTCCATCGATCCCACCGAACTGAAGCGCACGCTGGAAACGAAAAAGATTGCGGGACTTTTTCTAGCCGGGCAGATCAATGGAACCTCAGGATACGAAGAAGCGGCGTGCCAGGGAATTATGGCGGGAATCAATGCAGCTTTGCAGGTGAAGAACCAAGCACCGCTCGTGCTGGACCGTACGGAAGGTTACACGGCGATTCTTATCGACGATCTGATTTCGAAAGGCACCAACGAGCCGTACCGGATGTTTACTTCGCGGGCGGAGTTCCGCTTGCACCTGAGGATCGATAATGCCGACCGGCGTCTCACTCCGCATGGACGCCGTGTTGGCCTGATCTCGGATGAAGCGTGGGCTGAGTTTGAGGCGAAGCAACAGCGGCTGGATGACGTGAAGTCGGCGCTGGAGAAGACGAAGCTAACGCCAGCCATGGCCGAGGAAATCGAGGCCTTGGCCGCTGTCGAAACACGGACAGGAGTGTCCGCGCCACACGACCTTTCTTCGGCGTTCGGGCAGCCGCTGGCGCAACTGTTGAAGCGCCCAGAGATTGTCATCGAGCAACTGGCAGCGGTTCTTCGCAGTCTAGTGCCTGGTTTTTTCGAAAGAAGTTCCTCAGCGAACTCGGCGACCTCCGCGGTTAGTGTTGTTCCTCCACCGCATCTTTCGTCCGAGATCCGCAACGAGCTCAAGTCCGTCGAAACTGAGATTAAGTATGCCGGATACCTCGACCAGCAGCAGCGCGCCATCGACCACCTCAAGAAGGCCGAGCAGCGGCGCATTCCGGAATGGTTCGATTATCGCGCAGTGAGTGGATTATCGCGCGAAATGCAGGAGAAACTAGGAAAAGTCATTCCGCAGACCTTAGGCCAAGCCTCGCGCATTCCCGGCGTTACGCCAGCGGCGGTTTCCCTCATCAACGTCTATATCGAGATACAGGCGCGGCGGCGCGAACATGCCGCGATGTAGCCCCCTGTAAGCTCGACGCAACCTCGAAATAAAACTCAGATGAGGGGCTGGCCGCTCGCGATTTGTCGCAAACGGGCGAGGCCTTTCCACGCAATCCACGCGGTCGTGGCCCACAGCAGCAAGCCAAACGATATCGACACTACTTTTTGGCGAAGGACGGCATCGGGTACAACAACACCAGCGAGGCCTATCACGCACCCTAAGAACCCCGTCACGTTGTAGATCGGCGCCTTGAACAACGGCGCCAATGGGAAAAAATGAAGGCCGACAATCCCGGCGATCGCGCACGGGATAAAGTCGGGGCGGCGGATTCCGTTCAACACGGCCACGGCCAGAAGAATCGCAACCGTCTCCAGACCAAAGATCAGGCCGAAGCGCAGCCCTATCGCGCGACCGGCCGCAATCTGCTCCGCAGTCGGTGGAACCGTGTTGCGCGGCAACCGTGAGGCCCGCAAGCCCATGATTGCGACCGACACTCCCAGAGCTATGCCAGCGAGAAGAAGCGAAAGCCGCAAACCTGTGGACGAGGGCGCGACTAGCACTCCGATCAGCAGCCACGCGATGCCAAAGCCGAGCATGATCGTGGCACCGGTGGTCATTCCGACTAATACATTTCGGTCCATGTTCCAATCCACCGCGCTGACTCAGTGAGCAACCGCCTTTTGCAGGGCGGATCTCAATTCATCGTATGAAAGCGCCCCCGGATGATACATCGATACCTGCCCAGCGCGATTCAGCACGACCAGAGTTGGCGTGGTGCTCGCTCCGTAAGCATTGAAATTTTGTTTGCTCAACGGCACGGGCATGTCCTGCAAGCCGGCGTAATAGCGCGAGCGAACGGATTCAATATACGCCCGCTCCTGATCAGGCGAGGCATCGGCTCCTTGCGCCGCGTAGCCGTAGAGTTGGGTCGGGCCGATGACGACCAGGCCCTGGGGGGCAAACTCCTGCCGCAAGCGGGCGATGACAGGGACCTCGGCTTTGCAGTCCACACACCAGTGCGCCCAGAAGAACAAAAGAACTGGCGAACCTTTCAGCGATGCCAAAGTCGGCGGCTTTGGTCCGAGATACTGCGCTACTTGCAACGCTGGCGCGGGTTGTCCGACCAGAGCGAGCAGGTTGAGATTCTTCTGCAGCCGAGCCCGTATGGATGTATTCCCGTAGCGCGTCAAGGCCGAGCGAAGCAGGCTGATTGCCTTCGCCTGCTGTCCGTTTGCCGCCAGTCCCTGAGCCAGAACTTCGTAGGCAGCGCCGACGGCGACGGGGAGATGCGGTTCAGCGTCGAGTTTGCGTTTCGTGGCGGTTAGTTGCTGCTCTGAGAGAGTGCGCGTCTCGGTGGCATAGGCAACAGCTTGGTCCCACTGCCTGGCTGCGGCCGCTGCCCGCGCCATCCATGAAAAGGCTTCTAGATATTCGGGTGTAACCCCGTGCGCAGCCTTGTAGGTCCGAAGTTCCGACTCCGCCACGAAGAACGAATTCTGCGCCAAGTGAGAGCGAACATCTCCGACCATGTCCGTCTCAGCGACTATCGGAGCAATTAAAAGACAGATCCCCGCAAACGCGAGGCCCCATTTTCCCATTCGCACACGCATGATTTGATAATGAATGAGGCCTCGTGAAGTTGCAAACCGAAGGCTCAGGCTGCAATCGCGTATTGGCTATTGGACTGGGCGAGGATGCTCATCATTTCGTGGAAGGAAACAATTTCGAAGTTCAGAATGGAACGGTTCTGGACCAACCCTTGCAAAACGGATTTGGAGGGACGATACAGTTTCAAGCGAATGTTGTGTTCGCGGGCCCAGCGCTCGAGAAAAGCGAGCATGCCCAAGCCGCCGCCGCTCATCGCTTCGACTTCGGAAAGATCCAACGTAATGATGTGGGACCCGGCCTGCGCCTGCACCACATCTCGCAGCCTGAAGACCGTATCGCTACGGGTGATCCTGCCGCTGCACTCGATGACTGCCAGGTCACTCATGTTTTCGACATGTATAGCCATCATAAAACCCTCCGCAAACTAAACACGAGCACGAAACCTGCCAAAGGCTATGAGCCTTGTTTTTCAATTTGATGCGAAAAGCAACCGGGGTGTAGCCGGGAATTTTCGGGAGGGGTTGAGAGCAACCGATTCCTACAGGGAACACTGTAGTCGACAGATCCAGGGCCAAGAGCCGGGGCGGGTTACCAGAGTTAGTACAGAATTTTGTAGCCATTTACCCCCAATTATGTACAATTTAGGTGCGTTTGATCTTTGCGGTTTGTCAGCAGTAACCTGCTCTACAGCGTGACCTGCCTTACAGAGTGACCTGCCGGAGCGTGACCTGCCAGTACTATCCTGCGAGCTCCAGCGCTACTTCAACACAAAAGGAACACAGCAACATCATGGAAACAGGAACAGTAAAGTGGTTTAACGATGCCAAGGGCTATGGTTTTATCAGCCGCCAGAATGGCGAGGACGTTTTCGTTCACTTCTCCGCCATCCAGGCAAACGGGTTTCGCAGCCTGCAGGAAGGTCAACAAGTTCAGTTCGACGTAGTGAAAGGCCCCAAGGGCTGGCAGGCGGAGAACGTCAAGGGCGTCTAGACTACAATTACAATTCGGGAAAAAGGAAGGGCGGCTGGCACAGGCCGCCTTTTCTAATTGGTGAAGATTTTGTTAGTGGAGCGACGGGCGTCCCATTTCACGCCTCCTGCTCCGCTTCGGCGACTGTTCCATAGAAGCGAAAAAAGCCTTCCACCCGGGTGACCTCGAGCGCCTGATGGATGCGCTGATTCACACCTACCAATCCGAGACTGCGTCCATCATTTTGGCGCGTAACATAGGCGCCGACGAGCGCCCCGATTCCTGCAGAATCCGCCAATGGGACTGCGGTGAAGTCCAGAATGAGCGCGCGCGAGCGGTCGGCACGCACCTTGGATTGAAACCCGAATATATTGGAAAGCGTTAGAGGTCCCGACAGGCGCAGTATTTGGATTCCCTCCTGCGAGCCGGGAAGATCTTCGATTTGCAAAGGTTGATCGGGCATGAAGGAAATGTTAACGGCGAATGAAAGAGTAAATGTTAAAAGCAGGTTAATTGCTGCGGATAAACCAAGTCGCCCCTGCTTCGGTGAACCGAATGGTTGAGGCGCTAGCGGACGAATGCGTCCGCCGCTACGTGGGTCTAGCTACTCTCCGCCCACAGTTAGCCCGTCGATGCGGATGGTTGGCGAGGCTACGCTGCCCCGGAATTCCAGGTCGCTCCCGATCTCGGAGATATTGCAGAACATGTCCTTGAGATTACCGGCCACCGTGATCTCCTCTACCGGATACGCCAGTTCACCGTTGACGATCCACATGCCAGAGGCTCCGCGGGAGTAATCGCCAGTGACCAGATTGGCGCCGTGTCCCAGAAATTCAGTTACGTAGAGGCCGTCTTTGATCTCCGCAATAATCTGGTTCGGCGTTTTCGTTCCTGGTTCGAGAAAGTAATTTCCCGGTCCTATGCCGGGAGTGCCGGCGAGCCCGCGAGAGGCATTAGCAGTCGTTTCCAGACCCAACTTCTTCGCCGTGTAGGTATTGAGCAGATACGATTTCAGGATGCCGTTCTCAATCACCACCGTGCGGTGCGCGGGAATGCCTTCGCCATCGAAAGGCGCGGTGCCGAAGCCGCCGGGCATAGTGCCGTCATCGATGACCGTAACGTTCGCCCCGGCAATTTTCTCGCCGAGTTTACCCGCCAGGAACGATGCCCCGCGATAGACCGAATCTCCGTTCACGCCCTCGAAAATGTGTTCGAGCATGGATCTTGCGACCATGGGATCGAGCACGACCGGAACATGCGCGGTCTTCACTCTGCGCGCGCCCAGACGGCGCAAGGTGCGGCGTGCTGCTTCTTTCCCGACTTCCTCCGCCGAGTCAAGTTTCGCCAGGCTGCGCGCCACCGAATACCAGTAATCGCGCTGCATGCTGCCGTTCTCGTCGTCGTTCTGCGCGATGGGCACGGCCGCAACCGAGCAGTACGACCTCCGATATTCGCCGACAAACCCGTGAGAATTCGCCAGCACCTTTTTGCCAGTGGCGGCGTCGAACGATCCGCCCTCTGAGTTCTTAATGCGGGGATCGGCGTCAAGCGCGGCTTTTTCGGCGCGCCGCGCATAATCAATGCGCTCGGCCCCGGGAAGCGAGTATACGTCTTCGTAATAAAGCTGGAGGTCGCCGGAAAGGGATCCGAGCTTGCCAGCTTCGGGAATTCCGGCGTACGGGTCCTCGGAACAGATCTTCGCGAGTTCGAGCGCCGACTTCAACATGCGCTCGATGCCGGCGGGCGAAAAGTCGCTGGAATGGGTGCTGGCGGCGCGCTGTCCGAAGAAAACGCGGACGCCAATAGCGCGCGAGCCCGACTCTTTCAGCGTTTCAACCTGGCCCAGGCGTACCACAGTAGAAAATTCGTCGCCTTCGCGCGCGACGCATTCGGCCGCCGTTGCGCCGCCTTTCATGGCGCGCCGGACTACCTCGGTGGCAAGTTCCTTCAGGTCGGTCGCAACTTTCGTTTCTGTTGTTTCTAGAGTTGTTGTCATTGAAATAAAGTCAGAAGTAAAAAGTCAGATTGAAAAAGTAAAAACCGCGTCAAAGTCCTAGAGAGGTCACTTCTTCAATTTGACTTCTTACTTTTGACTTAATCCCTTACTGCATAAATCCGCCGGTTTCCCGCTTAGCGGTCCCGCCGACGGTCATCCTATCAATCTTAATGGTCGGGATGCCTACGCCGACGGGAACGGCTTGTCCGTCCTTGCCGCAGGTGCCGACACCTTCATCGAGTTTTAGATCGTTGCCGACCATCGACACTCGCGTCAACACATCGGGTCCGTTGCCAATAAGAGTCGCGCCTTTAATCGGAGCGGTGATTTGTCCGTCTTCTATGAGATAGGCTTCCGACGCGGAGAAAACAAACTTGCCATTAGTGATGTCAACCTGCCCGCCGCCGAAGTTCACCGCGTAGACTCCACTCTTCACCGAACGAATAATGTCCCCCGGATCGTCTTGCCCGGCCAGCATGTAAGTGTTGGTCATGCGCGGCATCGGAATGTGCTCGTAGCTTTCGCGGCGCCCGTTACCGGTATCGGCCAATCCCATCAGCCGCGAAGAAAGTTTGTCGCTGAGATATCCCTTAAGAATTCCATCTTCGATCAGCACGGTTTCCTGCGTAGGCTGGCCCTCGTCATCGACATTCAACGACCCGCGACGCCACGGCATCGTGCCATTGTCGACCACCGTGCATTTTTCGCTGGCCACGCGTTTGCCGATCAGCCCGGCGAATGCCGAGGTTTTCTTGCGATTGAAGTCCGCCTCTAACCCGTGACCGACGGCCTCGTGCAGCAGAACTCCAGGCCATCCTGGACCAAGCACCACTTCCATGTCTCCCGCTGGAGCCTCGCGGGCGTCGAGTTGCAGAATCGCCTGCCGCGCGGCCTCCTTCGCGAAGAACTCAGGCGTCTTGTCGCCGAAGAAGAAGTCGAGCGCAACTCGCCCGCCGCCGCCCGATGTTCCACGTCCCGAACTTGCGTCGGTCTTTGCAATGCACGAAACATTCATCCGGGCCAGCGGCTGCGAATCCTCCGCAAAAGTGCCGTCGGAGCCGACCACCAGAATGGTTCTTAATTCGTCGGCGTAGTTGGCGCGCACTTCATTGATTCGTGGATCGTATCCGCGCGCGGAGCGGTCGGCGCGCATCAGCAATTCAACCTTGGCGGTAATGTCAGCATCGACCGATGGCAACGCAACGGGTTACAAGCTGCGGGCCGGCTTCTGCTGGAATCCGGCGACCGTAGACTTGGCCGGAGCGCTGGCGATCAGCGCCGCCGTGCGGGCAGCATGCAGAATCCGTTGCGGAGAAAGATCGTCGGTATAGGCATATCCGGTGCGCTCTCCGGAAACGACGCGCACCCCGCACCCCGCCGAAATTCCCTGCGAAGCGGACTTCACCAGCGACTCATCCACCATCAGCGAGGTCGAGGTCAGGTATTCGAAATAAAGGTCAGCGTAGTCGCCGCCTGCGGAGAGCGCGGCGGCCAGATAGGCTTCCAAGTCTTGATTCGTCAGTCCGTAGTGCTCGAAGAAAAAATGTTCCTGATTGGCAATCACCATATTTGGATGCCCTTGGCTTGCAAACGATTCGCAGGAGCTTACTGCATTATCCCATGAGCGGAGACGTGCCAGGTTGAGGAGTGAGATTACGGAGATCAAGCTACGTCGCCCGAAGCTAAACCAAACAATTTCGCCGCCCATAGATCACTGACAGCGGCTCGGGCAGGATGAATAATTCCGGTCGTAGGCGTGATCGGAGCTGATCTATGACCCCAGAATCGCTCAGCCAGATGCTCTCCGATTTTCTCGACGGCGCACGCGCCGCCGTGGTTGTGGAAGACAGCGCCATCGTCTTCGATCTGGCGGAATCGAAGTATTCGATTTCCGGCGAGTGCAACAAATGCCTGCTGCACCTCTGGTCACACGAGCGGAATTTCGTACGCCGCGTGCTGGATGCGGAATTGAAAGCCACTACGCTCCGGTTGCAGGTCCAGCGCATGGGTCAGAATCGGCCAACTCGGCTCGACTTCTGCCGCGATCGCGACCAGCGCTCATTGGCCGCACGACGAGCGGCACGCACCGCCTATGAACCTCGCCTGCGGCGGGCGCTTGAGAAAAATCTCCCTGAATGGACCGTCGTCCGGCTCACCACCAGTATCGATCTCGAACACTCCTTCGGTCCCGCCTACATGCGCGGCTGGCTGCGCCAAGGGCAGCGCGCCTTAGCCGTGGTTGGGGTGAACGATGAAGAGACGCAAGCAACTATAGATGGCGCCCTGACCAACGGAATTCTCTGGCTCGAAGCGTGCCGTTTGGCACAGCGGGAGCGCCGCGTGGTCGAAGGGCTGGCGCTGATTGTGCCAAAAGGCACGGCTGCTCTAACCCGGCAGCGTATGGCTCATCTGCATCCTACGGCTGCGAAATGGTATTTGTACGAGTTCGACCAGCGGGAGGATGCGCTGGTTCCGGTCGATCTCAGAGATTGCGGCAACCTGGCAACCCGGCTGATCCATTCCCTTGATGAAGGTCGGACGCGCGATCGCTTTGCGGAATCGATCTCGCGCATTGGTGGCATTCTGCCGCAAGCGGAAGTCGCGGTGCTTTCGCCCGCATTGATTTCGTTCCGGAGGCATGGCCTGGAATTCGCCCAGGCGCGGATTGCGCACGATCCGCGAAATTTCCAGAGCAGCGAGGAAATCGTGTTTGGCGTCGGACCGGAAGAGCGCGTTCTCAACCCGGAGAACGAAACCCAGTTTGCCGATCTCGTCCGGCTGGCCGCGGCGGTGCGGCACAAGAACGGTCCCAAGAATCATGCCTTGTGGCGCATGCATCCGGAGCGATGGCTGGAATCGCTGGTCGCCCGCGACATTGCCGCGCTTGACGGGCGGCTGCGATCAGAGTTCGTGTATGCCCAGGTACCCGCATTCGCCGCCGCAGATCGAGCTATGATCGACATTCTGGCCGAGACGCGCGACGCCCGCCTGGCCGTCATCGAACTCAAAGCCGATGAGGATATCAACCTTCCCCTGCAGGGCGTGGATTACTGGTCGCGCGTGGCCTGGCACCAGAGCCGAGGAGAGTTTGCCCAATTCGGTTACTTTCCTGGACGCGAGATCTCGCCGCAGAAACCTCTCCTCATGCTGGTCGCGCCCGCTCTGCGCCTGCATCCCACCACCGACACAATCCTCCGTTATCTGTCGCCCGAGATCGACTGGGAGGTGCTGGGAATTGACGAGCACTGGCGAGAGGAGATTCGGGTCGTATTCCGGAAAAGACCAGAGCGCGCACCGCTTCGTGCCGCTTAGAACTTGTTTAGATTCCGATGCTCTTCCGCAGCATCACCAGTTGTCCAAGGTGATATGCATTATGGTCGGCCACCAGCAGCGCCTCGCGCAAAACCGTTTGCCCATCACCCCAAGGGATTCGGGCGTAGAGATCGACTCTGCGGCCGGAAACGAGCCGCTCCATCGCTCGCAGATCTTTCCTGAACGCGGCCATACTCGCAGTCCAAACCTTCTCATTCGGAGGTGCGTCCAACGCCGGCCAGTATCCTTCGGGCCATTTGGGAGAAACATGCTTCGAGTTGCGGCTGAACTCCAGGATGTCCCACTGCGCGAGGCGCATATGTTCCAGCAGCATCCAGGCCGTGTGAGGAAAGTTCGCAACTTTGACTCCGGCGAGTTGCACCGGCCAATCACCCATGCCATCGTCGAAGCTGGCGTGTGCTCCGCCGCCTTTCAGCAGGTAAAGCAGATGCTCGCGTAGCGATGGATCGAGGGATGCCGGTCGCGACCCAGCTTTTTCATTTGATGCAGACTTGGTTGACGTTCTCCTGGTTCTTGCTTTCGTGTTTTTCTTTGCCATAGTGATCCAATTGTATGAACTCTAGTGTCGACAGGAGAAGCCCAAACGTCTTTGGTTGTTCGTCGATGGTCTTTGGCGAACGATCGATAGCGAACGACTAACGACTAACGACCATCAACGAACGACTGATCCGGCGCCTCTCCTTTGTAAACCCGCCCAATTCCGCGTACCAGGCGCCGCATCGGCAGTTCTCCCTTGGCATCGGCGAAGAAAATTTCACCCGAGCGGGTTCCGCGATAACACCAGCGCGTCAGGATCGCAATGTGCTCCATGCGCTCGATCGCGGTGCCCGGCTGAGCTGCGGGAAATTCCGTCAGGGCAGTTTCGATGCGGGCTTCCATCGATTGCGATTTCGTGTGCTCCGATCCGGAGATGGGAAATTCCAGCGGCCCCGCGATTGCTCCCGCGTCAACCCGGAATAATGTAACGCTCTCCGCCTGCTTGGATTTTTGCACGGACTTTTGCACCATTACAGCGTGCAACTGGTCAATCCGCTGGACAAATTCGGGCAACTGCTGCAAGACGGGAGTAAGCTTATCTAGCCGCGCATGAATCGCTGCTGCCGTCTCGAATTCCATTTTCGCAGAGGCGCTATCGCGTTCGGCCGACATCTGCCGCTTTAGCGATTCCCCCCGCGAGTCCAGAAAATCCTCGACTCGCACCACTTCGGCGCGGTATTCGTCATCGGTGCAGCCGCGAAAGCAGGGCGCCAGACACATCTTCATCTCGGAATAAACGCAGCCGGGAAATTTCGGATCGGGATGAAGGTCATCCACGCATCGTCGCATCCTGAAAAAATCGAGCGCGTCGTTCATGAATTTTTCCGCCGCCACCCGCGAGGCAAACGGCCCGTAGTAGACGTTTTTCCCTGGAAGCCGCGTTCCGGAAATCCGCCCCAACCGAGCCGTGATCGAAGCACGAGGATATTTGTTTTCCAGATGGAGCTTGACCAAAGGAGCAAAGCGCAACCGTAGTCGATTCGAGTAGGTCTTGGGAAACGCAGTGCGCAGGACTTGATAAAGCACCAATCCCGACTCGAAGTCCGACCCCGTCAGCGTGTATTCGATCCAGCGGACGCGATTTCGCAGATTAAGGCGTCTGGTGCGCTCTTCGGGCGTGGAGAGCAGTCGCTGCAGCCGCCGACGCAGACTTGCTGTCTTGCTGACGTAAGGTTCGGAGTTCGTATCCTCGCCGCGCAGAACAAAAACAGCCGGGGCAGCCGGGACGGCGGAGAAGACCTCGGTATCCGCTTCCGGCCGGAACTCGATGCGTTTGGTCAGCACGCTTGTGATTGTAGTGCGACGGACCGCCAAACGCGCACCTTCCACGTTGTGGAGAACTCGGGCTATCCGAAGCTAGCGCTCCGCAATTTCTTACGGTAGTCGTCACCCTTCATCTCCACGACCCGGCACATCTCGTGCAAACGGGAGCGCATACGTTCACCTATGCGGTCGCCAAGGGTTTCATCTCGTGTGGCCGCCCGCGCGGCCGAAAAGGACTCAGCCCGCCTTGGTGCGTCCGGGTCAACAACTCCAGCGGCGGGTTCGTCCGCGAAGTTGGTGGTGATGATTGTGGTGCGGCTGTCGTTGTAACGCGTGTTAATGATCAACCTGATCGTATCCCAACGCCACTCGGTCGGCTTCACCGACCCTAAATCATCCAGCACCAATACTTCCGTTTCAAACACTGGCCTGAGTAAACCAAGCTCGGTGGTTTGTACCGAGGCGTTGAACGAATCCTGTATCTGCTTGAGCAAATCCGCATAGTCGTAGAAAACGCACTCGATCCCCTTCTCACGGATCAATGCTTTCGCAATGCCGACCGCTAAATGTGTTTTCCCGGCGCCAGCCGTGCCCACCAATAGCAAACCGGTTTTGTTCAGCGGGTACTCCTCCACAAACCGGCACGCCGCCATGCGCGCGGGCGCGAGATGCAAATGCGGGCCGTCGAAATCGAAATTCGACAGCTCGCAGTGCTCATATCGCTTCGGTATCCGCGCTGCCGCGAACATGGCGCCGCTGCGCGCCTGCAACTGGCAATCGCAGCGTGTGACGCATCCGTCAGGCGTTGCGGGAGCTGTCTTCCATCCCGAACCCGCGCACAGCGGGCAAACTCCGGCTGCTGTTTTCATGATGGTCTACTTGTCCTGTATCTAGACTCTGCACCCGAACCCCTCTGCGCCGCAACTCGAAACCGTCTCCTCTCTGTGCACATCCTGTGGAGAGCGGCCGTGGGTTGTGGAGAACTTGTGGAGCGGACACTTCTCCGCTGCTTTTGCTCTTGATCTTATTCTTCCAGATACAGATTCAAATCAACGGTAGATGACAGGAGTGTTCACTCCACACAAAAAACCACCCTTAGCCAAACCTGGACATCGGCGCAGGCAACGTGAGCTTGAGGTGTCAAAACCGGCAACTGGCACGTGTTTCCCATTGACAATCCCGCCGCATGGGCGAGAATGGCCATCGCCGGTGCTTGCGCGTTGAGCTCTCCCTCCCCGGCCGATGCGCGGGAACCGTAACGACTAGTGTCAGGAGAGAGCATGAATAAAGCTGATCTGGTTGACCGGATCGCCGGAGCCTGTAACATTTCCAAGGCGCAGGCGACCACCGCGATCGACACCACCGTGGACAGCGTTACTGCTGCCCTTAGAAAAGGGGACAGAGTAGCCTTGATTGGATTCGGGACATTTTCCGTCTCGCAGCGCAAGGCCCGCAATGGCCGAAACCCGCAGACGGGTGCCACCATCAAAATAGCTGCTCGAAGAGTCGCCAAATTCACTCCCGGGAACGAACTCAAGAAAGTAGTCAATAAAGGTAAGTAAGGGGCCCCGAAATTTTGGATTCACGCGAGACGGCAGGCGGTCGGTCCTGCCGTTTTGTTTTTGGAATCCTCAGCTTTCAGTCCTGAACAGAGCCGTCCCGCTTGGGTTCTAAGGCCCTTTCCCCACAAATAAATCGCTTTGCTGGGAGCTGAGACCGCCCTTGCTGAATCCTTCCTAACTCCTGTAAAATCTAACTTCTGAATCGAGGTTTCGGAACCGACATGAAAGCAGCTATTCATCCACACTACAGTGAAGTCCGCGTGCATTGCGCTTGCGGAAACACATTTATTACCCGCTCGACCCATAAAGGAGACATCGGCGTTGAAATCTGCGCTGCCTGCCATCCCTTCTTTACCGGCAAGCAGAAGCTTATGGACACCGCTGGCCGCGTGGAGCGCTTCCGCCGCAAGTATGCCAAAAGCGATGCGGGAAAAGAGGAAGCCGCTAAAAAACGACAATAGGTTTTTGCGCGAACACGGATTCATGAAAGCCTCCCCGTGCGGGAGGCTTTACCTTTTTGGTCCCGCGGCAGCGAGAAGGCCGGGTGGGGACGCTCGACCCTCCACTTAACGCGGCTGCTTGTGGGAGGCTTTTGTTTTCCTGTCTGCACCAAACCTCACGCGCTGGCGGGTGACCGCGCCAAGCCTTACAATACTGGAATCACATGTCTCCACATCCAGACGACTTGACGGGCATGAAAGACGACATGACGGCCTTCATTGAAGGGCTGGGCATGCGCCGCTTCTCTGGCTACGTCGAGTGCGAAGAGGTTCCGAGCGTGCTGTGGGACTCGGAGCAGAATCCGGACGGCTGGAAGGATTTCGTGGAACTGGCCAAGTCCACGGGCGCGGTCTTCGTGACCATGCACACCTGGGCGCTCAGCCGGGAAGAGTTGGATCGCTTGTCGCAACTCCTGGCCGACAGCGACTTCAGAAGCGACGAGGATTTGGAAGAAAGCCGCTGGCTGAAGGCCTACATCGGCAAAACCGGTTTTGTGCAGCTCGGATGGGCATATCAGGGATGCGTCTTCGTCTTCGAAGCGGGCACCGAATGGTATGAGAATTATCAGCGCCTGCGCGAACTGGCGGATGATAGCGGCGGATTCATGATCGATGAGCCGGATCAGGACGAAGAACGGTAGGAATCCTTCTGGCCGTATCTTCCGCTTACGCCGTTTCAATCACTTTAATCTCATTTGCGATCTCGGTGGCTAGATCTTTGGCTTCGCTAGGGAAGCGCTTACGTGCCCGCTCGGGAAATTCGGACAGAATCTCAACATAGTTGGGAGACGAGCGCCAGCGAATCACCGAGAAACCAAGCGCATCCGCTAACGCGCAGCTAGGGGGAAGCAATGAAGCCGTGCCCGGCGGGTGCGCATCCGCAGCGTGATGGCATCCTGTGATTTCGAGGAACGCTTCGGGAAGATCCCACGCAGTCACCAGTTCTCGCCCTGCCTGGCAGTGATCAATTCCGCACAGTTCACGCTCACTCTGAAGAATGTCCCAGGGCTGATCGGCCCCGCGCTCGATGACGTTGGCGTACTGCTCGGACATGACCGAGGCTAGAGCGACCCTGCCGATGTCATGCAGAATACCTGCGGTGTAGGCGAACTCCTTGTCCAATGAGCTCCAGGTGGCGCTGCGCTCGGCGATGATCGCGCAAGCCACGCTGTGGCGCCAGCACGACCTCATGGCCGGGGTGAACGAGTCCGTGAGATACGCTTTCAGTCCAATCGTGATCACCACCCGCCTCAGACGCTGGAAGCCGAGCAGCATGGATGCCTGAATCACACTGGTAATATTCTTGGAAAATGCCACCAGCGGAGAATTAGCTATCCTGAGAACGGCAGTCGAGAATGCCGGATCAGGGCGGATCAGATTACAGAGTTCCAGCAGAGACGTGTCCGTACCCGACATAAGTTTCAGTGCCTTCAGCGCAATCGCCGGAAAGGGCGGGATGCTCTCCGGATCCCAGCGCAGTTCGATAGGCTCGGCCCCTTTGGTCGTGGTCGTTCCCAGAGTCATTGCAATTTCCTCGCTTTGTTGCCATCGGCAATTCTCGGCGTATTCGTGAGTCACCGTGGTGCGCCTACCGAAGTGGGTCTACCCACGTAGCAATTACCCGCACGGCGCGTACTTCGGCAGCAATGTGAGAGGCCTGCTAATCTGGTCCGTTCGCCAACGCTCTGCATGCGATGGATCTCCAATCCGCTGAATTCTCCCAAAGCCATGTTTCTTAGCGCGGCACTGCGTGATTCCAAACTGAGAATCTCTCCTTCTGCTGTGCCCGTGCTTGCCGACCTGCTCGTTCAGCGCGGAATCGAAGAACCAGAAGCCGCTGCCCATTTTCTTTCGCCGGAACTGAGCGATCTCCACGACCCATTGCAGATGAACGGAATGAAATCCGCGCTGGACCGGCTGGAGGCGGCGTTGGAGCGCAAAGAGAAAATCCTGATTTACGGCGACTATGACGTCGACGGCACCACCGCGATCGTCATTCTAAAGACGGCCATTGAGCTCTGTGGAGGAGCCGCTGACTTTCACGTGCCGCATCGCATCCGCGAAGGCTACGGCATGCGCGACGAGGTGATCGAACGCGCCGCGGCCGACGGCGTGCGGCTGATCATCAGCGTGGATACCGGCATCCGCGCGTTCGCCGCCGCCGAAACGGCGCGCCGGACGGGAGTGGATCTGATCGTCACCGATCATCACCTGCCGGGACCGACGGGCGTCCCGCAGGCGCTGGTGGTCGTGAATCCGAATCAAGACGGTTGTGATTATCCCTGCAAGTATTTGTGCGGCGCGGGCGTGGCCTTCAAGTTGGCCCAGGGATTGATGCAACGGCGGCTGGATGCGAGAGATCGGCCGCGGCTGCTGATGTCGTTCATGAAGGTTGTGGCGATTGCGACCATTGCCGATGCCGTTCCGTTGTTGGGCGAGAATCGCGTGTTCGCGAAGCTGGGATTGCAAGGGCTGCGTCGGCCGGTGAACGTCGGATTGAAGGCCCTGCTTGAGGTTGCGAAGCTTGGCGACGGGCGGGCGCTGACGGCTACCGAAGTGGCCTTCCGCATCGCGCCTCGCCTGAACGCAGCCGGACGCATGGATGTGGCCCGCAACGTGGTGGATCTTTTTAACGAGAAAGACATGGAGCGTGCCCGGACGATTGCCGGCAGGCTTGACCAACTGAACGCCGGACGGCAGGAAGAAGAGCGGCGCATCATGGACAACATTGAACGCCGGCTGGAAGAAGAGCCGGCGTTACGCGAAGCCTATTGCGTGGTGCTGGATGGTGAAGGCTGGCATCGCGGCGTAATTGGCATTACCGCGTCTCGGGTGGTGGAACGCCACGGGCGCCCAACGCTGGTCATTTCACGTGAGGGCGACGAAGCCCACGGCTCGGGACGATCTATCGCGGCGTTCCATCTGCTGCACGCGATCGAATCGTGCCATGAGCTATTTTCCCGCTACGGCGGACACGCGCACGCGGTTGGCTTTGCGCTGCCCAGCGCCAATGTGGCGAAACTGCGCGAGCATCTGGATCGCTACGCCCGCGCCCGCCTCACTCTGGCCGATTTCGAACCTCAGCTTGAGTGCGATCGAGAATTGCCCCTCAGCGAAATCACGCCCGAACTTTATCAAGCGTTGCTCTTGCTGGAACCTTTTGGGATGGAAAATCGCGAGCCGATTTTCACTGCGCGCGCGGTGCGGCTGATGGCACCGCCTCAGGCTATGAAGGACAAACACGTGCGGCTGCGAATTGCGCCAGCCATCCGCGGAGCAGCGGCGCGGGACTTCACTCCTCGCTGTCATCCCGACGCAGCGGCGATTCCGAAACGAGATGGTGCGAAAGCGGAGCCCTTCGACTCCGCTCAGGACAGGCAAAATCCAGCCTCAACACGGTCCACATCATCATCATCATCGTCTTGGCGCGACAACATCGCGTTCACAGCTATGGGATGGAGCCTCAAGGAATCCTGCGACCGCTTGCAGTTGTTAGCTGGAGATCGCCTGGACATCGCCTACTCGCTCGGCATGAACGACCATCCTGAGTTCGGCGGATTGGAGTTGACCTTGCGCGACATCGTACGCAGCAGTTGAGAGCTTTAGCCTGACAGTCCCTCCTGTCACGGTCTTTTGGAATGAAAGACTTAGCGCTTGATTTCCCCCCAGGTCTTTGAGGGATAATGACTTACTGTAAAGTATTTATAAATCAACCATTTAGCTATCGATGCTGACCATTGATCCTGCGTACTGGCGGGTTGTCGATCCGCGTAGCGGTACCCCCTACCCCCCCTCCCCCCCCACCCCCCACCCCCCACCCCCTGCCACGGTCTTTTGGAATGAAAGACTTAGCGGTTGTTTTTTCCCAGGTCTTTGAGGAATAAGGACTTACTTGTAAGGTATTTGCAAATCAATGACTTAGCTTGCTACGTTCAGGTCGGTCTATGCCAGGTCTTTGAGAAACAAAGACTTACTTGTGAACGGGCGTTACGGGTTCTAATTGTCAAAGAACAGGGTGTTTCTGGAGCAACATTCTGTTGGCTACGAATCTAGTTTAGCAGGCGTCGTCAAGGTTCCGTAGCTGTGTAACGCAATCCGCGAGGTCGAGGAATATCAGGTTGATTTTTCGAGGGTCACCGACTCGGAACTGAATTCCGGCGATCATGTCGAGGGCTGGGCTGATTTTGGAAAGCCGACTGGAGAATTCGGAACAGGTGAGCAAACGAACGAAGACGATGCGCTGGTAAAGTGGGATGGCGATGGACGTATGCGAGTGCAGCAACCTGGGCTCAAGAAGGTCAGCAAGAAAGCTCATCCCTTGCCAAGCCAGCTAACACGAACACGCACAAATAGAGAGTCCCGAGGTGATGTTGGATTCATTCGTCTCAGCCAGTAGCTCGCGTTTAGACCCTTGCTGACCTTTTCCTACAACTCCCTTGCGGGTTCATTGTAAGCCGATCTTTGCTCGGGCTCCGGGCTCACCGCCAACCGGATAAATCAGTCCAACGCCTCGGGACTCTATCCTGCCTTTAACAG